>Ga0233335_1000005_pt1 | contig 158682 bp, 163 predicted proteins | sample GEONDECOMP222_FD_180695 | JGI IMG/M metagenome (GOLD analysis project Ga0233335, IMG submission 180695) | Leaf litter microbial communities from Shasta-Trinity National Forest, California, United States - GEON-DECOMP-222 | ecosystem: Environmental > Terrestrial > Plant litter > Unclassified... | reverse complement strand
TGCTGGCGATATGGCGATCCATGTCGATCCGGGTGACGCGGTGGCCGAGGCTTTCGAGCGCATCGGCGACGCCTGCACCCGACATCAGCGAGACTTCGCGCTCGGCCGACCAGCCGCCCATCAACACGGCGATGTGGAGAGGCTTCACGGTCACTTCCCTATTCCCACGCGCCGGATTTCCCATTCGAGCTCGATGCCGGCATGTGCCTTCACCTTGTCGCGAACCTCCTCGCCCAACGCCTCGATATCGGCGCTCGAGGCCGATCCGAGATTGAGCAGGAAGTTACAATGTTTTTCAGACACTTGAGCACCACCGCGGGTCAGACCGCGGCAGCCGGCGGCGTCAATCAGCGCCCACGCCCTGTGCCCATCCGGGTTTTTGAAGGTCGAGCCGCCCGTGCGCGAGCGCAGCGGCTGCGAGGCCTCGCGTTCGGCGGCGATGCGGTCCATCTCGGCCGCGATCACGGCCTTATCGCCGGACGCGCCCTCGAACAGCGCCTCGACCACCACCGCGCCAGGCGGCAGGTTGGAATGGCGGTACGTGTAGCCGAGCTTTTCGGCCGGCCATGTCTCTATGGCACCGTCGCGGGTAACGACTGTGACTTCGACCAAGATATCAGAAGTGTCGCGGCCATAAGCGCCTGCGTTCATCCGCACCGCGCCACCGACGGTGCCGGGAATGCCGCGAAGGAATTCAAGACCGGCAATGCTGGCATCGCGCGCAGCACTGGCGACGGTGATGCCCATCGCCGCGGCGCCGGCCCGGACGCGGTTATTGGGTTCGATCGCGACTTTTGCCATCGCCTTCGGCAGACGGACAACGACCCCGGGGATACCGCCATCGCGGACGATCAGGTTGGAGCCGACACCGACCGGCATCACTGGGATCGCCGGATCGAGGGCAGCAAAGAAGTGGGCAAGATCCTCGATGTCGGCCGGGCGCACGAGTAATTCCGCAGGACCGCCGGTGCGAAACCAGATGAAATCGGCAAGGCTGCCATCCATTTCGGCCACCCCTCTAAAACCGGTCGCCCGGAGCGGGTCGAAGCTCTGCTGTTCTTCACCGGAAGAGCGCACCTTTGACGCGCTCGAGGCAAACGGAGTTGTGCGGAAGTTCATCGTAGCGCCTCGATCGCCGGTGCAAGGCCCGCCGCCCACTTAGTAATGTCGCCCGCGCCCAGGCACACCACCTGGTCACCTGGCTGGATCGTTTCCGCCAGCACCTTCGCGAGTGCGGCCGCATCAAGCACCGTCGCCGCCGAGCGATGCCCACGATTGATCAACCCCTCGACCAACGCCTGTGCATCCACCCCCTCCACCGACGCCTCGCCTGCGGCATAGACCGGCGTGACAAACACCATGTCGGCGTCGTTGAACGCCTGCTGAAAATCCTCCATCAAATTGCCGAGCCGCGAATAGCGATGCGGCTGCACGACCGCGATCACACGGTTGATTGCACCCTCTCGCGCGGCCGACAGCACCGCCTTGATTTCGACCGGATGATGGCCGTAATCGTCAATTACTGTTGCCCGCTCACTCCCTTCAAAACGTATCTCACCGACCTTGGTGAAGCGCCGCTTCACTCCACCGAACTTGGCAAACCCGCGCTGAATCGTGGTGTCCCCAATGCCCAACTCCAATGCCACGCCGATGGCGGCGAGCGCATTCTGGACGTTGTGGCGGCCGGGCATCGGCATTTCGACTCCCTCGATTAACCGCACCGATCCGTCGCGCGCGCGGATCGCGACGTCGAAACGATTGCCGCCGGGGATCGAAACGACGTTCAGTCCACGCACATCGGCCTGCGCCGAGAAGCCATAGGTCACGATCCGGCGATCGCGAATCCGCGGCAAAATACCCTGTACTTCGGCATGGTCGAGGCACATCAGCGCCGCGCCATAGAACGGCACGTTCTCAACGAACTCGACATAGGCGTCTTTCGCCTTCTCGAAGCTGCCGTAGTGATCGAGATGCTCAGGATCGATGTTTGTGACGACCGCGATTGTGCCGTCGAGGCGCAGGAAACTGCCGTCGCTTTCGTCAGCTTCGACCACCATCCAGTCGCTATCGCCCAGCCGTGCGTTCGAACCGTAGCTGTTGATGATCCCGCCGTTAATTACGGTCGGATCAACCCCACCCGCATCGAGCAGTGCAGCGATCATCGAAGTCGTTGTCGTCTTGCCGTGCGTCCCCGCCACTGCGACTGTCGACTTCAACCGCATTAACTCAGCAAGCATTTCCGCACGCCGCACCAGCGGGATGCGGTGAGCAAGCGCATAGTCGCGCTCGGGATTGCCCGGCTTGATCGCGGTCGAGGTGACCACGACCGCCGCGCCCACGACGTTCTCCGCCCGATGGCCGATGTGCACGGGGATGCCGCGCGCGCGTAGCCCGTCAATCACATAGCCCTCGGCGACATCCGATCCTTGGACGGTGTAGCCGAGGTTGCACATCACCTCGGCGATGCCGGACATGCCAATCCCGCCGATGCCGACGAAGTGGATCGTGCCGATGTCGGTGCCGACGCCCTTCATGACAATGCGGTCCTACCCTTGAGGTCGTTAGGCAGCGGCACTCCGATCGGCCGCGGCGAGGTTAGCGCATCGAGGCTTTCAACGAGGTCGGCGAGGTCGCGCGCCGCGTCCGGCCGCCCGCAGCCGCGCGCACGCGCCGCCGCATTTTCGAGCGCGGTCGGGTCCAGGCCGAGTTTTTGCATCTGTTTGGCGAGTTCCACTGGCGTGAAGCTGCGCTGCTGGATCGTCCGCGCACCACCCGCTTCGGTTAATTCACGGGCGTTGGCGGTCTGATGGTCGTCGGTCGCCGACGGCAGCGGCACCAGGATCGAAGGACGCCCGGCTGCGCTGAGTTCGGCGAGCGTCGAGGCACCTGCACGCGCGATTACCAGATGCGCCCACGCCAGATGCTCGGGCATGTCGGGCAGATAGGTGGCGAGTTCGGCCGCAATCTGCAGGCTCGCATATTTCGCGCGTGCCTTGTCAATGTCTTCGATCCGCGCTTGATGGGTCACCTGCAGCCGGCGGCGGAAATTAACGGGTAGCAGCGCAAGCCCGTCGGGCACCACTTCGGACAGGATCGACGCGCCTTGGCTGCCGCCAGTAACGAGCACGCGGAAAATGCCATCCTCCTCGAGCAGTGGAAACGGACGACGGCGCAACTCTAGGATTGCCTCTCGCACTGGATTCCCGACAAGGTGGCTTTTGCCTTTATATCCCTCCTTCAAACGCAACACGTCCGGATAGGAGGTGGCGATCGCATCGACCTTGCCCGCCACCAGCCGATTGACACGACCGAGCACAGCGTTCTGCTCGTGAATCGCGGTCGGGATTTTCGAACCGAACGCGGCCAGCAGCGCCGGCAGCGCCGGATAACCACCAAAACCGATCACCGCCGAGGGTTTGAAGGTGCGGTATAATTCCTTGGCCATCGCCCGCCCGACAAGGATATTCCGGATCGCCTTAGCCCAGCCTACGGGTCCACCGCTCAACCGCCCGGCGGGCAGCACATGTGTCTGAATGCCATCGAACAGCCCAGGAAAGCGCACGCCTCGCGCGTCCGACACTAAGGCAACCCGGTGTCCGCGCCGCGACAATTCCGCCGCCAGCGCTGCAGCGGGGACCATGTGCCCTCCGGTGCCGCCGGCAGCGAGGACGAAATGACGGCTCTTGTTCATTGTCCGCTCCAGCGCACGACATAGGGCGATCGCGTGAGGAACGGGTTGCGCCGCGTGAATGCGAGCAGCAATCCCATCCCGATCGACAGAGCGATCATCGACGATCCGCCATAGCTTATAAACGGCATCGTCATGCCCTTGGAAGGCGCGAGACCGGTGTTGACCGCCATCGACACCAAAGCTTGTGCCCCGAATTGGGTCGCCAGCCCCGCAGCGGCAAGCAGCCGAAACTCGTCCTGCTCATCGAGCAATTTTACGAACACGCGCACCACAATACCGAGGAACAGCAAGGCGATCACCGCGCAGACAATGAGCCCGAACTCCTCGCCAATCACCGAGTAGATGTAATCGGTATGCGCCTCTGGGAGCCGGAACTTGACGGTGCCACCGCCCGGGCCGGTGCCGGTGAGACCACCCGCGCTAATCGTCGCATGCGCCATGTCGGTCTGATAGTGATCGCCGACCGCATTTTCGGCGTCCGGAAACAGGAAGGAATCGATCCGAACCCGTGCCGTGCCGTAGAAGGTATATGCCGCCGCCAAGCCGACCGGCACGCAAGCGATCAGCGCTAAGAACACGCGAATCGGCGTGCCCGCGATCATCAGCAGTGCAAGCCAGATCACGCAGAAGATCAGCGTCTGTCCGAAATCAGGCTGCAGCATCAGCAAGAAGCCGACTACCGCGGTCATTGCGCCGGTGATGATCAGCACCGGCAGCGCCTCGTCCTTGGCTTTCAGCGACAGCAGCCAGGCGACAGTGACGATGAAGAAAGGTTTGAGGAATTCCGACGGCTGAAACTGGGCGACGCCAACGCCGATCCAGCGCTTGGCCCCATTCACCTCCGCGCCGACAAACGGCACGACCGCGATCAGCACCAGAAAGATGCCGGTGCCGATCAGCGCCATCCGCTTCGCGACGTCGGTTGGAAGCATCGACACCACGAACATCACCGGCAGCGACACCGCCACCCACACCAGCTGTCGCCAGAAATAATAAAGTGGGGTGATGTGCTTGTGCTCGCCCGAATAGCGTACCGCCGAAGCAGGCGACGCCGCCGCTACGGCGATCAGCCCGATCGCGATCAGAAACAGGGCGAGCAGCAACAGCACCCGGTCGATATCCCAGAACCACATGCCCAGCGCGCTGCGGTCGCCGCGGCCGCCGCGTTCCTGCATCCGTCGCCACATGGTGAGCTTGCGCTGGCTCACGACAACGCCTCCACCGCCGCGCGGAAAGCGTCGCCGCGCGCCTCGAAGTCGCGGAACTGGTCGAACGACGCGCAAGCTGGTGACAGGAGGACGGTGTCGCCGGCGACCGCATTGGCGGCGGCAGCGGCGATGGCACGGTCGAGCGTGCCACTTTCCTCAACCGCCATGTGCGGCGCGAGAAGCTCGGCGAAGAGCGGCGCCGCCTCACCGATGGTATACGCTTGGAGGACGTGCCCAAAGGAGGGTGCGCAGGCTTCGAGATTGTCGGACTTGGCCTTGCCGCCGAGGATCCAGTGAATCCGGTCGAACGCAGCCAATGCAGGCGAGGTTGATTCGGGGTTGGTCGCCTTGCTATCGTTGACGAAGGCGATGCCGTGCTTAGTCGCGATCCGCTCCATGCGATGCGGCAGACCCGCGAAGCTCGCGAGGGCGCTTTCAATGTCAGCCTCAGCAATGCCGAGGGCCTGCGCAGCGGCGATCGCGGCGAGCGCGTTCTGGGCATTGTGCGGCCCCTGGAGCGCGGGCCAGCGCGATTGGTCCATACACACGCCAGGCGCAATTTTGACCAGATGCTCGCCACGCCGGCCAAACTGGCGCGCGATCGCAGCGGAGGGCACGTCGCCGATACCAATGATCGCGGCATGCTCGCGCGATTGCATCGCAAACAGCCGCGCTTTGGAGGCGGCATAGGCCTCGAAGTCGGCATAGCGGTCGAGATGATCGGGGGTAACGTTGAGCAGGATCGCAACGTCGCAATCCAAGCTGAAGGTCAGATCAATCTGATAGCTGCTCAGTTCGAGCACATATACACCCCCTGTCGGCAAGGGGTCCTGGCCGAGGATCGGCAGGCCGATGTTGCCGCCCATCCGGGTAGCAAGCCCGGCGGTTTCACAGATATGGTGGATCAGCGCAGTGGTAGTCGACTTGCCGTTGGTGCCGGTGATGCCGACGACTTTATGGGGCGGCAGCGCCGGCCGCGCTTGAGCAAAAAGTTCGATGTCGCCGAGAATAGGGATGTCGGCCGCGCGCGCCTTAGCCGCAATCGGGTGGCGGTTGATCGGCACGCCAGGGGAGACAACGAGCGCGTCGAAGCCGGCCAAGTCGATTTGCGCCGGATCCGTAAATTCGAGATGTGCGGATGGCGAAAGAAAGGGCATACCGCTGCTGGGCGGGTAATTATCGCCACCGAAATGCGCCTTGATGGCGTGTATACGGCTGTCATCACCATCCCAAGCCGTCACCCGCGCGCCACTTGCGATCAGCGCGTTGAGAGTAGTCGCGCCGGAGCGTGCCAGCCCCAGCACCGCGTAGCGCTTTCCCGCGAAAGTTGGACTCGTAATCATCGGATTTTCAGCGTCGCGAGACCCGCGAGCGCCAGCACCAGACTGACGATCCAAAAGCGGATCACCACGGTCGGCTCGCTCCAGCCGAGTTGCTCGAAATGGTGGTGGATCGGCGCCATGCGGAAGACGCGCTTGCCGGTACGCTTGTAGAAGAACACCTGAATAATTACGCTCATTGCCTCGACCACGAACAGGCCACCGATGATGCCGAGCACGATCTCGTGGTGCGCGGTGACCGCGATCGCCCCCAAAGCACCGCCCAAAGCCAGGCTGCCGGTGTCGCCCATGAACACCGCCGCCGGGGGCGCGTTGAACCACAAGAAGGCCAACCCCGCGCCGATCATCGCGCCGCAGAAGATCGCGAGTTCGCCCGCGTGCGGCACGTGCGGAATACCGAGATAGGTCGCGAATTTTATATTGCCGGCCAGATACACGATCAGCATGAACGCTACCGAGGCAATGATAACCGGCATCGTCGCAAGGCCATCAAGCCCGTCGGTCAAGTTAACCGCATTCCCGAACGCCACAATCGTAAAGGCGGCAAAGACGATGTAGAAGTAACCTAGGTCGATCGAAACGCCCGACAGGAACGGCAGGTAGAGATGCGTGCCGTTCTGACCGATGATGATCCAACTGGCAATGCCGGCGACCACGAACTCGAGCACCAGCCGCATCCGGCCGGACACACCTTTGGTGCTCGACTTGGTGACCTTGTCATAATCGTCGAGAAAGCCGATTGCCCCGAAACCTAGCGTCACGAACAGGCACGCCCAGACGAACGGATTGCTCAAATCCATCCAGATCAGAATCGAAAGCACGAGACTGGTGAGGATCATCAGCCCGCCCATCGTCGGCGTACCGCGCTTGGCGAGATGCGTGACGGGACCGTCCTCGCGGATCGGCTGCCCCTTGCCTTGACGCAGCCGTAGCCAGCCGATGAATTTGGGGCCAATTATGAGGCCGATCACCAGAGCGGTGGCGATCGCCGCTCCAGTGCGAAACGTCTGGTAGCGCACGAGATTGAGGACGTGCGGGAAGCCCAGATATTCGGCGAGCCAATACAGCATTAGTTGTTCCCGCCTGCGAGGCTTGAAACGACGCGCGCGAGACCGACGCCGTTAGATCCCTTGATGAGCACCGCGTCTCCGGGCGCCAAAATCGCAGCAAGGCGATCGCGCGCCGATGCGGCGTCGGCGACATGGACGAAATCAACCACACCCTCAAGTGCGGATGCGAGCGGAGCCATCGCTTCGCCCACCAGAATGACCGCTTCGACGCGAGCGTCCCGAATTGGGCCGGCGAGATCGATGTGATACTCATCCGATTTGTCGCCCAGTTCGCGCATTTCGCCAAGCACGGCGACGTGGCGGCCGGTTTCGTGAGCGAGCACCGCAAGCGTGGCGCGCATCGAGGCAGGGTTGGCGTTGTAGCTCTCGTCAATGACGAGCACTTCGCCACCCCCTATCTTGGCCAGGAAGCGCGCGCCCCTGCCCTTCAGCCCGCCAAGTTCGGCCAGAGCGAGACCCGCCAAACCGACATCTCCGCCCACCGCCTGCACCGCAGCGAGCACGCCTAGCGCGTTGGAAACCCAATGTTCGCCAGCTTGGGAGACGGTGAAGCTGAGTTCACGCTCACCTAGGCGGGCGGTGACAAATGTGCCGCCGGCGCGAGTGCGCATCGTTTCGATCGCACTGATGTCAGCACCCTTACCCAGCCCGAAAGTGACGATCGTCGCGGCATAAGGCATGGCGGCCGCGATCAACCGGTCGCGGTGCGGGCTGTCGAAGGGGATGATCGCAGTGCCGCCGGGTTCAAGACCGGCGAAGATCTCGCCTTTAGCATCGGCAATCGCGCTCTCGTCGCGGAAGAAGGCCGTGTGCGCCGGCGCAATGGCAGTGATCATCGCGATGTGCGGGCGCACCAGTCGCGTCAGATGGGCGAGTTCGCCGGCATGATTCATGCCCATTTCAAGCACCGCATAGCGGCTGTCGGCCGGCATCCGCGCGAGACTCAAGGGCACGCCAGTGTGGTTGTTGTAGCTCTTGACGGAACGGTGCGTAGCCCCGGGCGCGGCGCGATCGAGCGCGGCGAAGAGCGCCTCTTTGGTACCGGTCTTACCGACCGATCCAGTGACGCCGATGATCGTCGCAGAGGCGCGTGCGCGGGCGGCGCGGCCGAGGTCTTCGAGCGCAGCAAAAGTGTCTGATACTAGGACATTGGGGAGGTCGGCGGCGGCGCTGACGATCGCGCCCGCAGCGCCGCGCTCACCGGCCTGATCCAGATACAAATGACCGTCTGACGCTTCGCCTTTGAGCGCAATGAACAGGTCGCCCGGGGTTATTTCTCGGCTGTCGAAGGTGACGCCCGTGGCCTCGAAGAGCGCACCGGCGGTGCCGCCGGTGGCGGTGGCGATATCGGCCGAAGTCCAAAGGGGAGCGATCATTGCGTTTCGTCCGCCGACCCGCAAATCCGGCTCGTTTCAAGCAACGTTGAGAATCGCGGCCCGGCGCTTGTTCCCCATTCTTTGACTACGCCCGAAACGAACGGAACAAGAAAAGACCGGTGGACAGAAGAGTCGGTGCTCACGCCGCCTCCTCGCGCGCGACTGCCACGTCGTCGAAGGGCAAGACCATATCGCCGACGATCTGACCCTGCTCGTGGCCCTTGCCGGCGAGCAGGACAATGTCCTGGGGTCCTGCCTGGGCGATGGCAGCGCGGATCGCCGCCCGCCGATCGCCAATCTCCGTTGCCCCGCGCGCACCTTTTAGCACTTCGGCACGGATGGCGGCCGCTCCTTCGGAGCGCGGATTGTCGTCGGTGACGATCACCACGTCGGCATGGGTTACAGCGATTTTGCCCATCGGCTCGCGCTTGCCAGTGTCGCGGTCGCCGCCCGCCCCGAACACCACGACCAATTTTCCGGTAGCGTGCGGTTTCAACGCGGCGATCGCCGCTTCCATCGCGTCCGGAGTATGCGCATAATCGACATAGACCGGCGCCCCACTCTTTGCGATCACCGCCAACTCCAGCCGCCCGCGCACCGGCTGCAACCGACCGAGCGCGGCGATCGTGGTTGCGACGTCGCCGCCGGTCGCGACGACCAGTCCGGCCGAGACCAGGGCGTTGGCAGCCTGATACGCCCCAATCAACGGCAGCATCACATTGTGAATCTGCCCTCCGGCTTCGATTGTCAGCGCCTGGCCCAGTAGCGACGGCACCCTTGCGACCAGCCGCAGCGTATCGCCATGCTCGCCCACCGAAATCAGCCGGTTGCCGCGTTCGCGGGCGAGCGCGATCACCTGGTCCGCGTTGGGGTCGTCGGCCCAGATTACCACTGCACCGTCGTCCACCACCACTTCGGCGAACAGCCGCAGCTTGGCGGTGAAATAGGCGGCCATATCGCCGTGATAGTCGAGATGGTCGCGGCTGAGATTGGTGAAAGCCGCCGCTTTAACCGGCAGACCTTCGGTGCGATATTGAGACAAGCCATGGCTCGACGCCTCGAAGGCGAGATGCGTCACGCCCTCGCGCGCGAGGCCCGCCACGTTAGCAAGGAAGGTCACCACGTCGGGCGTGGTGAGTCCGGTCGTCACCCGCTCATCGGCGGTGGTCACCCCTAGCGTGCCGATCGACGCGGCGTGGTGCCCCGCCATCCGCCAAAGCTGCCGGGTCATCTCGACGCACGAAGTCTTGCCATTGGTGCCAGTCACCGCCACCACGGTCGCTGGGAAGGGCGCGAAAAACTGCGCCGCCATCCGCGCGAAGCGCTCGCGTGGCGAACGGTCGGCAATATGCAACGCACCCTCAACCTTCGCCTCAGGTCGCGCGACGACCGCAATCGCCCCGCTGGCGATGGCGGCGGCGATGAAATCTTCGCCGTTCACCTTGGCGCCCTCGAATGCCCCGAAGATCGTGCCGGGCGCTACTTTGCGATGGTCGATGGCAAAGCCCGTGACGGCGGCGTTTTCGGTTCCACCGGTCAGCGTGCCCAATTTCATTTCAGAACCTTCATTCCGGGATACCGCGGCTCTTGCCGGGCGAGCGCCAGATCAGCGGCAGCAGGCTCGACACGTCGATGTCGCGATGCTCGTCCGGCATCACGCCAAGTAATGGGCCGACCCGGCTTATCACACGCCCGACCACCGGCGCCACCGTCCAGGCTGCGGTGGTGATGCCGTAGGACGCCTTGTTTCCGATCGGTGAATCGAGCATCGCTACCACGACATAGCGCGGCGCATCCATCGGGAAGGCGGCAGCAAAGGTCGAGACGTTGCTATGTTTATTGTAGCCACCGGCTTGTGCGACCTCGGCCGTGCCAGTCTTGCCACCGACGCGGTAGCCCGGTGCATCTCCTTTGCGTCCAGTGCCTTCCATCACCACCAGCCGCAGCAACTGGCGCATCCGGTCACTGGTCGCCTGCTGAATCACGCGACGCCCGCGCGCAGCCTGGCCAGGCGCCACCTTGAGCAGGGTCGCCGGACGCCAGGTCCCGCCATTGACAAGTGCCGCGTAAGCACTCGCCAGATGCAGCGGCGACACCGCGATGCCATGGCCGTAGGCGGTAGTCATCACCGTGGTCCGCGCCCAATAGGCCGGCCATAACGGCCGCCCCTTCTCGCGCAGTTCGATATCGGCGGCGGTGTCGAAGCCGAGTTTGCGGAACATCGCCTGAGTCTTCTCCGGCCCAATCTCATCGGCGATCCGCGCCGTCGCAATGTTCGACGAATAGACCAGGGTCTCGGGGATATCGAGCCAGCGGCGCTGTTCGTCCCCGCGATCGTCGTGAATTGTGAAACGGCCGACCTTGAGCGGCACGGTCGCGTCGAAGCGCTTGTCCATCGCAGTCACCACACCGGTGTCGATAGCGGTCGCCATGGTAATTGGCTTGAACGTCGAGCCGAGTTCATACACGCTCTGCGTCACGTTGTTGCGCATCTGATTGTCGCTGGAGCCACTCACCTTGTTCGGGTTGAATACGGGGAGCGACACCATCGCCATCACTTCGCCGGTATTGGCGTCGAGCACGATGCCGGCCGCACCGCGCGCCTGAAAGGCAACCATCGCTTGCCCCAACTCGCTCTGCATCGCCGCCTGGACGCGGCTGTCGATCGACAGAGCGACCGGCAACCCGCGGGTCGCCGGGTCCATCAGCTTAGCATCGAGGCTGCGCTCCATGCCGCGCACGCCGTGGCCATCGTAATCGAGCATGCCGATGGTCTGCGCGGCCAGTTCCGACTGGGGGTAAAGCCGCTCTGGTTCGCGCGCGAACGCTATTCCGGGGTCGCCCAATGCGTTCACCGCCTCAACCAAGTCGGGCAAGGCGCGACGCTGGAGATAGGTGAAACTCGCCTTGCTGGTGATCGCCTTGTAATACCAGGTCGCGTCATGCTCGGACATCAGGGCGGCGAGCTTGACCGACAGCTCCTGCGGGTTGCTGATCAGCTGCTTGGGATGCACCCCGATCGACCAAGCGTCGATCGTGCGCGCGAGCGGCGCACCGTTGCGGTCGACGATATCACCGCGCAAGGGCACCAGCGCCATCGCCGCCTCGCGCGTCGTCGCCGGCTGGGCAAAGGCGGCGAGCCACATGAGCCGCGCGATCACCAGCAGCACAGCGCTGCCGAACAGCATCATCAACACCATTAAGCGCAGATGTGCGATCGCGATCAGCGCATGGCGCTGACCGGTTAGCCGCCGCTGCGGCAAAGGCCGGGCGACGAGCAGGCTCACCGCCGGCGGGTCGCTTCGGTGCGCGCGCCGTTCAGGAGATCGCCGAGCGTAGAATCACTCAGCAGCTTGCGATCGAGCATCGCCACCGCCTGGGTGCGGGTGCGATCAACTGCGGCGACCCGCACGGTCTCGACCGCCCGGCGCACGGTGGCGACTGGAGCCTCGATAGGCGCTTCGGCCTGAGGAACGGGCGCGTCGGCATGCACCACCGGCTCAGCGGGGCCGGCCGGGATAATCAGTGAGGCCATCTGCACCTGCGGGGCAGCCCCACCCGGATTGGTGCGGAAGTCGAGGCTGGCCAACGCGCTTTCCCCGCTCAGATATTGCGCGGCGACCGGCGCGGCGAGCGCGAGCACGTCGCCATTCCATTTCTCGAGCTGGGCGAGATTGCCGCGGGTCTGAAATTCGGTCTCCAGCGCGCGCAAATCGCGATGTGCCTGCGCGATCGCGCGGCCGGTGTCGTCCAGCTTCTTGCGTTCCTGCGCCACCTGCAGCGAGACCAGATAGAAACCTAGCGACACGATGACAACACTCAGGAACCAGCCGAGCCCCTTCAGTCGATATGCTGCCATCATGCCACGTCTCCCCAGGGTGCGGCATCCGTACGCCGCGCAGTCCGTAATGTTGCCGACCGTGCCCGCGGATTGCGGGCGATCTCGTCCTCGTCGGCGCGCACTGCCTTGGCTACGCCCTCAAAACTCGGTTTGGCGTTAACCTTCAACTCCGGTAAATGCCGTGATCCCGAAGGCATGGCGCCCGATCTTTCTTTAAGAAAACGCTTAACGAGGCGATCCTCGAGGCTGTGAAAGGTTACCACCGCGAGCCGGCCGCCGGGCTTCAACACGCGCTCAGCGGCCGCCAAGCCATCCACCAGTTCGCCGAGTTCGCGGTTGAGATGGATGCGGATCGCCTGAAAAGTCCGAGTTGCCGGATCCTTTTTGTCATGAGCTTTGTAGCCCAGCGCTTTGCGCACGACATGCGCCAGTTGCGCTGTCCGCTCGAGCGGACGCGCGGCGACGATCGCGCGTGCCACGCGGCGCGATCGTGGCTCGTCGCCATATTGATAGAGCACGTCGGCAATCGCCTCTTCATCTGCCATATTGCAGAATTCGGCGGCGGTCTCGCCTTCCTGGCTCATCCGCATATCGAGCGGCCCGTCCGACTGGAACGAGAAGCCGCGCTCGGCTTGGTCGAGCTGCATCGACGACACGCCGATATCGAGCGTCACGCCATCAACCGCTGCGGCATCGCGCTCCTCCAGCTCGGCAACCATCGCCGAAAACGGAGCCTGAATTAGGATCAACGCGCCGTCGCTCTGTGCGACGAGCGGCTGGCCATCGCGGATCGCATCGGGGTCGCGATCGAACGCGAATACCCGCGCGCCGCGGGAGAGCAGCGCGCGGGTATACCCTCCGGCGCCGAAGGTCGCATCGACATGGGTTTCGCCAGGGGATGGGGCGAGACCCGCGAGCACTTCGTCGAGGAGTACCGGGATATGGGGGGCGTTCACAAGCTGATGCCCTTGTCAGCCATCAAATAACGCGCGAGCGACTTGAGCGGCTTAGGGGCATTTTCTGTATTGATCAGCGTCTGCGGATTCCAGATTTCGAACACGTCGCCCAAGCCGATGAACAAAGCAAACTTGCCGATCTGGGCGTGGGCGCGGGGATAGCCTTGCAGCACGAATCGGCCGCTCGCGTCGAATGGCAGTGGCTCAGAGATGCCGAAGTTGAGGCGACTTGCGTTCCAATCGCGGGGCGCGGTGGGATCGGACGCAGCGGCAGCACGAGCGTGGACTTGCCGCTGGAGCTGCTCGGTATAGCCAAGGTCGTAACCAACCAAGCACTCTTCGGTCTCGTGGGCGGCGACGATGACGGTGCGAGCCTCTTTTCCGTCCTTAGGCGGCGTGTTCGCCTCGACAATCGCGCGCAGCGCGGACGGAATCGAGACCCGACCCTTATCGTCGACCCCCTGCAATCCGTAGCCCTGATACACGCCCCGTTCCAACACACGCCCAATCCTCAAACTCGGCGCGCAAGGCTCCCTGCTCCAAGAAACGACCATCGTCGTCCGCCGGAATCGCAAAAATGAGGATGCCTGCCCCTGAGATCTTGAGTTATCAGGGGTAGGGTGGGGATGCAACGGGGGAAACGGGGATTTAACGGCGATCTACGGGGAAATACCTAGGATGGCCTTGGCTTTTTCGCAGTCGTATTCACCCCGTTCGAGCAATGTTCTCAAGCAGAGTGGATCGGGAATCGGTGTCGTTACGGTAACTACCGAACGGTTAGGCATTATCGGTTGGTTTGGGGCTGCACTGCGCCGGCAGCGTTGCCTGCGGTTTCCGCGCTGGGGGTCAGACCGAGCTCAGCAAGCGGCTCACTGACCGGAGCGTCCGAGGATGCGGAGTTGCTGAGTTCGGCGACGATCGCCGGCTTGGGACCGCCGACTACCGACACCGGACGCTCACGGCTGGCCGAATTGAACACCGCGCTCGCCATGCCGATCAACAATAGCACAACCGCGAGGCCGGTAAGCCCCACGCGCACGCGCTGCATCGTCTGTGAGGTGTCGGTGCGATTTCTGATCATGCTGTGGCATAAATGTAACGTATTCCAGAAGGCTTGTCACGCCTCCGCGAGTCGGAGCCCCTTTTCGGCGAGCCAGATCGGATTATAGAGCGTCGATAGGTAGCGAAATCCGGTGTCGCACAGGATGGTCACGATCCGTTTGCCCGGCCCCAGATGCTTCGCAAGCCGCACCGCGCCGGCAACATTGATCCCCGATGACAGGCCGAGGCACAGCCCCTCCTCGTCGAGGAGTCGGCGGACCCAGGCATAGCCTTCAACATCCGAGACGCGAAACTGGGTATCGACCGGCGCACCCTCGAGATTGGCGGTAATTCGCCCCTGTCCGATCCCTTCCGCGACCGACGAGCCTTCCGACTTCAGCTCGCCATGTGCGTAATATTCGTAAAGCGCAGCACCGTCGGGATCGGTCAGCGCGATGCAGATGTCCTCGTTGTGCGACTTCAGGCCCAGCCCGACGCCAGCGATCGTCCCGCCCGTCCCGGCCGCGCAGGTAAACCCGTCTATCCGGCCCTCCATCTGCGCCCAGATTTCCTCGGCGGTACCTTGGATATGCGCGCGGCGATTGGCGATATTGTCGAACTGGTTGGCCCAGATCGCGCCCGGGGTCTCCTCGGCGATGCGTCGGGACGTGTGCACGAAATGCCCGGCATTCGAATAAGGCGCCGCCGGGACCAGCACCAGTTCGGCGCCCAGCGCACGTAGCGTGTCCATCTTCTCGCGGCTCTGCGTCTCGGGCATGACGATGATCGTCTTATAGCCCTTGGCGTTGGCAACCAGCGCGATGCCGATGCCCGTGTTCCCGGCCGTGCCCTCGACGATCGTCCCGCCCGGCAGCAACTGCCCCTTGGACTCCGCATCTTCGACGATGAACAAAGCGGCGCGATCCTTGATCGAGGCGCCGGGATTGGCGAATTCGCATTTGGCGAAGATCTCGCATCCGGTCTCCTCGCTCGGCCCCTTAAGGCGGACGAGTGGGGTGTTACCGATGAGAGCAAGGGTGTTGGGGACAGTGTGCATCGCCGCTAGATAGGGGGTGCGGTACGCCGATGCCAAGCAGCTTGGTTTGCGAAGTGAGCAGATCGTTGATCCAAAACCCGGCCGACGGTAGACTTTTCACATCGGGAGGTAGGCATGGGTTACCAGCGCATCATCAAGAACGCGCAAATCATCCGACTCGTGGCAACTGGCCAGCGATCTCGGCCAGAGCGCAACAGCCGCTATTGCCGGCGCGCTGGAGGAGAAAGCGGAGCGCGTCGGGCGAGTCCGCACCCGCGCGACGCAGGGAGAGATAATGGCATTAATTCGGGATTTCGCGGCCACTTCCGCCCCGAATATAATGACCTGAATTGTCCACACGGCACGGCGAGTTGCCCTACGACAAATACGGCCTCCCGGCGTGATCGCCGACAGTTCGGCGATCGTGGCGATTTACCGTAACGAGTCGGAAGCACTGCAGATGATCGCGGCGCTATCCGACATACCAGCAAACCGGTTTTCCGCTGGATCCTGGGCCCAGCTCACGGCGGTAATCACCCGCACCCCAAACGATTCGTATGGCAGGAAGCAGAGCGACTGCGCCGGCTGTTTGACATCACGATCGCCCCGTCACCGTCGACCAGGCCAAAATCGCGCGCACCGCCTATCACACCTTCAGCCGCGGCTTCGGACACCGCGCCAACCTCAATTTCAGCAATTGCTTCACCTATGCGTTCGCTAAGGCGACGGCGAGCCGTTGCTCTTCAAAGGGGACAATTTCAATTATACAGGCATCGGCATCACATGACGCTCAAGCGCTCCTTTCCACCGATCGTCGCGTCCAACACTCGGCTACTCGTGCTTGGCAGCCTGCCCGGCGAGCGCAGCTTGGCCGCCGGCCGCTATTATGCCCATCCGCAGAACCAATTCTGGCGGCTGATGTCGGCGGCGATCGGGAGCGATCTCGAATCGCTCGACTATGATAAGCGACTCGCCACACTACTCGCCGCCGGCGTGGGACTATGGGACGTAGTCGCGCAGGCGACGCGAAAGGGCAGCACCGATGCCGCAATCCGCGATCTCGAGGCCAACGACCTGCGTGCGCTGCTCGCCCGCCTACCCGCGCTGCGCGCGGTCGCGTTCAACGGCGGCACTGCGCTTCGGCACGGCCGCAAACAACTCGCCGCCGATCCCGTTGAAACGGTCGCTCTGCCCTCCAGCAGCCCGCTCCACACCATCGGCCTCGCCGCCAAACTGCCGGCCTGGGAAGGTCTCGGTCGCTTCCTCGTCGCCCGCTAGGTGGTGGATCCACCCTTCTACCGTATATATTGCGTACAAAAAATCGGTCAGTGCAGATGTCGCACTTGACGCGACAAACACACTCGGCAAAGCGGACGGGCTATGAGAACCCCCCTCCTCACCGCCGCCGCCGCGTTCGTGCTCTTGCCGCTCGCCGCTTGTCACAACGCGCCCAAGGCCGAGGTTATCGACACCAATCCCGACCCGATGGCTGCCGAACTCGCCAATAAGGCGCCGGTCGCACTGCCCCCGTCGATGAAGGCGGAAAAATCATTCCGCTGCAAGGACAACAGCCTGTTGTTCGTGACCTTCTACAATGGAGACACCCAGGCCGACGTGAAGACCGCCAAGGACGGCGCCGTCACCCGCCTGCTGGCACCTTCCGCTGGCGCCCCCTACGTCAAGGACGCTTGGAAGCTGACTGGAACGCCTGAGGGCGTGACCGTTACCGAGCCCGGCAAGTCGGGTCTGACCTGCAAGGCTTGATCGCCCCAATATTTCCCCCACCACGGGCCGGCGGAGCGATCCGCCGGCCCTTTTTCTTAAGTGGATCAAAGTGGCGCGACCTTGCGAAGGTCACTATTGATCCGGGTCTGCCAGCCATCTCCGCTCCGCTTGAATGATTCGACTAGGCCGCGGTCCAAGCGGATGGTGACGGGCTGCTCGGATTTCAGGCGACCGCATCTATCGAGTTTACACCCCTCGAGGGTATCCGCCTTCGCGAACCAGCCGCCATCCAGCGCCGGCCTCACATCGTCGCTATCGATGGCGATGTTCGTAATATAGGTGAATCTTTTTACATTGGCTTTCTACATCGTGAGATGCGGACGCTCGCCGTCCGAAGAGTCCGGACGACGAAGATGACCAGTTCGTCGTTTGGCATTCCGACCGAAATCGCATGGTTCGTCGCCGCCGTACTTACCTGCAGATCGACGGACCATCCTTCCGACGCCGTGCACATTCATGTGCGCACGGCGATAACGGTGTCCGATCAATAATGTATGCACGCTATATGGATGCACTTCCCTGGTTTAATAAGCACCGCTTGCCAGCCCCGTCCCACCTCGCCACTCTGCACTCATGTCCACCATTGCGATCTACAGCCTAAAGGGCGGCGTCGGGAAGACGACGCTAGCAGTCAATCTCGCCTGGTGCTCGGCCAGTATCTCCGCCCGCCGCACCCTGCTGTGGGATCTCGATCCTCAAGCGGCGAGCACCTACCTTCTCCTCGACAGTGCGACCAAAAACCTTGCGCAGGCCGCGTTCACCAAGGACGTTCAACCGGCCACGCTGGTCCGCGCGACCGCCATTCCGCGGCTCGATCTGATCGGCGCGGACGCCTCGCTGCGCGGGCTCGACCTGCTGTTCCACCAGATCGACAAGAAAAAGCGGCTGCAGAAATTGCTCGCCGACGTTGGGCGCGATTATGATCGGGTATTGCTTGACTGCCCGCCCGGACTCACTGAAACCAGCAATCAGGTGATGCGTGCCGCCGACCTGATCGTGGTGCCGGTGATCCCCTCGCCGCTGTCCCAACGTGCCTATGACGAGGTGCTACGCCATCTCGGCGGCAAAGTGGCGATTCTGCCGATGCATTCGATGGCGGACCGCCGCCGCAGCCTCCACGCCGAGGCGATTGCCCGCCACCCGACTTGGCCGGTGATCCCGATGGCAAGCGGGATCGAGACGATGACCGCGCGCCGCGCGCCGGTCGGCGCCTTTGCTCCACAATCGGCAGGCGCCAAGGCGTTCGCTGCGCTGTGGCAAGCGATAGAGCGTCAGCTGGTAGCGTGAGCGGCCACCGCCCGATCGAGCGGCTCGACCCCACGCTGGTGCTCGGCGCCTATTCGGTAGGCGTGTTCCCGATGGCCGACACCCGTGATGCGGACAGCGTCTATTGGGTTGAGCCCAAGCAGCGCGGCGTACTGCCGCTCGATGGCTTCCATCTGTCTAAGTCGCTGCGCAAGACGATCACCACCGACCGCTTCCGCGTCACCACCGACTGCGCCTTTGCCGACATCATCGATCTGTGCGCGCAAAGCGTCGAAGGTCGCCCCGACACTTGGATCAACGATTCGATCGAGCGCGTTTTCCTCGAGTTGCACGCACGGGGCTATGCTCATTCGATCGAATGCTGGGAGGGCGAGCGGCTCGTCGGCGGCCTCTACGGCCTAGCGCTCGGCCATGCCTTCTTCGGCGAAAGCATGGTCAGTCGCGCCACCGACGCCTCAAAGGTTGCGTTGGCTTGGCTGGTGGCGCGGTTGAAGGCCGGCGGCTTCACCTTGCTCGACTGCCAATTCCAAACCGACCATCTCGCCACGCTGGGCGCGGTTGAAATACCCCGCGCGATCTACAAGGGCTTGCTGTCAACCGCAATGGAGGGAGTCGAAGCCCCGGGCACCGGCTTGGACGGGGTCGGCGCGGCCGATTTTTTTGCACTTGAGCGACTCGCCGGCTCGGCCGGTCCGTCGAAGCCCGCCGGCGCTGCCACCGACGCCGCGCCGCCCTGCGGAAAGGACATCGTGCAGCTCTTGGTCCACACATCATAGACCGGATGTTGGATGACGTTGAGGCTCGGCCGCTCCTTGAATAGCCAGCCCGAAAACGCGCGACGCCAGCTCTTGTCGGTCTGCATCACATCGAGTTGGACGAACGCGCCGGTATAATGTTGCTGCTCCCACGGCGCGGTCTGCTCGCAGGCACGCAGACGCACGATCACATCACCGACCCGCATCGCCTGCCCAGGCTTCATGGTGAGGTCCCGCGACGCACCGTTGCGCTTGTTGAGCAGCCCGATCACCGCAGTACGCTGCGCCATCGGCGTGGTTCCGACGGAAGGATCGACGTCCACCGCCTCGTCAACCGTATCGATTCCGCCGGCGGTATGCGCGGGCTTGGTACTCGGCGTCGGAACCGGAATGGCGGCAGGAGGGGGGGATGCCTGAGGCAGAGCCAACGCTCGGCCATAATGCCAATGCTCTAGCCCCTGCCACACGCCCAGGCCGGCGAGCAGCACCACCGCGCCGCCGGCGATCAGACGGGACTTCACCCCTCGGGCGCCCAGGCTTCGTAATCACCGGTTGCAGCGGCACGGATGCCGCCCTTTTCCATTGCCCCCGACGGGCGATAAGCCAGCGCGGTACCGGTAAGATTGGGGATCGCAGGCTTCTGCCAAATGCGTGGCGCGGGCAGCGCGCGCTCGGGCACCTCATCGACTTGGTGGTGCATCCAGCCGAACCATTCGGCCGGGATCCGGCTGGCGTCGGTAGACCCCAAATAAATCACCCAACGCCGCGGACGGCCGTTAGTGTCGCTGCCGCCCTCGTAATAAATATTGCCGAGCGAATCCTCGCCCATCCGCGCCTTCTTGCGCAGCGCAAGCTTGGTGCCCAGCGTCGCGCCGTTCCACCAGGTGAAAGTGTTTTTCAAGATGCCCATGGCGCGCGCCTACTCCGTCCGAACCGCTGCTTCAACCGATCAGTTATGCCCGGGCCATGTGACCTTGTCATCGGGAGCGATTCCCAACTCGGCGGAGCGGCCGCCGTTGATCTCCAGGATCGCCGCGACCGGCTCGCCCGAGGGCAAGGGCGTCTCATTGAAGGGTATCGCATTCTCAGCGATTCGGGCGATCGTTCCGTCGGCGCGGATAAAGACAATGTCGAGCGGGCTCGGCGTGTTCTTCATCCAGAAGCTTGCCTCGCGCGGTGCCCCGCCCTCCGGCGGATAGGGGGCGAAGATCATACCGCCGTCCTTGGGAATAGTGGTGCGGAACATCAGACCCCGCTCCTGCTCGGCCGGGTTTTTGGCGGTCTCAACCTGGAAAACGTGTTTACCGTTGCTGCTGATGATCGTCACCGGCACCAGCTTGGCAGCGGCCGCGGCGCCTACGTCGGTGTTGCTGCATGCCGAAAGCGCGGCGAAGGCGAGCAACAAGAAATGGCGCATGTTATTCCCTCGAACCTGCCCCGGCACACCGGACAGAGCCCTCCTACTACCGCGTCCGTCGCCCCGGCGAAAGCGGGACCTTTTCATAGCCGACCACTTCTGCCCAGGTCCGGCCCGATCGACTGATCTTCTTGTCCACGTCAAGGAAAGAGCCGTGCTTCGACTAACTGGGCGCCAACGGGAGGAGCGATGAAAATGTAGTGCCTGGAGGAGCTCTTTTCCTCAGACCGGCTCAATTAGCACCGCAAGCGGCCCTTTGCGGCCGTCGACCACCCGCACCCGCACCGACTGATCTGGCTCGACCTCCGGGATGCCGGCACGACGTAACGTTTCCATATGCACGAATATATCGGCGCCATCTCTGTCACGCACCAGGAAGCCGTAGCCCTTCAGTCGATTGAACCATTTGACGGTCGCGCCTTCGAACGGCCCGGCGGTGTCGAGCAAGGCAACCGGATCGACCCGGTCACCCTCGGCGCGGATCCGCGGCGCCGGCTCGACCGCAGTCGACAGGTCGAGTGAGAGGATCGCACGCGCCTGATAACCGCGATCGCGTCGGAAGGCGACACATTCGACCCGCGCGCCCTCCGGCAAGCTGCGCCGGCCGAGCGGTTCAAGGATGGAGAAATGAACGAGAATGTCACCGATCCCGGCTTCGTCCGCCACCACAAAGCCAAAACCACGGGTAACATCGAACCATTTAACGCTGCCGGAAAAACGCTCATCCGACTCGGCTCCACGCGCCGCGGCATCTTCGAAAATGTCGACGGAGGGCCCCTTCTGGGCCTGCGGATTCGCGCGTATGTTCATGTCCCAGAAAGGACTTTATCACGTTCCGTCAGCGACATGAAGTCACCGACTGCTTTTCTCCGTTGCGGGTAATTAGGCCTTAAATATCACGAAAGGGTCTCGCCGCTGTCGATACCCCACAGTCGGGTTGTCTCGACGAACCCCGCCCTTCCGTGCACGTCGAACCAGCACCAGCCGCCCGCGCATTTGCTCAACCGCCCGACCACGCCTGGCGCCGCGCGCCAGAGAATACGCCCTCCGGGGCGCGGGCTGTCGCGTAGCTCGACAACGTTACTGGCCACCACGGCGGTGCGAGTGTCGCTGAGCAGATTGGCCAGCATCCACCCCTGGATGCCGCCGGGGTCCTCGACCTTACGCCATTCCTTATAAATCTCGACGACTTTTACCGGCAGGTCGGGTCGCTGGTAGAGCCAGTTCGCGGGATAGGTACGCCCCGGGCCAGTCCGCATCCGTGCGCGGCTGGCCGAGATCGACGCATAATAGGGCGTGTGTTTCTTCTCCGCCCGCGCGTCGCCGCCGGCCAGCGCAGCCACGCCCGCCACGGCGATGCAGGCGACTGCCCAAGTTTTGATACGCATGTAACAATAGTCCCCGATTAAGACCGCTCTTCTACCCTGCCCGGCCGCCATGCTTCAACCCGTTGACGGCGCCCCGATCCGTCGCCAAGCCATGAATCATGCCCGAAATGAGACGTGTTCCGCACCCAAAGGTTGTCGTCACCCGCGAGCTGACCGATCCGGTGATGCGGCGCATGGAACAATTGTTCCACACCACCCTCAACCGCAGCGACGTGGCGCTGAGCCGCGAACAACTCGCCGAAGCGATGGCGGACTGCGACGTGCTCGTGCCGACCGTTACCGATTCGATCGATGCCGAGTTGATCGCAAGCGCGGGCGAGCGGCTCAAGCTGATCGCTAACTTCGGTGCCGGTGTGAACCACATCGCCCTGAAGGCGGCGCGGGCACGCGGCATACTCGTTACCAACACTCCCGGCGTGCTGACCGAAGACACAGCAGATATGACAATGGCACTAATCGTCTCCGTGCCCAGGCGGCTGGCAGAGGGCGAGAAACTTGTCCGATCAGGCGAATGGACCGGCTGGAGCCCCGGAGGCATGATGGGCCACCGGATCGGCGGCAAAACGCTAGGCATCATTGGCATGGGCCGGATCGGCCAGGCCGTGGCGGCGCGCGCGCGCGCGTTTGGCCTATCGATCCATTATCACAATCGCCGCCGGCTACCCGCGGTGCTGGAGGCACAGCTCGCCGCCACCTGGCACCCGACGCTCGACGATATGCTGGAGAGCATTGACATCCTCACCATCCACACCCCGCGCAATGCCGACAGTGAGGCAATGCTCGACGCGCGCCGGATCGGCCTACTGCGCCCGCACGTCTATCTGATCAATGCCGCGCGCGGCGGAATCGTCGATGAGGTCGCGCTGGTCGATGCACTCGAGACCGGTCGGCTGGCGGGCGCCGGGCTCGACGTATGGGAGCACGAGCCGAGGATCGACCCGCGGTTGCTCGCGCAGCCTAATGTGGTGATGCTGCCGCACATGGGATCGGCAACTTTCGAGGGACGTGCGGCAACCGGCGAGAAAGTGATCACCAACATCCGGATGTGGGCCGATGGCCATCGTCCGCCCGACCAAGTGCTCGAGGGATGGGCCTGAAAATTTTCTTCGACGGCGGCTGCCGCCCCAATCCCGGACCGATGGAGATCGCGGTGGTGGTGCGCGGCGAGGCGCATATCGCACGCGACCTCGGGACAGGCTCCAATAATGACGCGGAATGGCTGGCGTTGATCGCCGCGATGCGGATTGCGCGGGAGATCGGCAGGAGCGATCTCGTCCTGCTCGGGGATTCGACACTGGTCGTGAACCAGGCGACGGGCGCGTGGAAATGCCGAGGGGACAGGCTACAGGCACATCTCGCAGCCTTCCTGGCGATTGCTGCAACGATGCCGCCATTGCGGATCCGCTATATCAAGCGGTCGCAGAATCTAGCGGGGATAGCGCTAGAGGCCCGATAGCCTCGCTCGCTACCGCGCCGGCTCCGCGCGTTCGTCGTCAAGATGCAGATAAGCGCGGTCGAAATCGCCAGCGGTCGCCAGATTGTACCAATTATTGATCTTCACCGATCGCTTGCTGCGCGTGATCAACCCGTCCTCGCTCAAAATCATCAACATCCGGTTGACGTGGACCGGGGTGAGACCAGTGCAGTCGGCAAGTTGCTCCTGTGTCATCGGCAACTCGTAACTGTCCTGCCCGCTCAGCCCGGCTGCCTGCATCCGCAGCGCAAACTCGCACAACAGATGCGCCACCCGCGTCCGCGCGTCGCGGCGGCCAACGTTGGCGATCCATTCTCGGAAGATCGATCCGTCGACCAACGTGTCATACCAAAGCGACTCGCCGATCGCCGGGCGCTCCATCGCGATTCGGCGAATCGCCTCGCGCGGAATAAATGCCACCTCGCAGCGGGTGAGCGCTTGCGCGGTATTGTCGGCGATCCGCAACACGGCATTTTGCAGGTCGACGATATCGCCGGCGAGGTGGATCGAGAAGATCTGTCGCGCGCCGTCCGCTACCGTCTTCTGCCGGATCACGAACCCGGATAGCAGTACGCAGCTGAAGCTGGTGCGATCGCCTTCGCGCACAATCGGGCGGTTGGCCTCGATCGTCTTGAGGGTATGCGGCAATGCGAGCAACGCGGCACGGTCCTCGTCGCTCAGAGGAACCCACTGGTCCAGTTTTCGGGCCATCGGCGCCAACGGCAATCTTTGGGATTTCGGCAAGTCGCGATCGCAATCGGTTCAGGCGGGAGCACGAAACTCACAGTCGTTGGCGGCCGGGCAAGGCCATCGATGTTCCACCTTGCGCGGTGTCGTGCGGCATGGCGACAACATAGGTTGATATCATCGTCTCGGTAAACAGCATAATTGCAAAACTTGTTACCGATTCGCTCCGCGATGCCCGGGTCAATTGGCCCAAACCCATCCCCCGACGAGGAGGTCCAGCCGAATAATTGGCTGTATCGGCCATTACTCTTTGCCTCTTCGTAGCATTGCCACGCACATGCCAAGAGCGCAGCCAGCGTGCCGGCCGCGACCGGGAACGCTGGAACAGGATGGTGGACAGCATAGGTCGAGGATCTTCCTAGCTTGTACACCCCGCTCGAAAAATCAGACTGCATGCCGCAACGTGGTCGCCTCCCAATACTAACACTGATCTTATAATACCAATTATAGTACTGATTATTTTGAGTTTTTACTGATTTTCAAAATATTCGCTAGGCGGTGACAAGGTAGGAGCTCCGTACATTCCCGGACGGCGCGCTTAACACCCGGTCCGCGCCGGGCGGCTACACCGGCCGGCCACGGTCCAAGCGGGTGCGGCATGTTCAAGGTTACTTTAATTCCCGAAGATGCCCGGATATTGATTGAATGCTGGGGCTTCTGGGACGTGCCTTGCGCCTGCGCGTTTCGCGACGAGTTGGAAGCGGTGTTGCGCGCAGGTACGGCGCTGGGCCGTCCGCTGCGGATGCTCGCCGATCTGTCCGAACACGCCATTCAGGACAGCCGGGTGTCCGATGTGAATGCCCAGGCCGCGCATTGGATACAGCAGGCCCCGGTCGAACGCTATGCACTAGTAATTCATTCGGCGCTGCTACGGCTGCAGGCTCGCCGCCTGCTGAACGGGATCGCATTCGAGGTGTTCGACTCGGTGGATCCGGCCGCGCAATGGCTCGGATGGCCAGCGCAGGAACTGGATTCGCGGCTGCATCAACCACGCCTCGGCCCACCCAGCACTACCCAGCACTAAGCGGTCTATCATAAGCGAGGAATCGAACGATGTTCAAAATCACGCTGTTTCCGGCACATGCCCGACTGCTAATGCTATGTGCCGGCTTCTGGGATCTCCCCGAAGCCTATGCTTTTCAAGACAACATGTGCCGGATAATGCCGGACGCGCTCGCCCTGGGACGCCCGCTGCGACTGCTGGTCATACTGCTAGACAATGCGGTGCCGCAAGCATCTGTCGTCGAAGTAAACACTCAAACGGCGGAGCTGTTCCAGGCCGTATCTATCGATCGCCAGGCGCTGGTCACGGATTCTGCGATCCTGCGACTCCAAGTACGGCGCACGCTCTCCGCCACCGGCGTGACCGTATTCTCGGATCTCGCAGCGGCCGCCGACTGGCTGGAATGGCCGCTCGACGAGCTGTTGCGAGAACTGGACCGCGATTGCGAACCGGCGCGCCTGCACGCGGCCGCTGGGTGACGCTAGCAGATCAGTCGCCGGTTAAGATCCGGTCCACCAACTGCCGCACCGTCGGCACAAAGCCATTCGAATAGAAAGGATCGCGCTTGAAATTATAAGCGCCATGGCCCGCGAACATCAGATTCTGATCGGTCGGCCCGCCATGGGCGATATCCTGCAGCGTCTTCTGGATGCAAAAACTGCGCGGATCAGCAAGGCGGCCAGTCGAATTGGTCTCGCTGTCGGCCCAAGAGGAGAACAGGCACTGGCTGAGACAACCCATGCAGTCGGCTTGGTCCTTACGGATGATCCCCTTTTCGGTCGGGGACACGAAAACGAGCGTATTGTCGGGTGTCTTGAGTGCGTCGGTAAAGCCCGCGCCAAACCATTGCCGCGCGCGCAGCAGGTCGTTGCGGGTCACCCAGAAGTTCTTACCCTTAACGCCGACGTCGAGTTGGAAAATGTGGTCGCCAGCCTCCTGCGTCGAGAAAGCGATCTGCCGCTCGGAGCGCGCCTCCAGATTGCTCAGAAACGGGTTCTTCACTGCGCTGGAATAGAAACCAGTAGGGGAGAAGCGATGGAGCAGAATCTCGCCCTCCTCAATCTCCATCAACTTGTCCTTCCAAGCGACCGGGATAGGACTTTCGCGGGTCAGCAGCGGTCGCGTGCCGAACTGGAAGGCAATCTGGCCCAGTTCGGGATTGTCGATCCAGTCGCTCCAGTCGCGTAAGTACCAGACACCGCCAGCCATCACGATCGGCACGTCGTCTGACACACCGCCTTCGCGCATCGTGTCGCGCAGCGCCTTCACGCGGGGATAGGGATCCTGTGGCACCAGCGGATCTTCGGCATTGGAAAGGCCGTTGTGGCCGCCGGCGAGCCACGGATCCTCATAGACCACCGCGGACAGGAATTCGGACGCCTTCGAATACGCCCGCTTCCACAACGCCCGAAATGCGCGCCCCGAGCTCACGATCGGCAGATAGGTCACATTGTGGTGCGCCGCGATCTCGCTCAGCTTGTAAGGCATGCCCGCCCCGCAGGTAACACCGGCGACCAGACCCTTGGTACGCTCGAGCACGCCTTCCAGGATGCGTTGCGCGCCGCCCATCTCCCAGAGCACATTGATGTTGATCGCCCCCTTGCCGCTGGCGATGTCATAGGCCTTCTTGACCTGCTGGACCGCGCCCTCGATCGCATAGTCGATCAGTTCCTCGTGCCGATCGCGCCGGGTGAGCGCGCGATAGACCTGGGGTACGATCTTGCCCTCGGGATCATAGCTGTCGGCATTGACCGCCGAGACCGTGCCGATTCCTCCGGCAGCCGCCCAAGCGCCCGCGGACGCGTGGTTGGTGGCGGCGACGCCTTTCCCCCCTTCCACCAGCGGCCACACTTCGCGGCCGTTGTAGATGATGGGTTTCAAGCCTTTGAACACCGCAAAACTCTCCGTTTGATCCAGGTCGCCCTAGCGCCACCTATTGGCGTGCGCGAGTAAATACGTCTCAGGGTCAGCCGAGGATGCCGGGTTCGCCCAATGCTTCGCCATAAAGATGCGCATAGGCGGCGATCATAGCGGCCTCATCATACTGATTTCGCGCCTTCGCTTGGTTTGCCTTGCCCACCGTCGCACGCTCCTCAGGACGGCGCGCAAGCGTTTCGATCGCGTCGCGCAGCCACACCTCTCCTGCGTAGGGAGTGATATAGCCCCCATTCTCGGCCGATACCATCGTGGCCACATCCCCCACCGGCGGCGCCGCGATCGGTAGCCCTGCCGCCATCGCCTCAACCACCGCGATTGGGAATTGCTCGCTCTGCGAGGAGAGCGCGAAGATGTCGAACAGGCCCATGTAGCGGTGCGGTTCGGGCAGAAAGCCGGGCATCACCAGCCGGTCGGAAACTCCCATCGCCGCAGCGGCTTGGCGGATAGTGGCCTCTTCCGGTCCCTCGCCGACGATCACCAGCTTCACCTTCGCCGAAACGCCGCCGACCGCGCGGACCAGCATTGGCAGATCCTTGACGGCGCGCAGCCCAGCGAGCGTGCCGACGATAATCTCACCTGGCTTCTTGCGCAGGCCGGGGATCGCTTGGATGGGCGGCTTGCCGGCATAAAGCGCGGTGGCGATGCCGTTGGCTATCCGGTGGACGCGCGCTGGCGGCTGTTTCCAGACCTTATGCGCAATCCGCTCCAGCGTCTGCGATGGCACCACCAGCGCATGTGCGGCGGGCAGCGCGAGCCGGCGGTAGACACTGCGCTGTCGTTTGAGCCCTGCGGCCTCGTCAGAATTGAAGCCGTCCTCGTGGTGGACCAACGGCGGCGCGTCCTTAACGAACACGCGGCGCGCCATCACTCCATCGATCGCACCCCAATTATAGGTTAGCACCAGATCGAAGCGCCGCATGTAACGCGCGATAGCCTCGTAACGCGCCACCGATGGGCGGCCAGTGAGTGGCGGCGGATCCTGCGCCATTTCATAAGCAATGCCCTTGGCGATCGCCTGCTGTGCGCTGGTCTGGCCGGGCACCCCCGAGACGATCGTGTGCCGCGCCTTATCGCCGAACGCGTTCATCAGCCGGACGGCGCGCGCCTCCTTGCCGCCCAGGCTGAACGACGAGTGCAGGTGGAGAATATGCGGGCGCGGCATCTCAGCCGATCCGCGCGAGCAGCCGATCCACGGCGGGAACCACCACGATCTCATCGAGCATCGGCGTATGGCCAACCTCAGGCACCGTCACCTGCTCGGCGCCAGGCAACCGCGCTACCATCTTTGCTACGACTTCGGCTGCGAGAATGTCCGACCGGCTGCCGTGCACCACTAGAACCGGCTTGCTGCTCAGCGCGTCAAGTGCACCCCACATGTCGGGCGCGGCCTCGTTGCCGGGCGTACGGAAAGGTTCAGCAATCTTCATGTCGTAATCGAGCACGATCCGCCCCGACGAGTTGAGCCGGTACAGCCGCTTGGCCATCGCCAGCCAATCCTCGATATCATAATCGGGATAGACTTCGGCATTGCCTTCCGCGACGGTACGCGCCGCGTGCATCCAGGTCGGCCAGGCATTGCCCTTGCCGACATAGGAACGAATCCGCGCGAGGCCTGCGGTGGAAATCTCGGGTCCGATATCGTTGAGTAGCGCCCCTGCGACTCGATCGGGCGCGAACGCGGCAAGCAGCATCGTCACAATCCCGCCGAGCGAAGTGCCGAATGCCACCACTTTGGGAATCGCCAGTTCGTCGAGCAGAGTAAGGATGTCCGCCAGATAAACCGGTGGGACATAGGTCATCGGATCCTTGGCATATTCGGATTTGCCGCGTCCACGCAGATCGACCGCGATCACTCGCCAGTGACCCGCCAGCCGAGCCGCGACTGGCTCGAAATCGCGGGCGTTGCGAGTGAGTCCGGCAAGACACAGGATCGGCGGCTTGTCCGCGGACCCGGCCGCTTGGGCATAGTCCCGGTAATGGAGCTTCAGCCCATCGGCCGACATCCAATAGCGGTCTTCATACAGCGGGCGGTTGCGGGGGTCGGACATCGCCCCCCATATCGCTGTATGCCGCATTTCCCGCAAGCGTCGCGCTACGCCCCCGAAACCACCATTCTCGAACTCGGAGACCGCTTCTACGATCCTGTCGAAGCTGCGGACTTTCCCGAGACGATATTGCGCTTCCGCAATGACCGGTGGGCCACTGCAGTCGGACTGGGCGCGATGAGCGATACCGACTGGCTGAAACATTTCGGCCGGTTCCAACAACTTCCCGGAACCCTCCCCCAGCCGCTCGCGCTACGCTATCACGGCCATCAGTTCCGCCACTACAACCCGGATCTCGGCGACGGACGTGGCTTTTTGTTCGCGCAACTTCGCGACGATCGCGGCCGGCTGCTCGACCTTGGCACCAAGGGCTCAGGCCCTACCCCTTGGAGCCGGGCGGGCGATGGGCGGCTGACGCTCAAGGGCGGCGTACGCGAAATTCTTGCCACTGAGATGCTTGAGGCGCTCGGTGTGGAAACGTCGAAGACGTTCTCGCTTATTGAGACCGGCGAGGCATTGCAGCGCGGCGACGAGCCCTCCCCGACCCGCTCGGCAGTGCTGGTGCGGCTGTCACACGGCCATATTCGCATCGGCAGCTTCCAGCGCCACGCCTATCTACGCGACAACGAGGCGCTGAGAACTCTCACCGCGTATACGCTGCGCCATTATTACGGCGAAGAAGCGGATGACGACGCCCCTGCCCGGCTGCTCGATAATGTCGTCGCCCGCACTGCGCGTCTCGCCGCGCAATATATGGCCGCAGGGTTCGTCCACGGCGTACTCAACAGCGACAATATCAACGTCACCGGCGAGAGCTTCGATTACGGCCCGTGGCGCTTCGCCCCGACTTGGGACCCGGCGATGACGGCAGCTTATTTCGACCACCAGGGGCTCTACGCCTTCGGTCGCCAGCCCGAGGCGATCCATTGGGACGTGATGCAACTCGCGGTGTCGCTGCGCGCGATTTACAACGCAGAACCGCTGATCACGATTCTCGACAGCTTCGGCGAACGCTATCAGCGCGAGATCCCGGTCGCGATCCTGTGGCGGCTGGGCGTCACCCCGCGCGATCCGACGAGCGATGCTGCGCTAGTCCAGGCGATCGAACGCGGTCTGCGCGCGTCGAAAGCGCCGCTCGATGGCTTCTTCTTCGATGCGTTCGGCGGCGTCATCCCCGAGAGCTACGGCGCCCCCTTCGCCGAGGCCCGCGCAGCACTCGCCGGCTACCGGCCTCGCAAGGACCGATCGCATCCATTTTGGCAGATCGCGCCATGTGCGATGCTGATCGACGAGGTTGAGGCGATCTGGTCGGGAATCGCGCAGGCGGACGACTGGAGCGCGCTGCACGCCAAGGTGGCCCGTATCCGCGAGATGGGCGCGGCGCTGGCCTAGCCAAAGTGCCTAACTTGCGGCTAAGGCTGATGCTTCCGCGCAGGTGGCGCCAGGGGCTAGACGGGACTAGATGGCCGGAGAAATCGTTTCCACCGAACCCGCGACCGGTGCCGTGCTCTGGCGCCGCGCGACATCGGATATCGACGCCGAAGTCGCCGCTGCCCGGACCGGCTGGGCTGCCTGGGCAGCACGGCCGCTCGGCTACCGCGTGGAGACGCTGCGACGCTTCGCCAACGTGGTGCGTGCCAAGAGCGACGCGTTCATCGACCTCCTCGCGCGCGAGACCGGCAAGCCGATCTGGGAAGCCCGCGCGGAGATCGAAAGCGTCATCGCCAAGGTCGACATTTCGGTGCGCGCTTACGCTGAACGCACTGCACAGCGCCGCCTCGATTCGCCGATGGGGGCGAGGCTTGCGCTGCGCCATAAGCCGCACGGGGTGCTTGCGGTGCTCGGGCCGTATAACTTCCCCGCGCATCTGCCCAACGGGCACATCGTGCCCGCACTACTTGCCGGCAATGCGGTGGTATTCAAGCCCTCCGAAAAAACGCCCGCGACCGGTGCCTTCTTGGTCGAATGCTTGCTCGCGGGCGGGGTGCCGGCTGATTGCATCCGTCTCGTCGTCGGCGGCCCGGAGGAAGGCCGCGCGCTTGCGTCGCACCGCGACATCGATGGTCTGCTATTCACTGGGTCGGCACGCGCCGGCCTTTCACTCAACCGGCTGTTCGCCGATCGCCCCGAGAAGATCCTGGCGCTCGAGATGGGTGGTAATAATCCGATCGTGGTCTGGGATTCGCCCGACGTCTATTCGGCCGCGGCGCTGGTGGTGCAGTCGGCCTTCGCCACCGCCGGGCAGCGCTGCACGGCCGCGCGGCGCTTGATCGTCCGCGACGGGGTGCACGAACCTTTGCTCGCCGAGATCGACAAGATCGTCGGCCGGATGATCATCGGCGACCCGCATTCGGACCCTGCTCCATTCATGGGCCCGGTGATCGACAATGACACGGCGGACGGCCTGACCGAAAGCTTCCTAGCGTTAATGATGCGCGGCGGGCGGCCAATCCGGCATTTGCAGCGGCTGATCGAGGGGCGACCGTTCCTCGCCCCGGCGCTGATCGACGTAACCGACATGACCGACCGCCCCGACATTGAGTTGTTTGGCCCGATCCTACAGGTCATCCGGGCCCCCGATTTTGACGCAGCGATTCACGAGGCCAACAACACCCGCTACGGACTGTCGGCCTCGTTGATTAGCCAGGATCCTACCTTGTACGACACCTTCTGGGCCAATGCCCGTGCTGGCATCGTCAATTGGAACCGGCCTACCAATGGCGCGAGTTCCAGCGCCCCGTTCGGCGGGGTCGGCTGGTCGGGAAACCACCGGCCAAGCGCTTATTATGCGGCGGACTATTGCGCTTATCCGGTGGTCAGCAACGAAGCGGATGCGGCACGGGCAAGCATCGGGATCGGGCTGCGTGACGCTTAGGTGCTGGGACTCAACCTTTATTGACGCGACCGTCTAATCTTCATCTTCGTTGCTTGAACCGCTAGTCGGAAGCGTGCAGGCAGCCGCATCTCGCGACCCCGACGATCGCAGCGCCTCGGCGAAAACCAAGCAGCCTCCACAAACGGATCGCTAAGTCCTGCGTGCGAGAATCAAGGTCCGCTACAATAAGACCTTTCCGCTATCTTGGAAAATGAGCTGGTTCAACTGACATTCGAGGACGTCTTCGAGATCATGACTGCCTACTCCTGCTGTTCCGGAGGCTGGCGGGAAAGCAGAGACGCCAATCTGCTTCACGGCGCCGTCGCCGCGCCAGGAAATCTGCGTCTGACGGTCGCCAGGAAGCATTGCTCGACAGCAACAAGCGCCCAGCGGGCGCCCGGGTTCCGAATTCACGTTAGCGCTTTACGGGCCGGCAAAATGCTGAACCTACGCACTCGCTTTGATGGAGGCGGGCATGATCGAGTGGGAAACGGAGTTTGGAGAGAAGTCGCGGCTTCGAGTTCCCTCGACCATTTTTGGCGAGATAGGGGGCCCGCGGCCCGCGCATCATGTAGCCTATCCGCTGCCGGAAGTGCTGGTGCTGGCGGTGTGTAGGACGATGGCCGACTGCGATAACTATGAAGAAATTGGCGCCTGACGAACTCAAGGATCGCTGCGTTCCGAGACGCGCTATTACATCACCTCGACCGCGCTCGGCGCCGAAGCGGCGGTACGGGCCCTGCGCGCTCACTGGTCGATAGAAAAGAGCCTGCACTGGACCTTACACGTTGTTTTTGCGGAGGATCAGTCCCGCCGGCGAAAGGGGCATGGCGCAAAAAACATGGCTGTCATCCGACATTTCGCGATCAATCATATTCGTCACGCACCTGAGCCGCCCGCAAAGGAAGATGCTGGACTAAGACAGCCGAGAAAATCCCGGAGCCTCCAAGGCCGAAAAGCGCCAGGCTTCGTCGAAAAATCTTCGGGTGGAATACCCACTATCTACAGGCCATCCTCAACGCCAAAGTTCATTAACCCTGATTCGGGCCCTGCCGCGAGCACGGCGACGCTCGATTTTCTCGCTCTCAACGAATTGGATCTGATCGTCCCCGGCGGCGATCCGGAAGCGCCCTTATTAAACCATTGGATGAGGAGGCATCGGCGCGCCCGACGGGGATCAGGCCGAACAAACGCCTGATTCACTTCCTTCGCGACCGACCGTAAGCCCACAAAGCTGTCCTACCCGCGCCCCAAGCATCATTCGGTTGCCCTTCGCGGCTCTGCGGCCCATCTGGCACCCATGGCCAGTCTCCTTGATCCGAGCGCCCGCGGGCGCGTCATCCTCGTCGGCGCCGGACCCGGCGATCCCGGACTGCTCACGGTACGCGCGGTCGCCGCGCTCGCCGAGGCCGATATCGTCGTCCACGACGGGTTGATCGACCCGCGTGTCCTCGATCTCGCGCCCAAAGCGCAGCGCATTTCGGTCGCCAAGCGGCGTGCGCGCCACACCCTGCCGCAGGAGGCGATCAACGCGCTGATCATCGCCCACGTCAAGACCGGCGCAATCGTCGTGCGGCTCAAGGGCGGCGATCCGTTCATCTTCGGCCGCGGCGGTGAAGAGGTCGAAGCGGTCCGCGCCGCCGGCCTTCCTGTCGAGGTGATTCCCGGTGTGTCCGCCGCGCTAGGCTGCGCGGCGGAAGCGATGCTGCCGCTCACCCACCGAGACTGGTCGAGCGCGGTCAGTTTCGTCGCGGGCCAGTGCAAGGGGCTGTCCGAGCAGGACTGGTCGGGACTCGCCGGCAAGGGTCGTACGCTGGTGATTTATATGGGCGTCGCCACTGCCGCCGACATCGCTGACAAGTTGATGGCCGACGGCGTCGCCCCTGACATGCCAGTCGCGGTCCTCGAACGCGGCACGCTGGCGGGGGCTCGCGCGCTGAAAACTCTGCTTGCCGATCTCGGCCAGATGGTGGAGCGGGAAAAAATCGGCAGCCCGGCGATCATCGTCGTCGGCGAGGTGGTAGAGCTGTCCGACGCACAGGATAAACTGGCCGCCTGGGCGCGCGCCGCGGAGGCACTCGAAGCGTGAAGATACTGACGGGAAACGACCTGCCGAGCGGCGACGTGGTCTGGTGGACGGGCAGCGGTTGGTCGCGCCATGTCGAGGACGCGCGCGACGTCGGTGAAACCGGCGAGAGCATTGCCCGGGCCGAGGAAGGCGCGCGGCGGGTCAACGTGCCCTATGTGATCGACGCGGAAACGACCCCCGAGGGCCCCCGTCCGGCGCATATCAAGGATCGCGTCCGCGCCCTCGGGCCTACCGTGCGCCTCGATCTGACGCTGAAGCCTGCCGATCCTGCTGCGGGGGATTGGGTGATATGAGCTCCTCGGTCGAAGGCGTCGAAGAGAAAAAGAAAATCGTCGCGCGGAGTCGTAAAGGCGCGGGGTTGATGCTCTTCGCCGCGTCGGTAGCGTTCCATAACCGGCCGCGATCAAGGGCGTTGAGGCGCGCGCCCTCTGCTTTGCGTCTTCGTGCCTCCGCGCAAACAAATTTCCTCTCGCCTCTTGGCACGAACTCGATCCAGGCCAACCGCTGATGTACAAATACGACCAATACGACCAGTCAATCGTCGACGCCCGCGTCGAGGAATTCCGCGATCAGGTGGAGCGCCGCCTGTCAGGCGCGCTGAGCGAGGACCAGTTCAAGCCGCTGCGACTGATGAACGGTCTATATCTCCAGCTCCATGCGTACATGCTGCGCGTCGCCGTGCCTTATGGCACGATGGACGGTCGGCAGATGCATATGCTCGCCCACATCGCCCGCAAATACGATCGTGGCTACGGCCATTTCACCACCCGCCAGAACATTCAGTATAATTGGATCAAGCTTGATCAGACGCCCGACATCCTCGCGGAACTAGCCACGGTAGAGATGCATGCGATCCAGACCAGCGGCAATTGCATCCGTAACATCAGTTCCGACCAATATGCTGGTGCTGCCGCCGACGAAGTCGCCGACCCCCGAATTTGGGCGGAGCTGCTGCGCCAGTGGAGCACCTTCCACCCCGAATTCAGCTATCTGCCGCGCAAATTTAAGATCGCGGTGATCGGCACCGACGAGGATCGTGCGGCGCTGCGCCTTCACGACATCGGCATTCAGATGGTCGAGAAGGACGGCGTACTCGGCGGCAAGATCTTTGTCGGCGGCGGCATGGGCCGCACGCCGATGATCTCCTCGGAAATCCGCGACTTTGTCACCGCCGATGACCTGTTGAGCTACGTCGAATCCTGCCTGCGCGTCTACAATCGCTACGGCCGTCGCGACAATATCTACAAGGCCCGGATCAAAATCCTAATCCATGAGATCGGCGCCAACGAATACCGGCGGCAAGTCGAGGAGGAGTTCGTCGCAGTCAAGGCGCTCGGGCTCGATCCGCCCAAAGCCGAGTTCGACCGCATCACCGCATTCTTCGCGCCCCCCGCTTATGAGACGCGCGACGCGACCGTCGATCGCTCTGATCCCGATTTCGCGGTCTGGCTCGACCAGAACGTCAAGCCGCACAAGCAGCCGGGCTACGCCATCGTCAACATAAGCCTGAAGCCTAAGGGCGGCATCCCAGGCGACGCCACAGCCGACCAGATTGACGTGATGGCCGATCTGGGCACCCGCTACAGCTTCGACGAACTGCGCGTCACCCATGCGCAGAACATCGTCCTGCCGCACGTTCACCAGGCCGACCTGCGCGCTATCTGGCAGGCGCTGCTCAATGCAGGTCTGGCGGAGCCTAATCTCGACCTGATCACCGACATCATCGCCTGCCCGGGCCTCGACTATTGCAGCTTGGCCAACGCGCGCTCGATTCCGCTTGCGCAGAAGATCGCAGACCGCTTCGAGGATCTCGAGCGGCAGCGCGACCTCGGCGAGATCAAGCTCAAGATCAGCGGGTGCATCAACGCCTGCGGCCACCACCATGCCGGTCATATCGGTATCCTCGGCGTCGACAAGAAGGGCACGGAGAATTTCCAGTTGCTGTTCGGCGGCTCGGGTGCGGAGGACGTCAGCTTGGCCAAGATCATCGGCCCGGGATTCAGTGAAGACGGCATCGTCGATGCAATCGAGAAGGCCACCGACGTATATCTACGCGTCCGCGAGACTGGTGAACGTTTCGTCGACACTTATCGCCGCGTTGGCATGGAGCCGTTCAAGGAAGCGATTTATGGATAACTTTCTTCGCTACCGCGACGACGAAGCGCATGACGAGCCCGCCGTCACACTCGATGCGTTTCTCGCCAGCCAGACCAACGCCACCGCCGTGCGCCTGGAATCGGGGGACGACGCGCGCGCGCTGCTGCCGTACATCGATCGGATCGCGCTGATCGAGGTAAGCTTCCCGACCTTCCGTGACGGTCGCGGCTATTCCTCGGGGCGCATCCTGCGCGAGGCCGGCTATACCGGCGAACTCCGTGCGCAGGGCGACGTGCTCGTCGACCAGCTCCCGCTGATGCGCCGTTGTGGGTTCGACAGCTTCGCCCCGCAGACGGAGATCGACCATGCGGTGCTGCAGGCGTCGCTTGACCGCTACGACTATCGCTATCAGGCCGCTGCCGATCCAGTCACACCGATATGGAAATTGCGTCATGGCTAGTGCGGCCCGCATCGTCGACACGATCGACGTGACACCCCCCTTCACCCGCGCCGGTGCGGCGGCGATGGAGGCGCGGTTTGCGGGTGCGTCCGCGCAGGACATGATGCGCGAATTGCTGACCGGCGAATTGTTTGCCCGGGTAGCGGCGGTTTCGTCGTTCGGCGCGGAGTCGGCGGTGTTACTGCACATGGTCTCTGAGATCGACCGCGACGTGCCGGTGATCTTCACCAACACCCAAAAGATCTTTGGTGAGACGCTGCAATATCGCGACGAGCTGTCGGAGAAATTAGGCTTTACCGACCTACGTGTGTTCCGCCCGGATCCACGGATCTTGGCCAAGAAAGACGCGACCGGGCTGCGCTGGTCCTACGATCCCGACGGCTGCTGCGAGATCCGAAAGGTCGAGCCCTTGCGCCGTGCGCTCGCGCCATTCGATGCGTGGATTTCGGGGCGGAAAGGCTTCCAGGCCGGTACACGTAAGGCTATGCCGCGCTTCGAAGAAGACGAGGGCAGGTTGAAGATCAACCCGCTGGCGGACTGGGACAAGGTCAGGCTTGATGCCTATTTCGTCGATCACCAACTGCCGCAGCATCCGCTGGTCGAGCAGGGCTATCTCTCAATCGGCTGTGCGCCCTGCACCAGTAAGGTGCTGCCGGGCGAGGATCCGCGCTCGGGCCGCTGGCGCGGGTGGGACAAGGTGGAATGCGGCATTCACGTGGCGATGAAGCCGGGCGAAGAGCCGGTGTTCTAAAATCCCGTTTCCTTGGCGAGTTTCGAGGATACTACAGTCGAAACGCCCCAAAGCATTGCCACACAATGACCAAGGGCAGGATGCCTGAGGCTCGGCGTAACTGTACCGCGAGACGTCAATGACGGTGACAGGCCCGAGCGACACCCGGCTGCCCTTGCCTTCTACGCGCTTCACAAGCGGGCCGGCGCGGGACGAACGGTGCCCCCCGTTCGGACCATACGGGGAAGATGATCGATTTGGCGCTCCTCTCCCGAATAGGGGAACGAGTCTTATCCGTGGACGGCCGGGGCATGAGACGCCTCGACCAAATCCGAGAAGCGTGTGATCGTCGGCTCGAACCGCAACAGCACCTTGCCGGTCGCGCCGTGGCGCTGCTTGGCGACGATCAACTCGGCCAGGCCCACCACTTCCATGAACCGCTGGGTCCATTCCGCATGCTTGTTGGCAACATCGCCGGTGCTGTGCGCGGAAGGGTGCTCGGGCTCGCGCATCGACATATAATAGTCCTCGCGATACACAAACCAGACCATGTCTGCGTCCTGCTCGATTGATCCGGATTCACGCAGATCCGAGAGCATCGGTCGCTTGTCCTCGCGCTGCTCGACCGCGCGACTGAGCTGCGAGAGCGCTAGCACGGGCACGTTCATATCCTTAGCGAGCGTCTTGAGGCCGCGCGAAATCTCCGAGATTTCCTGGACGCGCCCGTCGCCCGAGGCCTTTGCCGAGCCGGTAAGTAGCTGGAGATAGTCGACCACCACCAGCCCGATCTGGTTGTTGTGGCGCCGCTGGAGTCGCCGCACGCGGGTGTGCAGCCCAGCGATCGTCAGGCCGCCGGTATCGTCGATGAACAGCGGCAGTTTCTCCAAGTCAGCGGCGGCCGCAGCCAACTGCGCAAACTCGGCCCGCGAGATCTTGCCCATGCGGAGATTCTCGGAACTGATCCGCGCCTGCTCTGCCAGAATACGGGTTGCGAGCTGGTCGGCCGACATCTCGAGACTGAAAAAGGCGACCTTGGCGCCGACCGAATCCTCGGGCGCGATGCCGTCTTCCATATCGCGCATCCAGCGTTGCGCGGCGTTGAAGGCGATGTTGGTGGCCAGCGAGGTCTTGCCCATGCCGGGACGTCCGGCGAGGATCATCAAATCCGAATGGTGCATCCCGCCGATCTTGGCATTAACCGAATCAAGCCCGGTGGTGATGCCCGACACATGCCCGCCGGAATTAAGCGCGCGTTCGGCATTTTTGACCGCCATCGTCGCCGCCTGGGTGAAGGTCTTGATCGCATTCTCGGCACCGCCGTCGGACGCGACCTTATAAAGCTCTTCCTCGGCCAGTTCGATCTGTCCGCGGGGATTGACCTCTTCCGAGGTGTCCATCGCACGTTCGACCAGCGTGCGTCCTACCGTTACCAGCGAGCGCAACAGCGCTAGGTCATAAATTTGCGTCGCGAACTGCCGCGCGCCGATCAGCCCGGCGCCCGAACCGGTCAGCTGCGCGAGATATGCGGGGCCACCGAGTTCCTTGATCGCCGGGTCGGCCTCGAACATCGGCCGCAGCGTCACCGGGCTCGCCAGCATGTCCGCGGCGCGCAACGTGCGGATCGCCTGGAAGATGCGGCCGTGAAGCGGCTCAAAGAAATGTTCGGGCTCCAACCGGTCGAGCAGATCATCGGCGAGCCGGTTGTCGATCATCATCGCGCCGAGCAGCGCAGCTTCGGCCTCAACGTTCTGCGGGAGCATGGTGGCTTCGGGGACGGGGACGGGGACGGGTTCGAGTGCTGTGGCCATGCGCGCCTCATCCCAGACAAGCGCGCCGTCCTCAAGCGGCTTGCGACGGGAAGGCGTGGATAACCCGCCGAATCCACTCCAGTTGTCCGATCCCCTTAACCCCGATAGGGCGTTGCGATGGCCGACCCGCGGATCATCCACATCGAACTCGACGAGCGCACGATCCTGTGGCGCTCGGCAGATATCGAGCAGGAACGTCGGATTGCGATCTTCGACCTGATCGAGGACAATCACTTTGCCCCACAGCGCGCCCATCCTGATCGCTACGCCGGCCCTTACAAAGTGTCGCTCAGCGTTGAAGAAGGCCGGCTGGTGCTCGCCATCCAGCGCGAGGACGGCAGCCCGCTCGAGACCCACATCCTCGCGCTCGGTCGCTTCCGCCGCCCGATTCGAGACTATTTCGCGATCTGCGATTCTTATTTCGCCGCGATCCGCACCGCCACCCCTGCCGCAATCGAGACGGTAGACATGGCGCGGCGTGGCATTCACAACGATGCTGCAGAGCTGCTGCGCGAACGGCTGGCGGGCAAGATCGAGATCGACTTCGACACCGCCCGCCGGCTGTTCACGCTTATCTGCGTGCTCCACATCAAAGGCTGACTTCGTGTTGCGTACCTGGAAATCCCGCCTTTTGGCCGCGGGCGGCATCGCCTTGGCTGTCGCCATATTCGCGCTCCTTGGCTGGCGCTACGCGCTCGCCTGGCATCCCGCGCTGCACGACTATCCGATCCAAGGCACCGACTTGTCCGCTGACAATGGCGACGTCGACTTTCCCACGCTGCGCGCGGCCGGTGCCGACTTCGTCTATCTGCGCGCCACTTATGCTGGCGCTGGCCGCGACGTGCGCTTCGCTGATTACTGGCGCGACGCGCGCGAGGCCGGATTGCGCCGCGGGGCGATCCACGTCTTCTCGTTCTGTCGGCCGGCGATCGACCAAGCTAATGACTTCATCACTACCGTGCCGCGCTACCCCGACGCGTTGCCGGCGGCATTGTCGATCGACTTTGCCGACGACTGCCCAGATCGCCCGGCTAAGGCGGTGTTGGTCACCGAGCTCGAGCGCTTCTTGACGATGGTAGAGACGCATACTGGCAAGCCGATGCTGCTCAAGATCAGCCGGCGGGTAGAGTCCGAATACGGCCTGTCGGCGGCAATCCCGCGAACGGTGTGGGCTACGCGCTTCTTCTTCCAGCCGCGCTATTCGACAAGCCCATGGCGAATGTGGCAGGCGAGCGGCTTCCGGCGCGTCGACGGGGTGTCGACGCCGGTTAACTGGGATGTAGTGGCACCATGAGCGACGCGACACGATTGATCGAGGCGGCGCGGATCGCCGCCCGTCACGCCCATGCGCCCTATTCCGGCTTCGGGGTCGGCGCCGCACTGCTAATGACCGACGGCACCCTGGTGACTGGCGCGAATTTCGAAAACGCCAGCTACGGTCTGTCGCTGTGTGCGGAAACAGTGGCGCTGGCCACTGCAAGCGCGCAGGGACGCTTACGCGAGGTTGTGGCGATCGGCGTGATCGGCGGCAGGATCGGACCGGATGGATCGGTCACCGGCACCAAGCCGGTAGGCCCGTGCGGGCGATGCCGGCAGGTGCTCAATGAGGCCGCGCAGATCGGCGGGCGCGATCTAATTGTGTGGTGCGGTGCGGGCGAGGGCGAGCAGATCGAGGAATATCGACTGAGCGAACTGTTGCCCAAGGCATTCGGCCCGGCAGACCTCGGGATCGGAGTGTCGTAGCGGCTTTCCCCCCGTTCGCCCCGACGTTGTCGAAGAGCCGCTCTTGCGGCCATCGGTGTCGGACGGATCGCATTGCTTCGACAAGCTCGGCACGGACGATGGAGGGTTGCTCCTTGCATCCTCCCGCCCTTTTCTCAAAAAGCACCCTCAAGGGGAACCACCATGTCCATCATGTCCGACCGCTGGATCCGCGAGCAGGCGCTCGACCACGCGATGATCGAACCGTTCGTCGACGGTCAGAAGCGTGACGGCGTCATCAGCTACGGCCTATCCTCCTACGGCTATGACGCGCGCGTATCCGACGAGTTCAAAATATTCACCAATATCGACAGCGTAATCGTCGATCCCAAGGATTTCGCGGCGAACAGTTTCGTCGACCGCAAGACCGACTGCTGCATCATCCCGCCCAACAGCTTTGCGCTCGCACGCACCGTGGAATATTTCAGGGTGCCACGCGACGTTCTGGTAATCTGCCTGGGTAAGTCGACCTATGCGCGCTGCGGAATCATCGTCAACGTAACTCCGCTCGAACCCGGCTGGGAGGGCCACGTCACCCTCGAATTTTCGAACACGACTCCGCTTCCCGCGAAGATTTACGCTAATGAGGGCGCGTGCCAATTCCTGTTCCTGCAGGGTAACGAGCCGTGCGAGGTCAGTTATGCGGACCGCGCGGGCAAATATATGGGACAGCGCGGAGTGACTCTGCCAAAGGTCTGAACGGTGCCCTCAGCTGCCGTACATCTTCATAGCCGCATTTCGTATCTCTGGTCGCAACCAGACACGATTTCAGGCGTTACGCTACCGCAACAAAGGAAATTGAGATGAAGAGCAAGTTCGCGCTGACCGCCCTGGCCACCCTGGTTTCCGCATCGGTGGCGATTCCGGCCCCCGTCGCCGCGCAATATCATCGCACCTATCGCGGCCACTATAGCCGTAACCACCACCGTTGCGGAGGCGGTAACGGCGCAGTCGGCACGGTCGCGGGCGGCGTCGGCGGCGCAGTACTCGGCAACGTCCTTGGCGGCGGTGTGCTCGGCACGGTCGCGGGCGGCGTTGGCGGTGCGCTGGTCGGGCGCAGCCTGGACAAGTCGCACACCCGCTCGCGCAACCGCTGCTGAGCCGCGCGGCAGCCTCGGCTCGCCACTCCATGCGTCCGAAAGCCTGTCGCCCACTGGGCGGCAGGCTTTTTCGTATCCGCCAAGATTTACTGGGTCGGACTGTGCGCGCTCGGGACAGAGATGGTGTAGGCGACGCCGTCCGCGGGATGCGCGGAGCTCAGCGCAGCCGTCGTCAATAGAGCCGAGGCAATACCGCTGATCAGATATTTCATAGCGCTTTTCCCTTCTGCGACCGTCTTTTAGCCAGGTAGAGAAGCTGGAACACCGGCTCAGGCCGGCGGCCTCTAGCCGCCTGCGACCCCCATCAGGCGCCCCCCCGGCATCCTGATAGTCTCTGCTGTAAAGACGACTCTGGTCAGACCAACCCGCACACCTGGTAAGGATTTGTTAAGAACCCGATTCGGCCGGAGTTTCTCTCTTGCAGAAGCCGGGTCGGGCTGGTCGCGCACTCCTCTCGGTACTCAGCGCAAGTTGATCCTCTGACACTCGCTTCAAACAGAGGTGGGACGAGAGCCATTTTGGGCTGGGTCTCCGGTTTTTCGTTTGAGAACGGCCCTAAAAGAGAAAAGGCGGCCCCGAAGGACCGCCCAGTCTCCACACCAACAGCTGAAATCAGATCAGAAGTCGTTGCGATATTGTTCGTTGCCGATGAAGCCCAGCTTCGAGACACCTGAACGCTTGATCACCGCGAGAACGCGATCGACCACTTCGTAGCGCGACTGCGGATCGGGCTGGAAGTGCAGTTCGGGCTCCGGGTTCATCGCCTTAGTCTGCTCCAGATATTGGCGCAGCGTCAGATCGTCGAGCGGGGTGCCGTTCCACGACACCACGCCAGCCGGATCGATCGAGACCTTGTTCTTGTCGGGAAGCACCGTCACCTTCGAGTCAGAACTCTGGGGCAGATCGACCTTCACCGCGTGGGTCTGGATCGGGATGGTGATGATGAACATGATGATGAGCACGAGCAAGACGTCGATCAACGGCGTCATGTTCAGGTCCATCATCGGTTGGCCGTCATCGCGGCCACCGCTCATTGCCATGTGTCGTTACTCCTGAATCGAGGCCACGGTCACAACCGGGTCGTGGTGCCGCCCGGGGGCGGTTCGGAAATGAAGCCAACCTTCGCGAAGCCTGCCGACTGCATCGTGTAGATAGCACCACCGATGCACTTGTAGGGCACGTTCACGTCGCCGCGAATATGCGCCTCGGGAAGTTCAAGCCCGGCAGCATTGGCGCCGCCCTGACGAGCGATTTCCGCCTTCAGCTTGTCGACTGCCCGGTTGAGCAACTCGTCGTGCGTCACCCGCGTCCGGTTCCAGTAGACACCGCAAGTGCCATCGGCCTCGGACTTGATCGAGAGTGAAACGTTCTCGGGCTTAGTCGTGGTCGGATCGAACTTTACGTTGGGAAGCTTAAGCTTCACCGTCTGGACCACGACCGGAACCGCGATCAGGAAGATGATCAGGAGCACCAGCATGACGTCGACGAGCGGCGTCGCGTTGATGTCCGACATCGGAGTATCTGAGGCGCTATCGCCTACGCTCATCGCCATTGAGAGCTATCCTCTGGTCATTTGCGGTCGCGGCACTTTTGCCGCGACCCAAGACGGGGCCGATCCGCAAGGGTCGGCCCCTTTCGTCAGCTTAGGCGCGCGGAGTCACGCCCGGGGTCGCCGGGGTGGTCTGCTTGACCGGAGCAACCGGCTTGCCATGGGCCGGACGCACCGCACCGTTGGAAGCCAGATAGCCGAGCACGTCGTTCGAGAAGGTCGACAGATCCTCCGCGATCGCCTTGTTGCGGCGCTGCAGCCAGTTGTAGGCGAGCACCGCCGGAACGGCGACGACCAGACCAAAGGCGGTCATGATCAGCGATTCGCCGACCGGGCCGGCGACGGCGTCGATCGATGCCTGACCGGCCATACCAATCTTCACCAGCGCGCGGTAAATGCCGACCACGGTGCCGAACAGACCAATGAACGGTGCGGTCGCGCCCACGGTCGCCAAGAACGGCAGGCCCGAACCCAGCACTGAGTTGACCGATGCTTCCGAACGCGCCAGCGAGTTGTGCAGCCAGTCATGCGCCTCGACCGGATCGGTCAGGCGGGCATGCTGCTCCTGGGCGGCCAGGCCATCGTCGACGACCTGCTTATAAGCCGAGTTCTTCTCGAGCTTGGCCGAACCCTCGCGCAGGCTGTTGGCGTTCCAGAAACTCTCGCGGACGCGCTTGCCCTGGCCAAAGATCTTTTGCTGCTCGAACAGCTTGGTGAACATGATGTAGAAGGACGACACCGAGAACAGCGCCAGGATGCCGGCGACCGTCCAAGCGATGATGCCGCCCTGCATCAAAGCAGGCACAAGGCCGTAAGGGTTTTCGCCCGGGGCGGCGGCCGCGCCGGCCGCGAGAATGGTGGTTAGCATTTCGTGATTCCCTCTATCTCAAAAATTTCGGATCTAATTTCGGATATGTTGAATGCGGGGTGCCGGTTCTCGGATCGCCCCTTGCGGGATCTCTCCGTCAAACCGGCACCTCGCTTATTCCTCGAGCTTCCAGCGGACCGGCAGCGTGTAGGTAGCGCCGATCGGATTGCCGTTATCGTCCTTGGCCGGGGTGAACTTCACCCGGCTCTTGGCGATTCGGCACGTCGTATCGTCGAGGTCCTGGTTGCCGCTCGACGCGCTGACCGAACAGCCGCTGACGCGCCCATCGGTTCCGATCGTCAAGGAAGCGACCACGCGTCCCTCAGCGCCCGCACGAACGGCGGCTGGAGGATAAGCGTCACGTCCGAAGAACGCACCCGGATTTCCCTTCAACGCAGCTTTCTGGCTGACGTGCGGGGGAGCCGGCGGCGGCGCCGGAGGTGCGGGTGGCGCAGGAGGCGCGACATACGCCGGAGGCGTCGGCGTCGACTGCATCACCACGACTGGCGGCGTTTTGACCTGAACCACGGCCGGCGGAGTCACCACGGGGGGTGGCTGCATCGGCTGGTCGGGCGGAGGCGGAGGTGGCGGTATGTCCGGCGGCGGGGGCGGTGGCTCCACGACGTCGAAGGTGTTCAACTTTTCCGAAACCTTCTTCACGTACTGAAACGCGAGTCCGGTGACGAAGGCATAACCGAGAACAGCATGGATAAGCGCGACGACGACGATCGCCACGATCTTACTGCTACTCATCTTCTGGTCAGCATAGGCCATTCAGAAACGAAACTCCCTATTCCCCGGTACGACCGGCTTTGTGCCGTTCTGTCGATCGGGCGGCGATCCATCCGCCTGTGTTGGTGTATCCTGGCGGAGGCTGGTCTCTATCGCGGCCTCTGGCGCCACGCAAACGCTTTGTCGGACGCAAGAAACGAACAATCGCAGCGTCGTGGAATTATTTCTGTATAAAAACGCGACACGTGGGTAACGCTGGCGCATGTTTCGCATCCTGACGATCGCAACCTTGGCTCCCGCGTTTCTTTTCGTGGAGGCGCCCGCCGTCGCGCAGCGGATCATCCCTGTCGCCGAGTCGCCGGCCCCCGCTCCGCTGCCGGACTATGCCGATTACGCATCGTTGGTGTTGCGCTCGCCGCTGATCATCGACGTGACGGTACGCAACGTGTCGGAGATCAAGGGGCCCGAGGCCGTCGGAGTCGCGACGGGCTTTGGTCGCTTCTACCTCGAGGCGGACGTCCTGGCATTGGTCCGCGGCAGCGAAGCGTTGCCCAAGCGACTCGGCTATGTCGCAGATCTCCCGCTCGACGCGAAGGGCCGCCCACCCAAGCTGAGCAAGATGCGCGCGCTACTGTTCGCGCGAACGCTGCCGGGGCGGCCCGATATGGTGCAACTGGCGGCGCTCGACGGACAGCGACGCTGGACGCCGGAGACCGACGCGCTGGTCCGGCGAATCGCTCAGGAGGTGGTGGCGACCGACGCGCCACCGATGATTATCGGCGTGGGTAACGCCTTCCACGTCCCCGGATCACTGCCCGGCGAAGGTGAGACCCAAATCTTCCTCACCACCAAGGACGGGCGGCCGGTGTCACTGTCGATTTTGCGGCGGCCAGGCGAATCGCCGCGCTGGGCGGTGGCGCTTAGTGAGATTGTCGACGAAGCGGCCAAGCCGCCGGAACGAAACACGCTGCTGTGGTATCGGCTCGCCTGCTCGTTACCGGCCAAGCTGCCCGATTCGAGCGTGGCCGGACAGGCGGACGCGGATGCGACCGTGGCGCGCGAAGATTATGCACTGGTGGTGGACTCGCTAGGGAAATGCCGGCGGCAACCCCTCCCCGCACTTTGAGGTGTTTCCCAGACTCGAGCACACGCTGGGGTCTGGGGCCGCAAGTGCGCAAGGAGCGCCCACGATACCCAGCCTGCGCTGGGTGACATATCAAAAAGCCACCTACCGTCGGTGCCGTACCAGCGTGATCCCGATCGATTCACCGTCCTCTGCGATCGCGAGCTTAACGATCTTCACCTTCACCCGCAGCACGCGGGCGTCCTGCAGGAACAGTGTCTCGACGATATGGTCAGCAACTGCTTCGATCAGTGTAAAATGCTTACCCGCGGGCAGCGCAGTGGTGGCTGCGTGCTTTAGGTCGAGATAGTTCTTCGACCCCGAAAGCGGCGTGTCCATCGCATAATGCTCGGGCAGTTCGAGATCGACGGTGATCGAGATGCGCAGCGGCTGGGGAAGGTGCGTTTCCTCCGAATAAATGCCGGTGAGCACTGGCACCACCATGTCGTGCACTTCGAGCCGGAGACTGTCGTCCAAGAACTTGCCCTTCTTCATCAAGCGCGGGCCCATAGCAGATGCCGCGCGCGAGGGAAGCGCGGCAACGAGATCACCAAATGATAACGGTTGCACCTTGGCACAGGAACGCTACCGCGCGCCCTTCATTAAAAGGATTCGCATTGCCCCAGATCGTGTCGATTGCTCAGCTGCCCACCGACGCCGTCGAGCGGCTGCTCGACCGCGCTTTCGGGCCAGACCGGCACGGCCGCACTGCCTATCGCATCCGCGAGGGTTCCGCCGCGATTCCCGAGCTCAGCTTCGCCGCACTTGAGGACGGCGCGCTGGTCGGCACGATTCAGTGCTGGCCGGTAGCGCTGACCGGCGATGCAGGGGGACAGTCGCCGGTGGTGATGGTCGGCCCTGTTGCGGTCGAGCCCGGGCGGCAGCGCGACGGTATCGGACGACAGCTGATGGCGCACATGCTCGCCGCCGCCGACGCCAGCCTCGCGCCGGGGCATGATGCGCTCGCGTTAATCGGCGACCCCGAATATTACGGACGCTTCTTTGACTTCACCGCGCAGCGTACCGGCGGCTGGCGGCTACCCGGCCCGTTCGAGCCGCACCGCCTACTCGCGCGCGGTCCCGCCGTGCCTGCAGGTGCGGGGATGCTAGAGCCGCGCACGGTCGTGACAGCCTAACCTTCCTTCCGTTCGTTTCGCGCGAAGTCGAGACGGGACCGGGCGCTTTCAGACTTATCTCCCGACATTGCTCAAAATGAAGAGAGATAGAGAGCAGCCGCCCAAAGCTTTACCTCCCGGGCCGTCGGGCCTAGGCCGCGGCCATGCCCATGCCTCCCCTGCCCGACCTAAACTCTCTGTCGCTCGCCGAGATCGCCAAGCTCGCCGAAGAGAACAAACTGCCGCCGGTCGAGAAATGGAATCCGACGCATTGCGGCCCGAGCGACATGCGGATCGCGCGCGACGGCACCTGGTTCCACCAAGGATCACCGATCGGCCGCCCCGCGATGGTGCGATTGTTCTCCACCATCCTGCGCCGCGAGCCAGACGGCAGCTTCGTCTTGGTCACGCCGGTGGAAAAACTCGACATAGAGGTCGAGGACGCGCCTTTCCTGGCGGTCGAGATGAAGGCCGAGGGCGAAGGCCATGCCGCCCGCCTCGCCTTTCGGCTCAACACCGGCGACTTAGTGACCTCAGGCGCACAGCATCCATTGCGATTCGTAGAGGGTGAGGATGGCCCCCGCCCCTATCTTCATGTCCGCGGCGGTCTGGAGGCGTTGGTGACGCGCTCGGTCTATTACGAGCTTGCCGAGCGCGCGCTGGCCGGGGACGAGAGCCCTGTAGGCGTCTGGAGCGACGGCACCTTTTTCGCGCTGGAGTCCGCCGCATGAGCCTTGCCGAACGCCTTGCCCACGCGCTTGAGACCGGCGGCGCCGCCCATCCCGTGCTACTAACCGGCGACCATGCAGATCTCGGTGGATCCGGCGCCGGATCCCTGGTGCAGGCCGCCGTGCTAGTCCCGGTCACCGATCGCGCCGAACCAGGTGTTATCCTCACCCAGCGGACCGATTCGATGCGTCGCCATGCCGGACAGGTCGCCTTTCCTGGCGGGCGGCTCGACCCTGGCGAGGATCCCGTGGCTGCGGCACTGCGCGAAGCTGAAGAAGAAATCGGCCTGCCGCGCTCGGTCGTCACCATTGCCGGGGTCGCCGATCGCTATCGCACCGTAACGGGCTATGAAGTGACGCCGGTCGTGGCGGTAGTGCCACCCGACCTCGTGTTCGTGCGCAGCGAGGCCGAGGTTGCCGAGGTGTTCGAGGTGCCGCTTGGATTTGTGCTCGACATGGCTAACCACGTCGAAGCAACCGTCGAATGGCAGGGCCGCGACCGGCATTATTACGAAATCAGCTTCGACGGCCGCCGCATTTGGGGCGCGACCGCCGCGATGATTGTCAATTTGTCGAGGCGGCTGCGTTGGACGGCGTGATACTGCCTGACGCTGCGTGGCGGACTCGGCCGGGCGTGCTCGCGCTGACCCGCGCGCTCGGTGCAGGCCAGACGCGGTTCGTCGGCGGATCAGTCCGGGACACCTTGCTCGGACTGGAGGTCGCCGACGTTGACGTCGCTACTCCGCTCGATCCGCGTGAAGTGATCGACCGGGTCGAAGCCGTGCGGTTGAAGGCGGTGCCCACTGGAATTAACCACGGCACGATAACCGTCGTCACCCCCGACGGCCCGATCGAGGTCACCACGCTACGCCGCGACGTCGCCACCGACGGACGCCACGCGACAGTAGTGTTCAGCACCGACTGGCAGGAAGATGCAGCACGGCGCGATTTCACGATTAACGCGCTCTATGCCGATCCGGATACCGGCAAGATTTTCGACTATTTCGGCGGACAGGACGATCTGGCGGCGGGCCGGGTCCGGTTCATCGGTGATCCCTATCGCAGGATTGCCGAGGATCATCTGCGGATCCTGCGCTTCTTCCGCTTTCACGCCCGCTTCGGCCGCAAGATCGATGCCCAGGGGCTGGAGGCATGCGCAATGCGCGCCAACGACCTGATGGCGCTGTCGCGCGAGCGGATCGCCAGCGAGTTGCTCAAGCTGCTGGTCGCGCCACGCGCGTTGCCAGCGGTGGCACTGATGGTCGAACACGGGATATTGCTCCCGGTGCTGCCCGAGATCGACGCGGGCGGCATCACACGCCTTGCCGCGCTCGTCGACCGCGAAACTAAACCGGATGCGATTCGCCGCCTCGCCGCGCTGCTGCCAGGCACGGGCAAAGCCGCCGAAGAGGTCGGCGCCCGCCTGAAACTCTCTAAGGCCGACCGCAAGCGGCTGGTCAGCGCGACCGAGCCGCTCGGTGAGGAGGGCCCGCGTGGCCTCGCCTATCGGATAGGCCCGGCCTGGGCGCTCGACCGACTGCTGTTGGCGGGCGTGGATGTCGCGCCGCTCCATGGCTGGACCCCGCCTGCGCTGCCGGTCGGCGGCGGGGCGTTGGTGGCCCGCGGCATCACCGCAGGACCCGAGGTCGCGCGACTGCTCCGCCGGATCGAAACACGCTGGATCGCTGCAGGTTTTCCGGAAACGGCGGAAAGACTCGTTGATGAGGAACTGGCCGGCCACGTCTCCGAACGATAACTCCTTAAGTCGCTACCGAAAATTCTAGTCGACCGACGGGGAAACCGCGATGCGCTTGCTCTTCTCGATTGTGGCAGCATTACTCATGGCCACTCCCACCAGCGCGCAGCCCTTCGCGCCTGCAGCCGCCTCTTCCACGCCTGATCTCACCGCTCGGGTCAACGGGCTGGTCCTACTGTTCAACGGCGGCGGCGATTTCGACAACTATTTCGCGCCCGTGTTCCGTGCGGCCATCACTCGCGCCCAGTTGCAGCATTTGATAGCGCAATATTCCGGCCTCTACGGCAAGGCGACCGCGATCGAGCGCGTGGAACCGAGCTCGCCCTGGTTGGCGGCTGTGCGTATCGCCTATGAGCGCGGCACCGTCACCGTACTGATCGCGATCGACCCGAAGCCGCCGCATCAGGCAACCGGACTTCGTATCACCGGATCCGATCCGAAAAATGACAGCTTGTCGAAACTCGACCAGGATTTCAGTAAGCTGGCTGGCACTAGCGGATACGGCATCTATGCGCTCGACACAGATGCACCGACTCCAATTCACGAGGTGAACGGCGAGCGCACGGCGCCGCTCGGCTCGGCGTTCAAATTGTGGGTATTGGCTGAGGTCGCGCGGCAAGTGGCCACGGGCGAGCGCCGCTGGAGCGATGTGGTACCGGTCGGCCCACCCTCGCTGCCTTCCGGCGTCCTTCAGACCTGGCCCGCGGGCACGCCGATGACGCTACAGGCACTGGCCACGCTGATGATCTCGATCAGCGACAACACCGCGGCCGACACACTGCTCACCACACTCGGCCGGGACAAGGTCGACGCGATGGTGGCGACGCTCGGCACTGCCAATCCGGCACGCGCCATTCCGGTGCTGACTACCCATGAAATGTTTGCGATCAAAAGCGCCCGCGCCGACATCGCTCTCGCCTGGCCGGATGCCAGCCCGGAGGGACGCCGCAAGCTCCTCGCCGACAATCGAATGACGCTCGCGGCGACCCTCATTAACGGCGAGGCCTTTCGCAACGGCCCGATCTTCTCGGAGACGGTCGAGTGGTTCGCCTCGCCGCGAGACGAAGCGAGGACGCTCGACTGGCTGCGGCTTCACGGGGGCGACACCACCCTTGCCATTCTTGCGGTCAGCCCAGGCATCCAGGAGTCGATCAAGGCGAACTTCGCCTATCTCGGCTTCAAGGGCGGCTCTGAACCAGGGGTGATCGCCCTCAACTATCTGGTGCGGACTAAGGCCGGACGCTGGTTCGCGGTGACGGCCAACTGGCACCGCTCCGATTCCGATGTGGAGGCCATCACCTTCTCTGCGCTGGTCGACCGCGCGCTGCGGCTGGCGGAAAGGCAGTGATATCTCGACAGCTATAGCCCGTCGTGCGTTTCGGGCGAAGTCGAGAAACGGCCACGAGCGCTATAAGATGCGACTTAGCTCGAAATGATTGGGGAAGTTCTAATCGCGCATCCTTCGCGCGTGATATCGAGTCCGCGCGGCGATGCCGGTCAGCATCAGCATCAGCGCGACCCCGATCAGTCCGCCGGGGATCCACGCTGGCACCGCGATCCAGCCCTTATGCCTCAGTAGCGCGACCAAAGCCCCAGCCATCGCCAGCCCTACTCCGGAATAGCGCACGCCCGGCAGCACTCTGCGCAACTCGCGATGATAGGCAGCGCGCTGCACCGGATCCTTCAGGTCGGGCGCGGTCATCGGGTGAGCGCGTCGACCAGCGCTTGGACTTTTTTCTGGCGCCACTGCGGGGTCGGCGCGACCAGCCAATAGCCCTGCTTCGACGGCGTGGCCACTCCGATCACCATCACCCGCCCGGCAGCGATATCGCGCGCGGCGAGCAGCTCGGGAACGGTCGCATGCCCCAGCCCCTCAGCTGCTGCATCAAGCGCGAGCCCCGCATCGCCGACCCGCACCGCCGACGCCGCGGCGTCGCTCGCCAGGCACCCCGGCCACGAGATCCGCGTATCGACCTTGGCCCCCGGCCGCGCGACGGTGATCATACCCTCCGATTCGAGCGCCTCACCCTCATTGCCGCCGGGACCATCGCCCCAGCGGATCGCGAGATCGAGATTCGCCTCGGTGAAGTCGAGATCGTCGTCGGCGGCGATCAGCACGAAGCGCAAGTCGCCGTCTCCTTCCGCGATCTCGGCAAGCCGCGGCATTAGCCATTTCGCGGTCAGATCACGCGGCGCAGCGATGGTCAGCGATTTCGAGGTCTGCCCAGCCTGCATCGCGCGCACCGCTTCCTCGAACTGCAGGAAGCCGTGGCGCAAGGGCGCCAGGCCAGCCTCGCCCTCCGGGGTAAGCTCCAACCCCTTGGTGGTGCGACGAAACAGCACGACGCCGAGCGTGTCTTCCAGCGCGCGGATCTGTTGTCCGACCGCGGCCGGGGTCACCGCGAGTTCGTCGGCGGCACGGGTGAAGGACAGATGGCGCGCGGCGGCATCCAGCACACGCAGACCGTTAAGCGGGAGATGGGTGCGTTTCATGCTGTGGCTCCCGCGCGAGCCCATATCGTCATGCCGACGAACGCTGGCATCTCATGTGGCAAAAACATAACCGACACCTAAAGATGCCCGCTTTTGCTGAGATGACGCGACGAAGGACTCACGATTCCACCGCCGGCGCCAGCAGCGCGAACTTCGGGATCTCGACATCGAACTCTTCCCCGCCCGCCCCCATCATTCGATAACTGCCGCGCATCGATCCAGTAGGCGTCGCCAGCGGGCAGCCCGAGACGTAATCGTAGCTCGCGCCGGGCAGGATCAACGGTTGTTCGCCGACCACGCCTTCGCCCTCCACCGAATGGCGAGCGCCCCGGCCGTCAGTGATGATCCAGCGGCGGGTCAGCAGCTGCACGGCACGCGGGCCGTCATTCTCCAGCCGAATGTGATAGGCCCAGAACCAGCGGCCACGGCGCGGCTCCGACTGCTCCGGCAGATAGCTGACCGACACGCGCACGGTAACGCCATCAGTGACAGCCGCATGCGGGAACAGCTTGTCCATCATAGCCCGATTGACCCCAGCGCCTGGTCGAAATCGGCGATCACGTCGGCCGCATCTTCCAGCCCGACGTTGAGCCGCAGCAGCCCTTCAGTCACGCCCATTTCCGCGCGCGCCTCGGGCGAAACGCCATAATGAGTGGTGGATGCGGGATGCGTCATCAGCGATCGCGAATCGCCGATGTTATTCGAGATGTCGACCAGCGTCAGCGCGTCGAGCAGCGCGTGCGCCTGCGCGCGGCCGCCGTCGAGTTCGAGCGCGAAGATCGGTCCGCACATGTCCATCTGGCTCATCGCCAGATTGTGCTGCGGATGGCTGGCGAGTCCCGGATGCAGGATTTTCGGCACCCGGCCTTCGAGAAAGGTGCCTACCTTCAACGCATTCTCCGACTGGCGGCGGATGCGCAGGTCGAGTGTCTCCAGGCCCTTCAGAACAACCCAAGCGTTGAAGGGGCTGATGTTCGGCCCGGTGTTGCGGGTGAACGGTAACAGCGTGTTAGTCACGAAATCTTGGGTACCGACGACAGCGCCGGCGAGCACGCGGCCCTGCCCGTCCATCATCTTGGTAGCCGAATAGGCGACGACGTCCGCCCCGAATTCCATCGGCCGCTGCAATGCCGAGGTGGCGAACGCGTTGTCGACCACGCTGGTAATACCATTCGCGCGGGCGATGTCGCACACGGCCTTCAGATCGACGATGTCCATCGTCGGATTAGCGGGTGTCTCGAAGAAGAACACCTTCGTGTTCGGGCGGATCGCATCCTGGAATTGCTGCGGGTCGCGTGCGTCGACCGTAGTGGTTTCGATGCCGAAGCGCGGCAGCAGGCTGTCGACCAGCCAACGGCACGATCCGAACGCCGCGCGGCCCGCGACGACATGGTCACCCTGACTAAGCTGGCAGAGCAGGGCCGCGGTCATCGCCGCCATGCCGGTCGCCATGCAGCGCGCGGCCTCAGCGCCTTCCATCAGCGCTATTCGCTGCTCAAGCATTTCCACGGTCGGGTTCTGGAGACGGGAATAGGTCATCCCTTCCTGTTCCCCGGCGAAGCGCGCGGCTGCGTCAGCCGCGCAATCATAAGAATAGCCCGAGGTAAGGAACAAAGCCTCCGAGGTCTCGCCATATTCGGTACGAGCGGTGCCGCCGCGCACGGCGAGGGTTGCGGGGCGCCAATGGCGGGTGATCGAGGGGTCCTGGCCGGTCTTGCGCTTCATCAGGATCGCTTAGCGGCTTGGGATACTCTCGTCATCCCCCGCACTTTCCGCAAACTCTCCCGCCCGTACCCGGCGCAAGCTGGATCCCCGTTCGAGCCGGACGCCATCCCGCACGGCCTCCTGCTTGCGTTGCGGCAACGGAAGTAGGCAAAGGATCGCTAAGACGGAAAGGAGGCACATGGAATGAAGATCGGTTGGCGCCCCTTTCCCGTTGCCCTTCTGCTCGGACTGGTCTCCGAAACCCTGTTCCTCATCCACCTTTCCCGGCCCTCGGTCGTGATTTTCGACGAGGTCCACTATGTCCGCGCGGCGCGTGTGCTGCAGCGGCTCGCCGGCCCGACCAACATCGAGCATCCGATGCTGGGAAAGGAGTGCATCGCGCTCGGTATGGCCCTGTTCGGCGACGACGCGTTCGGCTGGCGCTTCTTCTCGACGATCGCGGGCAGCGCGGTGGTAATGGGGCTGTTCGCGATCGGCTGGCTGAGCTTCGGGCGGATGCGCCCGGCGGTGGCGGGCGCGGTGTTGGCAGTGCTCAATTTTACGTTGTTCGTGCAGGCGCGGATCGCGATGCTCGACGGCTATATGGCGGCCTTCGTGGTGCTGGGGATAGCCGCCATGCTGTGGGCGATGCGCGCACCGGTTGGGCGAGCCGGATGGCAGATCGCGCTGGCCGGTGTGTTGTTGGGGCTGGCGGTGGGGGCGAAATGGACGGCGCTACCCTATATTGGCTTTGCCGGGATCGCCTGGCTGGTGCGTCGGCCGACTCTGTCGTCGATCAAGGGGGTGGCGATCCTCGGTGCGACCAGCTTAGCTGCCTATCTGCTCACCTTTGCGCCTGCCTTTTTCTACGCCAGCGACCCGCTGACGCTGCGCACTCTGCTCCCCTTCCAGGCGGAGATGTTCGCACAACAGATCCAGGTGCTCCCCGCGCATGTCTATCAATCGCGCTGGTGGAGTTGGCCACTGATGCTGCGGCCGATCTGGTATTTTTACGAAAACGCAGACGGCGCGTTACGCGGTATACTGTTAGTCGGCAATCCACTGGTGATGTGGGGCGGGCTGATCGCTGTCGCTGCGTGTCTTTGGGATCGCTCCCCTCGATCGCGAGCGATTGCCGCACTGTGGCTCAGCTCTTGGCTGATGTGGGCAATTATACCCAAGTCATTGGGATTTTTCTATTATTACTATCTGTCGACCCTGTTCCTGCCGCTTGTGCTAGCGGCAGCGCTGGATCGATTCGGGCGGAAACATTGGGACGAATGGTTCACGGTGGCGAGCTTCGCACTGTTTGCCTTCTTCTACCCGATACTGTCCGGCGGAGCGCTCGCGGACGGCGGCGCATTTCATCGCTGGACGTGGTTCACAAGCTGGATTTGACACGTTGGTGCCCGCGTCCCGTTATCCTAGCGCTATCTGTCGGGTATGCGCGCTCCCTCACAGCAGGGCTGCAGCTCGGAGATAGCCAATTGGAAAGCGTCGACTACCTTTCAGGCTGACCGCCATTGCCGCTCGCGCAATCTTTACGATCGTGTAACTCGTGCAGGCGTGGCATATCGGACAGAACGCACACACCGCCTCATTCACGCACGAAATAGGCGCGCCGCGCGCTTGCGCCAAACCTGGAAGGTAAAACGGCGCTCCAAACGAACGCTCATCCACCGCATCCCTCGCTGGGCCGCCCGGGTCATTGCCAGGCTTGGCAACTAGGACAGCTATCCCAGATTTGCGTCTTGGACGCCATCACCTCCCGACAGCGCCCCGCCATGTCTCACTGCGCCCGGTCACGGACGAACACTAACAACTCGTCGATTGCGAAAGAACCTGCGCTAAGACGACACTATCTCCTCAGTACCGCCCCCAGGTAAACCGCGACGATAGCGCGTAATTCCACACCGCGCCGACCACCACTCCGGTCAGCGCCGCCGCAGCCCAGGTACCGTTGCGGAAATCGTGCAGGAAACCAGCCACGCCGATATTGGCGAGCAGCCCGACCCCGCACACAACGCAAAATGACAGCCAACCCTTCACCAGCGCACGCATCCCCTTCAGCCGCGCGTCACGATATGTCAGCGCATTATTGAGGAAGAAATTTAGCGTCATCGCCGACATCGCCGCGATGATTTGTCCGAGCAGAAAATCCATGCCCAGCTCGACGAACAGCACCCACAAGATCGCCATGTGCAGCCCGACGCCCAAGCCGCCGATCGCTGAAAACATGGCGAAACGCACCGGCACCACCTTGCCGAACCGCCGGTCGTAGAGCGCGATCAGATATTCCAGCGCGACGACATGGTCGAGCTTGCTCTCGCCCGCAGTTCGCACCCGAAAGACATAGGGCACTTCCTTGAATTTGAGCGGGCTGGGGCTCGCGGTCATCAGGTCGAGGAGGATTTTGAAGCCGATCCCTGACAGCCCTGGCACCAGTCGCCGCACCACCGCGGTGCGGATCATAAAGAAACCGCTCATCGGATCGTCGACATCGGACTTCAGCACGCGCCGTGACAGCTTGGTGGCGAACGCCGATTTGGCGACCCGGTCGCTGTCCCACTCACCTGTCCCGCCGCCCGACACGAAGCGCGAGCCGATCACCACGTCGAGCGCGGCATCCTCATGCAGCGCGACGAGCATCGTTGGCAGAATCGTCTCGTCGTGCTGCAGGTCCCCGTCGATCACCGCAACGGCAGGCGCGGAGGTCGCGCACATACCCTCGATGCAGGCGGTGGACAGCCCGCGCCGCCCGATCCGCTGTATCACCCGCACCCGCGGGTCGACCCGCGCGATCTCCCGCGCGGTGTCGGCGGTGCCATCCGGGCTGTCGTCGTCGACGAAGATCGCTTCCCAGCGGATCCCGACCAAAGCCTGATCGAGCTTCGCGACCAGCACGGGCACATTGGCGTGCTCGTTGAAGGTCGGAATGACGATCGCAAGCTCAAGCCGGTCCGCGATCATGCGAGCTCGGCCAGGATCGCGTCGGCCATGGCGCGGGTCGACATCGTACCGCCCAGGTCGAGCGTGCGCGCGCCCTTGGCGAGCGCCCCGGCGACTGCGGCCTCGATCTTGTCGGCGGGCTCGGACAGGCTCAGCGAATAGCGCAGCATCATCGCCGCCGACAGGATCGCCGCGCACGGGTTGGCCTTGCCTTCCCCGGCGATGTCGGGCGCCGAGCCATGGATCGGCTCATACAGGCCCTTGCCCACCGCATCGAGCGACGCTGAGGGCAGCATGCCGATCGAGCCGACGCACATGCTTGCCTGATCCGAGAGAATGTCGCCAAAGAGATTGCCGGTAACGATGACATCGAACTGACCGGGATTGCGTACCAACTGCATGGCCGCGTTATCAACGTACATGTGTGACAGGGCGATGTCGGGATATTGCGCGGATATTGCGATCACCACATCGCGCCACAGCTGCGAGGTCTCGAGCACATTGGCCTTGTCGACCGAACACAGCTTGCCGCGCCTCGCACGTGCCGCCTTGAAACCCGCATGGGCGATGCGGGTCACCTCGCCTTCATTGTAGCTCATCACATCATAGCCTTCGCGCAGACCGTCCGTGGTGGTGCGAAACCCCTTTTCGCCGAAATAGACGTCGCCGTTGAGCTCCCGCACGATCACCATGTCGATTGCCGACGCGATCTCAGGGCGCAGCGTCGAGGCATCCTCCAATCCCGGGAAAAGCTTCGCGGGGCGCAAATTGGCAAATAGGGTGAGTTCCTTGCGCAAACCCAGGATCGCCTGCTCAGGCCGCAACATGCGCTCCAGCGCGTCGCAACTCGGGTCACCGACCGCACCAAACAGGATCGCGTCGGCGCGGCGCGCCAGGTCGAGCGTCTCGGGCGGCAGCGGGTGGCCGGTGGCGTGATAGGCCACGCCCCCTACCAAGCCTTCCTCGAAGCTCAGTCCCAGGTCGAGTATATCGAGCACGCGGCGCGCTTCGGTGGTGACTTCAGGGCCGATCCCGTCGCCGGGGAGTATCGCGACTAACATGGGTTTTCCTTGCTCAATTCCGCGGGGGCCTTGCCGCGCGGACGGCGATCACGCAACCGCTCTCTTGATCCGGTCCACCAGCCGGTCGCGTCCGGCGAGCACCTCCGCGCGGCGATCGGTGAGGATGTCGCGGGCGAGGAAATGGCCAGTAATCGCCAGTCCAGCCAGGATATCTTCCCAATTCGCCGCGCCGCCGACGCGCAAGAATGGCGGCAGTGCGAACAGGCGGTGGGCATAGCCGGCGCCCGCGGCTCGGCTAACCGCGCCACCACTCTTAGGGCTGACGAAGGCGAGATCGTCGGTGCTGCCGGTCGCGACGCAACGCTCCAGGTCGAGCCCGAAGCCGAGTTCAGCGAGCACCAGCAGTTCGTAACGCACCAGAGCCGTTCCCCAACCACGCGCGGCAGGCGCTGCCTCCACAGCCGCCAGCACACCGTCCAAGCCGCCGTATAGGTAAGGATAGGGATGCCCCTCGGGCAACGCCGCCGCGGTCAGCGAGGTCGCCCAGTCGAGCGCCGCCGCCGCGAGCGGCTCGGCGAACAAGGGCGCGCGGCTGTGGACGAGCTCGATGGTCAGCCCGGCGAGTTGGTCGTCGGTGCGCGAGCGCCATTCGCCCTCGATCAGGTTAGCCGGCTGAAGGATCGGTCGGGTCGCGCGCGATCGTCCGCCACGGACATAACCCGGCTGGAGCCCGTGCTGCTCGGTCAGCACGCGCACGATCGCGCTATGTTCGCCATGGTGGCGGACGGCGAGGACGATCGCTTGGGCGCGGAAATGCATGGGGGTTCCTACTCCTTCTCTCCTCAAGGGAGAAGGATGTGGAGAGTTTTGCAGTTTGCTGCGCCATTGTGTTCGGAAGAAGGGGTTGGAGCTCGAAACATCTGACGTACGGCTCTACCTACTCCCATAGGCTACGGCTTACCGCCTCGGCGGCTGAAAGATTTCGGGGGGTCTAATTCTTTGCAGCAACGACGGTCTAGAGAGTAAGATGTTTCGGGCGTTGGGGTGCCTCGAAGGCCTCCGCTTGAAAAAATCTTTCTTCTGCAGCAGTGGCTGTCGATTGGCGCGCGGCGCGTGTGCGGTCGGGGCGAGCGGCCCGGAATGATTCTCTTGCCTAGGCCACATGGGCTGCGGCGGCCTCAGCGACTAAATCGGATACGACAACCGGCCGAATAGTCGTGCTGTAGGGATGGCTCAACTCGGCAAAAAAAATGGTATCAGGCCCGCCTTAATCGCTTCGCGATGCCCCTCAATACCGGTCGTTCCGCGATGCTCTTCCCCCACGCAGCGATTCGATCGAATCCGCTCAGCGCTAGCATCGCTGCGCGATTGGCGGCGGTCGCCCGCAACAACAACAGGTCCACGCACGCCACATGCCCGGTGGAGAACTGCCGTTTATGCTGCCCCTCGCCTTCCGTAAAATCGAATCGCGCGAAGCGCCGCTCCCCGAACAGATCGCGAAACGCCTCGATCTGCAGCACCTGACCCGGCGACAACTCGGCGAATGCCGGATCGTGTCCGACATGGTCGTAGCGCAGAATGTCACCATCAGACTCGCAGAATAAATAGGCCACCGGCTCGCCGCCGACGAAGAGCAGCCACGCACGCACCTCATCGTTGACTGCGTGGGCGTACATGCGCTTCAGGAACGCCGGGTCATCGGGCAAGCCCGAATCCATCAACCGCTCCTGATAGGTCCGCACCGAGATCCGCCGGGCGATCGGGTGGAACAGCGCGAGCTCCGCGGCGGTACGATATCTGCGCACGTCGAGTTCCCCACCCGACGCCTCCGCCAGCTTACGCCTCTTACGCTTAAGCGTCGCTCGCGCGCTCGAGGACATCGCCTTGAACCACGGTTCGAAGCCGATCGCGAGATCAGTATAATAGCGATTGTACGACTGCCGCACGAACGCAAGTAGGCCGGCCTGCGCCACATCCTCGCGCAACGTCGCGGGAAGTGAGGTCAGCGCATAACCATGCACCGCGCGGTCAAGCGGCGGCAGCACCGGTAGCCGCCCCCCCAGCGCGTCGCCGAGCGTCAGCGGTACCCGCACCATATGTCGCCTGATCGAGGCCAACGTGCGCGCACCCACCTGAAAGCGCAGCGGCAGTATCACCGACTGGAGCACCGCGGTCACGCCGCGCGTTCCTCGATCAGGTTTGACCAGAGTTGTTCCGCCTGTCGCCAGCGGGTGCGCAGTGCGTTGGGCGAGAGCGGCGCGTCCGCCTGCGCCATTCGCAGCTCGGGCCGATCTGCGAACCAGCGGGTCGGCAGGTGCTCGCGCAATTCCGCCAGCATCGCGCATAATGCCTCGAATCGCCGGACGTGGATGCCATTGGCACGCGTTCCCGTGCGATTGGCGAGCTCGAAGCCATGGCTGACGATGGTCACCACGGAGTGGTGCGCGGCGACCGCATGATCAAGCGCGGCGCGCATCTCGCCGCTCGACAGCGCGCAGACCTGCACCGTGCGCAGGCTGCCGGGTTGATCCTCGATCAGGCCGACCGGCACCTCGATCAGCCCCGCGCGCTCGATAGGCGAGATCTGCCGCGCGGGAAGCGATATGCCGCTTGGCCAGGGCGCCTCGGAGCCGTTGTGGCTGCTGTCGTACAGAAAGCCGAGCGTGCCGAGCACGTCGAGCGTATCATCATTACCGCCATAGCTGCCGGCGCGGAACGCGATCGGCAGCGGCGCACCAGCGGCCGTCAGCAACTTGGTCGCGCCCTCGATCAGAAAACGCTGCTCCTCGGCGGAATAATCAGCCATTTCGAAGCGCGAAAAAGAGACGCCATTGTCGCCCTCCGTTGCACCGGTCCAATGCGGGTGGAGGTGGAGCTGCACCTCCTGCCCCGCCTCCAGGATCGCGCCGACCACCCGTCGGATCGGCTCCAACCCGAACACCAAAGCGGGCATCGGATCGACGAAGAAGCACGCCTTCAGACCGTATCGGGCGAGCCGATCGAGTTGGTAGCCGATTCCCACACCGGCCGGTTCGAACGACCGCGCGACGATTTCGGCGGGATCGAGACCGGATACATGGTGTCGCCACATGATCTCGGTGTCGACGGTAAGGAAGACAGGCGTCGGCATGGGGAAATTACGTAGCGGTAGGGGGTGAATATTTTGGAAACGCACAATCTTTTCTCTTTCCTAGACAGGAAAGAGGATCCCGGAGCTGCCCGGCGCCTATCGGAGGTCGAAGGGCGCGCACGCGGCGCTATATGCCGCGCGACCGCCAAGCGGCTGCGCTCCCTTCTCCCAGCTCCGATTAAAGGCGCACAAGCGCAATCCAAGTCTGCGCACTTCCCTCCCTCTCGGTTCAGAGAAGAAACGCCCCTCATTTCGCATGGAAGAAATCGTACAACCCCTGCGCCATTGCGGTCGACACGCCCGGCGCCTTCCTCAAATCCTCCAGGCTCGCATTGCGCACCGCGCGCGCAGTGCCGAAGTGCATCAGCAGCGCTTTCTTGCGCGCCGGGCCAATACCAGGAACATCGTCCAGCGGCGAGGCGCCGATCGCCTTTGAGCGCTTCGCTCGGTGCGCGCCGATCGCGAAGCGGTGGACCTCGTCGCGCAACCGCTGCAGGTAGAATAGCACCGGCGCGTTGACCGGCAGCTGAAATTCGCGGCCATCGAGCATATGGAACACCTCGCGACCATCGCGGCCGTGCATCGGCCCTTTGGCGATACCGACCAGATTGACGTCCTCGATGCCGAGCTCCTCGAGCACGGCCTTCACCGCATTTAGCTGCCCGCGCCCGCCGTCGATCAGCACCAGATCCGGCCAGTCGCCACGGTCACGATCGGGATCCTCGCTTTGCGCACGCGAGAAACGACGCGCGAACATCGCACGCATCATCCCAAAATCGTCGCCGGGAACGATATCCGCCCCCTTCATGTTGAATTTGCGATACTGGTTGGTGCGGAAACCCTCCGGCCCGGCCACCACCATCGCGCCCAGCGCATGACTGCCCTGGATATGGCTGTTGTCGTAAACCTCGATCCGATCAGGTGGTCCGTCGAGGTCGAATAGCTCAGCCACTTCGCGCAGCAATTTCGCTTGGGTCGTGCTCTCCGCCAACCTCCGTTCGAGCGCCTCGACCGCATTGCGGCAGGCCTGCTCCATCAACCGCTTACGCACGCCGCGCTGCGGCACCGACAGCACTACTTTGAATCCCGCCCCCTCGCTCAGCGCCTCGCCGAGCAATTCGGCTTCGGCAAGTTCGCGATCGACGAGAACCTGCTTCGGCGGCGGCACCTCCTCATAGAATTGGACGAGGAAGCTGGAAAGCACCTCGTCTTCAGGCACCTCGTTGGTATGCGCGGGAAAGAAGCTGCGATGGCCCCAATTCTGCCCGCCGCGGATAAAGAATGCCTGGATGCCGATCACCCCGCTATGGTTGGCCATTGCGAAAATGTCAGCGTCGCCCATGCCTTCAGCGTTGATCGCCTGTGACCCCTGGATGAAGGTCAGTGCGCGAAGCCGATCGCGTAGGATTGCGGCAAGCTCGAAGTCCATCGCCTCGGCCGCCGCCTCCATCTGACTGCCGAGCTTGGCCTGTACCTGGGTCGATTTGCCTCCGAGGAACGCTTTAGCATCCCCTACCAACTCGGCATATTCTGCCGGCGCGATCCGGCCAACGCACGGCGCGGAACAGCGCTTGATCTGGTAGAGCAGGCATGGCCGGTCGCGGGTCTTGAAGAAGCCGTCGGTGCAGCTACGCAGCAGGAACAGTTTCTGAAGCGCGTTTAGCGTGTTGTTGACGCTGCCCGCGCTGGCAAACGGTCCGTAATAATTACCCTTGGCGCGCCGCGCTCCGCGATGCTTCTGGATTCTTGGGTAATCGTGGTCGTCGCGCAGCAGAATGAACGGGAAACTTTTGTCGTCGCGCAACAACACGTTGTACGCGGGACGATAGCGCTTGATCAGCTGCGCCTCAAGCAGCAGGGCTTCGGCCTCGTTGTTGGTGGTGACGATCGTCATTGACCGAGTCTGCGCCACCATCCGCTGCAGGCGCTTCGTCAGCCGATCAACCTGGGTGTAATTGGTCACCCGCGCCTTCAACGCGCGCGCTTTGCCGACGTAGAGGATGTCGCCTCGCGCGTCGTGCATCCGGTACACACCCGGGCGGCTGGGCAATGTGGCAAGCACATTGCGGATCGCCGCGACGCCCGTTTCGATATCGGGCGCGCCTGCGCCGCGCACCGCGAACGCTGCTTGGTCTTCGTTGAAACGGGTCGGAGAATTAGGTTCGGACATTGCGGGGAATCTAGGGTCGCAGGAGGCCCTTCACCAGCCCCCCAAATCGTTACGAAATCGAAACCAATAAGTTTTCCTAGCTCAACTCCGCCCATTCTTCCAACACAACGATCAGATTTCGACCACCGTCGTGGCTAGCCGTTCGGCCTCGCCAGGATCGTGGGTGACCATCAGAATCGGCAGTGCGACGCTGTCGCGGAGATGCTCGATCGCCCGCATTACCTCCTCGCGACGGTCGCGGTCGAGCGAGGACAGCGGCTCGTCGAGCAGCAGGAAGCGCGGGGAGGATAGCAGCGCACGGCCGATCGCGACGCGGCGCGCCTCGCCCCCGGAGAGAGTACGTGGCCAGCGATCGAGCAGATGGGCGATATCGAGGAAGGCGATGCGGTCTTGCCATCCTTCACCCATTTCCACTCCCGCGTTGGTTTTGAGCGAAGTTGACGAACCGCCAAATTCGCTTCCGTTGCGGCTTCTTGACTTCGCTTGAACCCAACGGTGCGGGTCGGGGCTCGCGCCATATTGCAAGTTCGCTCGCACCCGAAGATGTGGGAACAGCCGAGAGTCTTGGAACACATAGCCGACGCCGCGCCACTCTACCGGCAGGTCCACGCCCTCACCGAACAACGTCTTGCCCGCTACCCGCACGTACCCGCGGTCCGGCCGGAGCAACCCTGCGACCATATTGAGCACGCTAGTCTTGCCTGCACCCGACGGGCCGAACAGCACGGTCAGCCCCTCCCCCGCCCGGAACCGGCAGACTATCTCCGTATCGCCCATCCGCTTGGTGACATCCACATCAAAGGACATGCAACCCCCTCCCCGCACGGCGCGCGAGTAGTTCGGAGCCGACCAGCGCCACTAGCGACAGCGACACCGACACCAGCGCTAACCGCAGCACGGTGGCGTCGCCGTCGGGCGTCTGCAGCGCGCTGTAGATGGCGAGTGGTAGAGTCTGAGTCTGGCCGGGCACGTTCGAGACGAAGGTGATCGTCGCCCCGAATTCGCCAATCGAGCGCGCGAAGCCAAGCACAGTTCCGGCAAGCACCCCCGGCAGGCTGAGCGGCAGGGTGATCGTGCGAAATACCCGCCAACGTCCCGCGCCCAAGGTCCGCGCCGCGCTTTCAAGCCGCTGGTCGACCGCCTCGATCGACAGTCGGATCGCGCGCACCATCAACGGCAGCGCCATCACCCCGGCCGCGATCGCCGCGCCGGTCCAGCGGAACAGCACGGTCGCGCCGAACCAGCTTTGGAGCCCAGCGCCGATCGGACCGGTCGGCGCGAAGGCGAGTAGCAGCAGCCACCCGGTCACCACTGGCGGCAGCACCAGCGGCAGATGGACGATCCCGTCGAGCAGTATGCGACCGGGAAAGCGGACCCGGGCCAGCAGCCAAGCGAGCGCGAACGCAACCGGCAAAGTGCCGAGCATCGCCGCTGCGCCAACTTTGAGCGTGAGGCAGACGATGCCCCATTGCTCAGCCGAGAGCATCAGAAGAACCTTCACCCTCCCCTTCATTACCCCAGTGAAAGCCGCCGTCTCGTGTGGCGCCTCTACCCGCGGAGATCCCTGATCTTGCTGAGGTGGTGCAGGGAGCCGATCCGAAACGGGCGCTCACTTCACCTGAAACCCGTAGCTCACGAAGATCGCCTTCGCCGCACGCGACAGCAGGAATTTCCGAAATTCCTCGCCCTCTGCATTGGTCGAACCCTTCAGCCGCGCCACCGGATAGGTGATAGGCACGTGGCTCGTCGCTGGGAACACGGCAGCGACGCGAACCGCCTTTGAGGCCCGCGCGTCGGTGCCGTAGACGATCCCGAACGGCGCCGCGCCGCGCTCGACCAGCGCGAGCGCGGCGCGGACGTTCTCCGCACGCACCACCTTCGGCGCGATTGTGCCCCATGCCCCGAGCTTCTCCAGCGCTGCCTTGCCATATTTGCCTGCAGGCACCGACTCGGGATCGGCCATCGCCAATGGCCCGGCCGCCAGCTTCGTGGCAAATCCCGGCTGCCACGAGAAGCGCGTGCGGCTCGCAATCGGCGCGATAAGCACCAGATCATTGCCGACGAAATCAACCCGGCTGCCGGCCGCGAGCAGCCCGCGCTTTTGTAGATCGTCCATCCACGGCTCATCGGCCGAGGCAAACAGGTCGGCAGGCGCCCCCGCTGCCACCTGCCGCGCAAGCACCGACGAGGCAGCATAGGAAATGACCGGCTTGGGGTGCCCGGTGCGCGCCCAGGCGTCGGCGACGGCGTCGAGCGAACCCTGCAGACTTGCCGCCGCCAACACCAACGGCGGCTTCAATTGGGCGATCGCCGGCGTAGCGAGCAGGACGGCGAGCAGGGCGAACAGGCGGGAAATCTTCATTGCCCCGCTATCGCAGGTCCCGAGGTTCTCGAAAAGCCACGCCCGTCATGCCGAACTCGCTCCGGCATCAACCGCCGCAAAAACCCGTACCGTAGGCATTTGGAACCGTGGCTCGTGAACAGGTCCCGGCCGACGGAGAGCCCACCGTCAGCCAGGCTTCTTTGCCACCCCGACCAACGCCGGGCGCAGCAGCCGATCCTTGAGCATATAGCCTGCCTGCATCTCCTGGACGATCGTGCCGGGCTCCTGGTCGCTTGGCAGTTCCAGCATTGCCTGGTGGCGGTTAGGATCAAGTTTCTCGCCGACCGCGACAATTTTCGAGATGCCGTGCCGCGCAAAAATACTGTCGAGCTCGCGGCCCGTGGCGTCGAGACCGACCACCAGTCCCTTAAACTTCTCGTCGCCGCGCAGATCCGCCGGGATCGACTCCAGCGCGCGGGAAAGGTTGTCAGCTACCGACAGAATATCCCGCGCGAAATTGGTCGCCGCATAGGTCCGCGCATCCGATGTTTCCTTCTCGGCGCGGCGGCGGACGTTTTGAATCTCGGCCTGCGCATAAAGCGTCGCGGCCTTAGCGTCATCGAGCTCAGCCTCCAACGCGGTCACGCGATCGTTCTGCGCCACTTCGGGCGCGGCCTCGGCGGTCAAATCGCGGAGATCTTCATTGTTGTCGTTATCGGTCATTTTAGTCCCTGTAGAATTGGGGTCAGCCCATCAATCGGGCGAGCGTTGCCGCGGTGAAATCCACCATGGGCACGACCCGCGCATAGTTCAACCGTGTCGGCCCGATCACGCCCACCACGCCGACCACGCGCCCGTCGAGCCCGCGGAACGGCTTGGCGATCACCGAGGAGCCGGACAGCGCAAACAATTGGTTCTCCGCGCCGATGAAGATCCGCGTCGCATCGCCGCTACCGGCGCTGTCGAGCAGCCGCGCGATATCCTGCTTGCCTTCGAGATCGTCAAGCAGATCGCGGACCCGTTCGAGATTTTCCGCCGCGGCATCGTCGATCAGCCGACCCTGCCCGCGCACGATCAACACCGGGCGGCGATCCTGGTCCTCGCTCCACACCGCAAGGCCTTGTTCGACCAGTGAGCGCGAGGCGCTATCCAGCGCGTCACGTTCCACTGCCATCTCGCGGTCGAGCTTCGCACGCGCCTCGCCGATGGTCAGGCCGGCAAGCATCGCGGTCATGTAGTTGGCGGCATGAGTCAGCGCGGCCGGAGGCATTCCCGCGGGCAGGTCGACGACGCGATTTTCGACCGCATTGTCCTCGCCCACCAGCACTGCCATCGCTTTATCGGCAGACAGCGGCACGAACGCGATCTGCTTGAGCCGGATCTCCCGCCGCGGCACCAGCACCAGCCCTGCGCAGGCCGACAGACCAGACAGGGCCGCGGTAGTGGCAGCGAGCGCTTCCTCGACTGGCCCGGTACGGCCCGCCCGCGCCTCGATCGCGCTGCGCTCCTGCGCGCTGGGTTCGAGCGACTGCATCATCCCGTCGACAAACAACCGCAGTCCCGATTCGGTCGGCATCCGGCCGGCCGAGGTATGCGGCGCGGCGAGGAGGCCCAGTTCCTCAAGATCCGACATCACGTTCCGGATCGAGGCGGGCGACAGGTTCAGCCCTGACAATTTGGAGATCGTCCTCGATCCCACCGGCGCGCCGGAGTCGAGATAGCTCTCCACTACCACGCGGAAGACGTCGCGAGCGCGGTCGTTAAGTTCGGTGAGCGGAAGGGAGGGCATATCCATCATGTAGGGTGGATCGACGCGAGGCTCAACGCCAGCCTCTTCCTGCCAATCTGCTGCAGAATATCTCCCCATGACGCAAGCTAAAGGGCCTCGCGCGCTCCGGCTCTGCGCTTGCCGCTTGAGAACTGGGCTTGCACTGGGACTACGAGGAAGAGGAAGACGGCAAAGCAGGCGGGTCCAGGGGTGACAGCTCCCGGCCCGCCGGGTACGGCACGCGTCAATCTTCAGGAGACTCCCCATGCGCCCCTCCGGCCGCACCCCAGACCAGATGCGCACGATCAGCATTGAGCCGCGCTTCACAAAACATGCCGAGGGCTCGGTATTGATCGGCTTCGGTGACACCAAGGTGCTCGTCACCGCATCGATCGAGGAGAAGGTGCCCCCGTTCCTGCGCGGCAAGGGCGAAGGCTGGGTCACCGCCGAATATGGCATGCTGCCGCGCGCCACCCACACCCGCGGCAACCGCGAAGCCGCTAAGGGCAAGCAGTCCGGCCGCACCCAGGAAATTCAGCGCCTGATCGGGCGCAGCCTGCGTGCGGTCACCGATCTGAAGGCACTTGGGGAGCGCCAAATCGTGCTCGACTGCGACGTGATCCAGGCCGACGGCGGTACCCGCACCGCAGCGATCTCGGGCGCTTGGGTCGCACTGCGGCTCGCGATCGACGGGTTGATGGCAAGCGGCAAACTGACCAAGGATCCGCTGACCCAGAAGGTCGCGGCGATCAGCTGCGGAATCTTCGAGGGCACGCCGGTGCTCGACCTCGACTATGACGAGGATTCAAACGCTGATGCGGACGCAAACTTTGTGCTGCTCGAGAACGGCAATATCGCCGAGGTCCAGGCGACCGCCGAAGGCGCGACTTATGACGAGGAAGCGCTGCTCCGCCTGCTGCGGCTCGCGCGGATCGGCTGCACCGAAATCTTCGCGGCCCAGGCCAGGGCCGTCGCCAAGTGAGCGTCGGCGATGACGCGCCGCGCCAGGCGATCCGCAAGCTCGCCCCCGGCAAGCTCGTCATCGCCAGTCACAATGAAGGCAAGGTGCGCGAGATCAACGCGCTGCTCGCTGATTTTGGAATCGAGGCGGTCTCGGCCGCGTCGCTCGACCTGCCCGAGCCGGAAGAGACCGGGGTGACGTTCGTCGCCAATGCCGAGCTCAAGGCCCTGCAAGCGGCAGACCTGTCTGGGCTGCCCGCGCTCGCCGACGACAGCGGGCTGTGCGTCGACGCACTCAACGGCGCGCCCGGAATCTTCTCGGCACGCTGGGCGGGCGAATCGAAGGATTTTGCAGGTGCAATGGCGCTCGTCGAACAGCGCCTCGAAGAAACCGGCCCCGATGCGAGCCGCGCAGCGCATTTCGTCTGCGCGCTGGCGCTGGCTTGGCCTGACGGCCATGTCGAGTGGTTCGAGGGACGGATCAACGGGACGCTAGTATGGCCACCGCGTGGCACCGGCGGCTTCGGGTACGACGCGATCTTCCTGCCGCTTGGCGGCGACCGCACCTTTGGTGAGATGGACCCGGACACCAAGCACGCCGTGAGCCACCGCGCCGAGGCGTTCAAACAATTGGTGGCCGCGGTTCTCTGATTTCGCCCCTTCCTCCCAAAAAAAGACGAAATCTCGGGCGGCAAGCACGGCAAAGGAATCGCACAAGACTCGAGCTTCCGCTGGGTCAACATATCCTAGAGCAGGATATGTTGACGGGAGATCAGATAGCTTGACCCGAACTCACCTCGCTCTAAAACGCCACCTGTCCTACCACATTGCCCGCCGGGGTGTAGCGGCACACCAAATAATCGTCCTTAGCGTTGCTCGCGGTCGCGCATCCGAGCCGCGTGGTCCCACGCCACACAATTTGTGTGTAATGCGCGACGTCCTCCCAGCGCCCAGTGGTGCTAAAATCGGGAGTGACGCCGCGTCGATAGAATGCTTTTTCCGCCACCCAATGACCGATCATTTCCTCGTAGCGATAGGCACCGCGGGTGCCGGTCCAGAGGTTCTCGCCCTCGGGCTGGGCTCCACGCGGCTCCTGCGAGTGCTGAAACTTGCCCGTTCGTGCGAGTTCATCGGCATAGACTTTGGCGTCCGCCGCGAGCGCATCGTCCCACGCGAGCGGCAGCAAGCCGACCTCGGCACGCGCCGCCGTGTGCCCTGCGGTCATCGCCTGGCGCATCGGCGCCGTTCCTCGCGGCGCATTGCCGGCGAACGCGCGCTCCTCCACCACCCGCTGCGGGGCATCTGCGGCCGAGCACCCCGCCAGCAACATCGCCAAAACCATCATCATGCGCATCGCGCCTTCCAATCCTCGTTGGTGGCGACCATAGCGCGCGCATCATGAACGCAGACCCTATCGCCCTTTACGTGCATTGGCCTTTTTGCGTGTCGAAATGCCCTTATTGCGACTTCAACAGCCATGTCCGGGCCGACATCGATCAAATGGTGTGGCGCGACAGCCTGCTCAAGGATCTGGCACACGAAGCGGCACTTACTCGCGATCGGCGACTGGGTTCGATTTTTTTCGGCGGCGGCACCCCCTCGCTGATGCCGCCAGAGACAGTGGCTACGATCATCGACGCGGCGAGTCGGCATTGGAACTTCGAGCCGGAAATCGAGATCACGCTCGAGGCGAACCCGTCATCGGTCGAGGCGGCGCGCTTCGCCGATATCGCCGCAGCAGGGGTAAACCGAGTGTCGCTCGGGTTGCAGGCGCTTGACGACGGAGCGTTGGTGTTCCTCGGTCGCGCGCACGGCGTGGCGGAAGGGCTAGCCGCACTCGATACGGCGCAGGCTCATTTTGCGCGCGTGAGCTTCGACCTGATCTATGCTCGGCCCGGACACACGCCCGAATCGTGGGAAGCAGAACTCCACCGCGCGATCGGCTTGGGCACCGAGCACATCTCGCTCTATCAGCTGACCATCGAGCCAGGTACGCGCTTTGCGACCGACGCGGCAGCAGGGCGTATCATGATCCCCGATGCCGACACCGCTGCCGACCTGTTCGAGCGCACGCGCGGAATCACCGCCGCGGCGGGTCTGCCCGCCTATGAAGTCTCCAATCACGCCAGGGCCGGTGCGCAAAGCCGCCACAACCTCACCTATTGGCGCTATGGCGACTATCTCGGCATCGGTCCGGGTGCCCACGGCCGGCGCGGCGGCACCGCGACAGTGCGGCACAAGAAACCCGAGAACTGGCTCTCCGGGCTGGAACGCAACGGTCACGGCATGGTCAGCGAGGACGCGCTCACAACCCCAGAACGCGCCAGCGAGGCGCTGCTGATGGGGCTGCGACTTGACGAAGGCGTGGATCTCGCGCGGATCGCGCAGGACACGGGCCGGCCGATCGAGGAACTAGTCGACGCACGCGCGGTAGCGCGAACCCCAGAGCTGATCGTCCGTGAGGGCGATCGGTTGCGGGTGACCGGCGCGGGAATGCTAGTACTCGATGGGATATTGGCGGCGGTGGTCAGAGACTAAGCCGCCCTTGCGTCATTCAAGCGAAAGCCGGGATGTGAAGCTGCACGTACGGGAGAGAGTCGAAAAAGACCCAGCTTTCGTTGGGATGACATGCCCATCTTATATTTAGAACCCCGTCGGCGCCGGCGACACTACTACGACGCCCGCCCCATGCACTTCTTGTACCTCGAGCGCACGCTCGGCTATCCCGTCCTTACCGAATCGGAACGCACCGTCGATCCCGACGAACCCGCCGCGATCGCTCAGTCGCTCGGTCGGAAACGGGGTTCCCGGCCTCCAGTCCTGCGCGATCCGTACGCTCAACAGCACCGCGTCATAGCCAAGACTCGACAACCGGTACGGCGCCCCCGAAAATCTCGCGCGATATTTTCCGACGAACTGGCGGTACAGGCCGTCCGAGACGCTGGCGAACCAAGCCCCGCTCAGCGCCGGCTTGGCGGCGAAGCTGCTCTCCGAATTCCACTGCTCGGTACCCAGGATGTGGGTAGTAGGGCTGGCCTTGCGCAAAAGCGGGACCACCGCGGCGCCCATACCTGCCGAATCCGCGACCAGCACCGCGTCGTACGGCGCGGTCTTGGCCATCCGCGTCACAGCCGCAGTCGCGGCGCCGGGTGCATGCTCATAGGTTTGCAACGATAGCACCTGCCCGCCAGCGCCTTCGACGGCGCGCAAGAACGAGGTCGACGCACGCTCGCCATACAGTCCGGCCGAAAACAGCCCACCATAGCTGCTCACGCCGCGCGATTTGGCATAATCCACCACCCGTGCGATCGACTGCGCCGGCGAATAGCCGAGAACGTACACCCCATTACCGGCGACGCTGACATCGTTGGAGAAGCTGATCACCGGCACGCCCGCACGCTTGGCGACTGGAGCGACCGCGCGCGCATCCTCGGCGAGTAGCGGCCCCAAAATCAACCCGTTGCCGTCGGCCAGCGCGTGCTGGGCGGCGAGCGCAGCGCCCTGGTGGGTGTCGTAATTGGTGATGCGGATCCGGTCCGAATTGCTGTCGAGTAGCGCGAGCTGGGTGGCATTGGCCAAGCTCTGCCCGATCCCCGCATTTGGTCCGGTCAGCGGCACCAACAGTGCGACGCGGTTGCGCGCCACGTCCTGCGGGATGCCGGGCTCGATCCGGGCCGGCTGGGTCGGGCGGGTCGAGGGTGGACGGTGGTCGGAGGGCGCCGCGGGACCACGCGGCACCACTGTCTGGCAGCCGGCGACCAGCGCGGCGAGCGCCAGCGCGAGTCCCCTTCCCCACATCTTTGGTTGCGGTTTCCCTGCCGGCCCTGCCATGACACTCTCCGATGAACGCACTTACCCCCGGCCTCTACATCGTCGCGACGCCGATCGGCAATCTCGGCGATCTTTCCCCACGCGCCGCGGAGGTATTGGCGCAAGCAGATGTAATCGCCGTGGAAGACAGCCGGGTCACCGCCGGGCTGCTCCGCCACATTGGCGTCAAGAAGCACATGACCCCCTATCACGACCATAATGCTGAGGGAGTGCGGCCGGGACTGGTCGCGCGAATGGGGACCGAAGCAGTCGCTCTTGTGTCGGACGCGGGCACGCCATTGATCTCCGATCCGGGCTATAAATTAGTACGCGACGCGCGCGCGGCGGGGCACACGGTGGTGACGATTCCCGGGCCGTGCGCGGCGGTGGCGGCGCTGACACTCGCGGGATTGCCGACCGACCGCTTCCTGTTCGTCGGCTTCCTACCGAGCAAGGCCGGGGCACGCGCTGTATCAATCGCCGAGATCGCGCCGATTCGCGCGACGCTCGTGCTCTATGAGAGCGGCCCCCGCCTCGCCGCTTGCCTCGGCGCGTTGGCCGAGGGGTTGGGCGATCGCGAGGCGGCTGTAACCCGCGAAATTACCAAAAAGTTCGAGGAAGCGGTTTCAGGCACCCTCCTGTCATTGGCCGCGCGCTACGCCGACGCACCGCCCCGCGGGGAAATCGTAATTGTCGTCGCCGGTCCGGGCGAACCCGAGCCCGCCAGCGTCGATGACGCAGAGGCGGCGCTAGCGGAAGCGCTCACCCGACTGCCAGCAGGCCGCGCCGCGAGCGAGGTGGCCAAGAAACTCGGTGTCGATCGGCGCGAACTTTATGCCCGCGCGCTGGAGATGAAGGGGTAAGAGACCGCCGCCTGCCGAGGCCGCGGGCCCGCGCAGCGAGCGGATTGATGACTAAAGGCTGCGGCGAGAGATGGCAGATTCTGCCGGGCGGGTTCAAACGCTGACGAGTGAAGTCGATCTGGTGGCGCGGCCGGGATCACTGATCACCTTGTCGAGGTCAAAACATGCCTCATCATAGCCGAACTCGATTTCGCGATCGACAATCGGCGGCTGGCGCGAGTCGCAGCGACGGCCGAATATCGGATGCCGCGCTTCGCCGGACCCGGCAACGATGTCCACGTCGATGTGCCGCTGATCACCGGGGAAGCGCCCGCCGTAGATCGAGAATGCGTGGATCGGGTGTTAAAAACGATCTCCCCCCCCACCTTCCGTTCATGCCGAGCTTGTCGAAGCATCGCTCTTCTGGTTGGAGCGCAGGAACTAACGGCCCTTCGACAAGCTCAGGGCGAACGGAAGGTTTTAGAATGACGTTGAATGTCGCCGTGCAAATGGATCCGCTCGATTCGATCAACATCGCCGGCGATTCGACCTTCGCGCTGATGCTGTCGGCGCAAAAGCGCGGCCACACCCTATTTCACTACGCCGCCGAGGATCTGAACTATTCGAACGGCCGCGTCTGGGCCAAGGCCCACCCGACCTTCGTGCAGAACGTCGTGGGCGACCACTTTCGGTTCGAGGCGCCGATCCAGCTCGATCTTGGCGCGACCGCCGACGTCGTGCTGATGCGCCAGGATCCGCCGTTCGACCTTGGCTACATCACCGCCACCCATTTACTGGAGCGAATCGCCGGCCGCACGCTGGTGGTCAATGACCCCGCCAGCGTCCGCAACGCGCCCGAGAAAGTATTTGTGCTTGATTACCCGCAGTTCATGCCGCCGACGCTTGTGACGCGTAGTCTGGACGAGGCCCGCGCGTTCCTGGCCACCCACGGCGCGATTGTGATCAAGCCGCTGCACGGGAATGGTGGCAAGGCGATCTTCATGATCGGCGCGGACGGCGCTAATCTCTCTGCACTGATCGAAGTGTTCAACACTGCTTGGCGCGAGCCACACATGGTGCAGGCGTTCCTCCCCGAGGTCGCCAAGGGCGATAAGCGGATCGTGCTGGTCGACGGCGAAATCGCCGGCGCCATTAACCGCTTGCCCGGTGCGGGCGAAATTCGCTCGAACCTCGCGGTCGGCGGATCGGCGGTGAAGACCGAATTGACCAAGGAAGAGCGCGAAATCTGCGCCGTACTCGGGCCGGAGCTAAAACGCCGTGGGCTATTGTTCGTCGGCATTGACGTGATCGGCGGCAAATGGCTGACCGAGATCAACGTCACTTCGCCCACCGGGATCGTCGCGATAGAGCGTTTCGACGGGACCGACGTAGCCGGGCTAATCTGGGACGCGATCGAGGCGAAGGTAGCGGCTCGGTAAAGCCAGACAATTTAAGCCTTAACGCTTTTGTTTCGTGCGAGACGGGAAACGGCCACAGGCGAGCGCAGATTATCTACCCCTGGAAAAGAACGGAAGGAGAGGAGATGCTAGGCCACGTCGTTCCGCCAACACCCACCGATCAGCCTCCGGTGGCGGGCTCCGCCGCGTCCAGCGACCGCGCGATCGCCGCTGCGAGTTCCGCAATACGCGGTGCCACCGCCTGGAGGCTAACCTTGCGCGGCGCCGGATCGATCGCGCACAGCGTGCCGAATAGGCTGCCGTCCTCGCGCACAATCGGCACCGAGATATAGCTTTGGAAGCCATAGAGTAGCGGCGTAGGGTGGGTGCGCCACATCGGCTCGCGGGAGACGTGATCGATCATCACGCTGGTCCCGCTGGTTCGGATTTCGTCACAGATCGTGGTGCTAATATCGAGCTCTCCTCCGGCGTCGAGCCCGAAGGCAATCCGGTCGAGCACTTGGCACGCGATCCAGCGTTCGGCCGTGACCCGCGCGACCGCCGCAAACCCCATGCCCGTCACCCGACAAATCTCCTCCAGAATCGCATCGATGCCCTCAATGCGCTGGATACTGAGAATATCGGCGGCAAAGTCCTCGTTCATGGGGGAAAGATAAGCGCAAACCACGTCACGGCTCAAGCCCGCGGGTGCGCGGCCCGATAGACGTCCATTAGATGCGCGGCATCTACCGCAGTGTAGATCTGCGTCGAACTCAAACTCGCATGTCCGAGCAGTTCCTGCAGCGCGCGCAGATTCGCCCCACGCCCCAAAAGATGCGTCGCAAAGCTGTGGCGCAGCGCATGCGGTGTGGTGCGATCGCCCAGCCCGAGCCGGCCCCGCGCCATCTGCACCGCCTGCCGCACCATTCCAGGATCGAGCGCGCCGCCCTTGGCGCCGCGAAAAAGGATCGCATCCCGCGATACCGGCCACGGCGTCAGCGCGACATAAACTTGGATCGCGTCGCGTACCGAGGGCAACAGCGGCACGATCCGCATCTTGGCCCGCTTGCCAGTCACCGAGAGCGTCTCGCCAAGCGGCAGAATCGCGCCCGTCAGCCCCACCGCCTCGCCGATCCGCAGGCCCGCGCCGTAGAGCAGCAGTAAGATCGCCCAGTCGCGCGCACCAATCCATGTCACTATGGCGCTTTCGGCAACATCGCGGGCCAACGCGACCGCCTCATCTGGCGAGATCGGCCGCGGCACGCCCTTCTTTACCCGGGGTCCGCGAAAGCGCGGCGGCGCGTTGCCCCCTGCGGTGAAGGTTAGGAATCCGCGGATCGCGGAAAGTTCGCGCGCCGCGGAGGCATTGCCCAGCCCCTCGGCGCGGCGCGCAGCGAGAAAAGCGCGCAGGTCTGCGGCAGTGACCGCCGAAAGATCGCCGGGTTCACCGCCCCAATGATCTTGCAGGAAGCCGAGGAAACGCTCGGCGGTCGCGCGATAAGCGCGCACAGTATGCGGCGAGCGCCGGCGGTCACGTGCGAGGTGCGCGGCGTAATCGAACGCGCGGATCGCTCCCCCGGTCAACTCCTCCGTCATCGGTGCGACGTCACATTCCGCCCTCGACCAGCATCACCTTGGCGCTCGGCTTGGCAAGACCGCTTATCCGAAGCATATATTCGCCCACGGTCAGGTCGTAAGCAACCAACTTGCGAATTGTCGAGCATTCCGGGCCATGGCCGAAAGCAATGGACTTAAGCGGCGCCGGGTCGCTCGCTTTTGCCAGATCGATCCAGCCAGGCTGGTCGAGCGCGACGCGATAGGTGCCAGGCTTGTGAATAGTGAACCCCACGGTAGCAATCTTGCCCGGTTTCTGCGGCGGCACCACGCTGCCCGGGTCGATGGCGACCAGGGTGGTAGCGCCAAACGTTTCGAACGCCGTATCCGGCTTGGTCCAAGCCGAAAGTGCCGCCGGTAGCGCTGCGTCATAGCTAGTGCATGTCGGCATCGCAGTTTGGGTGGGAGCGGCGGCCTGCAGCAAAGCAAGGGCAAGAAGGATCATCTAAGCGTCCCTATCGGTTATGCTGTTCGGGATAAGCGAGCCCGCGTGACCTGTCACGATCAGAATCCCTAGCAGAATCCCTAGTGAACTCCCAGTCGGAATGCCCACCCCTTTCCCCCGACGTCGCCCGCGCTTATAGCGGCTCCCGACCATGATCACCGCGACTCTTCCAATCACCGCCGACTGGCGCGACTTCCTCGCGCTGACCAAGCCCCGGGTGATGACGCTCGTCGTCTTCACAGGGCTATGCGGAATGCTCGCCGCCCCGGTGCAGATCGCGCCGGTGCTGGGCTTTACCGCGATCCTATGCATCGCGCTGGGCGCGGGCGCATCGGGCGCGCTCAACATGTGGTATGAGTCCGACATAGACGCCAAGATGGCGCGCACGCACAAGCGCCCACTGCCCGACGGCAGGATGGACCGGCAGGCGGCGTTGCATTTCGGCGTCGGGCTGGCGACCTTCTCGGTGCTGCTGATGGGCTTTGCAGTCAATCTGGTGGCGGCAGCGATTCTGCTCGTCTCGATCCTCTTCTACGTGCTGGTCTACACCGTCTGGCTCAAACGCCGCACACCTCAAAACATCGTGATCGGCGGCGCGGCCGGCGCCTTCCCGCCGCTGATCGGCTGGGCGGCGGCGACCGGCGACATCGCATTGCTGCCGGTACTGCTGTTCAGTCTAATTTTCTTATGGACTCCGCCGCATTTCTGGGCGCTCGCGCTGTTTATGAAGACCGACTATGCCGCAGCCGGCGTACCGATGCTGCCAGTGGTTGCCGGCGAGCGAGTGACGCGCACCCAGATCGGCCTCTACACGATTCCTATGGCAGTGGTCGCGGTCGCCCCTTGGGCGCTGGGGCTCACCCATGCGCCCTATGGCGCGACAGCGGCGCTCGCCACGCTCGTGTTTGCCGCGCTGGCGATCCAAGTGACCTTCCGCACCAAGCGGCCGGATGACACGATGCGCCCGGAAAAACGGCTGTTTGGCTATTCGATCGCCTACCTCTTCATCCTGTTCGGCGCGCTGGTCGCGGATCGATGGTTTGCATGACCCCTGAAGAAGAAAGATTAGTCCGCACCCGTCAGCAGGGTCGCGCGCGGGTGATGGCGCTACTGCTCGGCGCGTTCGTGATCCTGATGTTTGCGATCAGCATCGCCAAGATCCGCGCCGGCCACTGACCAGGCGAGCGCGCGTTCAGAAGGTGGGCTGGTAATGGATCCGACGGAGCTTCTTCTGTAGGTAAAGGGCGTGCTGAAGCGTAAGTGTCCCGCCATCGGCAGCCCGCAGTCGAGCCGCTTCGTCGCGACATTCTCGCAACCGGCCTTGCACCAAGCAAACTGCCACTTCTCGGCTCCGGCACCAGCCTGCTAAAAAAATCGTAGAGTGACGGAGCGTTGGGAGGGAAGGTTCTGCGCCGCCTTACGGCGTGACCACGCCGGTATAGAGCGCCATCGCCAGGATAGCGGTGAGAATTCCGCCGCGCGTCCTCCTCACCCGACTCCTTTCCAAAATAATGCACGCAATCACATCGCCTTGCTGCCGTCTAGGCGCGTCTTTCCGAATCGCCGGCGCGGTCTTATACCGCCCGGACATGATCGAAACCGCTACCTCCATCGGTCGCCGATGACCCCCTCTGCCAAAGGCCGCACCGCGCTGCTTTTGGTGATCGGCGTCTGCTGCATGACCGGGATCGCCTGGGCTAGTGTGCCGCTCTACCGTTTGTTCTGCCAAGCGACTGGGCTCAATGGCACCACCCAACGCGGCAACCTCGCGCCCGGCCCGGTGAACCAAACGATTCGCGTCGATTTCGACACCAATACCAGCCCACACCTACCATGGCGTTTCGTCCCAGAGAGTCCCTCGCAGACCGTGCAGATCGGCGCACGTTCGATGGCGTTTTTTACTGCCACCAATCGCGCGAGCCAGCCCGTGACCGGCACCGCCACCTTTAACGTCCAGCCCGCGCAGGCCGGCAAGTATTTCACCAAGATCCAGTGCTTCTGCTTCACCCAGCAAACGCTGAAATCCGGCGAAACTGTACGTATGCCCGTGATTTTCTTCGTAGACCCAAAAATTCTCGCCGATCCGGATGCGCGCGACATCGCGACGATCACGCTGAGCTATACCTTTTACCCGGTAGATTCCGGCAAATCTGCAAGCTAGGGTGCGCGCAAAGAATTTAGGGGAAGCAGTATGGCCGGCGTGAAGCACCACGATTACCACATCCTGGCCCCCAGTCCCTGGCCGATCATCGGTGCCTTCTCCGCACTTGCGATGGCAAGCGGCGGGATCATGTGGATGCACAATGCCGCGCACGGCGGTTGGCTGTTCCTGGCCGGTGTCGCTGGTGTGCTGTTCACAATGTTCAGTTGGTGGGGCGATGTGATCAAGGAAAGCCACGAAGGCTATCACACTCCCGTCGTCCAACTTCACCTGCGCTACGGGATGATTCTGTTCATCGCCTCTGAGGTGATGTTCTTCGTCGGCTGGTTCTGGGCATTCTTCGATTTCTCGCTATTCCCGGTGCCGTTGAACGTCGCGGCCGACGGCACGGTATCGATCATCGCCAACGCAGTAGGCACTTGGCCGCCCAAGGGAATCGAGGTGCTCAACGCCCTTGAATTTCCGCTGCTCAACACCTTCATCCTGCTGCTCTCAGGCACCACCGTCACCTGGGCACACCATGCGCTGATCCACAATCAGCGCGGCGGCGAGAAGACCGGGCTGTGGGGGCTGATCGGCGTCGGCGAGAACGACGGAGTGCTCAAGGGCTTATGGCTGACGATTGTGCTCGGCCTGTGCTTCAGCTCGATTCAGGCCTATGAATATGCCCACGCGCCTTTCCCGTTCAAAGGGTTGAACTACGGCTCGTCGTTCTACATGGCGACTGGCTTTCACGGCTTCCACGTCATCATCGGCACGATCTTCCTGACCGTAAATCTGGTCCGCGCATACAGGGACGACTTCACTCCGAAACAGCATTTCGGCTTCGAGGCGGCAGCTTGGTATTGGCATTTCGTCGACGTGGTGTGGCTGTTCCTGTTCGTGACGATCTACGTCTGGGGCGGCTGGGGTGCACCGGTTCACGGCGGTTGAGCGAACCCTGACACTATCCGTCATGTCCGCGAAAGTAGGCATCTCTCGCAACACGCGCGCCACGATCGCCGCGCGAGACCTCAGCTTTTGCCTGGGTGACGGATTTTAGGAGCGACATCGCCCATGACCACTCCTACCGCTCCCGTTGCCCCCGCCTCGCTCGCGCAGGCGCTGCACGGTCTGTGCCCGCGGTGCGGGGCGAAAACCCTGTTCGCCGATCTGGTCAAATTCAACGATCGCTGCTCGGCCTGCGCGCTCGACTTCACCCAGTTCAACGTCGGTGATGGGCCCGCCGCGTTCCTCACGCTGATCCTCGGGACGGTCGTCGTAATCCTCGCAATCACGCTCGAACTGACGCTGCACCCGCCCCTGTGGCTGCACATGTTGATTTGGATCCCGGTCACCGCTGCCGGGGTGGTGGGATTGCTGCGTCTCGCCAAAGGCGCGCTGCTCGCCGCCGAATATCGCAACGCCGCGCACGAGGGAAAGATCGTCTCGTGAAACCCGTGCCGGTGATTCCGACGATCCTGGTCACGCTCGCGGTAGCGGCGATGATTGGGCTCGGCCTGTGGCAATTGCTCGACCGGCTGCCGCAGAAACGCGTCTTCCTCGCCCAGCTTGCCGCCAATCCGGGCAAGCCACCAATCGCCTTTCCGCGTTTCCCCGACGATCTCCTGCTGTTTCGTCGAGCGACCGGCTTCTGCTTACAGCCGACCAATATCCGAATCACCGGCGCGGGCGCCGCGGGCTTCCGACTGATCGCCAACTGCCGCACCGGCGCCGAAGGCCCGGGGATGGCGGTTCAACTTGGCACTACCCGTGATCCGGGCAAGACCATTGTCTGGAAGGGCGGTGAGGTCGGCGGGTTCATCAGCCACGCTCCCGATTCGCAGTCGTTGATCGGAAGCCTGTTTGCGCACCACCGGCAGCAATTGATGTTGGTGCTGGGGGCACCGCCACCAGGGCTGGAGGCCAATAAGCGGCCAGGGATCGAGGCGGTACCGAACAACCACTTTGCCTATGGCGTACAATGGTTCCTGTTCGCCGGGATCGCCACTGCGATCTATGGTCTTGCGTTATGGCAACGAGCGAAAAAGGGATGACGTCCATTTTAAAAACAAAATTTGGCCAGGCGAAAATGTCGGCAGGTACAAATAAAATCCTTACTGATTTCGACCGAGTAATTCTATTAAAAAATTTATATTAGCAGACAAGATCGTTGGAAACGAAACACAGATGATACGCCCGCAAATTATAAAAATTTATAATCGTAAAATTCAAATTTAATTTATACAAAACTGAATACCATTCATTAAAACGACTTTTTGATATATTCATAAAATTTAAATGAATGATTTTTATATAAATGTCTTAGGTATATACATTGCAAATCGAGTTGGGAGAGACCCGCGTCGTTTCTACTCCACACTCCAGAAGCCGACGGGGATGTAGATCAGCTGGTGACACCCTAGTCATCCTGAAGCGCGGTCGGAATGGTAGTAAAATATTAAGAAAATGTTGGATTCATTTAGTAGAATCTATACTGTTACAGATGGTGATTTGCGCCCACAGGCCGTTACTAAAATGAGAGGTTGTCCAATGAATGAGGTCGACGCTGCGACGGCAAAAGACGAGCTTAACGCCGCCATGCGAGTCCTCGTCGCCGACTTCAAGCAGCGTGACGATGTTGCGACGTTAATACGTCCGGGTGGTGTCGGGGTCGAACTCGGCGTGGCAGCCGGCGATTTCTCGCGTCGCATCCTTGAGCGTTCAGAAATTGGATTTCTTTTCAGTATCGATATGTGGGCTGGTGAACGCGGGCATGATGTTAGCCAGTACAAAGAGGCAATTCGCGCTCTCCACCCCTACAGGACACGCAACACTTGCCTTCGAATGCGGTTTGATGAAGCGTTAGATTTATTCAACGATGAATCGTTGGATTTCATATATGTCGATGGGTATGCTCATACAGGCGAAGAAAATGGCCGGACCTATTCGGAGTGGTATCCAAAATTACGTCCAGGTGGAATTATTTCTGGGGACGATTATCATGCCGATTGGCCGCTAGTCGTAAAGGCGGTGGACGATTTCATTGACACCGAGAAACTTGTTCTTCATGTGATACAATGTAGCGAAGGGACATGGAATTCCCGCTACCCGACTTGGTTCGCGGTTCGAAGTTAGACCGACAGACCATTTACGTTAAGCAATCACGGAATTTGGTGCCTCTCTGGCAGGTTCAGCCTTCAGCATTTGTCCAGACGACGAATGCATCCACTTTACAGCTACCAACGAACTCCAAACTGCCAAGCAGTTACTAGTAACGGCTTTCCAGATAAGAGCGGGCGTGGCGCTCACCCCCTTGTAAACTCGTTTCGGAGTCATGCGCGGACCGTTTAATTAGGAGCGGCGCTTTTGAAACCTGGACCGCGTGTGGATGCCGAAACAATTTCAGCATGACCGATAGACGCTAACGCTCTAGTTCAGCCATCCCTTGTGTCCCCCTCCCCACGTCGCTAACCGCGCTCTCCATGCGTTATGTCAGCACCCGCGGGAATGCTCCCGTCCTCGATTTCCAGGCGGCAACCCTGGCCGGTCTCGCCAGCGACGGCGGACTCTACGTCCCCGAGCGCTGGCCGAGCTTTTCGCGCGACGAGATCGCGGCGATGGCGGGCCTGTCCTATGTCGATACCGCGGTCGCGGTGCTCGCGCCGTTCATCGGCGACTCGCTCCCGCGCGAAGAACTGCAAAGCCTGTGCACCCAGGCCTATGGCCGCTTTGCGCACTCCGCTGTCACCCCTTTGCTCCAACTCGACCACGACCAATGGCTGCTTGAACTGTTCCACGGCCCCACACTCGCGTTCAAGGACGTTGCGCTTCAATTGCTGGGGCTGCTGTTCGAGCGCTTCCTCACCGGTTCCACCCAACATCTGACCGTAGTCGGCGCCACCTCGGGCGACACCGGCTCGGCGGCAATCGACGCGCTTGCGGGACGCGAGCATGTCGATGTGTTCATGCTCCACCCCAATGGTCGCGTATCCGACGTCCAGCGCCGGCAGATGACCACCGTACTCGCCCCCAATATCCACAATATCGCGATCGACGGCAGCTTCGACGATGCCCAGGCGCTGGTAAAAGCCATGTTCAACTCGCCCGATTTCTCCGGAAAGTTCCAGCTTTCGGCTGTCAATTCGATCAACTGGGCACGGCTCGCTGCACAGATCGTTTATTACTTCTACTCGGCGGTGCGGCTCGGCGCGCCGGGCCGCGCAATCGCCTATTCGGTACCGACTGGCAATTTCGGAGATGTGTTCGCAGGGTATGCCGCGGCCAAGATGGGCCTGCCGATCGCCAAATTGATCGTCGCGACCAACGTCAACGATATCCTCCACCGCGCGCTGTCGAGCGGCGACTATTCGATGGGTAGCGTGGTGCCCACCGCGACCCCGTCGATGGATATCCAGGTCAGCTCCAATTTCGAACGCCTGCTGTTCGACCTGAACGGTCGCGACGGTATCGCACTCGCCAGCCAGATGCACGGCTTCGAAGCGAGCAAGGCGATGCGACTCACCAACGCCCAGTCGCAGGGCGCGGCGAACCTGTTCGCCAGCGACCGGGTCGATGGCGACGACATGTCGCTGGCGATGCGCTGGGCACATGAGAATGCAGGCCAGGTAATCGACCCGCACACCGCGATCGCCCTATCGGCGGCGCTGCGCGCCGATCTCGGCGACACGCCGATCGTCACGCTGGCCACCGCCCACCCCGCCAAATTCGGCGACGCGGTCGAGCGCGCGATCGGAATGCGCCCGAGCCTGCCCGCGCGGATGGGTGACTTGTTCGACCGCGAAGAACGCTACACCACGCTCCCCGCCACCTTCGACGCGGTGACGGAGTATATCAGCGCACGCGCGGTCGCGAAATGAAGCTCGACACCCTGATCGGCGAGCCCTGGGCCGATTACGGACTCGTCGATTCAGGGCACGGCCGCAAGCTGGAGCGCTACGGTCGCTTCCGCTTTATCCGCCCCGAGCCACAAGCAATGTGGGCGCCCGCCTCCGAGAGTTGGGATGCACATGGTGAGTTCGTCCCCGGCTCCGACGAGGACGGCGGCGGCCGCTGGGTGTTCGACAGGCCGGTGCCAACAGAGGGCTGGACGCTGAATTGGGAAGAAGTGACCTTCGCTGCGCAGAACACACCGTTCCGCCATCTCGGCTTCTTCCCCGATATGGCGCCGGTGTGGAGTTGGATGCGTGCGCAAACCGAGGGACTCGACACGCCTGAGTGCATGAACCTGTTTGGCTATACTGGGGTCGGCACGCTGGCGATGGCAGCGCACGGCGCGAAGATGGTACATGTCGACGCCTCCAAGAAATCGGTTGAGGCAGCCAAGGGCAATGCCGTGCTGTCGGGAATGACCGACAAACCGATCCGCTGGATCGTCGATGACGCCGCCAAGTTCGTAGCGCGCGAGGCGCGGCGCGGGCGGCGCTATGACGGGATATTACTGGACCCGCCCAAATACGGCCGCGGACCGGAAGGCGAGATCTGGAAGCTAGAGGAGGGTCTGCCGAACCTGATCGCCGATTGCCGGCGGCTCCTGGACGCGGACTCACGGTTTCTGTTTCTGACGGTCTATGCAGTGCGGATGTCGGCGCTGGCGATCGGCGAGTTGCTCAACCAGGCGCTCGGCGATCTCGGCGGGAACGTTGAAGCCGGCGAGCTCGGCGTGCGCGAGGAAGCCCGCGGGTTGGTGCTGCCGACGGCGATATGGGCGCGCTGGAGCCGGTAAGATCTAACTCGTTATACACGTAAAGCTGGCAGCCCGGGCGACCAGCACAAAGCAGGCGCCGGGTTAAACCCCGACTCCGCTGGCGTGCGAGGGTTTTGACGACGTCTATCCCTCTTTCGTAGGCAAGCACACATTTCGAACTCCCCCTCCCACGCCATTCTCGCCTGATGGGAGTAAGGCCGGACCCAGCCTGCGTTCCTCTCGCCGGGCCGGTGGTGTCGAAGGGAGAAACTAAATCCCGTTGTTGGCGACCAGGTCGACGTCGGTGCCGCCGTCGCCGCGCGCCTTAAGAAACACTACGAATGCGGCATCGTCCTTCGCGCGGGTACCGCCAACGACATGGTTGCCGCCCTGGGCCTGATGCTCGGGCGCATAGCCGCCTGCCATTCCCTTGGTATAGTAATAATCGATCACCTTCTGCAGCGGTGCCGGGCTCGAATAGCTCACCGCGCGCATCGCGCAGCCGCCGCGATCTGTGCCTGCGGCCTCAGTGACCCTCGCGTCGGGGAATAAAGGCAGATCGGCCGGCAGACGGTTCGCCCAGCCCGCGGCATAATTGAGCCCCTTCACGCAATCTGCGGTGCGCGGATTTTTCTGCTGACCAGCGAGCGCCCCTAGGGTCATGGAATTCTGTGCGATCTTACAATTCGGACAATTGGCGCTCGGCGCAGGCGCGTTTTTCAACGGCCCGGTGGCTGCCGGTGCGCCCCCGCCCGCCACCGTCTCGGACGCGACGGGCGCGGCAAATGGCTGGTTGGGCGGGCGCACCGCATCGCCGTTGGACGCTTGTGCCAATACTGGATCGACCATGATCTGCTGCTGCAGCGCGCTCATCAGCGCCGGGTCTTTCGCGGGTGCGCTGCCGTTGGTGTCAACCAACTCGCTGTCGAGCGAATCCAGATTGCGCTCGGGCGTGGCCGTCGAGCCGCACGCAGCGAGCGCGAACGACAGCATCACCAGGGGAGCCAGGCCGCAGCGGCCACGAAGAGAGCGGAAAGCGATCATTGCAAGGCGAACCATGCCGCAGGAATGGTTAAGGAAGGCTTTGCGATATCACGGCTTCCGCTTGCACGGCACGCTAACCCAACCCATGGTGGGCGCATGCTCAATATCCTCTCGATCCTTGTCGGCCTTGTCGCGCTGGTGCTCGCCATCGTCGGGTTGCTGCTTGGCATCCTGAACTGGGTCGTGCTGCCGATCGCGATCGTCGGTGCGGCGATCGGCATCCTGTCCAACCACAACGGTGGCCGCAACCTCAACTTCTTCGTGATGATCGTCGGCGCGATCCGCCTCTTCATCGGCGGCGGCATCCTGTAACGGAAAGGGCCCGGCTATCGCGCCGAGCCCTTTGCCTCACTCGCACCGGATCAGCGGCAGCGCACATTACCGCGATCGATCGAGTTACCAAGCGCCGCGCCGCCAGCCGCGCCGAGCAGCACGCCCAGCGTCTGCGACCCGCCGCTGGCGAGCGCGCCGCCAAACAGCCCGCCAGCGATCCCTCCGACAATCAGCCCGGTGGTGCCATCAGATCGGCGGCAATAATAACGCCCGTCGCGACCGGCATATATTCGGTCGTCCCGGCCCAGCCGGCGCGGCTGATAATAGCGGCCGTCACGATAATATTGGTCGGCGTAATAGGCACGCTCACCGGGCGGCATATGGTTGTAGTCATAGTTACGATAATGCCGCCAGTCGTGCATGTCCTGATGCCAACGATCCTGTGCTGCCCGATATTCGCGCTGGTTATGCGCATCGTTATTGTCGTAATTCTGGGCGATCGCTGGAACTGCCGATACTGCCATAGCGGCCATCGCCGCGGCGAGGATGGTCTTGCGCATCTCACTCTCCTTTTTGGTGATGGAACAACGACGTGGGCGGCGTACGGTTGCGTGAACCGCAAACTACCGCCCGTTCATCGCGCACTCAGCCCTCTAGGGTCGCATCAAGCGTGATGTCGGCATTCAGCACTTTAGAGATCGGACAGTTCGCCTTGGCGTCGGCAGCGATTTCGGCGAAGCGCTCTTGGGTGATGCCGTCTACCTTGGCCTTAAGCGTGAGCGCGGATTTGGTGATCGCAAAGCCCTCCCCTTCCTTGTCGAGCGTCACCTTAGCGCTGGTCTCGAGCGTGCCCGCCGAGAAGCCCGCGCCGGCAAGCGCAAAGCTGAGCGCCATCGTGAAGCAACTGGCGTGGGCAGCCGCTATCAGTTCTTCGGGATTGGTGCCGGGCTCGTCGCCGAAGCGGGTGTTGAAGCCATAAGGCTGGTCGGACAACACGCCCGATTGGGTCGAGACATGTCCTTTGCCGTCCTTGCCGAGGCCTTCGTAGCGGGCGGATGCACTGCGGGTGGTCATGAGGATTTCCTTGCACACGAAAAAGCGCGGCAGGATCGCCGCGCCTCGATTAATTTCTTGCCTGGTTTAGCGGCAGTGACGGCTGTTCGCGCTGCCGCTCTCGATTGCGCGACCGCCCAGCACCGTAGGGAAAATGCGCATGGAAAGTTCCCTTACTTCAATCAATACCGGAGGCGTAACGTCATTCGATCGAAGTAGGTTGCATGAACGCAAAACGAGGTGAGATTCATCAACGAGCAGCTTCATCAATGTTCCATATTATCCACAGTCTAATCAACACCATTCATACTTGGGTCGTCTCGGAAGACGTGCGACTTTTGGGGCACAGACAGAGCAATCGATCAGCGGGTAACCGCGTCGCAAACGTGGCCTGGGCCAAGAAAGCATCGGCCGAAGGGCCTCGGCTCCGGCCGGGACGGGAACTGGTCCCATTAGGTCGAAAGACCGGTCCGCCGGTGCTGAGAGTCGGAGCATGAGCACGGCCCCACCGACCCGCCCACGCGCTTGGCGGCGGGGCCCTGACCGGCCGTCCGACCAGCGAGCGAGCGCCCACAAGGACATCGGCCTCTGGGCGGGCGAACGACATTGCTAGGCTCGGTGTGCGCCTCGCCACCGCAGGGCGGAGCAGCCGAGCGATCGGCGGGCGGGTCGGGATCCGGCGACCGGGGGTCGGCAGTGATGCCGGCTCCCATGCTGCTGCGGACAGGGTACGACTTCCCTCTTGTCGTGCTGCACTTCCCGGATTCAAGAATGCAGCCTTGATGGACTCCTTACCAGCGCATCGCTCTTGCTTCTCGACTATCGAAGGAAGGATGGCCCTTCGACAGGCTCAGGGCGATCGGAGGAACGCGGGCCCGCGCACGAGGCGAGAATCGGAGAGGATCGCCCGCGCCATCACCCTTGGCATCCGTCCGCTCACACGCTAGCTGATCGCCATGCATCTTCCCACACGCGCCATCGGCCCCTTCACGGTCTCCCCCATCGGCCTCGGCTGCATGAACCTCAGCCACGCCTATCCGGCGCTGCCGAGCGAGGCCAACGGCATGGCACTGCTTACCCACGCGCTCGATTCGGGTTGCACCTTCTTCGACACCGCCGCGATCTACGGCACCGGCGCTAACGAACAGCTCGTCGCCAAAGCGATCGGCCACCGCCGCTCCGAATTCACGCTCGCCAGCAAATGCGTGCTCGACTTGGTCGACGGTAAGCGCGTGTTGAACGGTCGCCCCGAGGTGATCAAGGCGACCTGTGAACGCGCGCTCAAGCGGCTTGATACCGACGTGATCGACCTTTATTATATGCACCGGCTCGACAAAACCGTGCCGATCGAGGAATCGATCGGAGCAATGGCGGAGCTTGTCACCGAGGGCAAGATTCGCGCAATCGGGCTCAGCGAAATGTCCGCCGAGACGATCCGTCGCGCCCACGACGTCCATCCGATTGCCGCACTCCAGAGCGAATATTCGCCCGTCGTCCGCAATCCGGAAGTGGCGGTGCTCGACCTGTGCGACGCCCTCGGCATCACCTTTGTATCCTTCTCGCCGGTGGCGCGCGGGCTGCTGGCGGGAGCCATCACCAAAGGCAATTACGAAGCCGGCGACATCCGCATCGACATGCCGCGCTTCACCGGCGACAATCTCGCCGCAAACCTGGTGCTGGTCGCGCGCTATAACGCGATCGCTGCCGAGGTCGGAATTACGCCTGCCCAATTGTCACTTGCTTGGGTGCTAGCGCAGCGCCCGACACTGGTGACCATCCCCGGTACCCGCAGCATCGCCCATTTCGACGAGAACATGGCCGCTACCGCGATCACGCTCGACGACGCGACGCTGGCGAAGATCGATGCGCTGTTGCCCGCCAACGCGCTGAGCGGCGCCCGCTACGCCATGTCGATGCAGCTGCAGATCGATACCGAGCTGCTGCCGAACGAGCAACTGGCATGAAATTCATGTCATGTCCGCAACGGCTATTGGATACGGATGGCTTCTGGCGCATTTAACCAACAGCCGGTCGCTTCGTGGCGTAGCGTGCGCGCCCCGCCGGCCTGGAGGAATGTAGATGCCCCGCCTGTCCCGTAAACGCCTAGCCCTGGTCTCTGCGATCGTGTCGGGCACCCTGCTGCTCTCGGCATGCGCTGAGCCCACTGCCTATCGCCCGGCGCTCGATCATGGTGCCAATCGCGACGGCTATAGCGACGAGCGCATCGAGCAGAATCGCTTTCGCGTACAATTCTCGGGTAACAGCTACACCGATCGTGCCACCGTCGAGCGCTATTTGCTGTACCGCGCCGCTGAGCTAACTGTGCATGCCGGCTTTGACAATTTCGTACTCGCCGACCGCGCGACCGACAAGAAGACCGAAACCTATGCCGATTCGTTCGGCGGCGGGTTCGGCGGCTACGGCGGGTTCGGCGGTGGCTTTGGCGGCGGCTATTGGGGACCAAGCTGGCGCTATTACGGCCGCGGCTTTGGCTGGCGTGGCTGGGATCCCTATGGCGGCGGCCCGTTCTGGGATCGCCAAATCGATATTCACACAGTGGACCGTTACGAGGCTACGGCCGAAATCGTGATGGGCCATGGGCCGGTGAAGCCCGGCAACGTCCGCGGGTTCGATGCACATCAGGTGCTAGAGAATCTCGGGCCGAAAATCGTCACGCCGAAGTAAGCTTCGGTACAAACGGATACGAAAAGGGCCGTCGCGAGAAACTCGCGGCGGCCCTTTTGCTTGCCGTGGGTTTGGCGCTCAGCCTCTGTCCACCGTCCGATTCGAGCGCGGTCGAGAGCCGCCGCAAGCATCCGTGCCCATTTCCTCATCTGCGTTAGACACAAACGGTAGTGGGAACGGACCCGAACTCAACCTTTCACACTGCCCCGTGGCAATGCTTATACTTGCGCCCCGACCCGCACGGGCACGGTGAGTTGCGGTTCACGCGGCCCTCCCACTCATCAGGATCCACGCCGAGATCGGCCGCATCGCGCGGCGCGACCTGGAGCGGCGGCAGTGATGATGTGATAAATCCCATCGATCCGGCATCGTGATCGAACGTGTCATCCTCACCCGAGAACGGATCGATGTGACTGGTGATGAAGTCCGGCAGTTCGGGCAATTCCGGCGGGGCCGAGCTGAACTGCGCGTGCGCAATCACCTTGGTGACGTCCTCGCGGATATTCGCCAGCATCCGCTCGAACAAGGCGAACGCTTCCTGCTTATACTCGTTAATCGGCGTCTTCTGCGCATAGGCCCGCAGATGCACTACCTGGCGCAGTGCATCGAGCGTCGAGAGATGCTCTTTCCAGTGATGGTCGAGATTCTGCAACAGGATTGATTTCTCGACCGAAACCCAGGTTTCGGGCGGGAATTCTGCCGATTTGGCCGCGACATGCGCGTCAGCTGCTTTCAGCACCCGGGCCTCAAGCGACTCAGGGTCAATCGAATCTTCCTTAAGCCAGTCGTCAAGCGGCAGTTCGAGACCAAGTTTCTCGGTGATCTCAGTCCGCATCCCCTCGACATTCCACTGCTCGGGGTAGGAGTTAGGCGGGCATGCGCCACCGACCACGGAATTTACTGTCTCGGCCCGCATGTCGTCGACCACGTCGCCGACTGTCTCGGCATCCATGATGTCAGCGCGCTGCTCGTAGATCACTTTGCGCTGGTCGTTCATCACGTCATCATATTCGACGACCTGTTTGCGGACATCGTAGTTGCGTGCCTCGACTTTTTTCTGCGCGGTCTCGATCGCCTTGGTCAGCCATTTGCTGCCGATCGCCTCGCCATCGCCGATGTTATTGCGCATCATTTTGGCGAACAGCGTGTCCGGCCCGAATATCCGCAACAGATCGTCGTCGAGGCTGAGGTAGAACCGTGACAGCCCGGGATCGCCCTGACGGCCAGAACGGCCGCGCAACTGATTATCGATACGGCGGCTCTCGTGGCGCTCGGTGCCAAGCACGAACAGCCCGCCCGAAGCGAGCACCTCCGCCTTCTCAGCCTTCACCTCAGCCTTGATCCGCTCGATCGCCGCATCGCGTTCCGATCCCTCGGGCATTTCCGACAGCTCGTCGTTGACGCGAAACTCGACATTGCCGCCGAGCTGGATGTCGGTGCCGCGGCCGGCCATGTTGGTGGCGATCGTCACCACGGATTTACGGCCCGCCTGCGCGACGATATGCGCCTCGCGCTCGTGCTGACGGGCGTTGAGTACCTCATGCGCCACGCCTTCCTTGACGAGGAAGTCCGAGAGCAGTTCGGATTTTTCGATCGACACCGTGCCAACCAGCACCGGCTGGCCCTGGCCGGCATGGATCGCGATCTTCTTGGCGATCGCGGCAAACTTGTCCTGGGTGTCCTTGTAGAACTCGTCTTCCTCGTCGACCCGCTGCACACCGACATTGGTGGGGATCGTCACCACGTTCATCTTGTAGATGTCGTAGAACTCTGCGGCCTCGGTCGCCGCGGTGCCGGTCATCCCGGACAGCTTGGGGTACATGCGGAAATAATTCTGGAAGGTGATCGAGGCCATGGTCTGGTTCTCTGGCTCGATCGTCACGCCCTCCTTTGCTTCCACCGCCTGATGCAGCCCATCTGACCAGCGCCGACCGTCCATCATCCGGCCAGTGAACTCGTCGATGATGATCACCTTATCGTCCTTCACCAGATAATCGACATCGCGCTTGAACATCATGTTGGCGCGCAGCGACTGATTGAGGTGGTGGACAACCTGGGTGTTCTCAAAATCGTACAGGTTGTCGCCCTGGAGCAGTCCCGCGTCCTCGAGCATCCGCTCAACCTTCTCGGTGCCGTCCTCGGTGAGGATGATCGATTTCTGCTTCTCGTCCTTCTCGTAATCGATCTCGGCGAGCTGTTTCACCACTGCATCGACCGAGAAATAGAGGTCAGACTTGTCGTCGGTCGGCCCGGAGATGATCAGCGGCGTGCGCGCCTCGTCGATCAGCACCGAGTCGACCTCATCGACGATGGCCATCGCGAACGGCCGCTGGACCATTGATTCGCGATCATATTTCATGTTGTCGCGCAGGTAGTCGAAGCCGAATTCGTTGTTCGTGCCATAGGTTATGTCCGCGGCATAGGCGTTGCGGCGCTGCTCGTCGGTAAGGTTGGGGATGATCACCCCATAGCTCAGCCCCATGAAATTATAGAGCCGTCCCATCCACTCGGCGTCGCGCGCCGCGAGGTAATCGTTGACGGTGATGACGTGGACGCCGAGCCCCGGCAACGCATTGAGATAGACGGCGAGCGTGGCGACCAGTGTCTTGCCCTCACCGGTGCGCATCTCGGCGATCTCGCCGCGGTGGAGAACGATGCCACCGACCAACTGCACGTCGTAATGCCGCTGACCGAGCACGCGCTTGCCCGCCTCGCGCACGGTGGCAAAGGCTTCGGGGAGTAGATCGTCGAGCGTGCTGCCGGCGGCCAGCCGCTCGCGGAACACCAGTGTTTGGTTGGCCAGTTCCTCGTCGGACATCGCCTGCAGCGTCGGCTCGAACGATCCGACCTTGGCAACGATCTTGTCGAGCGACTTAACGTAACGGTCGTTGGACGAGCCGAACAGGGACTTGGCGACAGCACCGAACATAGGGGTATCCTGATTTGGGGGCGCGCCCGCCGGGCAGATGCCGGGGCGCGCAGAGACGGTCGGGAAAAGGGCCGCAGCCGAACAACCAGACGGTTATTCGCGTCGACGCTCCATGTAGAGCGGCGTGACGACTAGCGCGAGGGCGCTGGCAAACAGCAGGGTGGCGACCGCGCGGAGCGACGGCAACGCCGCCTCCACCACCACTGCGGGGGCGATCCGCACGACATGCGGCGCGCTGGCCTGCACGGCGCGCGCCTGCACCGCCTGATATTGCACCTCAGGCGCCCGCACGCCGGAGATCGCGCCGGTCAGCGCGCTTAGCAGGGCAGAGAGGATCAGCAGCAGGTTCAAAGGTCAGGCAGGCCGATTGTTGCGCACGGCAAAGCGCTTACGAACTATCGCGCGGCACGTCCAGCGCGGATGGCCACGGCAATCGCGTCAGGCGATGGCGTCGACTATCGTGCCTAGCACGATTCTGGGTTTGTATTCGGCGTTAGCGCTACCTGCGGTCGCGGTTTCGACCGGCTTGGCACCCGTCGCCTTCTTGGCGTCGTCCCCGGTGCTTGCAGTAATCTCCGTGGTGGTGGTGCCGTCGGTGTAGGTGATCGTCGTAGTCTTGATCGCGCCGGTAACGACCACCGAGCGCGATAGTTCGGTCTTGGCCGTGCCACCTCCACCACCCCCGCCCGCGGACGCTGCGCCGCCAGAGCCCCCGGCCTCGGCTGTATCAGAAGTGGTCGCAGCCCCAGTGGCTGCGGTTGTGGCGCCGTCAGCCGCCTGCAGATCGTCAAGCGTTTTGGAAACTTTGGCCGCGTCATCCTTGCTGAGAGCGCCCGAGGCGACATCCGCGGCAATCTTCTGGTCGAGCACGTTGCGCACCGAGGCGATATCGGGTTTCGTGCCGCTCAGTCCGGTAGCAGACTGGATCGAGGCGTCCAGATCGGACTGGACAAGCTGCGCCTTGCTCCCGGATAGTCCCTTGGTTTCTAACGTCTGCAGAACGGAGGTCGACGATCCGATGGTACCGAGAGTCATGGGGCTGCTCCGCTTGTTACTCCCACCCATCGTACTGCCGAATCGTTAGCAGAACCTTCGCCTCGCGATGCGCGCCATCCTGCCCTCCCTCACTCCCCTCGATCACTTTATATATTTCGCGGCAATTGATATCTCCACGCGCACGCGACGCTTAGCGGGTGACCGTCGCGCACGCCCGGTCGCGCGTAACGCGCACCAACGGGGGGAAACTCGCCCATATCTTGAGGAGCCGTGATATTTTTATAGAGTCGAGGAATCCTGCCGCATTGGTAATGATGTCACCGATATCCACTTCTAGATCCGAGCTGCCGGTTCTCTCCATAGAATAGTCAGATACCTCGACCGCGGTAAGCGGAGTCGGCGCCGCCGGCGGGCGGAAGCGCCCAGCGAATCCGGCCAGTATAGCTCCGGACCGCATCGCCCGCGCCAAGCTCGAACCGCGCCCGCGCACCAACAGCCCACAGGTCTGCGTATCGAGCGACGGGAATCCGCTACCGGTCACGATCGAGCATGCTGTGACACGACCGTCTGCACCAATCGCTAGGGGAAAAACGACTACGCCTCCCTGATGCGCGCGCACCGCCTCTACTCGATAATCTGCCTGTGAAACCAAGTGCCAGGACTGGTGATCGGCTTGGGCCGGTCGGTCGGCGCTGTTTGCGCCGCCACCGCGTCTGCGATTGCCAACAGCATCAAGCCGACGATCGTGCCGCTTCCACGACATGCCATGGCCCCCTTTCGCGGATTTTGGCAATAATAGTAAAGGCGCAACCCGTGTCACCTATCTACCGACGCTCCCCCCGCCAGCGCTGCCACCAGCGCTTGTACCGAATCGCGCAACGCCTCGAGCGCGGGCCCCGAAAGCTCCAGCCCGCGCGCGAGTGTCTCCGGAACGGAGGCAGCCGCCTCACGTAGCGCCGCGCCCTGCTCGGTCAGGTCGATCATCACCCGCCGCTCGTCCCCAGCATCGCGCGCGCGCGTGACCAGTCCGGCCGTTTCCATGCGTTTCAGCAACGGGGTCAGCGTGCCGCTATCGAGATGCAACGCGGCGCCGAGGGAGCCCACGCTGTGCGGTCGCGTCTCCCACAACACTAGCATCACCAGATATTGCGGATAGGTCAGCCCCAACTCAGCCAATACCGGTCGATACAGACGCGTGAGCAAATTCGACGCGGCATAGAGTGGGAAGCAGACTTGGCGGTCCAGCCGCAACGGATCCTTGTCCATGCCGGCTTCCCGCTCCCCGTGCATCAGTGCGTCGCCACTGTTATCGCCACCTCGATATTGCCCTTCACCGCGTTCGAATAGGGGCAAACCGCATGGGCCGCAGCGACGATTTGCTCGGCTGTCGCCTGGTCGACTCCGGCGATCGAGATGTCGAGCGCCACCGACAGCGCGAACCCGCCCGAGCCGTTCGGCGACATGCCGACCTCGGCTATGACCAGAATATCGTCATCCTTCACCTTGATATCCTGGTTGCGGGTCACGTGGATCACCGCATTTTCGAAGCACGCCGAATAGCCGGCGGCGAATAATTGCTCAGGATTGGTCGCCCCGCCCTTGCCGCCCAGCACGGTGGGCATCGCCAACTGCAAGTCGAGCAGGCCATCCTCACTCTTCACGGTACCGTTGCGGCCGCCAACGGCGGTAACCTTGGTCGAATAAAGCGCGCTCATGCGAATCTCCTGTGGGACGTCAGGTCCGGAGAAATATATAAATTGTGCACAATATAATTGCAAAGGGATTATTGGATCTCAAATGCGGCGATCCACCTCTATTTCGCAAACGGCCGTCACGCCTTTGCCTCGCGCGCCTCGCCCTCTAAGAGGACGAGGATGTCCGACACACGCTCCCCGCTCGCCCCTGCGGCCTTTCCGTCGCTCCCCGCCATCGCCGGCGCAACTGCGCGCGTCGCCCGGGCGCACTACAAGACTTGGGACCGCTGCGACCTGACCTTCGTCACGCTCGACGAGGGCACCGCGGTGGCGGGCGTGCTGACGCAGAGCAAATGCCCCTCCCCCGAGGTCGAATGGTGCCGCAAGGCGCTGACCCTGGGGAGCGCGCGCGCGCTGGTGGTCAACGCCGGCAATTCGAACGCCTTCACCGGCAGCCGTGGCCGCGCCGCCGTCGAGGCGATCGCCGCGCGCGCTGCGGCACATCTCGGCTGCCAGCCGTCGGACGTGTTCGTCGCTTCGACCGGGGTAATCGGCGTGCCGCTGCCAATCGACAAGGCCGAGGCCGGGCTCGATGCCGCCTTTGCGGCCGCACCGTGCGATTGGGAGGCCGCCGCCGATACGATCCGCACCACCGACACCTTTGCCAAAGCTGCGGTCGTCACGGCAATCGTCGATGGGCACACCGTGACTCTCGCAGGGATCATCAAGGGCTCGGGGATGATCATGCCTGACATGGCCACAATGCTCGGCTTCGTGTTCACCGATGCCGCAGTCAGCCCCGAGTTCCTGCAGGGTGCGTTATCAACAGCCAACCGCGCGAGCTTTTCGTGCATCACCGTCGACAGCGACACCTCGACCAGCGACACAGTACTCGCCTTCGCGACCGCCAAGGCCGGCAACGCACCGTTGATCGACGATGCCAGCGTGGGCGCCGACGCCTTCCGTTCGGCGCTCGCCGATCTTTGCCGCCAGCTCGCGCTGCTGGTTGTGCGCGACGGCGAGGGCGCGACCAAGCTGATAGAGATCCAGGTGAGCAGGGCGGAGTCCGATGCGAGCGCGCACACGATCGCGATGAGCATCGCCAACTCGCCGCTGGTGAAGACCGCAGTCGCCGGCGAGGATGCCAATTGGGGCCGAGTGGTGATGGCGGTCGGTAAGGCCGGCGAACCCGCGGAGCGCGACAAACTCAGCATCCGCTTCGGCAACACTCAGGTCGCCGAGGGCGGGCTGGCGGTAGCGGGCTATGACGAGGCGCCAGTGGCTGCGCATCTGAAAGGCAGCGAAATTGAGATCGGTGTCGATCTAGGGATAGGCGAAGGCCGCGCTACGGTATGGACCTGCGACCTCACCCACGGCTACATCTCGATAAACGCTGACTATCGCAGCTAAACCGACCCAACTGTTCCCTAGCGGAGACCGGGGCTAAGTTGGGAAGGTCTATCTAGAGTTGCCAAGCTATCTCAACTTCGCCCCGGCTTACGCGGAAGAACAATCAATCAGGCCAGTTCACCTTCGAGCCAGGCCTTGATCCGGCCCTTGGGCTCGGCGCCGACCTTGGTGGCAAAAGGGGCACCGTCCTTGAACAGAATCATGGTGGGGATACCGCGCACGCCATAGCGCCCCGGGGCATCAGGATTCTCGTCGATGTTGAGCTTGGCGATCGTCACCTGCTCACCGAGCTCCTCGGAAATCTCTTCCAGGCTCGGTCCGATCATCTTGCAGGGCCCACACCATTCCGCCCAGAAATCGACCAGTACGGGGCCGCTAGCGCTGATGACATCGGCGTGAAAGCTGGCGTCGGTGATTTGCTTAGTGGCCATAATGGTGTCTCCTGAGTGTTGGGTGATATCTAGGTGCGCTGCGGCGGATGCTCAACCACCAACGATCAAGCTTTGCTCCTCGGCGGCGAAGTCGGGCTTGTGGCGGTCGAGCAATTCCTGCGGCAACGCAAACAGGATCGGCGCCGCGGTGTAGAGCAATGCCGCCTCCACCGGTCGCCCGGGGAAGATGATCCGCAATGCCGCGACATAGGCCGCCATCTGCCGCAAGTGATAGACCGGCAGCTCGTCAACCGATTTGGGCGCGCGCCGCCCAGTCTTGAAATCGACGATCTGGATGCACTCGGCGCCGACGCACAGCCGGTCCACTGTACCCGACACCACCAGCCCGCTCGCAACCACCGCGGCGATCGGTGCCTCGGCGAGCGCGTCCTGACCGAACAGCTCAGCGAAGCGCGGATCCTGGATCACGCGCAGCGCGGCCGATGCGATTTCCGCACGCTCGGCAGGATCGTCAACCCCGCCAGATCCTGCGAGCCAGCGGTCGGCCGCCCCTGCTCGTTCGGAAGGTGCCACGGGCGGCAATCGCTCAAACAGCGCGTGGAGCAGTCGTCCGCGTTCGGCGGCGGCTCGCATCGCCGGGCCGGGAGGTGGATCCGCGACCATATCCTCACCAAGCGACGAGGGCGCGAGCGGGCGCGGCGGCCGCGCCTCGATCGGCGCGGGCTGGCTTGCCCAAGCCGGCAGCGCAACGGGCACCGCGATGAACCTTCCCTCGTCCTCCATCCTGCCGACCGCCTCGGTCGGCGCGATGCCGGTGAAGTGGAGGTCGCCCTCGTCCTCGATCCCCAGTGCCGCCATCGCCCGGCTCGCCGCACCATACCAACTCGTCGTCGGAATTCGCCCGCCCGAGCGATTGCCCAACGCACCGGCAATCACGAGATGCTCCTCGGCGCGTGTGGCCGCGACATAGAATAGCCGCCAATGCTCCTCGAGATCCGCCTGCGCCGCGGCCGCGACGATCTCGCCGAGCGGCCCACCGCGCTCGGTGGCGCGCGGGCGAAAGATCGGGATCGCCTCGCCCAGTTCGTCCGGGGTCCACTTAAGGAAACTGCGCGGCGCGGTCCCCGGATCGGTGGTGGCGTCGGCCAGAATCACCAGCGGCGCTTGAAGCCCCTTCGCACCATGCGCGGTCATCACCCGCACCGCGTCCATCGGCTGCGAGGGATCTCGCTTGACCTCGACGTCGCCGCGATCGAACCAGTCGAGAAAGAGCTGAAGCGACGGCGTGGTCAGCGTCTCGAATTGCAGCGCCGCATTGAGCAATTCCTCGATCGGATCGCGCGCCTCAGCCCCCAGCCGCCGCACGAGTTTGCGACGCCCGTCGAGCGGACCGGACAACATTTGTTCGAGGAAGCGATAGGGCGTAGCCAGATCGGCACGGGCAAGGATATCGTAGAGCGGCGCGAGCCGTTCGCCGCCTTGCCCCCGCAGATGTCGCCACAGGCGGCCGCGCTCGCGTGGGGCGGCAGCGAGCAAATCCTCCTGACTCCAGCCGATCAGCGGCGATACCAGCAGGCTGGCGAGCGACAAATCGTCATCAGGCTGGAGCGCGAAGCGCACTGCCGCGAGCAAGTCCTGCACCGCCAACGGCGCGTTGAGCCGCAGCCGGTCGACGCCCGCCACCGGAACGCCCTCCATGTAAAGCCGCGCCACCACCAGCGCCGCGAGCTCACCGCGGCGGCGCACTAGGATCATCACGTCCTCGGGCCGCAGCGGCTTGCCCGAACGCAGGATCAGCGGGTTCGCGGGATTCGTCCAATCACGGATCTGCCGGGCGATGCGGGTGGCGTGTGCGCGGATCGCATCGCTCGCCCACTCCTCCTCGCCCTCATCCTCTCCCGCCATCGTGGGAGTCCACAGCGTCACGGTACCTGGACCGGGGACTTCGCTGGCGTGTATCTCGACCGGCGCACCTAGGCCCGGCTCAGGCAGCATTTCAAGTGCGGCGTCGACGAATTCGAGGATCGGCGTGGTGGAGCGGAACGATGCGGTCAGCGACAGTTGCGCGAAGGGTGCGGGCTGCCGCTCGGGCTCCCATTCGGCGTCGCCCGCCGCGCGCGCGGCCTCGGCAAAATGATTTTCCGCAGCCTGGAAAAACACCGGGCTGGTCCCCTGGAAGCCGAATATCGCCTGCTTATAGTCGCCGACCGTGAATAGAGTGCGAAGCGTCCCCGTGCGCGCACCGTCGCCCGAGAAGAACTCGTCGACCAGCGCCCGGACGATGATCCACTGCGCGATATTTGTGTCCTGCGCCTCATCGATCAGCACGTGGTCGGTGCTCTGGTCGAGCTTATAGCGGATCCACTCGCCGATTCCTGGCTGTTGGAGCAACGCGACCGTCGCACGGATCAGGTCGTCGAAATCGACCGTCCCCGCGCGGCTCTTGGCGCGGGTGTAGGCCGCCGCATACTCGCGCCCCACTTCGAGCCCGTCGGAGAGCAGATCGGCATAGGCCGCCCGCGCCGCCAGCCCTATCAGCTCGGCGCAGGCATCGCCGATCTCGGCCGCAAGTTCCACATAGTCGGGCTCGGCCGCCAATTGCTTGGGCTTTACCGCCCGAGGATCGCCCTTGCCGGTGCGGACCACCGCCAGCAACGAAAGCAGCGACGCCACGCGCTCGGCAGGGCTGCCCGAGAGCCAAGCCTGCGCCGCGTCCGCCTGCTTGGTGCCGGTCGCCGTGCCCCAAGCGCGATCTGCCGCAATTAAGCGCTCGACCGCGGAGTCGTCGAACGCGTCGCAGCCCCGCTCCAACGCCTCGACGACATCGCCGGCCGGCAGATCGAGCGCACGCCGCACGAATGGGGCAACTCCCGTGGGCAGCCGCTCCATACCGGCCGGTGCCCGTGCGCAAGCAAGCAGGAACCGCTCTGCCTCGCCTTCGCCAAGTCTCAGACTCAGCGCGCCGACACTCTCGGTCGGTCGCATCCGCCCCTGCGCTTCGGCATCGACCAGCAGCTGCGCCAGCGTTTCGCGCGCAAGCACCGCTTCCTCGCGGGCCTCGATCGGACGAAATCCGGGCGCAAAGCCGGCTTCGACCGGGAAGGCCGCGAGTAACCCCTGGCAGAAGCCGTGAATCGTCTGGATGCGCAGCCCCCCGCCCGGCGCGTCGAGAACTCGCGCGAACAGCGTCCGGGCCCGGCCGATCAGTTCGGGAGTCTTCGTCTCGCCTAGTGCGTTCAGGTCGCGGCCGAGGTCGTCGGGATCCATCCGCACCCAGGCGGCCAACCTGCTGCTCACCCGCTCAGCCATTTCCGCTGCACCCGCCTTGGTGAAGGTCAGACATAGAATCGCGCCGGGATCGACCCCGCGTAACAACAGCCGGAACACCCGTGCAGCGAGCACCTGCGTCTTGCCGGTGCCGGCCGAAGCAGACAGCCAGACATGGCTGGTGGGGTCGCTGGCCTGCCGCTGGTCGCCTATTAGCGTGGGAAGGGCCCGCACGTTACTCATGCGACACCCACACCCGGTTCGTGCGGAGCGTGTCGAAGCACCGTTTCCTTCCGGCCGAGGATAAGAGGGAAAAACCTCCGATTCGCTTAGGGCCAATGGGACGAATGGAGTTCATTTCTCTAGCGCTCACGGCCATACCATTCATCGCGGCGCATCAACTGATCGTAATCCCCATATGGCGCATATTCGGGATGCAGTTTGGCGGTGAACGCCTCGCCCCCGGTCAGCCACTTGCCGGCTGCGTCGATGAAATTGGCAGCAGCGGTGGCCGTAAAATCCTCCCACGGGATCGGATCGCGCTTCTTCGGGTCGACGGGCGAATCGACGAAGCCAAAGCTCCCCTCCTTGTTGCGCCCGAGCGACCAATATTCGAACGCGCGCGCCGTTCCTTGCATCCCCGGGAAGCCGCCGCGCTCGGCGATCAGCCCGAGCAGCCCGAGCTGCAGGCTGAAACCCGCGCGCACCGCTCTGGCGCTCGGCGGCTTGCCGGTCTTATAGTCAATCACTGCTAGCCCTCCACCGGGCAGTCCATCGACCCGGTCGAATTTGCCGCGCAGCTTCACGCCGGCGATCTCGATTTCACCCGATTCCTCGACCGCTAGCACCTGCCGGCCCAATATGCCGCCCGCTGTCAATTCGAATGCGATCCAGTCGATCGCCTCCATCAGCCGCGGCTGCCACAGCGCGCGCATCATCGGATGGGTGCGCTCGTCGGCGAGCATCGCCAGCGCGAGCGCGTGGAGCTTTGCAGGATCATTCCGATCGGCCCTGCCCCAACGTTCGAGCACATCATGCACCGCCGTCCCACGCCACGCAGCGCTCGGATCAGCATCGACCGGATCGATCGCCTGCAGCCCCAGCACGCGGCGCGCGTAAAAGGCATAAGGGTCGGCCTTCAGCCGGTCGACTTCGGTGACCGAGATCCGCTTGGGCCGCAGCCCCGCGGGGACAAGCGGCGCAGGTCGCCCGGCAGGAGCATGCGTACCGGGATCGTCGAGCGCCCGTGCCCAATGTTCGAGATCGCTCGCGCGCTCAAATTTCTCCCCCGCCATCGCCTGCAAGCGCAGCCAAAAGCGTGAGGCGATCGCCGGCGAGGTCGCGTCGCGGCGCGCACGCGTCAGCAGCACCTGCGGCGCGCCGAGCGCGGAGGCGAGGTCGTGCGCCGACACGCCGATCCGCCGTTCCAGCCCTGGCAGACCAAGCTCGGCGCGGATGCGCGGCGCGAGCCACGGGTCGGGCGCGGGCTGCCCCGGCCAGCTGCCTTCGTTAAGTCCGCCCAAAATCATCAAATCGGCAGTCTGCAACCGCGCCTCGATCAGCCCGTAGATCGCGAGCCGAGGATGCCCGCCCTGCGGCGGGCGCACAGCCACCTCCTGTGTCAAGGTGGCGAGCAAAGGCGCCAAGCTTTCAGGCGGCACCAGCGCGGGCCCTTCTCCAGCCTGCGCCTCAATCTCGCTCAGCAGTTCGGCAGCGGCCCGCCCGGCCGGCCCCGTCCACAGCGCGTCGCCGCATAATGCCTGCCCTGCCTCGCGCAAGCCAGCGATCAGCTCGGACAGTGGCTTGGCCCCGCCCTCAAACAGTGCCGCAATCGGCTCCAGTATCGGCCGCGCCTCAGCCCACCAGCCGCCGGCCTTGAGGTGAGCGGTGACGCCATCGAGTCCCGCCGCCGGTCGTGGCCCGCGCAGACGCAGGTCGAGCGCTCTCGCCCCCTCCAGCCACGCCACCCGCTCGCTGCCGAAGCGCACCAGCGGATGCTTGAGGAGCGCGAGCAGCGGCAAAGGCGCAAAGCGTTGCGCTGCCGCCTCAGCCAGGATGGCTAGTAGCGTTCCCGACGGCTCGCCCGAGAGCGGCCGCCCCGCCGAATCGTCGATAACTATCCCCCAGCGCGCGAGATGCGCCGCTACCCGCCGCGCCAGCACGCGATCCGGGGTGACCAGGGCGGCAGTGCGCTCGGGCACTTCGAGCGCCTCGCGCAGCGCCAATGCGATCGCTTGCGCCTCCTCGGCTGGTGTCGCGAACTCCGCTACCGCCAGCCCGCGCACGTCAGGCCGCAGCGTCGTCCAGTCGTCTGTGAACTCGGCCGGGGCTAGGGCATGGGCGATCGCCCGCCCGCGCGCAGCGCCCGCATCGCGTCCGCCAGCGGTCGGCCAGTCGCAAACTTCGCGGCGGTGCACTCCCATCAGGTCGAGCAGTCGCTTCATCTGGAATTGCGGGTGCGTCTCGATCGACCGCCTGCTCGCACCGGTAACCGAATCGGGCGCATGGGGCCCCAACGCCTCCCATTGCGGATCAGGCATGTCGGTATCGAGCCCCGGGAACACTACCATTCCGCGAGTGAGGCCGGCGACCGTCCGCAATAGTCGCGCGATCGCTGGCGAGGTGGCCGTAATCCCGCCCGCGAGGACGAATCCGCTGGGAGCATCCACGCACCAGCGCGCCCCTAGCCGGTCGAGCAGCAGGCGCCTCCGAGTCGCGAGGTCGATCCGCCCCAGCCGCGCCAGCTCGCCTGGCCAACGGTCGAGCACCAACTCGAACATCGCGAGCGCGCGGCGCCAGTGGTCGGACAATTCCTCCGCCATCGGCAGGTCGCGAAGTTTCTCGGGCGGCACCTCCTCGGCGAGCAGCGCGTCGAACGTGCGGGCGAGATCCCCGGCTAGCCGCATCGCTTCGGCGGGATCGCGGTCGCTGCGCTCGGCGATCAGCCGGGCGAGGATCATCCGGCGCTGGAGCGGCGCGACCGCCGGCGGCACGGGCTGCGCCGCGTCGGCGGGATCGAAGGCGGCACCGATCGCTTCCTCCAGATCAGCATCGCCAATCGCCACCAGCCGCGGGAGCAGCAGTCCGCCGTTGCTGGCACGTACGAAGGCGTCGCTGAGCGTGCGCCTCGAACGGTTGTTCGGGAGAATGACGATGCCGCGCGCAAGCGTCATAGGGTCGCCGCCAAAGCGGTCGATCAACCCGATCGCGAGCGCGTCGGCAAAGGCATGGTGTGCCGGGATGGTGTAGAGATGGGGGGCGATCGTCACGCGGGTCGGATAGCAGAAGTTTGGCCTGCGCACCCCCTCCCGTTGTTTCAAGTACAGTCGAGAAACCAGGCTCGGTACTTAGGATCGTTTCTCAACTAAGCTAGAAACGGCCGGAGGGGGCGGCTCGGATATGAGCCGCTGCTCATTCTCCGGCCAACATCGCTTCGGTCTTGGCGATCGCGCCCGGCGTGCCGACATCGAACCACAGTCCCTGGTGAACCAAGCCATAAGCCCGCCCGGCGTCGATCGCGCGTTCCCAGAACAGCATCGTCGAGAATGGCCCCTCGGGCCAATCTTGGATCACTCGCGGCGAGAGGATCTGCACTCCGGTATAGACGAACGGCGCAGGCCGCCCCGGCTTGCGCCGCCCGGTGATCTTGCCATCCTTGTCGAGGTGAAAGTCGCCCTGGCCGCCGTGGCAATGCGCGCGGGCAAGCGGCACTACCAACAGCAGCGCATCCATCCTGGCGTCATCCCAGCGCGCCGCCAACATCCGGATCGCATCGACCGGCCCATCGAGCCAGAGGTTATCGCTGTTGACCACGAGGAACGGCCGGTCGCCGATCAGCTCACGCGCGTGGACCAGCCCGCCGCCGGTCTCGAGCAGTTGTGCGCGCTCATCGGACACGAAGACCTCGATCCCCTTCACACGATTGTGGAGATAAGCCTCGAGGGGATCGGCGAGGTAATGGACGTTGACCACCGCGCGCTTCACGCCCGCCGACCGCAGTCGATCGAAGACATGACCGATCAGCGGCTTGCCCGCCACCTCGACCAAGGGCTTGGGTCGGGTGGCGGTGAGCGGACGCATCCGCTTGCCGAGCCCGGCAGCCATCACCATCGCGGTATCCGGCACCGCGACCCCGGGATCGGGGCGCAGCGCCATCGGACGGGTGCTCATGCGCCTTCTTCCACTGACTGTCCCACGACCATCGGATCGCCTCGCTTTTCGGGGGGAATGTTCGCATCGAACCACGCCGCGACCGGGGCTAGCGCCGGATGCATCAGATCGCGCTCAAGATAGGTCCAAACGCGCGGGCAGAGCGCGGGATAGCGCCGCTTGCCGTCCCGCTTCCACAGTCGGGTGAAAATGCCTACGATCTTGGTGTTCCGCTGCGCGCCGAGTACATAATAGGCATCGTCGAACGCCGCCCCGGCACCGGTCGCGCGGCCATGATAGGCGAGCATCGCAGCTTCGAGTTCAGGCGACACGTCGCGCCGCGCATCCTGTAACAGCGAAACCAGATCATAAGCGGCATGGCCAGCCAGCGCGTCCTGGAAATCGAGCAGGCCCAAGCCGTCGCCCACGAGCATTAGATTTTCGGCGTGATAGTCGCGCAGCACGGTGACGACGACGGGCTCGGCGAGCACCGGCTCCAGAACCGCATCCCAGGCCGCACGATAGCCCTTCTCGTCGACCACCAGGCCGATCGCCGGGCAATACCATTCGGTGAACAGCCCGGCCTCGCGCTGATAGACCGTGCGATCGTAGGGCGGGATGTCGCCCGGCGCATGCCCCGCCAACTCCACCAGCGTGTCGATTGCGGTTTTGTAAAGCGCGGTCTCTCGTGCGGGTTCTGCGTCTACCGTTTCGCGCATCCGCACATCGCCGAAATCCTCGAGCAGCACGAACCCGGCCGCCTCATCGGCAGCGTGGATTGCGGGCGCGGCAAAGCCCTTCTCCAGCAGCCAGCGCGCGATCGCGAGGAAAGGCCGCGGGTCCTCGTGCGGCGGAGGCGCGTCCATCAGAATCGCGGTGCGGGCGCCATCGGAAACGCGGAAATAGCGCCGGAACGATGCATCGCCAGCAACCGGTACAATCGCAGCGCCTCCCCAGCCATGTGCTGCGAGGAAATCGGTCATCCTAGCGGGTGGGGTTATTACCGGCGGAATCATATCGAGCTCCATCGGGCTTCCCAAGCCGCCGGCACCTCGGCTGTCAAGATGCGTGCCCCGTCCGGCGCCACTGCCAGCATCAGCCGCAGCGCATCCGCCCACATCGCCGGATCGGCGCGTTCCGGCCATTCGACGAGCAGCAGCGAGTCGGCGCGGGCGTCATCGAGGCCGAGCTCGACGAGATCGGCAGGGTCATCGATCCGGTAGAGATCGACATGCAGCACGGGGTAGCGGATTTCAGGGGGCTCGTAGGGCTGAACGATCGCATAACTGGGGCTCGGCGCCTCGCCCTCCAGCCCGAGCGCGGCGAGCAAGCCGCGGGCGAGACTGGTCTTGCCAGCGCCAAGCATGCCGGACAGAGTAATCGTGTCACCCGGCCCGGCGAGCGCGGCAAGCCGCGCAGCGAAGGCGTGGGTGGCGGATTCGTCAGCGAGGATCACGCTAAGAAGCCCTCACCGCCGCGGGAGCTCGACGGTCACCAGCGTGCCCTCGCCTGGCTCCGAAAGTAGCGAAATCGTCCCACCATGCGCCTCGACGAACTGTTTCGCGAGCGGTAGCCCTAGCCCCAGTGCCCGATCCCCGTCGCGAGTCACCCCGGAATGCGCGAACCGGTCGAACGCGTGGCCAACCGCGGCGGCATCCATTCCCGCGCTATCGTCCGACACCACGATCCGCGCCGCGGCCGCAGTGCCGTCAACGTGTAATAATACCCGTCCGCCGTCCTGCACGCCGAGCGCTGCATGGCGCAGCAAATGCTCGATCGCCTGCCGCAGCCGCCTTGCGTCACCCTTCACCAACCCCGCCGAGGGCGCCACTTCGATCGCGAAATCCAGCCCCTTCTGCTTGGCGAGTGGCGCCACCGCCTCCGCCGCGCCGAACGCCACGCCCTCCAGATCGACCTCGCGCAACTCGAGCGGCGCATCGCCGTCGAGCGTCAAGTCGAGTACATCGTCGATCAGCGCACCGAGCCGCGCCACTGATTCGAGAATCGCCTCGACATAGTCGTCGCCCATCCTGCTGAGCTTACCGGCATAACCTCCATGCAGCATCTCGGCGAAACCGCTGATCGAGGTCAGCGGCGTGCGCAATTCGTAGCTCATATTGGCAACGAAGGCAGTCTTGACCTGGTCGGAAGCTTCGAGCGCCTCGTTGCGGTCGCGCAGCGCCTGTTCGATCCGACGGCTGTCGGTGATGTCTAGGATCGTGAACAGTGCGTTGCCGTCGGGCAGCGGCACCGCCATGAACTCGAAATGCCGCCCGTCGGCGAAGGCGACGCGCCCCCCGCGCTGCATCCGGTCGACGGTCGCCGAGCGCACGAGCTCCGCGATTGTTGCCGAGCGCGCAGGGTCTGCGAGCCGGTTGGCCGCCTTTTTGACCAGGGCATCGACGCGCGGATGCTCGCCGAGAAATTCTTCCTCGACTCCCCATAAATCGCGGAACTTGCTGTTCCAGATTTGCAAGCGCCCGTCGGCGCCGAATACGCCAAGCGCCTCGGACAAATTGTCGAAGGTCGCGGTGCGCACGCGCAGCATCGTGTCGCGCGCGCTGGCCAGCTGCATCTGCTCGGTCAGATCCTCGAAGATCAGCAGCAGTCCGCCGTCGGGCAGGGGCTGAGCAACGACGCGCAGATGCACCCCGCCGGGCAGATGCCATTGCTCCTCGATGGCGCCGCTACTGGTCAGAAACCAATCCCGCCGCTCTGCCTTCCAGCCCGGGAAATCGCGCACTTCGGGCAGGCGGTTAGTCTCGCGCATCCGCTCCAGCACGCGGTCGAACTCGGGGCGGTCGGACAACCATTCGGGGCGCATCGCGAACATCCGCTGGAACGGCTGATTGCTGAACACCAGCGCCTTGTCAGGCCCGAACTGCACCACCCCGGCCGACAGCCGGTCGAGCATCGCGCGTTGTGCATCGGCGAAGCGTTTGGTGGCGGCGCGGGCCTGCTCCAGATCCTCAATATCGACCGCGAAACCCGCCACTCCGCCGGTGGTCAGCGGGATATCGAACACCCGCAGCATCCGCCGAGTTCCGTCGATCGTCGCGGGCAGTGCCTGCGCCTGGGGCTGCATCGTGTCGCGCGCGGTGCTTGCACTGGCCAGCGGGCCACCAACGCCCGATCCCTCGACCAGTTCAATGCCGCGCGCGACCACATCTTCGGCGTCCGCCCCCTCGACCGCGGCGACGTACGCCGTGTTGACCATCGCCAAGCGCAGGTCAGGGCCGCGATACCACATCGGCATCGGCGCGGCCTCGATGAGCGCGGTTAACGCCTCGAACGCGTCCTGGTAGCGCGACGCTTCGGCGCGCAGGCGGAGGATTTCGGCCTCACTTTCGGTCGCGTCGAAGAACCAAAGGACGACGCCGCCCGGCGCCTGCAACTCGCGGGGCGCACGGGCGCCGCGGATCATCAGCGCGCGTGCCGAACCCTGGGCGTGGATCGCGCGGACAAACGGCTTGCCGGCTTTCTGCGAAGCGGCGACGTCGGCGGTGAGCGCGGTGGCATCCGCGGCCGACAGGCCCGCGCCGCTACCCGAGAGTTCGGAGAGGTGGCTCGGCTTGGTCGAAAAACCCAGCCAATCGGCGAGCCGCTCTGGTAGTTCGATGCGCCCATCGCTGCGCACCACCATCGCCAAAGTCGGCGCGCTGTCGAGCAACGCGGCAAGCCGCTCGCCCGAATCAAAACTGTCTGCGGCCTCGCGCCGGGCGCGCAGGCCGGTGAACAGCGCGTACACCGAGGCGGCGATCAACGCGGCCAGCATCGCTCCGGTCGCGGCGACCCCCGCGCTGGATAGTCCGATCATCGCTGGCCTGTCCCCATCGCCAACCCTTAGGCGAAGCGCCGGGCAAACGAAAAGGGCCGTCCGCGATTATTCGCGGACAGCCCGTTTCTATTTCCGTCACTCCAGCGCGCGACGCCGGGGTCCCATGCAGATCATGTCATACGCAAGCTGCCCGAGATCCCTGCCTTCGCTAGAATCACCTAACTGCCTTAGTAGCGGTAATGATCCGGCTTGAACGGGCCTTCTACCGGCACACCGATGTAGCCGGCTTGCTTCGGGGTCAGCTTCGACAGCTTCACGCCGAGCTTCTCGAGATGCAGCGCAGCAACCTTCTCGTCGAGATGCTTCGGCAGCACATAGACTTCGTTCTTATACTTCTCGCCCGCGGTCCACAGCTCGATCTGGGCGAGCGTCTGGTTGGTGAACGAAGCCGACATAACGAACGATGGATGGCCCGTCGCGCACCCGAGATTCACCAGGCGCCCCTTGGCGAGGATGATGATCTGCTTGCCGTCCGGGAACTTCACCAAGTCGGTACCCGGCTTCACTTCGGTCCACTCATAGTTGGACAGCGCTGCGATCTGAATTTCGGAGTCGAAGTGACCGATGTTGCAGACGATCGCCATCGGCTTCATCGCCTTCATGTGATCGGCAGTGATCACGTCGGCATTACCGGTCGCGGTGCAGAAGATGTCGGCGCGCTTGACCGCCTCGTCCATTGTCACAACCTCGAAGCCCTCCATCGCCGCCTGCAGCGCGCAGATCGGATCGACTTCGGTGACCATCACGCGCGCCCCGCCGTTGCGCAAGCTCTGAGCCGAGCCTTTACCGACGTCACCAAAGCCGGCGACGCAAGCCACTTTGCCGGCAAGCATCACATCGGTGGCGCGACGGATTGCGTCGACCAGCGATTCCTTGCAGCCGTAGAGATTGTCGAACTTCGACTTGGTGACCGAGTCGTTGACGTTGATCGCCGGGAAGGGCAGCTCGCCCTTCTTAGCAATTTCGTACAGGCGATGGACGCCGGTCGTGGTCTCTTCCGAAACGCCCTTCAGGTTCTTGACGGTCTCGGTCAGGTAACCGGGACGCGCCTTCACGAACGCTTTCAACGCACGCTGGAATTCCACTTCCTCGTCATTCTCCGGCTCGCCAAGCGTGTGGCCGGCCTCAAGCTTAGCGCCCCACAGCGCGAACATGGTAGCGTCGCCGCCGTCGTCGAGAATGATGTTGGCGGTCTCGTCACCCCAGTCGAAGATCGAACCGACATAGTCCCAGTAATCGGCCAAGCTCTCGCCCTTGATCGCAAATACCGGCACGCCCGATGCGGCGATCGCCGCAGCTGCATGGTCCTGGGTCGAGAAGATGTTGCAAGTCGCCCAGCGGACGTCGGCGCCGAGCGCGGTCAGCGTCTCGATTAGCACCGCGGTCTGGATCGTCATGTGCAGCGAGCCGGTGATACGCGCGCCCTTCAGGGGCTGCGACGGACCAAATTCGCTGCGCAGCGACATCAGGCCGGGCATTTCGGTCTCGGCAATGTTGATCTCGGCGCGGCCGAAATCGGCCAAGCCGATGTCGGCGATCACATAGTCGTTCGTGTCGAGCACGGGAGCGGTGGCCACTGGGAATTCTCCGAATTGATCCGGGCCGCTAGGTCGATTCCGCGGCCACGATGAGCGCCCACATAGCGACGCCACGCGCTCAGATCAAATATAAAGATATCTTTATATGCCACTTCGAGCCGCGCCGGTCCCGGCCGAGTGATCAGCCCGGATTGCTGTGATAAGCGCAGAACTTGTTGCCATCGGCATCGCGGAAATAGGCGCCGTAGAAACCGGGGCCGCGCGCGCCGGGGGCGCCATCGTCGCTGGCGCCGAGTTCGATCGCCGTGGCGTGGATCGACTCGACCTGCGCGTCGCTGTCCATGGCCAGCGCGACCATCGCGCCGTTGCCTGCGCTCGCCGGGGCGCCGTCAAAGGGCCGGGTGATCGCGAGCATCGGCTTGTCGCGCCCGACGCCATAGAGGGTGAAGCCGCGCGCATCGGGCATCGTCACCAACCGCTTGCCACCAAGCGCACCAATTAGTCCGTCGTAGAAAGTCAGCGCCCGATCGAGATCATTGGTGCCTAACGTCGCATAACCGATCATGTCTCTCTCCTGCGTGCCACACCCGCGGCGATTATCCGACGAACGCGCGTTCGATCACAAACTGGCCTGGATTCGCGTTCGATCCCTCAAGGAAGCCGCCCTCTTCAAGCAACTTGGCGAATTCGTGAATCATCGCGTTGCTGCCGCACAGCATGACACGGTCGGTCTCGGGATCGAGCTTGAGCGCGCCGGTAATGGGATCGGCGAACAGCGTGCCGTCCTCGATCAGCCCACCGATCCGCTTTGAGGTATGGAACGGCTCGCGTGTCACGGTTGGGATATAATGGAATTGCAGCTGCGCCTGATCGGCAATCAGCGGATCGTCGGCCAGCCGGCCGGCGAGTTCTTCGTGATAGGCCAGATCGCTGACCCGGCGCACGCTGTGGACGAGCACGATCTGGTCGTAGGCATCATATACGTCCGGGTCACGCACCAGGCTGAGGAACGGGGCTAGGCCGGTGCCGGTGGAGAACATAAACAGCCGCTTACCCGGCAGCAGCGCGTCGAGCACCAACGTGCCGACCGGCTTCTTGCCGAGATACACCTGGTCGCCAGGCTGGATCAACTGCAGCTTGGAGGTGAGCGGGCCATCCTCGACCTTAATCGATAGGAATTCGAGCTCTTCCGAATAATGTGGCGAGGCGATCGAATACGCCCGCATCAACGGCTTACTCTCACCGGGTAGGCCGATCATCACGAACTCGCCCGAGCGGAAGCGGAAGCTGGCCGGTCGCGCGATCGCGAAGCTGAACAGATGCTCATTCCAATGCTTCACCCACAGCACGTCGGCGGAAAGGAAGGCGGTCTGCTCAGGGATCAGCAGCGGCGGGCGGACAGGCGCGTTCATGACGGTCAGATTTCCCGGAATCGTTCAGGGGATGCGATGGAACCGGCGCGATGTCGTCGAAGAGGGCTCAAAACGCAAGGGGCCAGGAGGTTGGGTTCTGGACAGTAATCCTTCTTCCTTTGAGAGAAGGTGGCGCGAAGCACCAGATGAGAGTGACCAGATCTGCGTGAACGCCCCCTGCCTTGGCAGCGGCCCACATCGGACAGACAGCGCCCCACGCTCTAGGTCGTGCCGGAGGGGCAGGACCGACCGATACGTCTCTGTCGATCGACAAGGAGATTCCTCGTTCCCCATTTGTTGCGTGGCGCGTCGAAACCCCCATATTCACCTTATGGCCATCCAGATTCGCACCAGTCTCGCCGAACCCGAAACAGATCAAAGCTTTGTCCCTCACCGCCCCGCCCGCCCTGAAAAGGTCGAGGGCGGTCGGCCATTTGTGCTGGCCAGCGAATATACCCCATCCGGCGACCAGCCGACCGCGATTGCCGAACTCGTCGAGCAGGTGAACGCCGGCGAGCGCGACCAAGTGCTGCTCGGAGTCACCGGCTCGGGCAAAACCTTCACGGTCGCCAAGGTGATCGAAGCGGTGCAGCGTCCGGCGTTAATCCTAGCGCCGAACAAGATCCTAGCAGCGCAGCTCTACGGCGAGATGAAGAGTTTCTTCCCTAACAACGCTGTCGAATATTTTGTCAGTTACTACGACTATTACCAGCCAGAGGCCTATGTCGCGCGCTCGGACACGTACATAGAAAAGGAAAGCTCGACCAACGAGTCGATCGACCGTATGCGGCATTCGGCCACCCGGTCGTTGCTCGAACGCGACGATGTAATCATCGTTGCGTCGGTCTCGTGTCTGTACGGCATCGGCTCGGTCGAGACCTATTCCGCCATGATCTTCGACCTCAAGAAAGGGTCGACCGTCGATCAGCGCGAAATCATCCGCAAGCTCGTTGCGCTGCAATACAAGCGCAATGACGCCGGTTTCGCGCGCGGCAACTTCCGGGTAAAAGGCGACACGCTCGAAATCTTCCCGTCGCATTACGAAGATAGCGCGTGGCGCGTGTCCTTCTTCGGCGACGATATCGAGGATATCGTCGAATTCGACCCGCTCACCGGCAAGAAGGTCGCGAGCCTCGATTACGTCCGCGTTTTCGCCAATTCGCACTATGTCACGCCCGGCCCAACGCTCAAGCAGGCGACCGAGGCGATCAAATTCGAGCTTGCCGAGCGCCTGAAGGAACTGGTGATCGAGGGCAAGCTGCTCGAAGCCCAGCGGCTCGAGCAGCGCACCAATTTCGATCTCGAGATGATCGCTGCAACCGGCTCCTGCGCGGGGATCGAGAATTACTCCCGCTTCCTCACCGGCCGCATGCCCGGCGAACCGCCACCCACGCTGTTCGAATATTTGCCGGACAACGCGCTACTGTTCGTCGACGAAAGCCACGTCACGATCGGCCAGATCAATGGCATGTCGCGTGGCGATCACCGTCGCAAACTGACGCTTGCCGAATATGGCTTCCGCTTGCCCAGCGCAATCGACAACCGCCCGCTGCGATTCAACGAATGGGAGGCGATGCGCCCGCAGACCACCTACGTCTCAGCCACACCCGGCACGTGGGAGATGGAACAGACCGGCGGTGTATTTGCCGAGCAGGTGATTCGCCCCACCGGGCTAATCGACCCTCCGATTGAGATTAAGCCGGTCGAAGAACAGGTTCAGGATTTGATCGTCGAGATCCGCAAGACCAGTGAGATGGGCTATCGTACGCTCGTCACCACGCTGACCAAGCGGATGGCCGAAGACCTGACCGAATATATGCACGAGGCGGGTATCAAAGTGCGATACATGCACTCGGACGTCGAGACGCTCGAACGCATCGAGTTGATCCGCGATCTACGGCTGGGCGTGTACGACGTGCTGATCGGCATCAACTTACTACGCGAGGGGCTCGACATCCCCGAGTGCGGGCTGGTCGCTATCCTTGACGCCGACAAGGAAGGCTTCTTGCGCAGCGAAACCTCGCTGATCCAGACGATCGGCCGCGCCGCGCGCAACGTCGACGGCCGGGTGATCCTCTACGCCGACCGCATCACCGGCTCGATGGAGCGGGCGATGAACGAGACCGGGCGGCGGCGCGAGAAACAGCTCGCCTATAACAAAGAACATGGCATCACTCCGACCACGATCCGCCGCAACATTGGCGACATCATCGCTCATGTCGCGTCCAAGGACCAGGTCACCGTCCCGATCGACGAGGAACGGCCACACATGGTCGGTCACAACCTGCGCGCTTACATCGAGGACCTCGAGAAGAAGATGCGCAAGGCCGCAAGCGACCTCGAATTCGAGGAAGCCGGCAAGCTCCGCGATGAGATCCGACAATTGGAGCAGGAAGAACTGGGCCTGCCGGTAGAAGAACATCGAGCGCCAGTAATGGGCCGGAGCAACGAGGGTAAGCCTGGGACTCGCAAGACGCGTTACGGAAAGAGCCAAAAATTCAAGAGCGGGCGAAAGGTTTGATTCAATCGTTCTCTACAATCTAGCCTGAAGGGATTTCCGTGCGGGTGGCCGCCCCAGCCGTTGCGGCCACCCTGCAATCCCGCTACGCAACCGCCGTGTTGCGTACTCCCCTGCCCGCCGATCCCGCCCCGCGCGCTTTCACCGAAGCCGAGCGTGCCGCGGTTATCGCCACCCACGACCTGCTTGATGCCGATCCCACGCTCGATGCGATCACTGCCTTCGCCGCCAAGCTGTGCGGCGTACCGGTCGCGCTGGTCAGCCTGGTCGAGGAGCACCGGCAAGTCTTCCTCGGCCGCACCGGCACCGCGCTGACCCAAACCCCGCGCCCCACCTCCTTCTGCGCGCACGCAATGATGCGCGACGAGATAATGACTGTGCCCGACGCCGCGCTCGACCCGCGCTTCGCCCATACCGACCTGGTCACCGGCGCCCCTTATATCCGCTTCTATGCCGGCGCGCCGCTGGTCAGCAGCGAGGGCGTGCCGCTCGGCGCGCTCTGCGTAATCGACACAGCGCCCCGCGGGTGCCTTACGGACTTGCAGCGCGAAGGCCTGCGCGTGCTCGCCGACAGCGTGATGGCGCGGCTGCGTGACCGGCGCGAGGCGCTCGGCATGCGCCGCACTCTGCACGAAAGCGAAGAGCGCTTTCGCACGCTGGCCGACGCGATGCCGCAGATGGTGTGGTCTACCCACGCCGATGGCGTTCCCGATTATTACAACGCGCGCTGGTACGCCTATACTGGAATGCCCGCCGGCACGATCGGCTCCGTCCGGTTCGACGACCTTTGCCACCCCGCGGACCTGCCGCAGACGGTAGCCGCCTGGACCGCGGCGCTGGAGAGCGGCGCGGCGTTTGAGACCGAATATCGCCTGCTCCGCCAAGATGGCGACTTTCGCTGGACGCTGACCCGCGCGCTACCGATCCGCGACGAAGCCGGCACCATCGTCCGCTGGATCGGCACGTCGACCGATATTCACGACAGCAAGACGGCCTCGGAAGAGCGCGACCTAGTGTCACAGGAACTCGGCCACCGCGTAAAGAACATTTTCGCAGTCGTCTCCGGGTTGATCGGCTTGTCGGCACGCGCCCGCCCCGATTTCAAGCCATATGCACACGCACTGATCGAAAAAATCGCTGCGCTCGGCCGCGCGCACGACTATGTTCATCCACAAGCCCGGGCGAGCGGCGGTGGCAATCGCCTTTCGGGGTTATTGCACGATCTATTCGTACCCTATCAGGGTACCGCGCCCCGTATTACGCTGGTTGGCGACGATCCCGAGATCATCGCCGCCGCGGTAACCCCGCTCGCACTGCTGTTCCACGAACTCGCCACCAATGCGGTGAAATATGGCGCGCTTTCGAACGACAGCGGCCGCGTGGAGGTAATGATCAATGCCGCCGCCGATCCGGTAGAGCTGAGCTGGATCGAGCAGGACGGCCCGCCGGTCACAGCGCCCACGGGCGCAGGCTTTGGCACCCGATTGATCGAGACTAGCGCGATCCGGCAGTTGCGCGGCACCGTCTCGCGCGATTGGCACGCGCATGGACTAGAGCTGCGGCTGGCGATCCCACGGCAATCGCTCGTCACGCCTTGAGCGTGGGCCCGCGCGCGCCCATACATGCGCGGATGCGTATGTTTCCCCTGCTCGCCCTGCTGATCTCCCCCTTGGTCGCCCTCGCGAGTTGCGCGCCGATGCCCAGTCCTGCGCCGGTCGCGCCGTTGCGCGCCCCGAGACTGGCACCGAAACTGGCACCGAGGCAGGTCGCCACCGCAATGGCGCCCGCCGCCGACTGGCGTGACTGGCCGCTAACTTCGGGCGACTGGGTATACCGCCAGGATGCACGCGGCTCGATCGCGCTGTTCGGCCCGCCGGGCATGGACGCCGAACTGACGCTACGTTGCGACCGCACCGCGCAGCAACTGTATCTGTCACGCCGCGGCACCACTTCGTCCGCACCGATCACGATCCGCACGTCTAGCCTGCTGCGCGCGCTTCCCGCCGCACCGGCCGGGGATTCGGGCTATCTCGCCGCCGCGCTTGCCCCCGGCGATCCACTGCTCGACGCAATGGGCTATAGCCGCGGCCGGTTCGTGGTGGAGCAACCCGGGCTTCCCACGCTCGTTGTCCCGGCATGGGCGGAAATACTCCGCGTGACCGAGGACTGCCGCTGATGAAGACCGCCTCACTGCTCTGCGCCCTACTTCCCTCCATCCTGATCCTCGGCGCCTGCTCCAAGCCACAGTCGGACGTCAACAACGAGGCGGATGTCGCGACCCTATCCAAGGGCGGATCGGACGCGATCCCGCGCGTCGATGCCGGCGCCAAGACAGCGGGCATGTGGCGCTATGCACCCTCCCCAGCAGGCGGAGCAGCGACCTTCGGCACAGACGGTGCCTATCCGGCGTTCGCGATCCGCTGCGAGCCGATCGAACATTCGATCGCGCTGGTCCGCGATACCGCGATCCCGGCGAAAGGCACGATGCTCCGCCTCATCACCAGTGAGGGTAAGACCGCGGGCTATCCCGCACTTCCAGCCAATGAGAATCGCGCCGTCGCGATCGCGCAGATCACCGCCGGCGACGACTTCGCACGGGGACCGCTGGCCACCGCCAAGGGCACGATCACGGTGATCATCGAGGGAGGCGCGTCGCTGACTCTTCCCGCAGATCCCGCGATCGCAAGCGTGATTGCTTCCTGCCCCAGGTAACCGGAGCCGTCGGCCAACTCGCGCGTTTTGTGCGGGAAAGGAGACGGCCATGATCCGCAAGCTTAAGTCCGGCGAATATCGGCTCTATTCACGCAAAATCGAACCGGAAACGCACAAGCGCCGCAACCTCGGCACCTTCGACAGCCGCACCGCCGCCGAGAAGCACGAGCGTGACGTGCGATATTTCAAGCGGCATTGACCCGTGGCCACCAAGAACTGGTCCCAGGACGTGACCGAGCATTCCAACGCGCTCGACCTGGAGGGCGAGGTATTCACATGGGAGGATCCGGCGCGAATCGCGGCATCGCTCAAGGCCTCCGCCGAACATAGCCAACGGAAGAAGGGCACGCCGTTCCAGTCAGCGATGTCGATGCTGACCTTCTACATCAATCGAGCAGGCAGAGATCTGCCCGCCACGCAGAAGGAGGTGCTGGAAGCGGCGAAGGAGGAGCTCAGGAAGGCGTTCGGGCGGAAGTGAGCGATGCGCGCAGGCTGGATGGGTCATCCAAATCTTCAAGGCATCACATGTATTCTTGTCGAGCAGACAAGCGATACGTCAGCAAACCAAGTGCCGGAGTTGTTAGAAGGGCACCAGGCCATGTAGCGCTCGTTCGGATTACCGCCCGGCCCTATATCTGCATGCGGCGATTCGCCATCCGAGCCGCATGCAGTAGCCTCGTCACCCGACGTTCGTGGGACGCATAGTCTCAAGTCCAGCTTTTCAGCCGCTTCCAGTTCGACCACCGTCGCCGGCTATGCCGAGCGTCTTGAAGGTAACGGGCCAGAGCCTTGGCCCGTGGGAGCAAGTCTTTCACCGGCCTCGTTATCCGACTGTTTCACACGCCCTCGAGCAGCTTCTCGCGAGCGATCTTCTCCTTCCACACCAGCGGCGCAAGCTGGTGGACGTTCGCCCCCGACGCATCCACCGCCACCGTCACCGGGAAGTCGGCGACCTCGAATTCGTAGATCGCCTCCATGCCGAGATCGGCGAAGCCCACGACCTTCGATCCCTTAATCGCGCGTGAGACGAGATAGGCTGCACCGCCCACCGCCATCATATAAGCGCTCTTGTGATCAGCGATCGCCTGCGTGGCGTCCTTACCGCGCTCCGCCTTGCCGACCATGGCGAGCAAACCCTGATCAAGCATCATGCGCGTGAACTTGTCCATCCGTGTCGCGGTGGTCGGACCGGCCGGGCCTACCACTTCGTCGCCGACCGGATCGACCGGTCCGACATAATAGATCACCCGGCCCTTGAACTCGACCGGCAACGGCTCGCCGGCATCCAGCATGTCCTTGATCCGCTTGTGCGCGGCGTCGCGGCCGGTCAGCATCTTGCCATTGAGCAGCAGCCGGTCGCCCTGCTTCCAACTCTGAACCACGTCCGAGGTCAGTGTGTCGAGATCCACCCGGATCGCCGCCTTGTCGGGCGTCCAGTTCACGTCGGGCCACTCGTCGAGCTTGGGCGCTTCGAGGAATGCCGGACCCGATCCATCGAGGTGGAAATGCGCGTGGCGGGTCGCCGCGCAATTCGGGATCATCGCCACTGGCTTGGAGGCAGCATGCGTCGGCCAGTCGAGGATTTTCACATCGAGGATCGTGGACAAGCCTCCCAACCCCTGTGCGCCGATGCCAAGCGCGTTGACCTTGTCGTAAATCTCGACGCGAAGCTTCTCGATATCGGTCTCGGGGCCGCGGGCTTTCAGCGATGCCATGTCGATATCGCCCATCAACGATTCCTTGGCGAGCAGCACAGCCTTTTCGGCAGTGCCGCCGATACCGATGCCCAGCATCCCCGGCGGGCACCAGCCCGCACCCATCTGCGGGATCATCTCGAGCACCCAGTCGACGATCGAATCGGACGGGTTCATCATCTTGAACTTGGATTTGTTCTCTGAGCCGCCGCCCTTGGCCGCGACCTGGATATCCACCGTGTTGCCTGGCACCATCTCGACGTGGAGGACGCTCGGCGTGTTATCCTTGGTATTGCGTCGCGTGAAGGCGGGATCGGCGAGGATCGACGCGCGTAATTTGTTCTCGGGGTTGAGATAGGCCAGACGTACGCCCTCGTCGATCACCTGCTGCAGCGAACGGCTGCCGTCCTCGAAGCGGCAATCCTGCCCCCATTTCACGAAGACGGTGACGATACCGGTATCCTGGCAGATCGGGCGATGCCCCTCGGCGCACATCCGCGAATTAGTGAGAATCTGCGCGATCGCATCCTTGGCGGCGGGCGACTGCTCGGCCTCATAAGCGACACCCAGCGCGCGGATATAATCCATCGGGTGATAGTAAGAGATGAACTGGAGCGCGTCAGCGACGCTCTCGATCAGATCGGCTTCGCGGATGATAGTGGTCATGAGGGTGCGCTCTAGCCCGACGGGGAGAAAACTCAAGCCACCTGCGCCCGAACACCACCAGTGGTATCCGTCCACTTCCGCATACAAAAATATTCCTCGTTCTCGTTTTACCCCCTTGCCTTCCGCGAACCCCGCAGAAGTCCACGCGTCGCGCGATATGCATCTTTCGGACATGCCATGAACTGACTCAGGGAAGCGACGAACCGAGTCCCCTAATTGTCATTTACCGACTTGTGTCGCCGGCCATTTAGGCACAATCTCTAGTGGTCAGGTTCGGGGGCGAACCCAAGCACTGGTAGAGTGGCAGCCGCGATCCGATATCGCGAATGCCCTTTGTCGTGCCGGTCGCACGGGCTCGGAGGCAGCTTTTGCCTCCCCCGCGCGGCTACCCGTGATAAGGGTGGGCTTCGCTCCCCCGATTCGAACGGACCGCGAACACTGGTCCGCTGTGTATCGTTGCGCACGAAGGGGCCGGGCCGTGGATTTCAGAGATAGTCAGGACGTAAACATGAACCAGATGGCTCCCGACGCGCTCGACGCGCTCTCTCCCGCGGTGGCTGCCGCTGCCGAGTCTGCGCGCACCGGCGCCGCGACAATGGCCGCCGCCGACGAGACCGCACCGCGCGCGCTGTACCCCGTGGAGGTCGATCATTCGCGCGACGACCTGCTCACAGATTTCGGAAAGGACACGTTGAAGGATCGCTATCTGCTGCCGGGCGAGACCTTCCAAGACCTGTTCGTGCGCGTGGCCTCGGCATATGCCGACGATGCTGCCCATGCCCAGCGGCTATATGACGCGATCTCGAAGCTGTGGTTCATGCCCGCCACGCCAGTGCTCTCGAACGGCGGCACCGGCCGCGGCCTGCCGATTTCGTGCTTCCTCAATTCTGTGCCTGACAGCCTCGACGGCATCGTCGATACTTGGAACGAGAATGTCTGGCTCGCCTCGCGCGGCGGCGGGATCGGCACCTATTGGGGTCATGTCCGGGGCATCGGCGAGCCGGTCGGCCTGAACGGCAAGACCAGCGGCATCATCCCGTTCGTGCGGGTGATGGATTCGCTGACGCTCGCGATCTCGCAAGGGTCGCTGCGCCGCGGGTCGGCCGCATGCTATCTCGACGTGTCCCACCCCGAGATCGAGGAGTTCCTCGAAATCCGCAAAGCAAGCGGCGACTTCAATCGCAAGGCGCTCAATCTTCACCATGGCGTGTTACTGACCGACGCCTTCATGGAAGCGGTCCGCGCCGGCGACGAATGGAAGCTGCTCTCCCCCAAGGACGGCTCGGTCCGCGCCACGGTTGACGCGCGCTCGCTGTTCCAGAAGCTGGTCGAGACGCGGCTGGCGACCGGCGAGCCGTACATTGTCTTCGCCGACACTGTGAACAAGGCGATGCCCAAACATCACCGCGACCTGGGGCTCAAGGTCTCGACCTCGAACCTGTGCTCTGAAATCACGTTGCCCACCGGCCGCGACCATCTCGGCAAGGATCGCACCGCGGTCTGCTGCCTGTCCTCGCTCAACATGGAGACGTGGGACCAGTGGAAGGACGAGAAGGGCTTCGTCGAGGACGTGATGCGTTTCCTCGACAACGTGTTGTCGGACTTCATCGTCCGCGCCGAGCCCGGCATGGAGCGCGCCGCCTATTCCGCGGCACGCGAGCGTTCGGTGGGTCTCGGCGTGATGGGCTTCCACTCCTTCCTGCAGGCGCGCGGCCTGCCCTTCGAGGGCGCAATGGCGAAGAGCTGGAACCTTCGGATCTTCAAGCACATCAAGGGCCAGGTCGACGAAGCGTCGATGCAGCTCGCGGTCGAGCGCGGACCCTGTCCCGACGCCGCCGACATGGGGGTGATGGAGCGTTTCTCATGCAAGATGGCGATCGCGCCGACCGCGTCGATCTCGATCATCTGCGGTGGGGCCTCTGCTTGCATCGAGCCGATTCCGGCCAACATCTACACCCATAAAACACTATCGGGCTCGTGGTCGGTCAAGAACCCATATCTCGAGAAACTGCTCAACGAGAAATCGAAGAACAGCGATGCGGTGTGGAATACGATCCTCGAGAAGGGGGGATCGGTGCAACACCTCGATTTCCTTAGCCAGGACGAGAAGGACTGTTTCAAGACCTCGTTCGAGATTGACCAGCGCTGGCTGCTCGAACTCGCGGCGGATCGCACGCCGTATATCGACCAGTCGCAGTCGCTGAATCTGTTCATCCCCGCAGACGTCGAGAAGTGGGATCTGCTGATGCTCCACTTCCGCGCGTGGGAGCTCGGCATCAAGTCGCTTTATTATTTGCGTTCGAAGAGCATTCAGCGCGCAGGCTTCGCTGGCGGGGTGGAAGCCGACAACACGATCGATTTGCGCGAAATCCAGGTCGAGAGCCGCGATTACGACGAGTGCCTGGCGTGTCAGTGAGGATCGAACGTCGGCGAATAGGATAGCCACATGGATCAAAGATCGGGTTGCACAGCTGCGTTGATCGTCGGCGCGTTTCTGCTGATCCCGTTGGCCATGTTCGGATACCCACAATACCGGGTTTATTCGCAGCGGCTGGCGGGAGAAGCCGCGCTGGCAGAAGCGCAATCGTCACGCCAAGTTGCAATCCTCGAGGCCCATGCGAAGAAGGAAAGTGCGATCGAACTCGCGGAGGCTGAAGTGATCCGTGCAGGTGGCGCCGCTAAGGCCAACGCCATCCTGCAAGGCAGCCTTGGCGGCCCTGAAGGCTATCTGCGCTATCTTCAGATTCAAGCGCTCGAGTCGAGCCATGCGTCGCTAATCTACGTGCCGACCGAAGCCGGTTTGCCAGTTACCGAATCACGTCGCCTGAAAATCGAAGCGCCGGCCGATCAATGACCGTGCCGGCGCCCCGCCTTGCTACTCTAAATCGAGCAGAGTCAGGCTTCTTCCTCGAACGTCACGGCGACGTCGGCGTTGGCGGACAGGCGAACCTTATCGCCCTCGACTTCGGCGATCAGGCCGGTCGAGATGTAATGGTGATGCCCCTGGTGCGAACCCTCGCCCGAGTCCTTCTTGGTCAGCTTGATCCGGTCGCCGTCGAGATGGTCGACGGTGCCGACATGCACGCCGTCCGCGCCGATGACTTCCATATGCTCTTTGATTGCGGACAGGTCGGCCATGCTATTTCTCCTCGTGGTGATAAACTCGTAGCCGCCCAACGCACGACGGTGGAGTTGGTGGCATGACCCTCTTCCTCCTTTTTCTCAGTCTTGTCTGCCTGCTGGCGGTTGGTGGCGGCGTCGCGTTGTTGCGCGCGACCAAACGCGCGCCGATCTCGGCAAGCGGTGCATGGCCGACCGCACGCGCCTGGGCAGGGACGTTGCACGGCCGCCGCGCGCTCGGCAGCGGCATCACCGTGGCGGCGGCACTGCTGTTCGTATTTATCCTAGCGCTCCGGCCATGACACTCGGCACGCTTCTGCTGCTCGACGGCGCCGCACTCGGCATCGCCGCGGGCGGCATCGCGCTGATATCGCGCCGCGCGGCCACACCCGACGCGGCCTATCCTCAGCGCATCCTTGGTGCGCTGCTGATCGGCATCGCTCTTTTCCTCGGCGGCTTCACTACTGCTGCCGATCTCTCCTGATTCCAAAGTAAGGACCGCCCCATGTCGCTCACCGATGCCCGCAAGCAGTATAAGCCGTTCGAATACCCCTGGGCCTTTGATTTCTGGAAACTGCAGCAGCAACTCCACTGGCTGCCCGAGGAGGTGCCCTTGGGCGAGGATTGCCGCGACTGGGCGCAGAAGCTCTCGGACCACGAGCGCAACCTGCTGACCCAGATCTTCCGCTTCTTCACCCAGGCAGACATCGAGGTGCAGGATTGCTACCACGAGAAATACGGCCGCATCTTCAAGCCGACTGAGGTCAAGATGATGCTGACCGCGTTCAGCAACATGGAGACGGTGCACATCGCCGCCTACAGCCATTTGCTCGATACGATCGGCATGCCCGAGAGTGAATATGGCATGTTCCTTCAGTATAAGGAGATGAAGGACAAGCACGACTATCTCGCCACCTTCGGTGTCGATACCGATGCGGACATCGCCAAGACGCTCGCCATGTTCGGCGGCTTCACCGAGGGGCTGCAGTTGTTCGCGAGCTTCGCGATGCTGATGAATTTCCCGCGCTTCAACAAGATGAAGGGCATGGGGCAGATCGTGTCCTGGTCGGTGCGCGACGAGACGCTGCACTGCGAAGGCATTATCAAGCTGTTCCACGCCTTTTGCGCCGAGCGCGACTGCCTGACCCCGGCGATCCGCAAGGAGATCCGCGACACGTGCTACCATACGGTCGACCTGGAGGACGCGTTCGTCGATCTAGCGTTCGAGGCCGGCCCAGTCACCGGCATGACTCCGGATGAAATCAAGAACTACATTCGCTACATCGCCGATTGGCGGCTGGGGCAGTTGGGCCTCAAGCCGATCTACAAAATCAAGGAGCACCCGCTGCCGTGGCTCGCGCCGCTGCTCAACGGGGTGGAGCATGCCAATTTCTTCGAACAGCGCGCGACCGAATATTCCAAGGGCGCGACCAAGGGCGACTGGGGCCAAGTGTGGGATTCGTTCGATCGCCGCCAGACCGCGAAGATCATTATGCCGCCGGCAAACGAAGATCTTGGCGATAGCGGGGATATGTTCTCGCGGGCGGGAGTTGCGGCGGAATAAGGCGCCGCGCTCGGTGTAGCAAACTACGCCGAGCTCGGGTGTCCCGCCCGGCCAGCATCGCCCAAGCGACGTCCGACGGCATGGGCTTTGCCCATGCCGGACCGGTGAGTAGAGAAGAATGCCCAACTCGATCGAGATACGCCAAACCCAGACCTATGCTAAATGGTTCGCTGCCTTGCGTGACATTCGGGCAAAGGCTTGCATCGACGCGCCTGTGCCGACTTTCGCTCGGCAATTTTGGCGACGCAAAGTCCTCAGTGTCGGCATCGATGAACTTCATATCGGCTGGAACTCGGGTTACCGCATATGTTCGCACGGCGCGTGCGCGTCATTGGTCCTGCTTCTAACCACGGTTGCCGACCGCATCGCGGAACGGGCCGTAAAAGCCCGAGGCATATTTAGCGGCATAGGCCATGATCTGGACGTTGACGTGGACCCGGCTTCGAGCGCTTACCGCGGTAGTGCGCTTGGCTCGGTGATACGGACCCTGAAGTCGATCGAGCTGAAGTAACCGCAGGAGCGGTCTGATCGAGAGATCGCCTACTTGTCCTTTCCTATTCCAAAAACAGATATCCCGGGTCGAACTCTGCGAAGCGCCGCAGTCGCTCCCAGTCCAGAATCGTTACCACGCCCGCCTTGAAATCGGCCAGCCCGTCTTCGCGCAATTGCCGCAACATCCGGTTGACGTGGACTGCGGTCAGCGCGGTCGCGTCGCCCAAATCCGTCTGGGTCAGCGGCAGGGCGAGGACATGGTCCGTCGCTAGCCCGACCCGCTCGAGCCGAATGTACATCTCGCAAAACAGATGGCCGATGCGTTGCGCCGCATCGCGGGTGCCGATATTGAGCAGCCATTCGCGGTTGATCGCCGCATCGATCATCGTGCTGCGCCACATCAGCTCGGTCAGCGTCGCCGACAGCTTGGTCAGCGCGCGAACCTGCGGGTGAGGCATAACGATCGCAGCAACCTGGGTTAGCGCCGACACCGAATGCTCGAGTCGCTTGAGTGGATAGCTGTGTAGGTCGACGAAATCGCCGGGAACGTGCAGCGCCAATATCTGCCGCTTGCCGTCGCGCGCATCCTTGAAGCGCTGGACCAGCCCCTTGGTCACCAACGTGCACTGCGTGACCGGTACGCCTTCGCGAACCATCATCTCGCGCGGGCCAAAATCGAGCGTGCGAACGAAGCTGCCTATGAACGCCGTGCGCTCCTCCTCGGATAGGACCGGCGTGCGATGCGTCTTCAAAAACAAATGTGCGTCCATTGTGGTCCCCAGCCTCGACCGGGAACAACCGTCCCGCGCAACGCGTTGATATCAGCTCGGCTAGAAGGAGAGTAGCGTGTCCGCGAGAAAACCGCACGCCGACCCCACTCAGGCTACCGCGGAGGCGGGCGAGGTGATGCTGGATGGCCCCGACGGGCTGGCGCTGTCGCTAACACCGGACGCCGCGCACCGCTCTGCCCGCGCGATTGGCGAGGCTGCCGACGAGGCCGATCATCAGGCCAGCGAGTCTGACCCACCCCATAGGTAGCACCTCGTTAAGGGTTGGGGCGCACAGTACGCCAATGCTGGTATCGAGCAAGATTTTCCGCAGCCGCTGGTCGGCATTATTCTGGTCGGGCGGAATTCTGTGGACCGCCTATGACGTCGCCAGCAGCGCGCCGCATCACCATGCCACCGCCGCGCCCGACAACAGCGTCGCCGCCGATGATACCGGCGCGACCGACGCGACGGGCGAAGCGATCAGCCGGGCCGACCTCCAGGCGCTGGCCAACGCGATGCCGGCCAACTGAGGACGCCGCGTCACGGCGCCGGCCTGAGATCCACTTGCTGCAGATGCCAGCTTTTTTGGAGATCGGTGGCGCCGTCGATGTCGGCGGTACGGTGAAGCGTTACTGTTCCAGCAAGCGCGAACGGCGTGCCGTCGTCGCGGGTGCCCGCCACCGTCATTGGCACGGTGACGAACCGCTGGCCCGCACCCGCGTCCACCTGCCCTGGCGGCCCGAGCGTCGCGCGATATGAGGCGTAATGGGCGAATCCCGCCGAAAAGGCTTCCGCGCTCAGTCCCGACGCAGCGCCTCCACCCTCCCAGGCGGCCCAGGCATCACGGTAGCGGCCAGCAGCAATCGCGGCAAAATATGCGCGGACGACGTCAATCGCTCGGTTCGCATCGCTCGGCACAACCGCAACAGGCTCGACTGCCAAAGGCGACGGACGGCGTGGCATCGGGCGCACCGTTTCTAATGCATTGGCGGCATAGGTGTCGATCGAACCCTGTGCGGCGTCGGCGGCGGCGTTGATATCGACTGCGGCAAGATTGTCCCCGGCCGGCGGCCCGCCGCATCCGCAGAGGACCAGAAACAGGCCGAAGACGATAGTTGTGCGCACATCGGTACCGATCTGATCAACAGTGCGCCGTTCTCGCCGCTTCGGTCGCACCTCGCTGGAGACCGCCGGCCGGCCGCTCAGGGCTTGAGCGCCTCGTCGTCGGCGTCGTCGAGTTCATCCTCGTCAACCGATCCGTCGTCGAGCTCGTCCTGAACTTCGTCCTCGTCGATATCCTCGTCCGTTTGAACACGGTCGACGGCCTTGCCGCGGGCGGACGTGGACAGATCGTCCTCCTCGTCATCCTCGTCGATGTCCGCGCCCAGATCGGGAGCGAGGTCGGTGAGAATCATGCCATCGCTCGGCCCGTCGCGGGTTGCCTCAAGAATCTCGGCACGCTGACTTTCGTCATAGCCATCCTCGTCATAGCCATCGTCGCCCGATCCGCCGCTCTGCACCTGATGTCCGCCCATCGCCTTGCTCCCGAAATAGAAATCTATGCATTTCGAACGGTGGGCAGCGTCGGCGGTTCCGTCGCTCCGCAACGAATCCGATTAAGGCCGTTCAGACCGGACGAAACATCCGACCGCGCTCAGTAATCGCCACCAGCACCAGGGCGATCAGTCCGGCGATCAAAAAGCCGCCGTGCAGCCCGCTGGTGGTTCCGTCGAACGCACGTCCGATCAACGCGCCGATCAAAGCGCCGCCGGTGGTACTGGCAAAGCCCTGCACGCTGGACGCAGTGCCGGCTATCGCGCCCATCTTGTCCATCGCCATCGCCGAGAAATTGGAACTGGCTAGACCGAAGCAGGCCATTGTGACCGCCTGCAGCACCGCAAAGCTGAGGAGGGTTTCGAGCTGGAGATGCTCGACCAGGATGCTCATCGCCGCCGCCGTGATCAGCACGCACAATGCGGTGTGCGAGATCCGCCGCATCCCGATCCGCATCACTATCCGCGAGTTGAGCAGATTGGCGATCGCCATCATCCCCGCCGAGCCCGCGAACACCACCGCGAGCAGATCAGGCCGGCCGAACACTTCGGCCATGATCCGCTGGATCGAGTTGATATAGCCGAACAAGGCGCCCTGCAACGCGAGGATCGCCAGCGTGTAGCCAAGCGACTGGCGTTCCGAGACGGTAGTCCACCAGCTGCTGCCAAGCTGTGCGAAGGACAGCGGGGCGCGGTCCTGAGGTTTCAGCGTCTCGGGCATGCGCGATGCGAACCAAGCCAGCACGAGCGCCGCCAGGGTCGCAATGGTGGCGAAGATCAGCCGCCACGATCCGAACGCGAGCACCGCCTGGCCGAAGGCGGGCGCTACAATCGGCGCGGCCATGAACACCATGAACGCTAGGCTGCTCACCCGCGCCATCGCCCTTCCGGAGAAACAGTCGCGGATGAGCGCGATTGCCACCACCCGCGACGCGGCGATCGCGATACCCCCTAGGAACCGCGCGCATAACAGCACTGCAAAACTGCTAGAAGCGGCGCAGATCACATTGGCAAAGGCATAGACGATTAGCGCAGAGATGAAGACCGGGCGGCGGCCGTAGCGATCCGACAGCGGCCCATGCACCAGCTGCGCCACGCCAAAACCGATTAGGAAGACTGTGATCACCAGCGGGGCGTCAGCAGCAGTCTGCACCTTGAGCGCCACGCCGATCGCGGGCAGCGCGGGCAACATCGAATCGATGCCGATCGCGCCCAGCGCCATCATCGCGGCAACCAAGGCCACAAATTCGCCGAAGCGCAACGGGGCGCCCGGCGGGGAGGGTTCGGCAAGCGGACTTTGCGACATGCCTGCGCCCATGCCCGATTAGGCCCGCAAGGTCACCCCTGATTGACCCGCGGTCGATATCCGCTTAGTGTATTGTTTCAACAATACAGCTGGATATGATGCGCGCGCCGATCCCACTCCTGAGCTTGGCCCTGCTGTCACTTGGGGCCTGTCATTCGCCCAGCAAGAACGTCGTGACCCCGAAGGACGATTTAGGCGGCACCAGAAAAGTAGTCGACGGGCTCGGGTCTCAGGGTACTTTCAGGTTACCCAAGATCCAAGTCAACGCGAACGATTTCGATCTCGATGGCGTGCATCTCTACCCCGGCTCCAGAATCGCTAATTTGTCCATCGTAGGCCACGACGCTGACGGCAGGGAGAAGCCGCTGGGCAATGTAAAGGTGCGCTTCGACAGCCCGTCGCCACCGGCAACGGTGCGCGACTGGTTCGAAACAAAACTGGCCAATGACGGCCGCACGATGCACCGCGACGGCACGGGACTGTCGGGCACCGCCGAGAACGGCCAGCCGTTCCGATTGCAGCTCGGCCCCGCCGGCGCGGGTCACTCCGACGGCACGATCACAATAGGCGATTGACACCGCCGCGTTCCCCAGACTGTTCCTCACCGCCGGGCCGCGCTAGACTGCGTGCTTCGCCCACCCGCGCAATCGGACAGCCTTCATGCTCGACACTCCCGCCGCCCAGGTCCCGACCCTCAGCCTCGATGACGCAGCCCGCGATGCGCCTGCCTTTGCCGCCGCGCTCGGCGGCTCGTTCGAGCGCTTCGGTTTTGCGGTTATCGCCGACCACGGCATCGACCGGACGCTTATTGACCGCGCCTGGGCGTTGACCGCCAAATTCTTCGCGCTGCCCGAGGAGGAAAAGCGTAGCTACTTTGTACAGAGCGGCGGCGGTGCGCGCGGCTATACCCCATTCAAAACCGAGATCGCCAAAGGCGCGAGCGTGGTCGACCTCAAGGAATTCTGGCATATCGGCCGCGAACTCGCCACCGGCCACCGCTTCGCCCCCGACATGGCGCCCAATGTCTGGCCGGAAGGACAGGAAGGTTTCAAGGAAACCTTCCTCGAGCTGTTCGCCGCCTTTGATCGCGCCGGAGACCAACTGCTGTCAGCGATCGCGCGGCATCTAGGGCTGACGCCCGACTGGTTCGCGCCTGGCGTCAAGGACGGCAATTCAATCCTGCGACTGCTGCACTATCCGCCGATCCCTGCAGATGCGCCGGGCGTACGCGCCGGAGCGCACGAGGATATCAACCTGATCACGCTCCTACTCGGCGCCGACGAGGCCGGGCTGCAGCTGCTCGACCGCGATGGTCGGTGGCTGGCGGTCAAGCCGCCTGAGAACGCAATGGTAGTCAACGTCGGCGACATGCTCCAGCGCCTCACCAACCACGTGTTGCCCTCGACAACCCACCGCGTGGTCAATCCCGAGCCCGAACGGCGCGGCGTTTCGCGCTATTCGATGCCGTTCTTTCTCCACCCCGCGCCCGATTTTCTGATCGAGACGCTGCCGTCCACAATCACAGAGGCCAATCCCAACCGATATCCCGAGCCGATCAGCTCACATGCCTACCTCCAGGAGCGACTGGTCGAGATCGGATTGATCAAGAAGTAACCCGTCGTGCCGGACATGTTCCGGCATCCGCCGCGGTTCCTGGGACGGCGGAGGTGGACGAATCGCACGGCCTGCGCCAAGCGGCCCCGTGGACCCCGGAACAAGTCAGGGGTGACGAAGGGACTAACATGACCGAACCCCTCCGAGTGGCCCTTGCCGGCCTCGGCACCGTCGGCGGCGGCGTGATCCGACTGCTCGACGCCAACCGCGCGCTAATCGAACGCCGCGCCGGCCGCGCGATCGAGATCGTCGCGGTTTCCGCGCGCGATCGCAGCAAGGATCGTGGCGTCGACATTTCCCGCTTCGACTGGGTCGACGACACCGCCACGCTCGCCCATCACCCGAAGACCGACGTGATCGTCGAGCTGGTCGGCGGCTCGGATGGCCCGGCCCTCGCCCTCGCCCGCGCGACGCTCGGCTCGGCCAAGCATTTCGTTACCGCCAACAAAGCGATGATCGCCCACCACGGGCTAGAACTGGCCGAGGCGGCCGAGAGCGCCAATGTCGCACTGAAGTTTGAGGCCGCAGTCGCCGGCGGCATTCCGGTGATCAAAGGCCTGCGCGAAGGCGCCGCCGCCAATGAGATCGCCCGGGTCTACGGCATTCTCAACGGCACCTGCAATTTCATCCTCACCAAGATGGAGGAGGAAGGCCGCGACTTCGCCGAGGTGCTCGCCGAGGCGCAGGCGCTCGGCTATGCCGAATCGGACCCGAGCTTCGACATTGACGGGGTCGATGCGGCGCATAAGCTGTCGATCCTCGCCAGCCTCGCCTTCGGCACCCAGCCGGCGTTCGGCCAAGTCGAGATCGCCGGCATCCGTCACGTGCTGGCCGCGGACATCGCCGAGGCCGCAGCGCTTGGTTATCGCGTCCGGCTGGTCGGGCTTGCGGAGGCCAATGCCGATGGTCTGTTCCAGCGTGTCCACCCGCATCTTGTACCCGAGAAGCACCCGCTCGCGCACACGCTCGGCTCGCTTAACGCGGTGGTGGCAGAGGGCAATTTCGTCGGGCAATTGTTCTTCCAGGGTCGCGGCGCCGGTGACGGTCCGACCGCCTCGGCAGTAGTCGCCGACCTGATCGACATTGCCCGGAGCGAATTCGGTCCGGCTTATGCAATGCCGGTTGCGTCGCTCTCCGCGCAGGCCCCTGCCGACAGCGGCGAGCGGCGCGGCCGCGCCTATCTGCGCTTCACGGTCGCCGACCGGGTCGGCGTTCTCGCCGAGATCGCCGCTGCGATGCGCGACGCCGGCGTCTCGATCGAAAGCCTGATCCAGCGTGGTGCGGCTGGAGATGGTACGGTGCTGGTCGCGATCGTCACCCACGAGGGGCCAGAGCGTAGCGTCGCTCAAGCGCTTGAACGGCTACGCGGCTCACAAAGCCTGGTCGGCGAGCCGCTGTGGATGCATATCCTGGGGTGAGCAGTGAAGGCGATTACTTGCCTGCCTTCCCCAAGCCGCTTGGTCGCCTTGAACTTGTTCCACGGTCCATGCGCGGTCTGGAGTCTCGGGAGTGTCGCTCCTGGTCGACCGCGCATAGATGCTGGAACGCGCTCCTCAGGACGGGCGGAAAACTACGGCGCCAGGGGCCTCATACCGCCACCAGCTCGCGCGCCGCTGGAATCCACGGTCGCGTTGACCCCCACCGCACCGCAGCCGATCAGGAACGGTCCCTTCGCCTCGCACGGGGTCTCGTCGTGGATCAGGCGGTTGCGCTCCTCGGGCACGCCCATGTGACGCGGGTCGCCCAGTTCGTAGACGATGAACGGCAGCCGGTAGCGGTCCGCCTTGCGTCGGCCGCACACCACTATGTCTGCAGAATCTGCAGTCGCGTGGCACACCACCGCCGAATGGGTCCGCGCCCGATAGCGCTCAAGCGCTGTCGGCGTGCTTCCGCCCTGGATGAGAATCGACAGTAGGATCATTACGCCCCCATTGTCACATCTGTTCTACCGAACGACTTTGCAAGTGTGCGCGGCGCAACTCGACATCCCGGCCGCCCTCGCCTACTCCCCGCCCAAATACTTCAGATTCAGTAGAGGGACGCCCAACTCCATGACGACTGCCAGCAAGGTTCTCGACCGCGTTCTCGTACTCGAAATGGTGCGCGTCACCGAAGCCGCCGCGATCGCCGCGGCCAAGCTGGTCGGGCGCGGTGACGAAAAGGCCGCCGATGCCGCCGCGGTCGAGGCGATGCGCGAGGCCCTCAACGAGCTTTACATGGACGGCACCGTGGTGATCGGCGAGGGCGAACGCGACGAGGCGCCGATGCTATTCATTGGCGAGAAGGTCGGTTCGGCGATCGGCACCGGACCGAAGATCGACATCGCACTCGATCCGCTCGAAGGCACCACGATCTGCGCCACCGCCGGCCCGAACTCGCTCGCTGTGCTCGCAATTGCCGAACAAGGCGGGCTGCTCAACGCTCCCGACGTGTATATGGACAAGCTGGCGGTCGGCCCCGGCTATCCCGAAGGAATTATCGATCTCGACAAGTCGCCGACCGAGAACGTCAAAGCCGTCGCTGCGGCCAAGGGCGTCGCCCCTTCCGCGATCATGGCTTGCGTACTCGATCGGCCCCGCCATCAGGCGCTGATCGCCGAGCTGCGCGCACTCGGCTGCGGGATCATGCTGATCGGCGATGGCGACGTGGCCGGGGTGATCGCCACCACCAACCCCGACACCAATATCGACATCTATCTCGGCTCGGGCGGCGCACCGGAAGGCGTGCTGGCGGCAGCTGCGCTGCGCTGTGTCGGCGGCCAGTTCAAAGGGCGACTGCTATTTCGTAATGATGACGAGCGCGCCCGTGCCGCTAAATGGGGCGTGACCGATCTCGATAAGCAGTATGACCTGACTGAACTCGCCAAGGGTGACTGCATCTTCGCCGCTTCCGGCGTGACCGACGGTTCACTGCTCGCCGGCGTTAAACGCAAGGGCAAGATCATGACCACCGAGAGTGTGGTGATGCGCGCCTCCTCTGGCACGGTGCGCTGGGTCAAGGGCGAGCACCGGCTCGACTGAGCGGATCTCTCTGCACCTCCGCGCCTCTGCTCTCCTTTCTGCTCTCGGCATGGGGCGTGGAGAGGAAAGGGGTTCGCCCGCAGGAGAAGGGAGCGTCCGGGATGCGCTATTTATCTAGCCGACCGGCCCCGCGCCTGCACCGCTATCGGAAACGGGTCGTTAGGCAGGCTATGCTGTTCGCATTGCCGACGCTGGTCGGACTCATACTGCTCGGCCGGCTCGACGCCCTGGTGACTCTGCCGTTCGAATTCAGGCCGCTTGCCGCATCCTTCGGGGACCGTGGGAACGCGGCTTTCTGCCTGATTGCGGCGATCGGCGGAATGATCGCGGGCGCGGGGCTGCTCGCGCTTCGGCACCGTCTGGGCGGGCGCCCGTTCAGCCTTGGCACGATCGATGCCTTGCTTCCCCGGGACCGTGCGGAGCTCCTCCACGCCGCGCTTCTCTCAATTGGCGCGGGCGTGGCGGAAGAACTGTTCTTCCGCCTGCTGGCACCGCTACTGATCGGGGCGGTGACAGGCAACGCATTACTCGGCTTCGGACTCGCCACCGTACTGTTCGCCGCGGCGCACCGTTACCAGGGATGGGTTGGGATGTCGGCGACGCTCGTGCTGGGCGGGCTGTTCGCCTGCTTCTATCTCGCCACCGGCGATCTCTGGGCGGCGATGCTCCTCCACATCGCACTCAACCTGGTCGCACTAGTGCTGCGCCCCGCGCTGACCGGCGCCTGGCGCCGAGTTTAACGGAGCCTATCTGGACCGTAGCGCGCGGGATCAATCGCCGCCACCGTCGGCGCAGGCGTCTGGCCCAGCAGAACCGCCGCCGCCAGCGCCGCTGCGGCGGGCGCGGTCTGGATGCCGAAACCGCCCTGGCCGGCGCACCAGAAGAAGCCCGGCTCAGCAGGATCGAATCCATAGACCGGTAGCCGGTCGGACGCGAAGCTCCTCAGTCCAGCCCATTTACGCTCGACCGCAGCCACCCGCCAGTCGACCGCTCCTTCGAGCCGATCGATCGCATGAGCGACATCGATCTCCTCGGGTTGGACGTCGCTGGGGTCGACCGCCGTCTCGTCATGCGGGCTGAGCCATAACCGGCCGCCGGCTTCGGGCTTGAAATAGAAGCTGCCATTGATGTCTGCGACATGCGGCAGCCCCGGCGAAGCGGGCGGATCGGTACGCAGCTGCACCATTGTCCGGCGATAGGCCTGTATGCCGATCGGTACGACCCCGGCCAGCGTCGCGACCCGGTCCGCCCAGGCCCCAGCCGCATCGACCAGCAGTCCCGCCGAGAAACTACCGCCGCCAGTTTCTAGCTCCCAGCCGCCCGCCACCCGAATCGCCGCGGCAAGCGGCGCCCGCACCACCAATTCCGCCCCCGCCCGGCGCGCCCGCCCAAGACAATCGGCATGAAGCGCAGCGACATGGATGAACGCGCTGCTCGGCTCCAGCAGTCCGAGCGTCCACGCGCCTCGCAGTCCCAGCACATGCTCGCGCGGATCAACACGCCGCAGGTCGATCCCGCTCCCCGTATAGGCCGCGACGAACCTTTCAATCGCGGCGGCATCCTCCGTGCGGCCGAGATGCAGCGACCCCATAGGTGACAAGAAGCCGCCGTCCTGCAGCGCCGGCCGCGATGCGGTAGTGAGCGGAGCGATCCCCGGCCCACCATAGGTTTCCGACCAGAAAGCGGCCGAGCGGCCGGTGGCATGATAGCCGGGCATATCCTCAGCCTCGAGCAGTAGCACGGAGGCGTGCGGCGCAACGTCGGCTGCCAGGCTGGCTCCGGCCATGCCCGCGCCGACGATCGCGATGTCGTAGCGCTTCACGTCCGCGGCACCGTCGCCGTCAGGAATGTGTCGATCTCGCCAAGCGCGCGCTCGCGTACCGAATCGGTTTCCCGCAGAATCTCATGCGCCGACTCGGGGCCGAAGCGAACGACGCGCGCCTCCGGCACCTTGCCGAGGATGCGAATCGCCACTTTCGAATCGACCAGACGATCGGCATCGGCGACCAGACCAAGCACCGGCACCGTGATCGTCCGTACTCCGTCATTTGCACGCAATTCGCGGGTCGAGCGAAATGCCTCGATCACCCAGCGCCAGCTCGGCGGCCCCATCCGTAGCTCGGGCTTAGCCGCCTTCCACCACAGTTCATCCTCGTACCGCGCGAGGTCATGGGTAAGCAGTAATTGCCGCGACAGGCGCGCACCGGGAATCTCATTGCGCTTCCAAGCCGAACGGGCGGAATCGCCGAACCCGCCAATGATTCGCGCGGCGCGCTCGCCCAGCGCCGCCGAGCCTAACGGCGCGTGCAAGCCCAGCATCGGTGCGACTAGCACAGCGGCTTGCGGATCGACCGCGCGCTCGGCGAGCGCGCGCAGCACCAGATGCCCGCCCATAGAATGCCCGATCAGCACCCGCGGTCCCGCGGCGCATGGCGCCCACTCCGCCCAAAATGCCTTGAGGTCAGCGATATAGGCCGCGAAATCCTCGATGTGCCCAACCGTCAGATCGCGAGCGAGCCGACCGGAGCCGCCCTGCCCGCGCCAGTCGAACGCCGTCAGCGACCAGCCAGCGTCGTGCCAATGGGCGAAGCTCTCGAGATACTTTTCGAAGATATCGCCACGCCCACTCTGAAATAGGATCGAGCCCCTGCCGTCTCCCGGCCAATCGAACCGGCGGATCCGCCATCCGTCGGGCGCGCGCCATTCGGAAAGGCGCGCGCCCTGCGGAATCGCGCGGCGGTCGAAGGCGGGAAAGTGCATCCGGCGTGGTTACGGTTTTGAAAGGCATGTCGTCTAGGAAATAGGACGTGACCGGCATTTATCCGACTGCGGGGATTCTGATCCTCGGCGCCCTAGCGCTGCTCCTCGTATCGGCGGGGATCGAAGATGCGCGCCGCCGCGAGATTGCCAATGGCAAAACGATCGCCATCGCCCTGCTCGCGCCGCTATGGTGGTTGGCGAGCGGCGTGGCCGTTTGGCCGGACTTGGCGATCCAGATCGGCCTGGCCGCGGGAGTGTTTGCCCTGTTCGTGGCGGCGTTCCATTTCGGAATGATGGGCGGCGGCGACGTGAAGCTGATCGGCGCTCTGGCGCTCTGGCTCCCGTTTCAGCCGCTCGCCGACATGCTGATCGTGATGTCGCTGGTCGGCGGCGTGGTTACCGCGCTGATCGCAATCGAGCACAAATGGCGCCGAGCGCCAGGCCAAATCGAGGTCCCCTACGGCGTGGCAATCGCGATCGCGGGGCTGATCGCCATTCACGAACCACTCCTTAACCAAATTTCGCAATACTCGGCCGTCTAATCGCAGCCCCTGAAGGATCCGTCACATCATGGATGGTAGGAAGATAGTTCTCTTGGTCGGCGCGCTCCTGATCGCGGGTGTCACCGCGTTCATGGCGCGCAGCTTGATCTCGGGATCCGGCGCACCGATGGCGGGAGCGATGAGTTCGCAGCCGGTGGTGATCGACGGACCAGAAGTGCTCGTCGCGACCAAAGCGCTGCCGGTCGGCACCATTCTCGATGCGACCGCACTGAAATTCCAGCCCTGGCCGAAGGAACTCGTGCAGGGCGCTTACTACCTGAAGGAAGGCACCGACCTAAAGTCGCTAACCGGCACGGTCGTCCGCGCCGCAGTGACTGCCGGCCAACCCATCACTCAGGGCACACTGGTCAAGCCTGGTGACCGCGGCTTCCTGGCCGCCGCACTGACTCCTGGCATGCGCGCCGTGACAGTGCCGGTGCAGTCGCAGGCGGCGGTCGCCGGCTTCGTCTTTCCGGGCGATCGGGTCGATCTGGTGCTGACCTCAACGGTTCCCGGCGGCGGCGATGGCCCACCACTCAAGACCTCCGAGACGGTGATGCGCAACCTGCGCATCCTCGCCACCGACCAACGCACCGACAATACAGTGGGCGAGGACGGCAAGACAGTGGTTCGCACCTTCTCCACCATCACCGTGGAGGCCACGCCCAAGATCGCCGAGAAGCTTGCCGTCGCACAGACTTTGGGCAGCCTGTCGCTGTCGCTCCGCCCGCTCGCCGATAACGGCCAGCAGCTCGAGGAAGCGATCGCCAGCGGCCAGATTAAGGTGTCCGACGATCCCAAGGCGGAAAAGGCGATGCTCGCCAAGGTCGCCAACGAACCAACCGAGGGCGGCTCGACCACCTTCGTCACCGGCGCGGATGTCTCGCGCTTCCAGCGCAGCACGGTGCCAGGCAAGACCCAGGGCAACGAGACCGGTACCGCCCCAAGCGTGCCTGGCGCCGCGCCCGTGATCCAAGGCCCAGTAGTGCATATTGCCCGCGGCAATGCGGTTACCGACGTCTCGGTCGGAGGGAAGAAGTGATGCGCGCCAAGATACTCCTGCACCGGTCGATTTCGATCACGCTGGCGACCGCGCTCGTCGCAACCATGCCGGGGATCGCCAGCGCGGCTCCCGCCCGTGCTCGCCCACGCAGCGCCCCCCATGCCCCAATGGCCCGCATCGGCACCCCGGTCGGCACGCAGCGTCCGACCAGCGAGGTATTGCTCTCGATCGGCCAGGGCGAACTGGTCACCCTTCCCGCCGATGTCAACGACGTATGGGTCTCCAGCCCGGAGGTCGCGGACGTCTATGTCAACAACCCGCACCAGATCCATCTGTTCGGCAAGGGTTCGGGCGAGGCCACGCTGTTTGCGACCTCGAAGAGCGGCGGGGTGATCTATTCGACCAACATTCGCGTCAGCCAGAACATCACCTCGATCGACCGAATGCTCAAGCTCGCTATGCCCGAGGCCGACATCAAGGTCGTCACCACCGGCCAACTCGCGGTGCTGACCGGCACGGTCGCCACGCCGGACGACAGCGCGCAGGCACAGCGGCTGGTAACCATGCTACTCAACCCAGGCGTCGACGCCTCCTCGCCCGGCGCGATGCTCAAGATCGCTGTATTCAACCGGCTGCGGACCGCCACTCCCTTGCAGGTCAACCTGCAAGTGCGCATCGCCGAGGTCAGCCGCAGCTTCGTCAAGAATATCGGTGTCAATCTGCAGTCTTATGACGCGACGAGCGGTTTTAAGACCGGCATCGCCTCGGGCCGCACCGCTGCCACGCAATATACGCCTGGCGGTGGGCTGTTCACCGGCGGCACCACCGCGACCACCGGCACCAGCCTCTTGAGCCAGGTCTCCAACGGAACCACCCTGGGCGCAGCCGGCAAATTGTTCGGCCTCAACCTGATCGGCGCGCTCGATTTAGGCGAGACGATCGGCCAGGTGACCACCCTGGCCAATCCGAATCTGACGGTCCTGTCGGGAGAAACCGCCAGCTTCCTGGCTGGCGGCGAAATTCCGATCGTGGTGAGCCAGGGAATCGGCGCGGTCTCGGTGGAATATAAGCAATACGGCGTAAGCCTGTCTTATACGCCAACGGTGCTCTCGGACGGCCGCATCTCGCTGCGCGTCCGCCCCGAGGTATCTCAGCTGACGTCGGTGGGCTCGGTCACGATCGGCAGCACGGTCATCCAGGGACTCACCACCAGGCGCGTGGAGACCACCGCCGAGCTCGGCTCGGGCCAGAGCATGGTGATCGGCGGCCTGCTGCAGAATGATCAGAACAATCAAATCACCAAGACGCCCGGTCTCGGCGACGTTCCAGTGCTCGGCACGCTGTTCCGATCGAACGCCTGGCAGCGCAACGAGACCGAGCTGATGATCGTAATCACCCCCTATCTGGTCAAGCCGGTCAACGCCAACGACATCGTTCTGCCGACCGACGGCTATAAGGCGCCGACCGATCTCGATCGCGTCTTGTTCGGCCAGCTCGGCGGTGGCACCACTGGCGGCTCGCGGCCTAAGCCAAGCATGGCGCCGCCGGTCACCGTAACCCCCGCCCTCGGCGCCGCCGCCCCGGTCACGCCCGGCGATCCCATGCCGACGCCCGCCGAACCGATGGCCGACGACCGCAAAGCTGCCGTGCCCTCGCGGAAGACCGATCCGAAGAAAGCCGGGGCATCTGTTGCCCCCGGCTTCAGCCTGAATTGACCATGCGCCCGATGGAGACCCCCATGTCCAAGCGTATAATTTTGGCCTGTCTGGCCCCCGCCCTGCTGCTGGGCGGCTGCGGCGGCACGCTCAACCGCGGCCTCGAATCAGTCCATCAGCCGATTGTCACTCGCACTGATTATGTGTTCGACGTCGCCAGCACCGGCTACGGCCTGGCGCCCGGCGAGACGCAACGGCTGAGCGGCTGGATGGCGGCGCTGCGCGTCGGCTATGGCGACCGGATCGCAGTCGACGATCCGTCAGGCAGCACCGGCGCACGCGAAGAGGTGGCACTGCAGGCGGCACGCTACGGCCTCTTGATCGCCGACGATGCACCCGCCACGGCCGGCCAGATCGCGCCGGGCACGATCCGGGTGGTGGTCAGCCGGATGAAGGCGACGGTCCCCGGCTGCCCCGACTATAGTCACATGGCGCAGCCCGAATTCAACAGCAATACCTCGTCCAACCATGGCTGCGCGACCAACGCTAGCCTGGCGGCGATGATCGCCAACCCGGCTGATCTGGTGCGCGGCCAGCCCGGCGCCGGCGACGGCAGTAATGCCGCCACCTCGTACAAAGCGATCGACGCCTATCGCAAAGCCGCGCCGACCGGTGCCGGCGGTGCCGCCGTGAAGTCGGAGAGCAGCAAGTAATGAACGCCCCCTGGAATCCCGCACGCACCGCTCATCGCGAGCCGTTCGCCGCCTTCGTCTGCGACGAGACTACCGCCGAGGCGCTACGCCCGATTGCCGTCGAACTCGGCTGGAGTCCCGAAAAGGTCGGCAAGGGCGGATTGCGTAACGCCGTACAAACGCTGTCAGTCTCGGCCAGTCCGCAGATTCTGTTCGTCGACCTCTCCGAGTCTGGCGATCCGCTCAACGACATCAACGCACTCGCCGAAGTCTGCGAGCCGGGGACGGTGGTGTTGGCTACCGGCCAAGTCAACGATGTCCGGCTGTACCGCGAGCTCGTGAACAGCGGAATCCAGGATTACCTGTTGAAACCGCTCAACGCGGATGCATTGCGCGAGGCGTTCGGCCACGCCCAGGCGATCCTCAACGCCCCCAAACTCGCCGACACCTCGACCGATCGACCGCATTGCTCGACCGCCGTGATCGGCACCCGCGGCGGTGTCGGCGCCTCCAGCCTCGCCACCTCGCTCGCCTGGTTGGTCAGCGACAAAAACGGTCGCACCACCGCACTGCTCGATCTCGATGTGCATTTCGGCACGGCGGCGCTCGGCCTCGACCTAGAGCCCGGCCGCGGCCTGACCGACGCGATCGAAAATCCGAGCCGTATCGACGGGTTGTTCATCGAGCGCGCGATGGTCAAGGCTAGCGAGCGGCTCGCCGTCCTGTCGGCCGAAGCCCCGATCAATTCTCCAGTGCTGACCGACGGCACCGCCTTCTTCCAGCTTCAGGAAGAGATGCGCGCTGCGTTCGAAAGCACGGTGATCGATCTGCCGCGCGCGATGCTGGTCCAGCATCCGCATCTGATCACCGACGTGCAGATCGCGGTGGTCGTCACCGAGCTGACGTTGGCGGCCGCCCGTGATTCGATTCGCATCCTCTCTTGGCTGAAGTCGAACGCGCCGCAGACCCACGTCGTGGTGATCGCCAACCGCGTCCATCCCGGGGCGCAGCTCGAGATCAGCCGCAAGGACTTCGAGGGCTCGATCGAGCGCAAGCTCGATTTTGTCATTCCCTTCGACCAGAAGCTCGCCGCCCAGGCCGCCAAGCTCGGCAAGCCGATGGCCGAGGCTGGCAAGGGATCTAAGACGATCGCCCCGCTCGCCGAACTCGCGCAACACATCATCAATCTCGGCGATGCCGGGGTCGAGGCGCAGGCCGGCAATGCGAAGCCTTCGGCCAAATCGTTGATGGGTAAGCTCAGCGGCTTCAAGGCCGCGATGGCCAAGCCCAAGAAGCCCAAGAAGTGAGGCGGATCCTCTGACATGAACGGTCTGATGCCTTTGGTGGTGATGTGCGTGGGTGCGTTGGCGACGATCGGGCTAATCGCCTTCGCGTTCGCCGGCCCCTCGCCCGAGCGCGCCGCCGCGCGTCGGTTAGGCGGGTTGCGCGACCGCATCAGCAGTATGCCCGCCGCCGCCTCGACCGAGGACAAGGTCCGCCGAATCACCGGTAAGAGCGCGACCAGGATGGATACCGCCTTCGGGCGGTTCCTGCCCAACCCGGCGCTACTTAAGAAGCGGCTCGGGATGACCGGCAAGACCTGGACGGTCGGCCAATATGGCCTCGCGTCGCTCATCCTGATCCTGATCACCGCGGCCGGTCTTTGGCTCAAGGGTGCGCCGATCCTGCTTGCCCTATTCCTGGGACTGCTGGTCGGCGCCGGGCTGCCGCATATGACGGTCGGCTATTTCATCAAGCGCCGGATCGCGCAGTTCACCGCCAAATTCCCGGATGCGATCGAGCTGCTGGTACGCGGCCTGCGCTCGGGCCTGCCGATCTCGGAGACGCTAGGGGTGGTCGGCGCCGAACTCGCAGGTCCGGTCGGCGTCGAATTCCGCTCGATCACCGACAAGATGAAGATCGGCCGGACGATGGACGCGGCACTGCAGGAGACTGCAGATCGCCTGGGCACCCCCGAATTCCAGTTCTTCGTGATCACCATCGCAATCCAACGCGAGACTGGCGGCAATCTGGCCGAAACGTTGTCCAACCTTGCCACTGTGCTGCGGATGCGCGGCCAGATGAAACTCAAGATCAAGGCGATGTCCTCCGAATCCAAGGCCTCGGCATACATCATCGGCTCGCTGCCTTTCGTGGTGTTCGTGATGATTTGGATGATCTCTGGCGACTATATGCAGAATTTCTTCGTCGAGCCGCGCCTGATTGTGGCCGGCCTCGGCGGCCTGGTGTGGATGGCGATCGGCGGCTTCATCATGGCCAAAATGATCAACTTCGAGATTTGATATGGTAGCAGAACACGGACCCAAACTCCTCGGAGTAGACGTGCTGCTGGTGGCGACGATCCTGTCCGGGGTCGCGGCGTTCATGGTGTTGTACGCGATCTATTCGCTGCTGACGGTCCGCGACCCGATGGCTAAACGCGTGAAGGCACTGCAGGAGCGGCGCGAGCAGCTTAAGGCCGGCATTACCGCCTCGACCTCAAAGCGTCGCGCGAAGCTCGTTACAAAGAACGAGACCACGGACCGAATTCGATCGATCCTGTCGTCTTTGAAAGTGCTTCAGGAATCGCAGGTCAAGGCCGCGCAAATCAAGCTGATGCAGGCCGGCATCCGCTCCAAGGAGTGGGCAGTCGCTGTGATCTTCGGCCGGCTGGTGCTGCCGATCGTGTTCGGCTCGATCATTCTTTACGTGGTCTATGGAGCCAATTATTTCCCGACTTACGGCCCGCTCAAGCGCTACGGTATCGTCGCAACGGTGTTCGTGCTCGCCTACAAGGCGCCCGACATCTTCCTTAAGAACAAGATCGCCAAACGGTCGGATGCGATCCGCAAGGGCCTGCCCGATGCGCTCGACCTATTGGTGATCTGCGCGGAAGCCGGCCTCACCGTCGACGCGGCATTCCACCGCGTCGCACGCGAATTGGGCCGCGCCTATCCCGAACTCGGCGACGAGTTCGCGCTGACTGCGATCGAGTTGGGGTTTCTCAGCGACCGGCGCTCGGCATTCGAAAATCTGGCGATGCGGGTCAATCTCGAAGCCGTAAAAGGCGTGGTCACCACAATGATTCAGACCGAGAAATACGGCACCCCGCTTGCGTCTGCCCTGCGTGTGCTCTCGGCAGAGTTCCGCAACGAGCGGATGATGCGCGCCGAGGAAAAGGCAGCACGGCTGCCGGCGATCATGACCGTGCCGCTTATCCTGTTCATCCTGCCAGTTCTATTCATCGTCATCCTCGGGCCGGCAGCCTGCTCAATCTCCGACGCCTTCAAAGGCGGGTTCTAGCCGAAAAAGGGGCTGGCCCCTCCGTTCGTTCGAATGGAGAGGCCAGCCCGCGCCGCTCTAATCGGCGAGCACTGACAGCCCCAGGACGTGCCGTTCCGAAATATCCGCTAGCACCGCCCCGGTCTTGGTCAGGAACCAAGCTGCAACCCGCTCTGCCCAAACGACCAGCGTTTCACGCGGCACCTCGGCTATCTTCATCGTATCCCAATCGACGTCGGCTAGAAGACCAGCAGTGCCGTCCTCAGCCAGCCGGGCGACCATCGCCCGCATCCTCGAAGGATCATCGGCAAACGACCAGGTGACATAGCCATCTGCGCACGGCCAAAGCTGCCGCGCGTCTGGGGCACCGCGCTCGATGCGCCCTGCCCATTCGCGCAGCAGACGCTCTCGCAGCAGGTTCGGCGGCGCGGCCTTCTGCTCGAAAAGGGAATCCTCATACCCCAACCGGCCGGCATTGAGCGCAGCGATTGCTCGCTCGATGCCGGCCAGGGCCGCGGCCTGTTGATCGAATGGCATCAAGGGTGCTGGTCCGGCCTCGCCGATAAGCAGTCGCGCGACGACCATCGATTCGGTCGTAACGAGCACCTCGCCGGTGACGTCCGCCAGCTGCCGGACCATCGCCTCGACCCGGCCGGAATGGGGCGCTGCGCCGGCAGGTACCGCCGTCGGAGCCCGCAGCAAAATCTCGGCCCGTTCGATCAGTGCGACCAGCGCGGGATCATCGGGAACGGTCACGCGCGGAATGAAGGGGACCATCGCCTCCTGCGCCGAAACCGCTGCTATGGGGACCGCGGCCGTCTGGCCCATGTCGATGCCCACTCGCGCGAGCAGCGCTTCGACATAGCTCGCAGGATCCCAGTTCAGATCGGCGACGCGAATCGGCTGCAGCATCCCGCACGCTCCCGGCGTCTCGTGGTCGATTTATCCCATATGCGCACGGGTCGGTTCACGATCGGTGAACGGCCGAATGGGCGAAACCGCTAGACCGCGACCGGCGCCTTGATATGCGGCTGCGCGGCATAGTCGTGGAGCACGAAATCCTCGTGCTCATAGCCCTGTATCCCATCCGGCCGGCGCCGGATTTCGAGCCGTGGCAACGCCGCGGGGCTGCGAACCAGCTGTATCCGTGCCTGATCGAGATGGTTCGAATAGAGATGGCAATCGCCGCCGGTCCAGATGAACTCGCCGACTTCCAGCCCGCATTGCTGCGCCAGCATATGGGTCAGAAGCGCATAGCTCGCGATGTTGAACGGAACGCCGAGAAAAATGTCGGCCGAGCGCTGGTAGAGCTGGAGCGACAGCCGGCCATTTGCGACATGCGTCTGGAACAGGCAATGGCACGGTGCCAGCGCCATTGCGTGCAGGTCGCCGGGGTTCCACGCGCTCACGATCTGGCGGCGCGAAGCGGGGTTGATGCGGATCTGCTCGATCAGCTCGGCAATCTGGTCGATACGGCGGCCATCCGCTGTTTCCCAGTCGCGCCATTGCTTTCCATAGACCGGGCCGAGCTCACCCGATTCGTCGGCCCATTCGTCCCAGATCTTCACGTTTTGATCCTGCAACCAGCGCACATTGGTGTCGCCGCGCAGGAACCACAGCAATTCGACGATGATCGAGCGCAGGTGCAGCTTCTTGGTGGTCAGCACCGGAAAGCCTTGGGCGAGGTTGAACCGCATTTGCGCGCCGAACACGCTCAAGGTGCCGGTGCCGGTGCGGTCCATCGTCTCGACCCCGGTCGAGAGGATACGGTCCATCAGGTCGAGATATTGGCGCATAACGATGTGATAGCGCGGGAGGACGCGAGCGCCAAGCGTCTGGGCTGGCGCACCGGTCTGCGCCTGCTATAGCCCTCCGCCATGGAGCGACTGGACGGAAGTGCACCGATCCCCGAGCGGTTTCGCGGGGGCATCGTCGCGCTGGGCAATTTCGACGGATTTCACCTCGGGCACCAGGCGGTCGTCGGCCGCGCGGTGGCGCACGCGCGGGCCGAAGGTCGACCGGTGCTGGTCGCCACCTTCGATCCGCATCCGGTACGTTTCTTCCACCCCGAGGCCGCGGCCTTTCGCCTCACCACGCTCGACCAGCGCGAACGGTTGTTCGCGGGAGCAGGCGCTGACGCGATGTTGGTGTTCCATTTCGACGCCGCGCTCGCCGGCTTGAATGCAGAAACATTCGTGCGCGAGCGGCTGATCGACTTCGTCGGCGCTTCGGGCGTGGTCACGGGCCAGGACTTCACTTTCGGCCACCATAAGAGCGGCGACATTGCGGTCCTCTCCGCACTCGGCGAAATTCACGACTTCACGGTCGAGACCGTCGCGCCCGTAGAGCTTGACGGACGTCCCGTCTCGTCGAGCCGCATCCGCGACGCACTGCAGGCCGGCGATCCCGGCGCGGCGACGCGCCTGCTCACCCGTCCCTTCGCAATCGAAGGCCCGGTACAGCACGGCGCCAAACTCGGCCGCACGCTCGGCTATCCGACCGCGAACCTGGATCTCGGGCCGTATCTGCGGCCGCACTACGGCATCTACGCGGTCACCGGCCGGCTCGCGGATGGGCAAATCCTTCAGGGCGCGGCGAACCTGGGAGTTCGACCCAGCTTTGATCCGCCCAAGGAATTGCTCGAACCGTTCTTTTTCGATTTTCAAGGCAACCTCTACGGCCAAATGATCGAGGTCGCGCTGATCGAGTTCCTGCGTCCCGAAGCCAAATTCGACAGCTTGGATGCTTTGCAATTCCAGATGGCCGCCGATTGCGAAAGGGCGCGCGCGATTCTGTCCGCTTAGGCTCATGGTTGGGGGCGCCGCGTATCAACCGGCATTGCGGCATCGCCTGGCGCCGGCCCGGCCCGCTCACCAATGCGCGCGATCGAGGCGCTCGTTTCGCCTTGAAGGAGTGTTCGCACGCATAGCTGCACGCGATACCATTTGCGGATTTCGCTCCAGTCGCCAGAGGAGGTCGCGAGCGATAACTGCCGCTTGATCGCCCAGCGGCATTTAAAGACCCCGAGCGCTATATACTCGCGCGCAATCAGCTCAATCTCGTCCGGTCTTTCCATGTCGTCCCCTTCCAAAGGGCGCGACCTAAGGAAGTGTGACCGGATCGAGTATAACTTGGTGTGCTTTATTAAATACTAAGGTCGTTAATGATTCCATTCCGGTCGCGGGCATTGAATCGGCTCATGGCTGCCTAGGACGCCAAGCACGAGCCGCCTTCCCGCCGGCGCGACCCTGCAAGTTCAGCATGACGAGCGGCCAAGGAACCGCTAATGCCCGCGCCGATGACTGATACTCCCGCCCCCACCTCCATCGGCGCACCCGCCGATTACCGCGACACCGTCTTCTTGCCGAAGACCGACTTCCCGATGAAGGCCGGCCTCGCCGCCAAGGAACCCGCGATCCTCGAGCGCTGGGCGACGCTCGGGCTATACGATCGTCTCCGCGAAAAGCGGAAGGGCCGCGAGCGCTTCATCCTCCACGACGGTCCGCCCTATGCCAATGGTGACATTCACATGGGCCACGCGATGAACAAGGTACTCAAGGACATCATCGTCCGCTCGCAGTCGCTGATGGGCAAGGACGCGCCTTACGTACCGGGCTGGGACTGCCATGGCTTGCCAATCGAGTGGAAGGTCGAGGAAGCCTATCGCGCCAAGAAGCTCGACAAGGACCAGGTGCCCGTCGCACAGTTCCGCGCCGAATGCCGTGCCTATGCCGAGAAATGGGTCGCAGTGCAGCGCGCCGAGTTCGAGCGACTGGGCGTGATGGGTGACTGGGCCGATCCGTATCTGACGATGAAATATGAGGCGGAAGCCGGCATCGTCGCCGAGCTGCTCAAGTTCGCTGAGAGCGGCCAACTGTATCGCGGCGCTAAGCCGGTGATGTGGAGCCCGGTCGAGAAAACCGCGCTGGCTGAGGCCGAGGTCGAGTATGAGGACGTAGTTTCCACTCAAATCGACGTCGCATTCGAGATTGTGGGTGCGCCCAATGCGCCCGAGTTGGTCGGCACACATGCGGTGATCTGGACGACAACGCCGTGGACGATCCCGGTGAACCAAGCGCTGAGCTATGGACCGGAAATCGAGTATGTCGCCATTCTCGGCGATGACCGTTATTTCGTGATTGCCGAAGACTTGCTCGAGAGCGTGCGAAAACGCCTGGGTCTCGATTTTTCGCCTGAGCACATAAAGTGGCGCGGTAAGGGCTCTGACCTCGCCGATGCCACCGCGCGGCACCCGATGCACGCGCTCGGTGGTTTCTTTGCGAAACCGCGCCCGTTCCTGCCCGGTGATTTCGTCACCACCGATGCGGGCACAGGACTCGTCCATATGGCACCTGACCATGGCGAGGACGATTTCCTGCTGTGCAAGGCGCACGGCATTGATCCAGTATTCGCAGTCGACGGCGCGGGCATGTACCGCGCGGACTGGCTGTGGCTCGGTGGGCAGGGCAGCGTGATCAATAAGAAGTTTGTCTCTGCCGAAGGCCCCATCTGCAGTGCCTTGCGCGACGTTCGCGCGCTGCTCGCGGCGAGCGACGATTTCGCGCACAGTTATCCGCACTCGTGGCGCTCGAAGGCAAAGGTGATCTTTCGCGCTACGCCGCAATGGTTTATCCCGATGGATCAATCCGCTTCCGCCGTCTCTCCTTCAGGAAAGGGGCCTCGCGAGAGTAACAGCGCAACCCTCCGCGAGATCGCGATCGACGCGATCGAGCAGACCCGTTGGGTACCAGAGCGTTCCAAGAACCGCATCAATGCGATGGTCTCGCAGCGACCCGACTGGGTGATCTCGCGCCAGCGCGCGTGGGGCGTGCCGATCGCACTCTATGTAGATCGCGCCACCGGCCAATATCTCAACGACCCCGCAGTCAACGCGCGGATCGTCGAGTCCTTTAAGGCAGGCGGCGCCGATGCTTGGTTCGCTGCCGATCATCAAGCTCTTCTCGGTGAAGCCCGCAATCTGGACGACTATGAGGTCGTCACCGACATCCTCGACGTCTGGTTTGACAGCGGCAGCACCCACGCCTTCGTAATCGAGGCGCGCTATGGCGTCGGCACCCGCGCGAACCTGTATCTCGAAGGATCGGACCAGCATCGCGGCTGGTTCCAATCGTCGCTGCTCGAAAGCGCAGGAACGCGCGGCCGTGCACCCTATGACGCAGTGCTGACCCATGGCTTCGCGCTCGACGGCCAGGGCCGGAAGATGTCTAAGTCACTCGGCAACGTCGTCGATCCACTCAAGATCATCCAGGAATCCGGTGCCGATATTCTCCGCATGTGGGTCGCCTCAACCGACTATTTCGATGATGTCCGGATCGGCAAGGAAGTATTGTCGACCGCCTCTGATGCGTACCGGAAACTGCGCAACACCTTCCGCTACCTGCTCGGCGCGCTCGACGGCTATGCGACGAGTGAAGGCGTGTCGCCGGCAGAAATGCCGGATCTTGAGCTCTATATCCTCGAAAAGCTTGGCTCCCTCGACGTCGAGTTGCGCGCCGCGGCCGACGCGTTCGAGTTCAACCGCTATCTGCGCTTGTTGACCGATTTTGCACAGGACGATCTGTCAGCATTCTTCTTCGATATCCGCAAAGACAGCCTGTATTGCGACGCGCCGGACGATCCGAAGCGTCGCGCCTATCGTACGGTGCTCGACACGCTGTTCCACGCGTTGGTCCGCTACGCCGCGCCGATCCTTGCTTTCACCGCCGAGGAAGTATGGCAGGCGCGCTATCCGTCGGAGGACGGATCGGTGCATTATCTCGAGTGGCCCCAATTGCCGGCGCTGCCGGGCGACCGCGCAGTAGGCACGGTCTGGGAGGATGTCCGTGCTCTTCGCGTCCGGGTGACCGAAGCGATCGAGCCGTTGCGCCGCGGCAAGGAGATCCGTTCGAGCCTGGAGGCAGAGATCACCGTGCCGGAACTGCCGCTCGCGGCCACAGAGCTCGCCGAAGCATTCATCGTGGCGACCGTCACCAAAAGCGATGCGATCACGGTGCTCCCCACGGCCAAGCACAAGTGCGGCCGGTGCTGGCGGCACCTGCCTGAGGTAACCGTCGACGGCATGCTGTGCGATCGGTGCGCTGAGGTGGTGCGGTGACCCGCCTGCCCCGCTTCGGCCTGATGGTGGCGCTGATGGTGTTCGCGATCGACCAGGCGATCAAATTTGCGATCACCGGCACGCTCGGACTCAACTATCTCGGTGCGGTCCACGAGATCGTGCCGATCTTCGACCTCCGCTTCGTCGCCAACAATGGGGTGTCGCTGGGCTTCCTGGAGGCCGGCAGCGACGCCGCGCGCTGGGGGCTGGTGGCAATGACCAGCGCGATCGCGATCGGCGTGGTCGTGTGGATGGCGCGCGAGCGCAACCGCCAGGATATGCTCGCGCTCGGGCTGGTATTAGGCGGCGCACTCGGCAATATTCTCGACCGGATCCGCTTCGGCTATGTGGTTGATTTCGCCGATCTGCACTTCGGTGACTTCCGGCCATTTTTGGTATTCAATGTCGCCGATGCGGCGATTACGATAGGGGTGCTCGTGCTGCTCGTCCGTGCCCTTTTGGTGCGTGACAAGCCGGGACCGGTTTCAGTGGAGAATTCGAATGCGTAAGATGGTCCCGATCGCCGCAGGCCTTGCCTGCGTCGCCCTGCTCTCCGGCTGCGGCAAGCGCGGGTATGACCGGCAGCGTCCCGACGAATTTGCGGTCGCCCGCCAGGCGCCGCTGGTGATCCCGCCCGATTTCGCGCTGGCGCCGCCGCAGCCGGGAGCTGCCGCGACCCAGGGCAATAACCCGCAGGCCTTGGCGCTCGACGCAATGTTCGGCGGCCCCGCGCAGCGCAGCGCAGGCGAGAATGCGACGCTGAGTGAAGCAGGCGATGCTGATCCCGGCATCCGCTCCAACGCGGGCGATCCGGCGACCAACGTGGTCGACAAGGGTGGAACCACCCGCGACATCGTCGCCGCGCCGGCCGGCGACGGCCAGTCGGCAACCACCACCACGCCGTAATTCTCGACAAGGGGGGCGCCGCAACGCCCCTCTTTTATCGCTGGCTGTGCCTCAGAACGCCACGCCGAGCGAGGCCACTACACCGCCCTTGGTGATGTTGCGGGCATGGCCAAGGCCATCGATGATGTACGAATTACGGTTGGTGTCTACGTAGCTAATGCCGGCGGTGACGTGGTTCCACGTATAGGTCGCGCCCAACCCCCAGTCGGAATAATTCTTGCCGATCGCGATATAGCTCGGGCCGAAGGTATGGCCGAGATGCGCCGTTACTCCGAACGGGGTTTTGGGGATCGCTGCGGACAGGTCGGCGGCGATGTAGAGATTATCTTCTTTGCCATTGCCGACCGACAGCGCCTGCTGCTTGGGCGCGTAATTGGCCGTCAGTTTCGTGGTCACCGGGCCATAAGTCGCCGACACGTCAATATAGGGCTCGACAAAGTCGGTGGGCACATGACCGGCGCCCGGATAGTAATAATAGAGCACGCCGCCGTCGAGTTTGATGCCGCCAGCGAAGGTATGCGAATAGCCGGCGATCAGATCGATCTCCTGATCACTGCCCGAGGCGACATAATCGTCAATCGAAGAACCCCAGACACTGGCGTAAAAGCCGGACGAATGGGTGACCGTGAAAGTTCCCTGTACCGCCGCCTTGAGATCGGTCTGTGAGATGCCGCGGAAGCGATAGTCGCTGACCACGGTCGCGCCGCCGCTGACGGTGAAGGCGGGCGGTGGGGCCGTGGCCTCCTGGGCCAATGCCGGAGTTGCACTGGCGGCGAGCAACAGCCCGCCAAGCGAGAGAGTGGAGAAGCGCATCGTTTCCCTTTCGGTTACGTGTCGTCCCCTACCTGCTGCCAACGGGACCGCATCTGTCATCAGCTGCCAAGCTGACCGCGCGGTCTTCGTCTAGCCCAAGCAAGGTGACCTGCCCCACATCGCCACACAATACAAAACTGACACAAAATAGGCGTTTGACGTACGGTTGTTGCTCTACCGCAACACTTGAGCAATGCTTCGTCATACTTCGGCGACACCTCTAGCGCTGCTACCCAGATACTTCGGTTCCGGAGCTTTGCCCGACAGCCGGGTGATCTGATCAGGTGCCATCTGCCGCTTCGCGGAAGCGATCGAGCCCGACGGCGAGGTCGGCGATCAGATCGTCGGGGTCTTCCAGGCCGATGTGCAGCCGCACGACCGGTCCATCAAAGGCGGTGCGGGTGACGGTTCGGTAAAGCTGCGGGTCGGTGGGAATCGCCAAGCTCTCAAATCCACCCCAGCTGAAGCCGATTCCGAACAGCGTCAGCGCATCGATCAAAGCCGCACGCGCGGCATCGTCGCCGCCTGCAAGAACGAAGGAGAACAGGCCGGATGAGCCCTTGAAGTCACGGAGGAACTCAGCGTGCCCGGGACAGTCGGGCAGTGCTGGGTGCAGCACCCGTGCCACCTCAGGTCGGGTGGCGAGCCAGCGCGCGACTTTGAGCGCGCTCGACTGGTGCTGGGCGAGCCGGACGCTGAGCGTGCGGATGCCGCGGCTGGCAAGCCAGCAATCGTCGGGGCTCGCGACTTGGCCGAGTTGAAAGCTGGTATCGCGCAATTTTTTGAAATGACCTGGCGCCGCCGTAACCGAACCCAGCATCACGTCCGAATGGCCGACGATATATTTGGTGGCGGCAAGGATCGATAGATCGACGCCCCGCTCGATCGCCGGAAAGAACAGTGGCGTGGCCCAGGTGTTGTCGAGCACGGTAACGATTCCCCGCGCCTTGGCGACCGCGACGATCGCGGGCACGTCCTGCACCTCGAAGGTCAGGCTACCGGGACTTTCAAGCAGGATGGCGCGAGTATTGTCTGCGATCAGCTCAGCGATTCCGGCACCGACGAGCGGATCGTAGAAGCGGTTATGTATCCCCATCCGCTTGAGCAGACCCATCGCCAGATTGCGGGTGGGGTCATAGGCGCTGTCTGGCACAAGCAGTTCGTCGCCAGGCGATAACACCGACAGTAGCGCCGCCGCGATCGCCGCGACCCCCGAGGGATAGAGGAAGGTCGCCTCGGCGCCGGGCTCAAGTTCGGTCAGCGCATCGGCGAGGCTCCATTGGGTCGGCGTGCCGCGGCGGCCGTAGAACAACCGGTGGTGCGTGTCGCCGCGCCCGGCCTCGCGCATGTGCTCGACCGAATCGTACAAGATGGTGGAAGCCCGCCATACCGGCGTGTTGACCACGCCTCCCGTCCATTCGCGCCGGCGCCCCGCGCCGACGACCTTCGTTGCGTCCTGCTTTTCCTGGTGGTCGCTCATGAGGTTCCTGTCGCCTTCGGGGTTGCGGGATCGCTTCCCCATTCCGCCCAACTGCCGTCATAGAGCGCAGCATCCCTGTCGAGCAGATGTAGGCCAAATATCAATATCGCCGCGGTTATCCCCGACCCGCAGGTCGCCGCCACCGGCCTATCGAGATCAATCCCGGCACCGGTGAAAGCGGCGCGCAGCGCATCGCCGCGCTTCCACCGCCCCTCGGCATCGAACAGCTTTGCATAGTGCAGATTCAGTGATCCGGGGATGTGCCCCGGCACCACACCCGGCCGCGGCTCAGGCTCGCCACCGGCAAAGCGCGCGGGCGAGCGCGCGTCGGCGACCTGCTCGATGCAACCGACGAGATTGGCCCTCATGTCCGCCAAGGACCGAAGTTGCGCCTGCGGTGCTTGGATCGTGAAATGGCGCGGCTCGGGCGACACGGGGCCGCTGTCGAACCGACGCCCTTGCGCCTTCCACGCCGCCCGCCCGCCGTCAAGAATCGCCACATCGCGCGCGCCATAGCGGCGCAGCAGGAACCATGCGCGCGCAGCACTGTGCAGCGGCGAGTCATCGTACAGCACGATCCGCACGCCGTCGCCGAGGCCGAGTTTCTGCATCCGGCCCGCGAACGCCTCAGGCGGCGGGAGCATCGAGGGCAGCGGCGAGCAATTATCTGACAGACGGTCGAGGTCGAGGAACACTGCACCGGGAATATGTCCCGCCTCGAACTCGGCACGGGGGTCGCGTTGATGTTCGGGCAGAAACCAGCTTGCATCGGCGATCCGCAGGTCGGTTTCGCCGAGTTCGGAGGCCAGCCACTCGGTTGTGATCAAGGAGTCCATCAGTCAACCCTAGTCGAGCCGCGCCGGGCGCACTAGATAGCTGCCCCATGAGATCCCCAATAATGCCCCCAATGACGCCCCCAAGAATGCCTATGCATCTCGGTCAGGCCAGCGCCCTCCCAGCTTCTCCCGAAGAAGCGATTCTCGACTATGTTCCCAACCCTCGCCCCGGCCGGCCATATCTCGTTCGGTTTACCGTACCAGAATTCACCTCACTGTGCCCAGTCACCGCGCAGCCTGATTTCGCACATCTTGTGATCGACTATGCACCGGCCGCGACGATCGTCGAATCCAAGTCGCTGAAACTATTCCTCGGTGCATTCCGCAATCATCAGGCATTCCATGAGGATTGCACTGTTGGCATCGGCGAACGGCTATCTTCCGAGATGCAGCCAATCTGGCTGCGTATCGGCGGCTATTGGTATCCGCGCGGCGGCATCCCGATCGATGTGTTCTGGCAATCGGGCGAGCCCCCTCAAGGACTTTGGCTGCCAAATCAGGACGTTCCGAGCTACCGCGGCCGCGGCTGAACGCAAGATTAACACAGGTTAGCGCGATTCCAATATTGCGATGCAGCATCGCTGCAACCATAGTGTAACTTGACCGTTTCGAGGTTAAGATGTGGCAGTGATTGCCGCGGCGCAACTCATTCGTGAAGGGCTCAAGATGGCGGCGAAGTCGGAGAATCCCAAGCGAGTCAAGCACATCGCACTGATCGGCAATTTCCTGCCCCGTAAGTGTGGCATCGCCACTTACACCACCGACACCTACACCGCACTTAAGGGCGAATTTCCCGACCTTACCGTCGACGTTTATGCGATGGACGATCACCCCGGACGCTATACCTATCCGGCTGAGGTGGTCGCCGCGATCCCTCAAGACGAGCGACTCGCCTATCTCGAGGCCGCGCGCGCGATCGAGACCAGTGGCGCGGAAGCGGTGTGGCTTCAGCATGAATATGGCATTTATGGCGGGTCCGCCGGCGAACATATCCTAGCGTTGCTCGATCGCATATCGCTGCCGGTGATCGTTACGCTCCACACCATCCTCGAAAAGCCGAGCGCCGAAGAGCGTCGGGTGATGGAGGGCTTGCTGCGCCGCGCCTCCAAGGTGATCGTGATGGCCGATCGCGGCGCCGAAATCCTGAAGCGCGTCCACGGCGTCGGCACCAAGTTAGTGACGATGATTGCCCACGGCGTGCCGGATCGTGCGCTGACCGATCCCGCAGTGCTAAAGCCGCAATTCGGCTGGGAAGGTCGCAAGGTCATCCTCACCTTCGGCCTACTTGCCCCTGGCAAGGGCATCGAGACAATGATGGAGGCGATGCCGTCCATCGTCGCCTCCGACCCCACCGCGCTCTACGTGGTGCTAGGCGCCACCCACCCGAACCTCGTCGCACACGAGGGCGAAGTCTATCGCGACCGGCTCAAGGCGCAGGCCGCGTCGCTCGGCATCGCCGACAACGTCCAGTTCATCGATGCCTTCGTCGAGCATAACGAGTTGATCGACTATCTCCAGGCTTCCGACGTTTATGCGACGCCTTATACCAACCCCGCGCAGATCACCTCGGGCACACTTTCTTATGCGGTCGGCGTCGGCAAGCCAGTGGTGTCGACCCCGTATGTCCATGCCACCGAGATTTTGGCCGACGGCCACGGTGTGCTGGTCGATTTCGGCGATGCACCGGCTTTCGCGCGCGAAATCTCCAGCCTGCTGGGCAGCGATCGCAATCGCGCGCGCCTCGCCGAGCGTGCTTATGCCCGGGGCCGGACGATGATCTGGCCGGTACTCGCGCGTACCGCGATGGCGGCGATCGATGCGATGGTCGCCTCTAAACCGCGGCGCTTGGCACGCGCACCCTCCTTTTCCGCACTAAAGCCCGACATCTCAGCGGTCGAGCGGATGAGCGACTCTACAGGCATGCTCCAGCATTCGATCCTCTCGGTGCCGGACCGACGGCACGGATATTGCATCGACGACAATGCCCGCGCGCTGATACTGATGAGCCAGGTGAGCGACCTCGATGAGGAGGTCCGCGACAAGTGGACAACGATCTACGCTGCTTTTGTGCAATATGCCTGGAACCCGGACCAGCGCCGGTTCCGTAACTTCATGAATTTCGATCGCACGTGGTGCGAGGAATGCGGATCGGAGGATTCGAACGGCCGCGCGCTGTGGTCACTGGGCGTAACCGCGCGAGACGCCCGCGAGCGCAAACATCGCGACTGGGCGGCACGGCTGTTCGACGAGACCGCAAGCATGGCGCTCGAACTCGGCAGCCCGCGTGCGCACGCCTTCGCTATCCTCGGCGCAGCGGCAATGCTCGAAGCACATCCCGGGCATGAACTGTCGCAGTTGATCCTCACCCGTTTCGGCGACGAACTTATCGCTCTGCTCGAAGCGGCGCGCCGCCCGAATTGGGAGTGGTTCGAGATCGTGCTCGCCTATGACAACGCCCGGCTGCCCGAGGCGCTGATCCGCGCCGGCATGGCGATGAAGCGCGACGACTTCGTCGCCGTCGGGCTCGATACGCTCGACTGGATCAGCCTGAAACAGACCTCGCCTGAGGGTCGCTTCCGCGCGATCGGCAGCGAGAGCTTCAGCCGGGTCTATAAGGACCCCCTGCCGTTCGACCAGCAGCCGTTGGAGGCACAGGCCCAAATCGACGCTTGCACTGCCGCCTACAAGGCGACCCGGAACGAGCGCTGGCGCGAGGAAGCAGTACGTGCGTACCGTTGGTATCTCGGCCACAACGACCTCGACCTACCACTGGCGACCGCGCAGGATGGTGGCTGCTTCGACGGGCTAATGCCTACCGGGTTGAACCGAAATCAGGGTGCGGAGTCGATTTTGGCGCTCCAACTGGCGTCCTGTGCAATTTCTGGGCTTTCCCAGGCTGCCGAAAACGTGTCAGGGGCGGAACAACGCGCCGTCGCCTGAGGCGGCGCGGTTCATAGCCTGCACGTTCGGGGGTTTGAGTGCTCGACCTGTTTACCCATGCCCTGCGGCTCCATGCCGATCCCTCGCGGGTCGTGGTGCGGCCTTTCCATATCGCCTGGGCCTCCAATGGCTCGACCCCGAGCCGCACCGAGCGGCTCGTGACCGAGGTGCTCGCAATGAGCACCGCCGACGCACGCGTGCAGCTCGAAATCGTACTCAAGGATTTCGAGGCGCGCCACTGGCAGACGCGGCGCGTGTTCATGACCCGCTATGACGAGATCGAAAAGCAGATGGGTCTCGACGGTAGCGAGATTGGCGATGAGCGCCGTCAGCTGATTGGCGCCTATTTTTGCCATGAATATAGCTATGCGGCCGCCGCACTGATGAATCCCAGCGCCGTCCCGCATTTCGACCAATCGGGTATGCCCGAGGGTTCGCTGCGCATCTTGATGTCACTACGCGCGGTTGGCGAGGGCCATATCTCCTCGGTAGCGTTCCGCGAGGGGATCATCACCGACCGCTGCGAGATGAAGCTCGCGCCCGAGCCGCCGTTCGCCACCGCGACCGACGCGATCGGTGACGAGGAAGAAATGCCGGAAGGGCCGGTGACTGTCTATCGTCACCGTGATTCCACCCTGTCGGGCACGGTGATCTTTCCGATCACCACCGCGCAGTCAAAGGGGCTTGAGGATCTGCGGCTGGTCCACTTCACCCATGACGACGGCAGCGTCGAATGGTTGGGGACCTACACCGCTTATAACGGCTCCGAGATTCAGTCCGAACTGCTGCGCACCAAGGATTTTCGCGCATTCGATCTGGTACCGATGACCGGCTCTGCCTCGCGTAACAAAGGCATGGGCCTGTTCCCGCGCAAGGTGAACGGCAAGTATATGATGATTGGGCGGCAGGACGGCGAGAATCTGTTCCTGCTACAGTCGGACACGCTGCTGCACTGGGACGAGGGCGAGAAACTGCTCACCCCGAAATTCCCGTGGGAGCTGGTGCAGATCGGAAATTGCGGACCGCCGATCGAGCTCGACGAGGGCTGGCTGCTGCTGACCCACGGCGTGGGTGCGATGCGCAAATATTCGATCGGCGCGGTGCTGCTCGACAAGGACGATCCATCGAAGGTGATCGGCCGCACTGCCGAGCCGATCCTGGCCGCCGCTGACCAAGACCGCGAGGGTTATGTACCCAACGTCGTCTACAGTTGCGGCGCGATCCGCCACGGCGAACTGCTGTTCATTCCCTATGGGATTGCAGACAGTTCGGTGGGGTTTGCGTTCGTGCCGATCCAGACGCTGCTCGACGCGATGTGAGCTTTCCCGTGTCAGGGAGAGCTTTCCAGATACGCGTTCATTTCAAGCTTAGTCGAAAACCGAACTTGGCGCCCGGAGTCGATTCTCGACTTCGCTTGAAACGAGCGGCACAGAGTAGTTATCGGCTCGCACGCCACGTCCATCGATACAACCATGCGATCACCACCGCAAACAGCACCGGCGCCGCGGCCAGAGCCAAAGGCGCGAACCCGTCCGCTACCACCGCAAGCGGCGCATCGCTGCCACTCGCCGCAACGATCCCCGCGAAAGCCACGCCGAACAAGCTCTCGCCGACGATAAGCCCGGTCGCGGCCAACACGCCCATCCGCAGCGCGAATTCGGGGCTCGCCGCTTTTTTCGCTCGCGTGTCATACCAATGCCCGATCAGTGCGCCAATCGGGATTAGCAGCGTCAGCGACATCGGCAGATAGATTCCCATGCCCACCCCAAGCGGCGGCAGCCGCAACTTTCCCGCCTTGCCGAGCAACTCGTCGATCACGATCACCACTAGCCCGATACCTGCGCCCAAGCCGATCAGATTCCAATCGAGGTCTCCGCCTAGCACACCTTTGGCAAGCGAGGAGATCAGCGCTGCCTGCGGGGCCGACAGCGCATTGGGGCCCGCGTTCGGCATGCCGACGAAGCCAAGCGTATCCTTGAGTAAATTGAGCACCACCGGGATCACCAGCGATCCGAACACCACGCCGAGCACCAGCGCCACCTGTTGCTTCCACGGGGTCGCACCGACCAATTGCCCGGTCTTGAGGTCCTGCAGATTGTCGTTTGAGATCGTTGCTACCGAGAAGACGATCGCGGTGGTGAACAGGGCATAAGCGATGAGCGCACTGGTCCGCGCCGGATCAGTGCTGTGCCCGAAGATCGCGACCAACAACAGCGAGGCGCCGAGCACCGCGAGGATTCCGACCCCCGACACCGGGCTGTTCGATGCCCCAATCAGCCCTGCCATATAGCCACACACCGCCGCGATCAGCACGCTGACGATCAGGATATAGCCGATCGTGCCGCCGATCACCGCGATCGGATATTCATGCACCGGCCCTCCCACCGAGAAGCTCCACAGTAGCCAGGCGATCGGTGGCACCGTCAGCAGCACCGCCGCGGCGACGATCCCGATCGGCAGGTCACGTTCGGTGAGGTCGAGCGTTTCGCCGCTGTTGCGCAAGCGCGACGCGGCCATCGCCGAGCGAATTCCGCCCAGGATCGGCCCGATCAGCCGCAGCAGCGACCAGCAGGCCGCCACGCCGATCGTGCCTGCACCGATGAAGCGGACCTGACCTCGGAAGGTAGTGCTCACTACCGTATCAACCACACCGGGCAGGCCGTGGCTGAACCAGGGCACCAGCCCGACCCAGGAGATCAGCAAGCCAAAGAACATCGCCGCGCCAACCGACACGCCAACGAGGTGTCCGACTCCGATCAACGCCATCGAATAGCTTGCGGATACGCCGGTGACACTGGCACCGACGCGGAAATTCTTGGCTGCTTCGCCCGCGACCAATTTCATCGCCGCGAGCAGCGCGTAGCCCGCCGAAGCCAAGGAGCCGAGCACGATAACGCGCAGCCCCTTGGCATTCTCCTCATCGCCGTCCGCGCCTGCGCCGACCTTCAGCACCTCGGCAGCAGCCACCCCTTCAGGATAGGGCAGGTCGGAACCGGTCACCAGCGCGCGGCGTAGCGGCACCGAGAACATCACACCCAAGATCCCACCAACCATACATACTGCCGCCGTCGTCCAATAGGGGAAGCCTTGCCACCAGCCGACCAGAATTAGCCCGGGCAGCACGAAGATGATCGCCGCCAGCGTTCCCGCTGCGCTAGCAATGGTTTGGACGATATTATTCTCGAGGATATTGGCGTTTTTGAAGAAGCGCAGGATCGCCATCGAGATCACCGCGGCAGGAATCGAGGTGGCGAAAGTCAGCCCCACCTTGAGCCCGAGATAGACGTTGGCGGCGGTGAACAGAATG
>Ga0233335_1000004_pt1 | contig 163845 bp, 157 predicted proteins | sample GEONDECOMP222_FD_180695 | JGI IMG/M metagenome (GOLD analysis project Ga0233335, IMG submission 180695) | Leaf litter microbial communities from Shasta-Trinity National Forest, California, United States - GEON-DECOMP-222 | ecosystem: Environmental > Terrestrial > Plant litter > Unclassified... | reverse complement strand
ATCGTCATAGTGTCGCATTCACGCGACGTGGCGCGAGGCACCGCCGAGATGGCGCTGGCGATGGCGCGCGGGAAGGCGCGCGTGGCTTGGTGTGGCGGACATGCGGACGGAAAGCTTGGAACGGTGATCGCCGACATCCGCCAGCGCATCGACGATGTCTGGTCTCCGCGCGGTGTCGTCGTCCTTGTCGATCTCGGAGGAGCCGAACTCAATAGCGAAACCGCGATCGAGATGCTCGATGTTGATCGGCGTGAAAGGGTCAGGCTTTGCACTGCGCCGATCGTGGAGGGCGCGATCATGGCCGTGGCGGAGGCATCGGTCGGTGGCGATCTTGCGAGTGTACAGCGAGCCGCCGAAGACGCTGTCTGATGCGATCATCAGGCCCAAATATTCTCGCTGTTAATTACCGCGTGCAGCTCGTCGGCGGTCTGCATGCAAGACCTGCTGTACGTCTAACACAGGTCGCATCACAGTTCGCATCGCTGCTCACCATCAGCGCTCCGGGCAAAGCGACGGCGGATGCCAAGAGCATAATCGAAGTCATGCGACTGAAGATTGAGGAAAATGGGACGGTGGAGATCCGCGCGGAAGGATCAGATTGCGTTGAAGCTGTCTATGCCCTTATCCGCTGCTTCGAAACAGTCGATGAGGGATAATCCGACAGCCCCCTTCGACGGGTTGCCGCTCGCCGGCGGCCAAGTCCTCGCGCCGGCCTGGGTAGAGCGCGGAAACGAACCCGTTCAGACGTCCAACGCGGGTTCCCAAGAGGCTCGATTACATGCGGCGATCCAGGCCGCCGCATCCATCCTTGATCAAGCCCGGCGCGACAGCGGGCCCGACGCTGAACCAATTGTCTTTTTCCAGCTGTCGATCCTCAAAGCGCCAGAGCTTTTTATTCGCGCGTCGGACGTAATTTTCTTAGGTGGAACGGCCGAGCAGGGCTGGTCGCAAGCCTTAGATGCGGAGATTGCGCATTTTGCCGAGAGCCGGTCTTCTTCGATCGCGAGCAAAGTTGATGATTACGCCGCGATCAAGGCGATCGTAGTCGATTGCCTGATCGATCCGGAATCGTATCCGAGGGCTGCGCCGCAGCAAGCGAGCATTTTCATCGGCGAGACGCTGCGGCTCGATATGTACCTTCGCCACCGGCATTGGATGGCAGGCATCGCCACCTGCCGAGCGAGCTGGTTCGGGCATGTGGCGATGTTAGCTCGCGCGGCGGGAATACCTTTCGTTTCCGACCTCCCAAAATCGATCCTGGACATTGAGCATGGCTCCTGCATTTCCCTCGACGGGGATGCGGGGAGATTGTCGGTCTCACCTCAGTGGAGCGGCGGGCGCCGCGTCCAACGCATCCCGGCGCAGGCCATCGATTTCATCGGCAAGGGATGGTCATGTTCGGCCTGCATCAATGACATGGACTTAGGTCCCCGGCTGCCCGACTCAATAACGTCAGTCGGTTTAGTGCGAACCGAACTTCTGTTCTCGGAGGCCGGTGCCATTCATGATCAATCGGCGCATCAGCAACGATATCGGCGGATACTGACCTGGGCCGAAGGCAGGACGGTCGCTATCCGGCTCCTGGACATTACTGAGGACAAACCGCTGGCAGGTCTGCCGCAGGTGCGCGAAAATATGCCGGAAGGAATGGCATATCTGCTTCAATTTCGACGGTTATTGGAAGTGCAGCTGCGCGCGTTGCTCTTGAGCACCCACGCCGGCCCGCTGCAGATTCTTTTGCCGAACGTGCGCGATCCTGCCGAGGTAGCGGACTGTCGGACGTTAGTCTCGGATCTTGCGAGCACCTTGGGTGTCCCGGTCCCACCAGTCGGCATGATGATCGAGACGCTCGAAACAGCGAGAAGGCCCGATGCCTTCGCTGCTGACTTTCACCTGGTCGGAACCAACGATCTCATGACGCGGTCGATCGGTCTCTCACGCAATGACTCAGCCATGCGCGTGCGCCGCTCCGACGCGATCCACGCCACTCTCTTGCTGCTCGACAGATTTGCGATGCCAGCCTTACGCAGGAGCGGTCTGCGACCTATCGCGGCGTGCGGAGAATTGGCGGAGGATGCGGCTATCAGACCGGAACTCGCTCGCTTGGGCTTTGAGGAGTTCTGCCTGCCGGTAGAGCACTTAAGGGGCGTAGGTCAGCCACGTCCGATATAGGGCATCTTGGTCGCCATGATCGTAGCATTCGGCACGCTGACCGCCAGTGGTAGCCCGGCGATATGGACCACCAGATCCCCAATATGGCGCGCATCGATCCTAGGCTCGGTAGCGATGCTCCCATCCGCCTGTAGCATGCCAGCGTCGAAGCCTGCCGTCATGTCTGTTGCTGCATTGCCGATATCAATCTGAGTGCAGGCAATGTCATGCAAGCGACCCTCCAGGGCTATAGCGCGGGTCAGGCCGCTGATTCCGTGTTTGGTGACGGTATAGGGCGCCGCAAGCGGCCGCGGGACATGCGCTGAAAGCGATCCGTTGTTGATGATACGCCCACCCTTGGGGTTTTGACGCTTCATGATCCGAATCGCGTGCTGCGTACAAAGGAACGCGCCCGTAAGGTTGACAGCCAGGGACGCATTCCAGTCGCTCAATGTGACATCTTCGAGCGCCGCTCCGAGCGTTGCCACGCCGGCATTGTTGAAAAGCATGTCGAGCCGGCCGAACCGCTCGAATATTGCAGAAAATATCTCTGCACAGCGAATTGGGTCAGAAATGTCGCCTGCACATGGGTAAGCATCACCGCCGACCGTTCGGCATTCCTCCGCCACCTGCTCGAGTTGGCCTTCGCGGCGTCCGACGATCGCTACCGTCCATTTAGCCCGAGCGAGCGCGATCGCCGACAAACGGCCGATTCCAGAACCTCCACCCGTGACCAAGCAATAGGGCATTTTCCGTCTTCCTTTTTTGAATCTAAGCTGGCGCTAGCCCCACTGAAATGCGGGGCATTTTACCGCTGCATCCCAGAGGTCGGTGAGTTCGTCGTCGAGACGACACAGCGTGATCGAAACGCCCGCCATGTCGAGCGACGTAACGAAGGTACCGACGATTGATCTATTGATCGACCATCCGAGTTCAGTGAACTGTCGGTGTGCCGCACCATATGCAGCATAGAGTTGGAGCGGAGGCGTCGCCCCCATCCCGTTTACCAAAAGTAAGCCACGACTAGGAGAAGTTTCCATCGCAAGCACTATTTGAGCGGTCATCCGCTCCATGAGATCGTCGAGCGGACGCCACGGTCCATGATTGCGACCACGCTCGCCATGAATCCCGACGTCGAATTCCACTTCACCCTCGGCTATCTTGAACGTGGGACGTCCCAGGTTAGGAAGATGACAGCTCGAAAGCGCAACACCGTTCGATCGCACGGCCGCTGCTGCTCGGTTAGCAATCGCGGCGCATTGCTGCAGCGAAGCTCCGCGCTCGGCGGCGGCACCCGCCACCTTTTGGACGAACAATGTGCCCGCCATACCCCTGGGCTCACCGGCGCTGTTCTCGACGGCCTCATCGGCGACAACAATAATCTCAGCCGGCGAATTAAGACTGTCTCGGGCCAAGCCGAAGTTCAAACGATCGCCATCGAAATTCTTGACGATGAACAGATGTCCTGCGGTGCTTTCGCAAGCGCGAACCGCCGATAGGATTGGCTCGGGCGAGGGCGAGCTGAAAATCTGCCCCGGACAAGCGGCATCGAGCATCCCCAGACCGACGAACCCGGCATCCATCGGCTCGTGACCGCTACCACCACCCGAGATAATTTGGACCTTGGACGCGGCCTTAGGGACGCGGCGGAGTACGACCAACGGATCGGGCTGTATGCGGACCAGTTGTGAATGGGCCAGCGCGAGACCGAATATGCTTTCGTCGCGAAGGTTATCTGACTTGTTCCAGAAGCCCGACATCGAAGTGCGGCCCGCCTTCCTCTCCGGATACACGACCGGCCGAAAAACCACGCCGCCCTGTTTAGTTTAGGTGAAACTGTCGCCATGGCGTTCGAGTGTCAACACGGAATGAACCAGACTCGCGTCATGAACGGGGTGGGTAGATGTCAGGGCCGTTCAGTTCGGCGCCGCGAGGGTAAGCGTATCCTCCCTCGCCGAAGCAACAGACGCCCGTCTGATCGTTTAAATCAAAGCGAACCAAAAACTGTGGGAGGCAAGTGGAGGCCCGTTGCCTGGCAGCGAGGCCTGGGTCGATTTATCAAACTGTGGATCAGGATAACGCAACTGTCACGAAACCTGTCTCGCGACGGTGGCAACGTGTCTAGCTACAGAGACAATATGACTATTTTAAAGAAATTTGTCAATTTATACCGACAAACGGCAGGATTTTTCGCTCCGGTGGCATAAAAATAGGCGCTAGGCTCTCGCCCGGCGGCGAATGACATGAATGATTTCACCCTCACAACCGGGGGCGGAAAGCGGTTTGCGCGTCGATAGGCTCGTCGCCCGTGAAGAACGCGTAAGCACTTGACATTTAATGGTTTATCCGGCCCGTTAAATGTCGCATTTTGCAAGGTCTGTTCGGATTTCGGCACAAAACCTTGCGATTCGCGCGCGCCCGCGAAAGGGGGGGGGCCTGGGATCGGTGTTCTGATTCATTCGTCATTGGAAAGATCGACGAGGAATCGACATGCTGCCCAAGAAGCCCGAGCGCACCGCCTTCGAGCTGTTCCAGAGCCAGCTCGACAACATGATCGACCTGGATCATCCGCTGGTGAAGTTGGCGGGGTTGATCGATTGGGCGCGCTTCGACGAAGCCTTCGGGCGGTTCTATACGCCCATGAAAGGCCGGCGGGGATTGCCGACCCGGTTGATGGCGGGATTGCACCTGCTCAAGCATATGGACGGCTTGTCCGACGAGGCAGTCTGCGCGCGCTGGGTGGAGAACCCCTATTGGCAGTTTTTCTGCGGCGAACAGCACTTCCGCCACAAACCGCCATTTGATCGATCCTCGATGACCCGCTGGTGCGGGAGGATCGGGCCGGAGAAGCTCGAGCTTCTGCTCGCCGAGACGATCGCCGTTGCAACTCGCACCCAGGCAGTCACACCACAGGCGTGCACGCGCGTGACGATCGACACGACCGTCCAGACCAAGGCTGTCGCCCATCCCACCGACAGCCATCTGCTGTTACGCGGGGTAGAATGGCTCAACCGGCTCGCAAAGAAGCACGACATCAAATTGCGCCAATCGTTCCTGCGCGTCACCCGGCGTGCTCGCGTAAACGTCTCCCGGCTGATGCATGGTCGCGGCCATGCCCAAGCGATGCGGTGGGTGCGCAAGATGTGGACCTGGCTCGGCCGTCTCGACCGCGACATCGCTCGCAAGATCGCAGGAGATACCACGCTCGAGAGCGTTTTCGCTGTCGCCCGCAATCGCGTCGGGCGCCTGCTGGCTCAGAAGCGCGACGACAAAAACAAGCTTTATGCGCTGCATGCCCCTGAGGTAGAATGCATCGGCAAGGGCAAGGCCCGCAGCCGCTATGAGTTTGGGGTCAAGACATCAATCGCAGCGACCAACGCGCGGACCGCCGGCGGGCAGTTCATCATCGGGATGCAGGCGCTACCCGGCAGCCCATATGACGGCCACACGGTCTCGGATCAGATCGAACAGATCGAGCGCCTCACCGGAATCGCGGTTGAGCGCGCCTATCTCGATCGCGGCTATCGGGGACACGGCCACGAGGGCACAGCCAAAATATACATCTCCCGCATGCGCGGGATAACGTCGCCCACCATCCGCCGCGAGCTCAAGCGACGCAGCGCCATTGAGTCGATCATCGGCCACACCAAAGCCAACGGTCTCCTCGAGCGAAACCACCTCGCTGGCGCTCAGGGCGATGCCATCAACGCGCTTCTCGTCGCTGCCGGACACAATATGCGACTACTCGTCGTCTGGCTGGCCGCGCTTTGGCGTGCCTTGTTCGCGTGGATCGCTCTTGCCAGCATGGAGCAGCCCGCCACCGCCTGAACTCCCGCGGCCGCGCGCTTCTACTCCCCGCAGTCAAACCTCGCGCAAGGGCGGCCGAGCCGCCCTTTTGCTAGCATCGACTTATTCACGGGCGACCAGGCTCGTCAATCAAACACGGCGCCAAAATTATTTCGCATTTCAGACGCGCGATATTGGCGGCGATGGCCGCAGCGAGCTGCTGCTTTGTCTAGTCCGGCGTCTCAAAATCCCCGCCCTGTCGTGCGGCAGTCCTCTAAAGACCAATTGACCTGCCCGGATTACCTGATTCGATGCGACGGAGCAGGTCACGCGAAATACCGGCGCGTTCTGCGGTCTCCTCCATTCGCAATCCATGCGATGCGGGCGACCCGGATGCTGTTGCTCAATAGCGCGAGCGCCTCCTGAGCGTAGCGCGATGCGGCGCGACTGGCATGCCTTGGCATAGATGGTCCATAAACGCAGTGCGCCGGTTCACAGGCCATTGATAGGCCTTAGGAAAAAGTGTCGATGCCTCCCCGACGCACAATTTGAACATTGAAGCTTCTCGCTGCCGACCTCCGCGAGAGACCGTAACGAAGTCAATCCCAGCTCACTGGGCGTCAATTCTTAGGGCAGACCGCTATTCCTAAAACGAAAATGTCGGCAACTCGATCGATGCACGATCCGGAATTGGCGCCGACGAGACTGGTCAGCACGATTCCGATCCTGATTGTCGCGCGGCAATATGCGGCGGCGCGGCGGCGCGGCGGCGACACGGGGCCGGGAGACGCCTTTCATTCGAACAAGAACGCACAACTTTCGGCTATCGCAAATCTTCCACAGTGTGGCGGAAGTCGGATATCTGCCCCTTGATCAGTGCCTCGGGCGGCTCGAAGCCGTCGAACCGCTCGTAGAGCGGCAGTAGGATTTGCGTCACGACACGCTCCAGATCCTGATCGATTTCGTCGGTGCTTGTGACGACGTTGAGATCGATCTGATCCGATCGCGCGCGCAAACCTTCCTTAAGCGTGGGTGCCAGCCCAGGTTTCGCCCAAGCGAAAAGTTCTCGGCCGGCGAGCCCGGTATATCGCGCGAAAAAACGGATCTTGGCTGTGCTGCTGACGCCCAACTGCTGACAGAGCCAGGCCGCGTGATACAGCACCTCGGCGGTCCGCCGGATCGGAAGGCTAAGGTCGAAGAATGTGCCGGCTTCGAGATCCCGCCCGTCTTCCGGATAACCGCGCTGGAGGTACGCCGTCCCATCGCGCGCGATCTGCCAGAAATCGCTATGCGCGGAGTCGTTGAAATGGCGATCTGCGTCTGGCCGGCCCACCCAGCATTCCAGCACCCCGTCATGGAAGGTCGGCTTGATCGACTCCTTGGTCGGCACCCAGAACGGTGACCACCCAGACGTCTTGGGCGCATGGGGCAGAATGTCCTTTAAACGGGCCAGTGTCGATAACTGCTCGACGTTCTCGATCGAGTAGGCTTGCTCGCTGTGCCCGAGCGGCTGCCGGGAGGGGTGATTATCGTCGAGACGCTCGACCAACTCCCGGAATCGATTTCGCGCGTCATGGATGAAGGATTGCAGACTGTCGGTACGCCCGGGCCGCACGAACAGGCCAAGGGCATCGAGAATGGCGATTACGCGTTCGAACCGGAGATTGATCTCGCCCTGCTCGAACGAGACGACGGTTTGCCGACTGACGCCGGCGAGCGCAGCTAACCCCGCCTGGGTCAGCCCTTCCCGCGTGCGGCGCCGCTTCGCTTCATCGACTACGGCACGCCAGTCGATCGGCCACTCGGTCATGCGAATATCCTTCCGGCATTTTCCCGGATGATATCCCGATATCTGATACGAAAATCGTCGGGCTGGACTCGCGCAGAAAATTCGAGCGTCTTGGAACCCGCGAAACCCTTGGCGAGCGTGTCGAGCGAGCGCTTGATCTCGGGCGCAGGCAATCCGATCGCCGTCCCGAGCGCTTCGACCAGCGCGCGATCGAGCGTATCGAAGGCGCGCTTGGCATCGCCGATCTCAAGCGCGGCGGTTCGCTCATAGTCTGGGTAGGCGAGTGTGTTGATTAGGTCATAGGCCGGGCTCAGGCGCAAACCTTCGGGCGTTTCCAAGAGTGAGAAATTCTTCAGATGGGCGTCGGCATTGCCGAGAACCAGATTGAAGACGACCAGCCGGAAATAGCGGGCGAGGTCGATGCGCGCCCGCGCCGAGAACCGCGTGATGACAGTAGAGGCTTCCTCGTAGGACGAGTGGTACTTGCCATCGAATTCGCGGCCACGCGGTTTGCCGAGTATCTGCGCGAAGTCTTCCAGGCGGAGCTTTTCGTCGCCCGCCCGATCGAAGCGCTCGACAAGGAGCGCCAGGCCTTCGATCCCGACCAGGACTGCAGGCTTCGCCTTGGTGATTTCCGCTTCGCCCAGGATTTCGCGTCCAAGCTCCAGCGAGAGATTCTCATTCTGAACTAGGGTCGGCAGGTCGTCGCGATTGAATTTCGCGATATGCGTCGCGGGATCGCTGATCTTGATGCAGGGTTCAAAGCCCTTGTCGCTGCGAAAGGCGAGCAACTTCTTCTGCACGCCGGAAAGCGTCCGTCCGGGTAATGCAGCTGCTTCCTCGATCACATTTGGTTCGGCTGGTGCTATGAGCCGGCTACCATCGGACTCGAGGATGCCCACGGCACCGATGCAGTCTGCGCCGTAGTTCAGAAGCAGCCCGAAATCGTCCTGCGCCGCGGTGCCGCCTGCTCGGGCTTGGCGTCCGCGCAGCCACCCTTCCGGGCCTAAATGCTCAAAGAAGGGAATGAGGCCATTACGATAATAATGATCACGTTGAGTGGCCGGTAGCGCGCAGGCGATCGTCTCAGTCCAGCCCTCGTTGTAGACAAAGCGTGTGTCAGCCCCGAGCTCGCTTAGCTCGCCGGCAGGTATGCCCTTATAGCTTACAATGGCCGTGCGGTCGGGGATACGCGTTTCCTTGTCGTCATTAGTGACGAAAATGGCATGTATCGGAAAAATGTCAACAAAGATAGACATTAGTCGGCCAATGACGTTCACCCGCAATCTATATTGACATTGCTCTTGTGTCTCGTGAACGACGACATATCGGTCGGCGTCAGGCTTCTCCGGCTCAACCGAGGAGAAAAGCGCTATGCTCTCGTCACGCCGACGCTTGGAGCTCTGGCGACCGCGTTGTTCGAGGCCGATCCAGAGAAGCGCATTTGCGTGGTGGCCATCAATGGCAGCGACAAGCTGTTTGCGGCCGGTGCGGATCTCGATGAACTTGCCGCCTCCAGCAGCAATGACGAATTGGGAAATTCGCGCTTCCAGGCTTGAGCAGTAAGCCGGACATTTTCCAAATCGCGGATCGCAGCGGCCGAGGGCTGGTGCCTCGGCGCAGGCCTGGAACCGGTGATGCAGACGGATATGGTCATCGCGGCCAAGGGCGCCCGCTTCGGGCAGCCTGAGATCAATCTCGGCATCATGCTCTGCACCAGCGACGACGGATCGAGGCCTGCTACAATCCTCCCGCGCGCCTCAATACGCTTGCTGCGCGCCGAGGCCCGGCCGACATTAGGCCAAGCCCCGAACGAGAGCGTATGGTGCTTGCCGCGATGGACGTAGTTGAGTCGCCACAGCTTGGAGCCGTTTGGCCGGACGAGAAGGTATGCACGTTTCGTCGCTTAGCCGGAAAACCCGGACGCAGACATTCAGGCCGCTTGACTGCCAACCAAACCCGGACCCTCATTCATTACAATCCATCTGCGGGATTTCTTAAACGTTGGAGATGACGTCAGGCTATGTCCCACCGTAGCAGCGCTGGCGGAACGACCGTCTCAACCTTACCGGTCGCGACATCATACACCAGTCCGGTCACCCGAAATCCGCCCGGAAGTTCGGGGTTCGCCTTCAACCTTTCGACATCGATCGCGACAGCTGCGTGCGGATCTGTGATGGCGAGGGTATCGAGTTCCTCTAAAGGCACGCCCATATACGGGGCAAGCAACGCTGGCGCGTGATGGTAGCAACCCTTGATCCCGCAATCGGTGTGCTGGAGGACGATCAGGTTCCACCCGGCGCCCATGTCCTTGCCTGCCGCCTGTGCCACGGTGCGTAGGATCGTCATCGTTTCGAACAGAGCTGGGGTGACGCGGCCACCGACATTGCGGAGCACGACCGCCTCGCCCGGTTTCAGCTGCAGCACGTCCATCGGATCGACCCGAGGATCGACGCAGCCGATGATCATCGTGCGCTCGGATGGATGATCTTCAGGTCTGGCGAAAAGCCATGCTCGGCGAAGTCGGCATTGCGGGCGGCAAGCGTCTCAAAAAAATCCACAACTGTTTCCTTTGCCTTCGGGAAGGAAGCACTTTTGCGCTTCCGATCATCAAGAAATGGCGGATCGATGGTTAATCCGGTAGCCGTTTAAATCAGCTAATATCCATGCTAGATCAGCATCAATGAAAGACATCCAGATGCTTCGCCTCTACACGCGCGTCGCGCGGCTTGGCAGCTTCTCTGCCGCCGCGCGCGAAGCCGGGCTGGCCCAGTCTCAGGTGTCGCGTATGGTTGCAGACCTTGAAGTCGGCCTGGGTACGCGGCTGCTGTCACGCACGACACGTGCCGTTGTGCCGACCGAAGCGGGTGTCGAGTATCTCGTTCGGATCGAGCCGATCCTCGCCGCGCTCGACGACGCCGATAACAGCGTACGCGAGACCGGCGAGCTTCGCGGGCTGCTGCGGATCGGAATGCCGTCGACCATGGGCATGCGCGTGGTGATCCCGCGCTTGTCCGCCTTCACGCAGACGCACCCGCAACTCCAGATCGAGCTGTTACTCGACGACGGCTGGCAGGACATGGTGCGCGAGGCGGTCGATGTCGGCATCCGAGTCGGCGACCTTCCCGAAGGTTCGGGAACGGCGAAGCTTGTGGGACGGATGCACCGCGTGGTCGTGGCGTCGCCTGCCTATCTCTCACGGTGTGGTACCCCGTTGGACCCGGGCGAACTGGCGAACCACCGTATCGTCGGCGGTCCCGCTTCTGCGCAATCTTCCTCCTGGCGCTTCGATCGCGATGGCGAGACCCTGTCGGTTGCAGTGCGGGCGCATGTCTCCACCAACGACACGACCGGAGCACTGGCCGCCGTGGTGAGCGGCCTGGGAGTCACCTCGACGACCTCGTGGGCGGCGCGCCCGGAACTCGAAAGTGGCGCGCTGGTAAGGCTGTTCCCGGATTGGGCGACCGCCGCACTCCCGGTCCACGCGTTCTTCCCGATGGGACGGGCCGCTCGCATCGCGGCACGCACTTTCGTTGATTTCCTCAGTGCTGACCTGCAACGCGCCCCCCCTTAAGCGAGCAATTAGCTGGGTCGTGGGAGAGACCATCGTGCCCGAATCTGGCGGTCGGCGTTCATGCGATCACACCCACCGCGAACGGATTGCGCGCCGAACCCGGAATTGCTTCGCTCACCTGTCGAGAACGAGGTCGTTGTCCGCAACTGTCCCCACTCGTCGAGACCGCTATCTAAAGATCTTCTAGGGTCGAGCGCGAAGCACAGTGGTCGCGCAACCGCCGATGGCACCCGGTCCATAATCCACGCCGAACGTGCGATGTCTGCTTCGCTATACCGGCTAAGCCGCAACACCGGCTTACGCGCGGGTGCTGGCGACCGTGACGCCGCCCGACCGTCCTAACCGATCGCTTGGTGCTACGCGCGCATGTGTCGTTTCGCCGGCGGGTCGAATGTCGCCCTTAACCGGCCGACTGAGCAGGCGCCGACAACTTGGCGGATCGAAGTTGGCTCAATGTTTCCCGCGCGCCGTCTGATGCGGCCTGCTGAAAAAGCCAAACAGGGCGCTATCGTCCATTGCTGATATTAAAGCCGATCGACAGAGCTACGGGTTGGCGCACCCGCGCGCCGGGCTGAGCCTCCAACACCAGCGCGAACCACTGCATACCAACCGGCGCGCGACCGATTTCCTCGCTAAATTCCGACGCCACGGCTTGTCGGATGCGAATGCGACGATCTGGATTCTTGCCGAACCACGCAGCGTCGCCCGATGCAGCGCGCCTTGCAGCTGGCACGCCGCCTAGCGCGGTGGGATCGAGACCAAGCGCTTGGGCTGCTCGCAGGCTTGCAACTGTTGTCAACTAGGATGGTTGTCAGCGATCGTCGATGAAATTCTGCTTTAAAACAAGCCATTTGCTGCACGTCCCCGGACGCTGCCGGGGAGAACAAATGGTGCCCAGAAGAGGACTCGAACCTCCACGACCTTGCGATCGCCAGCACCTGAAGCTGGTGCGTCTACCAATTCCGCCATCTGGGCACGGGGTAGGAGGCGGGCTCTAGGGGAGCGGAGTCGGCCTTGTCAACCGGCGTCGGGCTCGGCAAGGAAGCTTTCGTAATTCGGACGCATCTTCGGACAAGGCCCAAGCCCATGACGGACAAATTGGTGACGCTGATCGGCGGCGGGGGATTCCTCGGCCGCTACGTGCTGCAGGAACTGCTCAAGACCGGCACGCGCGTCCGCGTCGCCCAGCGCGATCCGCGCCCCGCCCTGTTTCTGCGCACTCAAGGCGGCCTCGGTCAAATCCAATTCGTTGCGGCCGATGTGACCAAGCCAGACACTGTTGCGAGGGCGATCAACGGATCTGGCGCGGTGGTGAATCTGGTCGGCGTGCTCGCCGGGGATTTTGAGAAGGTCCATGCCGTCGGCGCCAGGACGGTTGCCGAAGCCGCGGCGGCTGCGGGCGTGGGTGCGCTGGTCCATGTTTCAGCGATCGGCGCCGATCTGGCTTCGCCGTCCCATTATGGCCGCTCCAAAGCCGCCGGCGAGGCTGCGGTTCGCGCCGCCTTTGCGAACGCCACTATCCTGCGCCCGTCTATCGTGTTCGGGCGCGAGGATGCGTTTCTCAATCGCTTCGCGGCGATGCTTTCGAAGGCTCCGATCGTGCCGGTACTGCGCGCGCCAGCGCGATTCCAGCCGGTTTATGTCGCCGACGTCGCGCAGGCGGTGGTTGCCGCGCTCAGCAATCCGGATGATTTCGGCGGCAAGACTTTCGAACTTGGCGGGCCCGACGTGCTGACGATGGGCGCGCTGATCCGCTGGATTGCGCATGCGGTGGGCCGCACCCCGACGATCGTTGACTTGCCCGATCCGGTTGGCGGGCTGCTCGCCTCGCTCGGCTTCCTACCGGGCGCGCCTATCACCAAGGACCAATGGCAGATGCTGCAGGCCGACACCGTAGTTACCGGTCCCGACGGTCTGGCCGCGCTTGGCATCGCGCCGACCCCGCTCGACAGCGTGGCGCCGGCTTGGCTGGTGCGCTATCGCCGCCACGGGCGGTTCGCGACTAAGGTCGCGGCCTAAGCCAAACGGAAGGCTGGCGCCGCAGGCGCCGCATAGGGGCACTGCATGAACGACCTTCTCACCAGCCTTCTCCTCGGCATCGTCGAGGGGGTCACCGAGTTCCTGCCCGTTTCATCGACGGGGCATTTGATCCTCGCCGGCGCGCTACTCGGCTATGATGACGACCGTTGGCAGCTGTTCAACATCGTTATCCAGCTCGGCGCGATCCTGGCGGTGGTGGTGCTCTATTGGCGGACATTCTGGGCGGTGGCGATGGGTCTCGCCCGGGGCGATGCGGTTTCGATCCGGTTCGTTCGCAATCTGTTGGTCGCTTTCCTGCCGGCGGTGGTGATCGGGCTGCTGTTCCTCAAGCGGATCGAGGCATTGCTACTGCAGCCGATCGTGGTGGCGGTCGCGCTCGTAGTCGGCGGCGTGGCAATTCTCGTGATCGAGCGGCTGGCCAAGCCCGGCGCCACCATCGGCATCGCCGAAGTGCCGGTCAAGACCGCGCTCGGCGTCGGCTTCCTGCAGTGCTTGGCGATGATCCCCGGGGTCAGCCGTTCTGGGGCGACCATTCTAGGCGCGCTGTCTCTGGGCGTAGAACGGCGCACTGCCGCCGAGTTTAGCTTCTTCCTCGCCATTCCCACCATGCTGGGTGCAAGCGTGCTCGAGATCGTCAAGCACCACGACACCTTAAAGGCTGGTGGGGTCGGAATGCTGCCTATCGCGATTGGGTTCGTGGTCGCCTTTATCATTGCGTTGTTAGTGGTGCGTTGGTTTGTGGGGATCGTGAGCCGCCACGGTTTTGCGCCGTTCGCTTGGTATCGCATCATTGTTGGTGGGGCCGCTCTTATCTGGCTATTGACGAAATAGGTCCGAATCGGAATTATTTGAAGCCGACATGTCCTAAATTAGCGGTAGGGCGGCAAGGCGAGCGCTTTATAGGTAAGCATAACTTCCTTATAATGCGAATCTCCCGTGACAAAGTCGTTTCGGTCGGTGTAAGCGAGCTCTGAAAGGGGCGCGATATGGCGACCGAGACGATGCTGAAGTTCGTGAACCTGGGCCAAGCCTATCCGGCGAAGCGTGACCCGGAGCTGCGCGCCGAGGATTTCCGCGAGATCGCGGAGAAATATGCGGTGCCCTCGGCCGAGGAGCAGGCCGGGCGTTGCTCGCAATGCGGCGTGCCCTATTGTTCAGTGCATTGCCCACTGCACAACCATATCCCGGACTGGCTGCGGCTCACTGCTGAGGGGCGGTTGCGCGAAGCCTATGAACTGAGCAACCAGACCTCGACGATGCCCGAAATCTGCGGCCGGATCTGCCCGCAGGACCGGCTTTGCGAAGGCAATTGCGTGATCGAATTCTCCGGTCACGGCGCGGTGACGATTGGCTCGGTCGAAAAGTTCATTACCGACACCGCCTGGGACCAGGGCTGGGTCGAGCCGGCGCAGGTCGGGCGCCCGCGGGGGCAGTCGGTCGGCGTGATCGGCGCCGGGCCGGCGGGGCTGAGCGCGGCCGAATATTTGCGCGGCTATGGTTACGAGGTGCATGTCTACGATCGCCACGATCGTGCGGGCGGGCTGCTGACCTACGGCATTCCCGGCTTCAAGCTCGAGAAGCATATCGTTCAGCGCCGGGTCGATCGGCTCAAAGCGGCGGGCATCGTCTTTCACCACGGCTTCGCGGTCGGCAGCGATGCGACGCTCGACGAGCTTCGCGCCAAGCACGACGCGCTGCTGATCGCCACCGGCGTCTACAAGGCGCGTGCGATCAAAGCGCCGGGGATCGGCAGCACCGGTGTGGTCGAATCGCTCGACTATCTGACCGCATCCAATCGCAAGGGCTTCGGCGACGCGGTCCCCGAGTTCGACGACGGCACGCTCGATGCCGCCGGTAAGAACGTGATCGTGATCGGCGGCGGCGACACCGCGATGGATTGCGTGCGGACCGCGATCCGTCAGGGCGCAGCATCGGTAAAGTGCCTGTACCGTCGTGACCGCGCCAACATGCCCGGATCGCAGCGCGAGACCGCTAATGCTGAGGAAGAAGGCGTCGATTTCGTCTGGCTCTCCGCGCCCGAATCGTTCGGCAGCACGCTCAAAGGCGGGGTGGCCAGCGTGCACGTCGCCCAGATGCGGCTGGGCGCGGCAGATGCGAGCGGCCGCCGCGCGCCCGAGCCCGATCCCGGCAACGAAGTGACGCTGCCCGCCGATCTGGTGATCAAGGCGCTCGGCTTCGATGCCGAGGACCTGCCCAAATTGTTCGGCGCGCCTGAATTGGGTGTGACCCGCTGGGGCACGGTGCTGGCTGACAATAAAACACTGATGACGTCGCTCGACGGCGTGTTCGCGGCCGGAGACATCGTCCGCGGCGCGAGCTTGGTGGTGTGGGCGATCCGCGACGGCCGCGACGTCAGCGAGCGGATGCACGCTTGGCTGAAGGCCAAGGCGAACGTGGCGAAGGTCGCCGCATGAAGCGGCCCCTCCTCGCGATCGCTTTGGCGATCGTCCCGTCTCCAGTGTTGGCGCAGACTGCCGCGGGAGTGACGATCATGAACGATCCGGACGTCGCGGCGTGGCAGCGCTCGCTCCTGACACAGTCGATGGGTCATGTGCACGAAGACGTCGCAGACTTCACCAAGCAAGTGGTCGCACTAGAATTCAGCGGAAAGAAGCCATGACGTTAGAAACCGAACGCGCTCGCCTCGCCACCGAAGGCATGTACCGTCCTGAGTTCGAGGGCGATGCCTGCGGCGTCGGCATGATCGCCGCCACCGACGGGCGCGCCTCGCGCCGCGTGGTGCAGGCCGCGGTTGATGCGTTAAAAGCCGTGTGGCATCGCGGCGCAGTCGATGCTGACGGCAAGACCGGCGACGGCGCCGGCCTTCACGTTGATCTCCCGGTGCGTTTCTTCGACGATGCGATCGCCTCGTCCGGGCATCGCGTGCGGCCGAATCGGCTCGCTGTCGGCATGATCTTCCTGCCGCGTACCGATCTTGGTGCGCAGGAGAGCTGCCGGACGATCGTGGAGAGCGCGATCATCGACGCCGGCTACACCATCTACGGCTGGCGCCAAGTGCCGGTCGACGTGTCGGTGATCGGCCTCAAGGGCCTCGCCACCCGTCCCGAGATCGAGCAGATCATGATCGCCGGGCCGATGCCCGATACGCAAGATGCCGCCGAGTTCGAGAAGAACCTCTATCTCGTGCGCCGCCGCATCGAAAAGCGGATCATCGCCGCGCAGATTCAGGGCTTCTATATCTGCTCGCTGTCGTGTCGCTCGATCATCTACAAGGGACTGTTCCTCGCGGAATCCTTGTCGATCTTCTATCCAGATCTCAAGGATTCGCGGTTCGAGAGCCGAGTCGCGATCTTTCATCAGCGCTATTCGACCAACACCTTCCCGCAATGGTGGTTGGCGCAACCGTTCCGCTGCCTCGCCCACAATGGCGAGATCAACACGATTCGCGGCAACAAGAACTGGATGCTCAGCCACGAGATCAAGATGGCGAGCCTGGCGTTCGGCGAGCACTCCGAGGACATCAAACCGGTGATTCCGGCAGGCGCATCCGACACCGCCGCGCTCGACGCGACGTTCGAGGCGATCTGCCGTTCGGGCCGCGATGCGCCGACCGCCAAATTGATGCTCGTGCCGGAAGCCTATGTCGGCAACCCCGACGTGCCCAAGAACCATGAGGCGATGTACGAATATCTCGCGAGCGTGATGGAGCCGTGGGATGGCCCCGCCGCCCTCGCGATGACCGACGGCCGGTGGGCGGTGGCTGGGGTCGACCGTAATGCGCTGCGCCCCTTGCGCTATACCCGTACCAACGATGGGCTGCTGATCATCGGTTCGGAGACCGGCATGGTCGTCGTTCCCGAATCGACCGTGCTCGAAAAGGGCCGGATGGGCCCGGGTCAGATGATCGCGGTCGATCTTGACGAGGGTCAGGTTTATGCCGACCTCGCGATCAAGGACCGGATCGCTGACGCAGCCGATTACAGTTCGATGATCGGCAAGTTCCTGACGATCGACGACCTGCCCGCGCCGGACGTGTCGGTGAAGGCGTACGACCGCGCCGACCTCACCCGTCGCCAGGTCGCCGCCGGCCAGACGCTCGAAGACATGGAACTGATCCTGTCGCCGATGGTCGACGGCGGCAAGGAAGCGATCGGCTCGATGGGTGACGATACGCCACTCGCGGTTATTTCGGACAAACCGCGGCTGATCAGCCAGTTTTTCCGCCAGAACTTTTCGCAGGTCACCAACCCGCCAATCGATCCGTTGCGCGAACGCTATGTGATGTCGCTCAAGACGCGGTTCGGCAATTTGGCCAACATCCTCGACATCGACGGCGCGCAGCGCAGCGCGGTGCTGGTGCTCGAATCGCCAGTGCTGACCTGCGCCGACTGGGATCGGCTGAAAGCGCATTTCAGCGGAAGCACCGCCGAGATCGACTGTACCTTTGAGGTGACCGAGGATCCGGACGCCCTGCGCGCGGCGATCCGCCGCATCCGCGACGAAGCCGAGCAGGCCGTGCGCCAAGGCAAGAGTGAACTGTTCCTCACCGACGAGAATATTGGCCAAGGTCGCGTCGCGATCGCCGGCGTGCTCGCGGCGGCAGCTGTCCACACGCACCTCGTCCGCCGTGGCCTGCGCTCCTATGCGAGCGTCAACATCCGCACCGCTGAGTGCCTCGATACGCATTATTATGCGGTGCTGATCGGCGTCGGCGCGACCACGGTGAACGCGTACCTGACGGAGGCGACGATCGCGGATCGCCACGCGCGCGGACTGTTCGGCGATTTGTCGATCGAGGCGTGTCTCAAGCGGCATCGTACTGCGATCGACGAAGGGCTGCTCAAGATCCTCTCGAAGATGGGGATTGCCGTGATCTCCTCCTATCGCGGCGGTTACAATTTCGAGGCGGTCGGGCTGTCGCGCGCGCTGGTCGACGATCTGTTCCCGGGAATGCCCGCGAAGATTTCAGGGGAGGGCTATGCATCGCTGCATCTCAACGCGATGCTGCGGCATGAGGCCGCGTTCGACCCCGTAGTGGCAACGTTGCCGATCGGCGGATTCTACCGGCAGCGCAACGGTGGCGAAACGCATGCTTATTCCGCGCAGTTGATGCATCTGCTGCAGAGTGCGGTCGGCTCGGACTCCTATTCGACGTATCTGCAATTCTCTCGCGGCGTGCGCGATCTGCCGCCGGTCTATCTGCGCGACCTGCTCGAGTTCAATTTCCCGGATGAAGGCGTCAGCGTCGAACACGTCGAGGCGATCACTGAAATCCGTAAGCGCTTTGTCACGCCCGGAATGAGCCTCGGAGCGCTCTCCCCCGAGGCGCATGAAACGCTGGCGATCGCGATGAACCGGATCGGCGCAAAGGCCGTGTCGGGGGAGGGTGGCGAGGATTCGGCGCGCTACACACCTTACGCCAATGGCGACAATGCCAATTCGGTGATCAAGCAGGTGGCATCGGGCCGGTTCGGTGTTACCGCCGAATATCTCGGCGCATGCGACGAGATCGAGGTCAAGGTCGCGCAAGGCGCCAAGCCCGGCGAGGGCGGCCAACTGCCTGGTTTCAAGGTCACCGAATTCATCGCCAAATTGCGCCATGCGACGCCTGGGGTCACGCTGATCTCGCCGCCGCCGCACCATGATATTTACTCGATCGAAGATCTGGCGCAGCTGATCTACGACCTCAAGCAGATCAACCCGCGCGCGCGGGTCTGCGTGAAGCTCGTCAGTTCGGCGGGCATCGGCACGGTCGCGGCCGGTGTCGCTAAGGCGCATGCCGATGTGATCCTCATCGCCGGCCACGTCGGCGGCACCGGCGCGAGCCCGCAGACCAGCATCAAATATGCCGGCACGCCGTGGGAAATGGGACTTTCGGAGGTCAACCAGACACTCACCCTCAATGGTCTCCGCGGTCGCATCAAGCTGCGCACCGACGGTGGGCTCAAGACCGGGCGCGACATCGTCATCGCCGCGATACTCGGTGCAGAAGAGTTCGGCATCGGTACGCTCTCGCTGGTCGCGATGGGGTGCATCATGGTTCGGCAATGCCACTCAAACACCTGCCCGGTGGGCGTGTGCGTGCAGGACGAGAAGCTGCGTGCGAAGTTTACGGGCACGCCGGAGAAGGTGATCAATCTGATGACTTTCATCGCCGAGGAAGTGCGCGAAATCCTGGCGCGGCTGGGCGTGAAGAGCCTCGACGAGATCATTGGCCGTACGGAGTTGCTCCGGCAAGTCAGCCGCGGTGCTGAACATCTCGACGATCTCGATCTCAATCCGATCCTGGCCAAGGTCGATGCGACCGATGCCGAACGGCGTTTCTCGCTCTCGACATTCCGCAACGCGGTACCTGACAGCCTCGATGCGCAGATGATCGAAGATGCGGCAGCCGTTTTCTCACGCGGCGAGAAGATGCAGCTGACCTATTCGGTGCGCAACACGCACCGGGCGGTCGGCACCCGGCTATCGGCGGAGATCACGCGCAAATTCGGTATGTCCAAGCTCAACGATGGTCACGTCCATGTCCGGCTGCGCGGTTCGGCCGGCCAGTCGCTCGGCGCCTTCCTGTGCAAGGGGATCACGCTGGAAGTGTTCGGCGACGCCAATGACTATGTCGGCAAGGGTCTGTCGGGCGGCCAGATCGTGGTGCGGCCGATGGTGTCGAGCCCGCTCGCCAGCCAGCACAATACGATCATCGGCAATACCGTGCTTTACGGCGCAACCAGCGGTAAATTGTTCGCCGCGGGGCAAGCCGGCGAGCGCTTCGCGGTGCGCAATTCGGGGGCGACGGTGGTTGTCGAGGGCTGCGGCGCAAATGGCTGCGAATATATGACCAACGGCACCGCGGTAGTGCTGGGCAAGGTCGGCGCGAACTTCGGCGCCGGCATGACCGGGGGCATGGCGTTCGTGTACGACGAGGATGGCAGCTTCGCGACCCGCGCTAACCCCGAAAACATTGTCTGGCAACGGCTCGCCTCGCAGCATTGGGAAGCGGTACTGCTCAATCTGATCCGCGCGCATCATGCGGCGACCGACAGCAAATGGTCGGGCTCGCTGCTCGATGATTGGGGCCGGGTGGTCAGTAAGTTCTGGCAGGTTATTCCGAAGGAAATGCTGACCCGGCTGCCGCATTCGCTCGACGACAGCGTCGAGGTGATCGCAGCCGAGTAACCCTTCCGTTTTCTGAGCTTGTCGAAGGGCCGCTTTTTCCCGCGGTTGGAGAAAGAGAATGGTACTTCGACAGGTTCGGCACGAACGGTAAGAGGACGTTTCCCGCCAACGGGGGTGGCAGATTCGCGCGTTCGAGCTAAAGCGGCGGCATGTGGCAGCTTTATCAATTTCCCCTCTGCCCCTTTTCCCGAAAGGTGCGTCTGCTCCTCGGCGAGAAGGGAGTCGGCTACGAACTCGTCCGCGAATCGCCCTGGCTGCGGCGCGACGAATTTATCGACATGAACCCGGCCGGGCAGACGCCGGTTATGGTCGACACGGTCCGCGGATCGGTTCTGATCGATTCGATGGCGATCTGCGAATATCTCGAAGAGACTGTCGAGAAGGCGTCGATGATCAACGGAACCGCGGTCAACCGGGCCGAGATTCGCCGGCTGGTCGCTTGGTTCGACACCCAATTCTACCAGGACGTGACCGCGCCGCTACTCCAGGAACGGATGGAGAAGCGGCTCGTCCACCGCACGGCTCCGGACGCAAAATTGCTGCGCGAGGCGATGAAGGCGGCAGTCGGTCATCTCGATTATACCGATTATCTGCTGGACCACCGTACCTGGATGGCCGGGGCGACGATGAGTCTCGCCGATCTTGCAGCGGCGGCGCAGATTTCGGTGGTCGACTATCTCGGTGGGATCGACTGGAAGGGGCATGACCAGACCGCGCGCTGGTATCGCGGCTTCAAGAGCCGGCCGGCGTTCCGGCCACTGCTGTCCGAGCGAATGGAAGTGATCGGTCCGCCGCCGCATTATGACGACGTGGATTTCTGAGGCTGGCGTCGATCTTCTTTCCACCGTTCGTTTCGGGCACGCTCGAGAAACCGGGCTCAATGCTGCGAGCGGTTTCTCGAGCGTGCCTGAAACGAACGGAGCGCGCCGGTTATCTTTATCCCCGTACCGCGGTGAGCAGATAATCCATCTTCACCGAATCGCTGAGCACGAAGCCCCGCGCGGGCGAAAATGACAGTCCGCGGGTATCGATCACCTTCATCCCCGCATGTTCAAGCAATCCGGTCAGTTCCTCGGGTGTGAGAAACTGCTTCCAGTCGTGCGTGCCGCGCGGGATCTGACCGAGCCCCTCGCCAACGGTGATCAGCGCCAGTCTCGACAGCGCGGTGCGATTCGGGGTCGAGAGCACCATTAAACCGCCTTCGGCCAGCGACGCCACCAGTTGCCCGACGAACGCCGCCGGATCGGAAACGTGTTCTATTACCTCCATAGAAGTGACCAGATCGAAGGTCTCGCCGAGCGTCGCCAGTTCGCCAGCGACATACCGGATATCAAGGCCAGACTGCACCGCATGAGCCTTGGCGGCCGCGATATTCTCCGGCGCGGCATCCACGCCAGTAGTCGCCGCGCCCAATCTGGCGAGCGGTTCGCACAACAGCCCCGCGCCACACCCGACGTCGAGCGCACGCTTGCCTGCCAACGGGGTGAATGATGTGCCGTCACCGCTCCAATGCGCGTCCACCGCGGCGCGGACATAGCCCAGCCGCGCCGGGTTCAGCCGGTGCAACATCGCTGAGGACCCCTTCGGGTCCCACCAATCCGCTGCTAATGTCCCAAAATGCGCAGCTTCGCGCGGGTTGATGGTGGGGTCGATCGTGTCACTTGCCATAGTCATGGGGCGTTTCTATCAGGGCCGCCCAATCCACCCAAGAGGCTTCCGACCCCAACATGGCGCGTATCGTGATGAAGTTCGGCGGCACGTCGATGGCCGGGATCGAACGGATCCGCAGCGTCGCTGCGCGCGTGAAGCGCGAGGTTGATGCCGGCAACGAGGTTGCCGTGGTCGTCTCGGCGATGGCCGGCGAGACCGACCGGCTAGTCAATTTCTGCCGCGAGGCCTCCTCGCTCTACGATCCCAAAGAGTATGACGTTGTCGTGTCGGCCGGCGAGCAGATCACCAGCGGCTTGCTGGCGATCGCGCTGCAGGCGGCGGGCGTGAAGGCGCGCAGCTGGCTCGGCTGGCAGCTGCCGATCCGCACGTCGGACGGCCATTCCTCGGCGCGGATCGCCGACATCGACACAACCGCGCTGCTCGCCTCGATGGCGGCGGGCGAGGTTGCCGTGATCCCCGGCTTCCAGGGCCTGGCCCCAGGCGAGCGCGTTGCCACACTCGGCCGCGGCGGATCGGATACGTCGGCGGTTGCAATGGCCGCTGCGATGAAGGCCGATCGCTGCGATATTTATACCGATGTCGACGGGGTCTACACCACTGATCCTCGGATCGTTCCGCGCGCGCGCAAACTCAAGCGCGTGACATACGAAGAAATGCTCGAGCTCGCCAGCGTCGGAGCCAAGGTGCTCCAGACGCGCTCGGTGGGGCTTGCGATGAAGGAAAAGGTTCGCGTCCAGGTACTCTCGTCGTTCCTGGACACGGACGAGATCGAATCCGGCACGATGATCGTCGGCGAAGAGGAAATAGACGATATGGAACGCCAGCTCATCACCGGTATCGCGCACGACAAGAACGAAGCCAAGATCACGCTGACCGCAGTGCCCGACCGCCCCGGCGCGGTCGGGTCGATCTTCACTCCGCTCGCGGATGCCAATATCAACGTCGACATGATTGTGCAGAACGTCGCGCATTCGACGGGGTCTACCGACGTGACGTTTACCGTCCCTTCGTCCGAGCTCGTCCGCTCGCTTGACGTTCTCGGCAAGGCGCAGAGCGACATCGGTTACCAGACGCTGGTCCACGATCCGCGCGTGGCGAAAATCTCCGTGGTTGGCGTCGGGATGCGTAGCCATGCAGGCGTCGCGGCGACGATGTTCCAGACGTTGGGCGCGCGGGGCATCAACATCCTCGCGATCGCCACTTCCGAGATCAAAGTCAGCGTGCTGGTCGAGGAAGACTATACTGAGCTTGCGGTGCGCGTGCTGCACACAGCGTATGGGCTGGACGCCGAGGACGCAGCGTAACACGCCATCCAGTCGTCTTGGCGATAGAAATGGTTCGCGCCAGGAGGGGGCGTAGAGAGGAAATGGAGAGCCGAGCTCTCCATTAACCCCTTGGAACGGGGCCGTCGACGCTACGCGTAAAGCTCCTCTGCGCCTCTGCGCGCAACATCCCGGCTCGAGACGATCGGAGCTCCCTGATCCAGCCGCCGCTTGCGGGATACGCCCGCGCGGGGCATGTGCGGCAGATGAACGATATGTCCTTGTCCGCCACTTCCTCCATCGGCGCCGAGCGCCTCAAGCGCCGCATGGCGCGCGGTGCCGAGTTCCTCGGCAGCGATGTCGCGATCCTGTGCGGCGCTATGTCGTGGGTGTCCGAGCGCCACCTCGTCGCGGCGATGTCGAACGCCGGCGGCTTTGGCCTCATTGCCTGCGGAGCGATGACCCCCGAGTTGCTCGATGCGGAAATCGCAGCCACCAAGGCGCTGACGGACAAGCCGTTTGGTGTGAATTTGATCACTATGCACCCGGCGCTATTTGACCTCATCGAAGTTTGTAACCGCCACAATGTCAGCCACGTCGTCCTCGCCGGCGGCCTGCCGCCGACCGGCAGCATCGACGCTATCAAGGGGAATGGGGCGAAGCTGATCTGCTTCGCCCCCGCCGTCAGCCTGGCCAAGAAACTCATCCGCTCCGGCGTCGATGCGTTGGTGATCGAGGGCATGGAGGCCGGCGGCCATATCGGCCCGGTATCGACCAGCGTGCTCGCACAGGAAATTCTGCCCGTGGTAGCCGAGCAGGTTCCGGTATTCGTCGCCGGCGGCATCGGCCGCGGCGAGGCGATCGCGGGCTATCTCGATATGGGGGCCGCCGGGGTCCAGCTCGGCACGCGCTTTGTCTGCGCGACGGAGAGCATCGCCCACGCCAATTTCAAGAGGGCATTCCTGCGCGCCTCTGCGCGAGACGCGATCGCCAGCGTGCAGATCGACCCGCGCTTGCCGGTGATTCCGGTGCGGGCGCTTAAGAATGCGTCGAGCGACCTCTTCACCGCCAAGCAACGCGAAGTTGCCCAATTGCTCGACGACGGCAGCATCGCGATGGGTGAGGCGCAATTGCAGATCGAGCACTATTGGGCCGGCGCGCTGCGCCGCGCGGTGATCGACGGCGATGTCGAGGGTGGGTCGCTGATGGCGGGCCAATCGGTCGGAATGGTCACTAAGGAAGAGCCGCTCGCCGACATCCTCCGCACGCTGGTGACCGAGGCAGCTGCCGCGCTGGAGGCGCGTGCCGCCTAAGGGACAATACGGTCGCCACCGTGTTTACCTCAATCGGTAAGAGCCCGTTTCCCGACGCATGCGACTTTGATCTCGGACAGGGATCGGGGGATTCGTCATGCAGTATCACTGGTTGCTTGCGCCGCTCGTCGGCGTGCTTTTTCTGGTCGCGCCCGCCCGGGCGCAGGAGGTTCGCGAGGCGCCGCCTGAGCCGCCTGCGGGGGCCGCGGCCAATCTGGCGATCCCCGAGCACGGTCCGGATGGCGCCTATCTGACGCCCAATTACGCGGTCTCGCCAGCCGAGGCCGTGTGGCATGTGCGATCGGCGCTCAATGTCGCCGCACTCGGCTGCCGCAGCTCGCATGAGGCGCAAACCATCGCTGCCTATAATGCGCTGATTGCCGGCAAGGGGACGGTACTGGCTGCTGCCGATGCTGAGACCCAGGCGCGCTACCATGCCCGATTTGGGGCCACGTGGCGGGGACGGCACGATTCCGCGATGACGCGGGTCTACAATTTCTTCGCGCAGCCGCCCGCGCACGACCGCTTCTGCGCTGTCGCCGAGCGCCTTCTCGACGAAGCGCAGGCCGTCCCCACCGAAGGCTTTGCCGAGTTCGCCAAGACCGCGCTTGTCCGGCTCGAGGCGCCGTTCACCGATTTCTACCGCCGCTACGAAAGCTATCGCGTAGCACTGGCGGGCTGGCGGAACATGCCCTCGGCGATGGCGATCTCCGCGCCGGTCCGTACCGATGTCGCGACCGCGGTGGGACATTTTGGTCCGGAATGACGCTAACGCAATCTTAACCGTGTCTCGGGCATCTCGGTCGCCGCCACCGGGGGGTGACCGAAGGATGTGATATGGTGACCGCGCGTTTCCTGCCTGCCGTTCTCGCTTTGGCGCTGGCGGGCTGCGCGTCGCAGCGGGTGTCGGTCGCGGTGATCGCCCAGCCCGACGCCCCCGCGCCCGCAGTGGTAGCGCGCCCGGCCGGCGCTGCGGACAATCTCCAGCTTCCCGCACGGCTCGCTGACGGATCGTTTGCGACTCCGAATCGCAATCTTCCGCCGGCCGCGGCGGTCTGGCATCTTCGCACCGGACTGAATGTGGCCGCTTTGTCCTGCCGCGGGCCGGAGGCGGCGCAGTTGCTTGCCGGCTACGCCCGCTTCCTTACCGCCTATCGCCCGCAACTCGCCGCAGCGCAGCGCACGCTGGCGACCAGCATGGGCTCCGACGGCGGGTTCGATCGGGCGATGACCCGGCTGTACAATTATTGGGCGCTGCCGCCCGCCCAGGCTGGCTTCTGCGCCGCCGCCGCCCAGGTGACAGCGCAGGCCGCGACAGTGGATGCTGCCGCGCTGCCGCAGTTCGCGCTGCAGGCGGTGGCGGAGCTCGACCGGCCGTTCAGCGATTTTTTCGCACGCTATGCTGCCTGGCGTGACGCGCGGGCATCGGCGAGCACCTTTGCGGTGGTCGCGCCGGTCGCGATCGGTCCCGCGCCGCGGATCGCATTGGCCTATGATCCGGCGGTGTTCCGGATGCCGTGAGACGGGCGATGGCGCGGCCAATCGCAATCTGATAGCCCTCCGCCCATGCCAGTCTCCGCCGCCGCTTCCGCCCGCGAGATCCTCACCCGCCTTCACGACGTGATGGCGGCCCGCACGACCGCGCAGGCAAAATTGAACCAAGTCGCGCAGATCATCGGCGAGGCGCTGGATAGCGAGGTATGCTCGATCTACCTGCTGCGCGAAGGCGTGCTCGAGCTGTTCGCGACGCGCGGCCTGGATCAGGACGCGGTGCACGTCACCAAGATGGCGCTGGGTGAAGGGCTGGTCGGAACGATCGCCGGTCAGATCGAGACGCTCAACTTGGCCGAAGCCGCGAGCCATCCCGATTTCGCCTACAAGCCCGAGACCGGCGAGGACAAGTTCCACAGCTTCGCCGGCGTGCCGATCATCCGGCGCGAGCGCGCGGTTGGCGTGTTGTGCGTGCAGCATACCGACCCACACAAATATGCCGACGTCGAGATCGAGGCGCTGCAGACCGTGGCGATGGTGCTCAGCGAGTTAATCGCCAATGCCGATCTGATCGATGCGAGCGGTGCGGCGTCTACCCGCCCGCAGTCGACAGCCCCGGTCCGCATCCCCGGCTTCAAGTTGGTTGATGGTATGGCCCGCGGTCTCGCCGTCTTCCACCAGCCGCGGATCGTGATCGAGCATACGGTGGCCGAGGATACCGAAGCCGAACGCCATCGCGTGTATGCTGCATTTGACAAGATGCGCGACCAGATCGACCGAATGGCGCGCGAGGCCGAATTCGGTGTGGCCGGCGATCATGTCGAGGTGATCCAAACCTACAAAATGTTCGCCTATGATGAGGGGTGGGCGCGCCGGATCAACGAAGCGATCGATTCGGGCCTGACCGCGGAAGCCGCGATCGAGCGCGTCCAGCAACGCACCCGGATGCGGATGCGCCAGATCGATGATCCGTTGCTCGCCGACCGAATGCACGATCTCGAGGACTTGTCGAATCGCCTGCTGCGGATCGTGTCGGGCCAGCTCGGCACCGCGGCGCAGATGGGGCTGCGCGACGACGCGATCCTGCTCGCGCGCAATCTGGGGCCGGCTGAGCTACTCGAATATGACCGGCGGCGGCTGAAAGGGGTAGTGCTTGAGGAAGGCTCGCTCACCGCGCATGTGACGATCGTCGCCCGCGCGATGGGTATTCCGGTGCTCGGCCGGGTCAAGGACGTCCGCCGGCTGATCGCGGAGGGGGATCTGCTGCTCCTGGATGCGGGCGAACAGAGCCTGTTCGTGCGCCCGACGCCGACCATGGAGGAGGCGTTCGAAGTCAAACTCGCGCTCAGCCAGAAGCGGCGCGCGGCGTTCGCGGCGCTCAAATCGGTGCCGCCGGTGACTAAGGATGGCCACCGCATCACGATCATGGTCAATGCCGGGCTGCGCGACGACGTCGCGGCGCTCGACCTAACCGGTGCCGACGGTATCGGGCTGTTCCGTACCGAATTCCAGTTCCTGGTCTCGGCGACGCTGCCGCGCCGCGAGCACCAACTGCGGCTTTACAAGGACGTGCTGGATGCCGCCGGTGATCGCCCAGTGATCTTCCGCACGATCGACATCGGCGGTGACAAAGCCCTGCCTTATCTGCGCGACGACGGCGAGACCGAGGAAAACCCCGCGATGGGTTGGCGCGCACTGCGTGTGGCGCTAGAGCGCGATGGACTGATGAAGGCGCAGGCCAGGGCGCTGATCGAGGCCGCCGCGGGCCGCACGCTCAATGTGATGTTCCCGATGGTGTCCGAACCCTGGGAATTCGACGAGGCCCACGACCTGTTCGAAAAACAGCGTGTCTGGCTCGGCTCGCGTGGTAAGCGGCTCCCGCTTGCGATCCGCTACGGCGCGATGCTCGAAGTGCCGGCGCTGGCCGAGAGCCTCGACCTACTGCTGCCCAATATCGATTTCCTGTCAGTCGGCACCAACGATTTGACCCAGTTCCTGTTCGCCGCCGATCGCGCACATCCCAAGCTCGCCGAGCGCTACGACTGGCTGAGTCCGTCGATCCTGCGTTTCCTGCGCCGGGTCGTGGAGCCCACCTGCGCTGCTGGCGTGGATCTGGCGGTATGCGGGGAGATGGGTGGGCGTCCGCTGGAGGCGATGGCACTGGTCGGGCTCGGCATCGACCGGCTGTCGATTACCCCGGCCGCTGTCGGACCGCTTAAGGCGATGCTGCGCACGCTTGACCGTTCCGCGATTCAGAAGCACCTCGCCGTGCTGCTCGCCCACCCGCCGCGCGACATGCGCGCGGCGCTGACGGCCTGGGCAGAGGCGAACGGGGTCGAACTGGCCTGACCGCCGGTCGTTTCGCTCCCGACCGGCGTTGACAGCGCCGCGGGGCAATGGGACAGGACGGGGGCAAGAGATGCAGGGGATTTCCTCTGCAGGAGAGCTCGATGGCCGATCCCGTAGGCGTTGGTGAGACCCCTTCGCTATTCCCCAAGACCGCCGGCGAGCGGTTGCGCGACGCGCGCCAGGCGATGGGGCTGGACTTAGCCGAGGTCGCCGCGCGCACCCGCATTCCGCTGCGTCATCTCGAGACGATCGAGACCTCAAGCTATGGCGCGCTGCCGTCGTCGACCTATGCGATTGGTTTCGCCAAGGGCTATGCCCGCGCGGTTGGCGTGAGCGAGGTCGAGATTGCCAATGCGGTGCGCGGCGAGCTTGCACAGACTAACTTCCGCAATCCCGAATTCGTGCCCTATGAGATGGACGATCCCAAGCGGGTGCCACCCCGCGGGCTTGCGCTGGGCGGGGTATTGCTTGCGCTGCTGATCGTGATCAGTATCGGCCTATGGTACAGCACGTCGTTGTTCCGCAGCGACAGTGCGCCGGTTGTCGCTGAGCCAACGGCGGAGCCGACCACAGCTGCCGCCCCGGCACCCGCACCGACCCCGTCAAGCACTGGCCAAGTGACGCTGACCGCGGCCGATTCGGTCTGGCTGCGAATCTACGACGCGACTGGCAAGACCCTGTTCGAAAAGACGCTGCAGCCCGGCGAGCGCTACGACGTGCCGCAGGACGCCAACGGTCCGATGATCAACGTCGGCCGCCCGGACCAGCTGCAGGTGACGCTCAATGGCGCGGCGCTGCCGGCACTCGGCGACGGCCGCATCGCGATTAAGAACGTCGGGGTCAGTGCTGCTGCGCTCTCCGCCCGCGCCGCCGGCACGCAGACCATGCCGGTGCCGGCGGCGAGCGCCACGCCGCTCGTCATGCCTAGGCCGCGGCCGAAGGCGACGCACTCGCAGCGCCCGACGCCAACTATCACGCCGAGCATGTCAGCCACCTCGACGCCGGTTGTCACACCGCCGGTGCCGACGGCTTCGCCGACAGCCACGCCGACGCCATGAATGTAAGGTCTGGCGACACCCGCCTCGGTTCCGTTATAGTCCACCGTCCAACCGCACCGGGGTATATATGCGTAAGTTCCTGATTTCTGCGCTGCTTGCCGGTATCGCCGTGCTCCCAACCACCGCCTCTGCGCAAAGCGCGGTCGAGGGCCGGGTCGACCGCCTCGAACGCGAAATGAAGGCGGTTCAGCGAAAGGTGTTCCCCGGCGGCAACGGGCAATATTTTGAGCCGCAGATCACCCCGCCCGCGCCCAACGGCCAGTTGCCTGGCACCCCGGCGACCAGCCCGATCACCGACCTCGCCTCGCGCGTAAATGCGCTCGAATCGCAGATGGCGACGCTGACCGGCAATTCCGAGCAGGCGCTCTACCGGCTGCGCACGCTGGAGGACGCGTTCAACGCTTATAAGCGCTCGACTGATGCGCGGCTCAAGGCGCTGGAGGAAGGTGCGACCGCAACCTCTGGCCCCGGCCCCGGCATGGGTGGAAGCGACGATGGCCCGCCGCCGATCGGCTCGAGCGCGCCGGTTCGCCCGACCGCAAACGGGGTTAGCCGTCCGGCGCCGGCTGCGGGTAAGCCTACGCCGCCGCCTGCGACCGGCAAGACCGATCCCGACCGCGCTGCCAAGATCGCGGCGATAGATAAGCCGTCTTCGGGGGATGCCGGCGAGGATGCCTATTTCTACGGCTACCGGTTGTGGCAGGCTAAGCTCTATCCGGAAGCCGAGACCGCGCTCAAGGACGTGGTGACCACTTATCCCAAGCATCGTCGCGCCAGCTATGCGCAGAACCTGCTCGGGCGTTCCTATCTCGATGAGGGGCGGCCCTCACTCGCCTCGATCGCCTTTTACGACAATTACAAAAAGATGCCGGACGGCGAACGCGCGCCCGACAGCCTTTATTTTTTGGCGCAGTCGTTGATGAAGCTCAATAAGCCAGCTGACGCCTGCAAGGTCTATGTCGAGTTAAGCGATGTGTACGCTGCCAAGATCAGCGAAACGATGAAGGCAGACATCGCCCGCGGGCGGACCGCGGCGAAGTGCCAATAGGGTAGCGAGTGCTGCGGCCTCAACCTTCCCAACCCCTACCCTGACAGGGAGGGGCTTAAGTGTAAATCAAGCTCAGGCTGACGAAGTGGGTGCAGGCGAACGGATGATCCGCACGTGACCGAACCCGACCTAGAGACCATCGATCGCTTCCGCACCGACCTGCTCGCCGTCTTCCCCGAAACCGCGGGCGGTGCTCGGCTTGGCCTTGCTGTCTCGGGCGGCCCGGACAGTATGGCGCTGCTGGTCCTCGCCCACGCCGCCTTCCCAGATCAGATCGCTGCCGCTACCGTCGACCACGCGTTGCGCGCCGATTCTGCCGGCGAGGCGGTGATGGTTGCCACAGAATGCGCCGCGCTCGGCATCCCGCACGCCACGCTGCTCCCCGACGACCCGATCGCCGGCGCCAGCATCCAGTCCCGTGCCCGAGAGGCCCGCTACGACCTGCTCGGCCGCTGGGCGGGCGAGGCAGGAATGGACGCCCTGCTGACTGCCCACCATATCGACGACCAGGCCGAGACCTTTCTCATGCGCGCCGCGCGCGGCGCCGGCCTGTCCGGCTTGTCCGCGATTCGCGCGCGCCAACCGCTGGGAAGCCTCGCGCTGGTCCGCCCGTTGCTGGAATGGCGCCGCGCTGAGCTCCGTGCGATCGTGCGCCGCGCCGCGCTACCGTTTGTCGACGATCCCTCCAATGCCGACGATCGCTACGACCGCACCCGCTTTCGCCGACTGCTTGAGGACAATCCGTGGCTCGATCCGACCCGTATCGCGCGTGCGGCGGCGCATATCGCCGAGGCGGACGCGGCGATCCGCCAGACCCACGACTGGCTGTGGCAGGCGCGCTCCGTTTCCGCACCGGCGGGCGAGGTGAAGATCGACGTCAGTGAATTTCCTCGCGAACTGCGTCGCCGCGTCGCACGCGAAGCGATCGAGTTGGTCCGCCAAGCCCATCGCATTACCAAGCCGCCGTTTTCGGAAGCCCGCAACATCGAACCGCTGCTCGACGCGCTGGAGGCGGGTAAGCGCGCCACCTTGGGCGGGGTGATCGCTTCGCTAGACGGGTCCGCCTGGCGATTTCGCAAGGCTCCGCCGCGCCGAAACCACTGATCAACTCAATCTGCCGCCCAATCCTGTGGTTGTTCCATTGCCATTAACCCGAGTGGGCTTATCTTAGCGCGGAGAAAGGTGGTCACCCCCACATGAACGACAACGACAAGCAGCCCGACGGCGGCGGCAATCCCTGGATGAAGAGCCTGCTGGTGTGGGTCGGCATTCTGGTCGCGCTCGCGCTCTTCGTCGCGATGTTCGACCAGCGCACCACTCCGGCGGCGGGACCTCAAATCGCCTACTCGACGTTCCTCGACAAGGTCGAGGAAGGGTCGGTCAAGGACGTCAACGTCGCGGGCGACGTGATCTCGGGCACCTATTCGAGCGGCGATCGTTTCCGGACCTATGGTCTGCCCGGCGATACCAGCCTGACCCAGAAATTGCGCGACAACCGCGTGGTTATCTCGGCCAAGCCCGAAGACGGTCCGTCGATGTGGCAATATCTGCTGATGCAGTCGGTGCCATTCCTGCTGTTCCTGGGCATCGCCTTCTTCGTGGTGCGCCAGATGCAGAAGAACTCGGGAAGCGGCGCGATGGGCTTCGGCAAATCTCGCGCAAAGATGCTGACGCAGAAAGAAGGGAAGGTCACCTTCGCCGACGTCGCTGGTATAGACGAGGCGCGCGAGGAGCTTGAGGAGATCGTCGAATTCCTCAGGGACCCGACCAAGTTCGCGCGACTCGGCGGTAAAATCCCCAAGGGGGCATTGCTAGTCGGCTCGCCGGGCACCGGTAAGACACTGCTCGCGCGCGCGATCGCGGGTGAAGCGGGCGTGCCGTTCTTCACCATTTCCGGCTCGGATTTCGTCGAGATGTTCGTCGGGGTGGGCGCGAGCCGGGTGCGCGATATGTTCGAACAGGCCAAGAAGTCGGCACCGTGCATCGTGTTCATCGACGAGATCGATGCTGTCGGTCGGCATCGTGGCGCAGGCCTAGGTAACGGCAATGACGAACGCGAGCAGACGCTCAACCAGTTGCTGGTAGAGATGGACGGCTTTGAGGCGAACGAAGGCATCATCATCATCGCGGCGACCAACCGTCCCGACGTGCTCGACCCGGCGCTGCTGCGCCCAGGCCGCTTCGATCGCCAAGTTGTTGTGCCACGTCCGGACATCGAGGGCCGGATCAAGATCCTCGAAGTGCATATGAAGAAGACGCCGCTGGCGCCCGACGTCGATGCTCGGGTGATCGCGCGCGGCACGCCCGGCTTCTCGGGCGCGGATCTCGCCAACCTCGTCAATGAAGCTGCACTGACGGCTGCACGCAAGGGCAAGCGACTGGTGGCGATGGCCGAGTTCGAGGAGGCCAAAGATAAGGTCATGATGGGCGCCGAGCGGCGTTCGATGGTGATGACCGAGGACGAGAAGCGCATGACCGCCTATCACGAGGCCGGGCATGCGATTGTCTCGATCCACGAGCAGGCGTCAGACCCTATTCATAAGGCTACGATCATTCCGCGCGGCCGTGCACTGGGTATGGTCATGCGGCTGCCAGAGCGTGATTCGTACAGCTATCACCGCGACAAAATGTACGCCAACCTTGCTGTCGCCATGGGTGGGCGCGTCGCCGAAGAGGTGATCTTCGGTTACGACAAGGTCTCGTCGGGTGCGTCGTCAGACATCCAATACGCCACCGGCCTCGCGCGCGACATGGTCACGAAATGGGGCATGTCAGATGCGGTTGGCCCGGTCGAATATGCTCAGCCAGAGGGCGAGAGCTTCCTTGGCTATTCGTCGAGCCAGCCCTCTCGTATGTCGAACGCCACCGCGCAGTTGATCGACGACGAGATCAAGCGGATCGTTGAGGGCGGCCTTAACCGTGCCAAGGATTTGCTTAGCCAGCATCTCGACCAGCTTCACCTGCTGGCCGGTGCGCTGCTCGAATATGAGACGCTGTCGGGCGATGAGATCAAGAAATTGATCGCCGGCGAGGAGATCGGCCGGGTCGAAGCCGGACCCAAGGCGCCTTTGGTGCCGGTTGGCGGCACGTCTATCCCTAAAACGCGGCGTCCGAAGGGGCCGTTTGGAACGCCCGGGCTGCAAGGGGCGTAACACCCGTCCAAATGCCAGAAAGCCCTCTTGCACCTCGGTGCGGGAGGGCTTTTTTGTTGTGAGAAAAATCAATGTCGACCGTGGATGGCAAAACATTGATATAATTCAATTATGCTATTGAAGTTAATCCTGTTCGACACCTTCAACGTCTACTCCAATATCCCCATCGCCAGCAGCGCAACCAGAAATACTGACAGCACGATGAACGAAAAAGCCAGTAGCGCCCCGGTGCGCCACAGCGCCGAGAACCAGCGCAGCTGATAGGCCCCGCGCAGCTGCCGTGCGATATGTACCGGAGGCACCCCCAGCGCGCCCAGCACCACCCAGCCCGCACCGATGCCGACCACCCCGGCGAGCGTCAGCACGATCACCCAAAGCGTCATGAACGACAGCGAATAGGTGACGAACAGCGCGTGGTCGTACATCCGATACCCGCGGCGCCATAGGAACAGCAGCGCCACCAGCGGCGTCGACAAGGGAATCAGCGCCCAGCTGTATTTATAAGCGCTGGTCTGTAGCTTGTAGAGCATCAGCCCCGGATTGGCGTTCGCCTTAGCCAGTCCCTTGTCGAGCGCGTGCCAGCCGCTCACCAGCCTGCCTGGCCGGAAATGGTGGTCGCTGTCGGTGTTAAGCGTCGCTCGGGTCCCGCGCAGCGCGGCAAGCGTGCCCTGCAGCGCCACTACATCGGTGTTTGGCTCGTCGGCGGCCGTTTTCGCCTGCTTCACCTCGTTCTCAGTCCTGGCGATCTCGGCGTCGATCTGCCGCACGGCCTGGGTGCGCTGGCCTCCGTCGATCTCGGGCGGCTCCAACTCGCCGGCGACTGCATGGATCACCGCGAACATCAGAAACACCGAGAAGAGGAATAGAGCCAAAGGCGACACGAACCGGGCCCGCTCGCCGTGGATGTAGCGCCGGGTCAACTCGCCCGGCCGCCAGGCGAGCATCGGCAGCGTCCGCCAGATCTTACCCTCGAAATGGAACACGCCGTGCAGCAGGTCGTGGCCGATGGAGCCGATCGTGCGGTGGATGTGTTCGGGTTGCCCGCATGCGTGGCAATAGTCACCGATCAGCGCAGTACCGCAATTGAGGCACATGCCTGCGCCGTGTTGGTCGGTTGACGTTTCGCCGGCCCGCGGCTCGAACGCCCGCCCGATCAGCGTGGCTGTTGCGATGTCGCCGGCTGCCCCTAACTCCCCGCTCATGCGCAACGACTATCACCTTGAGATTGCCCATGCTAGCGGGATCACTATGTCTGACTCGCTTACCCTGATCGCCGAAATGGGCGTCCGCGCCCGCGCCGCCGCCCGAATCCTCGCCGCCCTGCCGACCGCAGCCAAGGCCGCCGGGCTGCGCGCCGCCGCCGAGGCAATCCGCGATGCCGCACCGGCCATTCTCGCCGCTAATGACGAGGACATGGCCCGCGCCCAGGCTGGCGGGCTTTCCTCGGCGCTGCTCGACCGGCTCAAGCTCACCTCCGAACGCCTTGCCGGGGCGGCCGATGGAGTTGCGGTGGTTGCTGGACTGGCCGATCCGGTCGGCGTGGTGATCGACGAATCGACCCGTCCCAACGGGCTCAAGCTCAGCCGGGTGCGGGTACCGATCGGCGTAATCGGGATCATCTACGAAAGCCGACCCAACGTAACCGCTGACGCGGCGGCTCTTTGTGTAATGTCCGGCAATGCCGCGATTCTGCGCGGCGGTTCCGAAGCGATTCACAGTAACCGCGCGATCCACGCCGCGCTGGTCGCCGGTTTCGTTTCCGCGGGGCTGCCGGCCGATGCGGTGCAGTTGGTGCCGATCACCGATCGGGCCGCGGTCGGCGCGATGCTCATCGCGGAAGGGGTGATCGACATGGTCGTGCCGCGCGGCGGCAAGGGGCTTGTCTCACGCGTCCAGGCCGAGGCGAAGGTACCGGTGCTCGCGCATCTCGACGGCATCAATCACACTTACGTCCATGCCTCGGCCAATCTCGCCAAGGCTGAGGCAATCGTCGTCAACGCCAAAATGCGCCGTACCGGCGTCTGTGGCGCGACCGAGACGTTGTTGATCGATGTGGGCTATCCCGGGACCGGCACACTGCTTGACGCGCTTAAAGCGACGGGCTGCGAGTTGCGCGGCGATGCGCGGGTGCGCACGCTCGACCCGTCGCTGGGGGTGGCATCGGACGAGGATTGGGACACCGAATATCTCGAATCAATTCTGTCGATCGCAATGGTCGATGGGCCCGACGATGCGATTCGCTTCATTGCCGCCCACGCCTCGCACCATACCGATGCGATCCTTGCCGAGGATGCTGCGGTCGCCGAGCGTTTTTTGCGTGAGGTCGATTCGGCGATCGTGATGTGGAACGCCTCGACTCAGTTTGCCGACGGTGGCGAGTTCGGACTGGGCGCCGAGATCGGTATCTCGACCGGGCGGCTGCATGCGCGCGGACCAGTCGCGCTCGAGGGGCTGACGACCTACAAGTGGCTGGTGCGTGGCACGGGGCAGGTGCGACCTTGATAGGTGCGGGGATAGGTGCGGGGATAGGTGCGGGTTGAATGTGGAATCGCGAAGCATCGAGATCAATGCTCGACCTGACTTGGATGGCGCCTGTGGCAGGCGACCCGCGCGCGACCAACCAGCGGCTCGACGGCATTATTTTAGGGCTCGCTGCCAGGATGCTTGATGCGATCCAGGTTCGGGCGCGGTCTCTCAAGGATTTTCTGCATGATGGTCGACCCGTCGGCGAAGAGCGCGTGCGCGCTCTGCACGTGGGCTGGCTGATCGAATTGTGACCACTACCGGCCTGCTCGGCGGCTCGTTCAACCCTGCGCATTGCGGGCACCGCTCGATCACGCTTGCCGTTATTGCCGCGCTCGAGCTCGACGAGGCGTGGTGGATGGTCTCTCCCGGCAATCCGCTGAAAGTCGGGGCAAGCGACATGGCGCCGCTTGCCGCGCGACTCGCCTCGGCGCGGGCGATGGCCCGTCGTGCGCCGATTCGCGCTACCGCAATCGAGACCCGGCTGCACACCCGCTATACGATCGACACGATCCGCAAGTTGGTCCGCAAATACCCCAAGCGGCGCTTCGTGTGGATCATGGGCGCCGACAATCTCGGCCAATTCCATCGCTGGCGCGACTGGCGGAAGATTGCCCGCGAAGTTCCGATTGCGGTTGTCGCGCGTCCGGGCTATGAGGCACAAGCCCACGCGGCCACCGCGATGGGTTGGCTGCGGCGCTTCATCCGGCCCGCACGCCAGGCGAAGAGCTGGACGAAGTGGAGTTTGCCGGCGATCGTGCTGTTGCGCTTCCGCCCTGACCCGAATTCGGCGACCGCGGTGCGGCGTGCCGACCCGGCCTGGCACACCCGCCCGGCTTCGCCCGTTACCGCACGCACGACGCGTACCTAGGAGTTATCTTGGCCTCATCTTCCCCCGTTGCACGATCCTCTGATGCGGACAGCATCGAGGCGCTGCATCAGCTCGTCCTCGCGTCCTTAGATGACGATCAAGCGGTCGAGACGATCTCGATCCCGCTCGCCGGCAAATCAACCATCGCCGATCACATGGTGATCGCTAGCGGTCGTTCGTCACGCCAAGTTGCGTCCATGGCCTCCAAGCTCGCTGAAAAGATCAAAGCCGAGTTCGGCCGCTCCTCGCGGATTGAAGGCCTGCCGACTGCGGATTGGGTGCTGATCGACGCCGGTGACGTGATCATCCATCTGTTCCGTCCCGAGGTTCGCAGCTTCTACAATCTCGAACGGATGTGGTCGTTCGGCGATGCGCCGGCGCCGGTGGCGGGCGAGGCGTAAGCCCGCCCGTTCATGCTCCTCCATATCGTCGCGCGCGGTCGGATTGGACGTAGTCCCGAGGCCGAGCTGGTCGATCGCTACCTCAAGCGCGTGACCTGGCCGACCAAAGTGACTGAACTCCCCGATCGTGGTGGCAAGCTGCCCGCGGTCGAGGGGCAGACAAAGATCGTCATGCTCGACGAACTTGGTGAACAGCTACCCTCGATGGTCTTCGCCCACAGGATTGGCCAGTGGCGCGATGACGGGGTGCGTGAAATCCGCTTCCTGCTTGGCGCCGCCGACGGTTTTGACGCCGCCGAGCGGAGGAACGCGGACCTGCTGCTCGCTTTCGGCCGGGCCACCTGGCCGCACATGATGGCCCGCGCAATGCTCGCCGAGCAATTGTGGCGCGCCGCATCGATCCTTGCCAACCATCCCTATCACCGCGAAGGATAGGCGATGCGGTGGGGGCTGGCAGTTCTGGGAGCGATTGGTCTTGTGCTGGCCGCGTCGGTCGTGCCGGCGCAGCAATCCCCTGACGATGCCCGCGTTCGCCTCGCCCAGGCCAAGCAGGCGTCCGCTGCCGCGCTCGCCCGGTCGCAGGCGCTCGAACGCGCCGCGGCTTCCGAAAAGAACGAAGCGGTGCAGGCGCGCGCACAGGAAGCTGCAGTCGCTGCGCGCGTCCAGCAGGCCGAGGCCGATATTGCCGCAGCCCAGGCGCGCATCGCTATCGTGGCTCGCCTGCTGGGGGATCAAAAGGCGAAATTGGCGGTCCAGCAGGGCCCGATCGTCCGGTTGGTTGCAGCCTTGCAGTCCCTTGCCCGCCGCCCCGCGCTGATAGCCGTGGTGCAGCCCGGATCGGTCGACGACCTCGTTCATGTCCGCGCGGTGCTCGGCACCGCGATCCCCGCCGTCCAGGCCAGGACCGCCGGGATCCGGAGCGAATTGCAGCGCACTCGTTCGTTGCAGGCGAGCGCCGCGCTGGCCGCCTCCAGCCTGACCGAGAGTCGCGGCCGGCTGGAGGCACAACGACTCGCACTTACCCGGTTGGAGGTCGCGCATCGCCTCAAATCCCGCCAGCTTGGCCGGGATGCGATGTTCGAGAGCGATCGAGCGATTGGGCTCGGCGAGCGCGCCCGCGACTTGGTCGACCTAATGCAGACGCTGGGCGATGCAGCATCCACTCGTGCGTCGCTCGAGTCGCTACCTGGCCCGATCCCTCGTCCGCCCCGCCCCGGCGAAGTGGCCACTCCAATCGACACCGGGCCGACTTATGCTGGACGTCCCCCCTATCGGTTGCCGGCCGATGGTCGCGTCGTCACCGGACTGGGGGAGTTGTCTGATGCCGGGGTGCGCTCGCGCGGGTTGACGCTCGCGGTTGCCGCTGGAGTGCAGGTAGTGGCGCCCGCCGCGGGGCGGGTGGTGTTCGCTGGGCCATTCCGCGATTATGGCCGGATCGCGATCCTCGATCACGGTGGCGGTTGGACCTCGTTGGTGTCGGGAATGGGCAGCGTTTCGGTGCGAGTCGGCGACACGGTGTCGCAGGGTTCGCCAATCGGCCAGTCACCCTCGGGCGACGACCCGCGGATCACCATCGAATTGCGTCGCAAGGGCCGCGCGATCGATATGACGCCGCTGATCGGCTGACGTCAGCCCCCGTTCAGGCGGACCATGCTTTGCCGGATGCGGGAAATGCCGCTAACGTGGTCGCCGCTCTTCCGTTTTCGCGAAAGTATTGCCGCCGATGTCGCCCAGCTTCCGTGCCCTGCTCTCTGCCACCGCGCTCGTCGGCGCGCTTTCGATCGTGCCGATCGGCACCGCGGCGATGGCGCAGGTCGATACCTCGACCTATCGCGAGCTCGACCAGTTCATGGACGTCTATAACCGCGTGAAGGCCGATTATGTCGATAAGGTCGACGATAAGACGCTGGTTAAGGGCGCGATTGACGGCATGCTCGCAGCGCTCGACCCGCACAGCTCGTATGTGAGCGGCCTCGACTTTGACAATATGAAGATCATGACCGAAGGCAATTACGGTGGCCTCGGGCTTACCGTTACCCAAACCGATGGCGCGGTGAAGGTGATCGCGCCGCAGGAAGATACGCCAGCGTTCCGCGCTGGAGTAAAGTCGGGTGACTACATTACCCATATCGACGGCAAGTTGATCTACGGATCGTCGCTCGATGAGGCGATCAACCAGATGCGCGGCAAGCCAGGCACCAAGGTAAGCCTCACCCTCGTGCGCCCCGGCCACGATAAGCCGATTGACGTGACGATGGTCCGCGAAATCATCGTTCAGAAGCCGGTGAAGTGGGAAGTCCGCGGCGACGTCGGCTATATCAACATCAACACCTTCTCTGAAGCGACCGGTGCCGGCACCCGCGCCGCGATCGCCAGTATCGACAAGTCGCTTGGTCACAAGCCACTCGGCTATGTCGTCGATCTGCGCGACAATGGCGGCGGCCTGCTCAGCCAGGCGATCGAGGTTTCGGACGCCTTCCTCGATCATGGCGAGATTGTCTCGCAGCGCGGCCGCGAGAAATCGGACATCGAGCGCTATTACGCCAAGCCCGGCGATCTGGCGAAGGGCCTGCCGGTAGTCGTGCTGACCAATTCCGGCACCGCCTCCGCCTCCGAGATCGTTGCGGGCGCGCTACAGGACCATCACCGCGCGCTGGTAATGGGCGAGCGCAGTTTCGGGAAGGGATCGGTACAGACGCTGCTCCCGCTCGGCCAGAACACAATGCTGCGGCTCACCACCGCGCGTTATTACACGCCGTCAGGCCGCTCGGTGCAGGAAGGTGGGATCGAGCCGGACATCGCCGTGCCGCAGATCTCCGACCCGGATTACAAGTCGCGGCCGATCTTCCGAGAGGCGGATTTGCGCCGTCACCTGATCAACGAGATCAAGGCGGACAATGCGGTGCTCGAGGAAGACACCAAGACCGATCCGCGCTTCGCCGCTACTCCTGAGGAACTCACCAAGCGCGGGATCAAGGATTTCCAGCTCGATTATGCGCTCAAGACAATCGCGCGGCTTGGCGCCGCGCCGGTGACGGCGGTGGCAAAGAAATAATGCGCGATCCGTTTCTTCTCGCGCGGCGCATCGCGCTGTTCCTGCCGCTTGCGTTGATCGCAGGCGCCTGGGGCGCCCAGCTGTTCGGCCACCTCTATCCGTGCGAGATGTGCCACTGGCAGCGCTGGCCGCATTATGCCGCAATCCCGATTGCCATGCTCGCCTTTCTCGTCCCCGGGCGTAGCGCGCCGCGCACTCTGGTGGGGCTCGCAGCGATCGCGATCGCCCTCTCGGGGGTGATCGGCGTCTATCATGCGGGTGTCGAATACCACTGGTGGCAAGGGGTGACGGCCTGCACCTCGACCGTATCGGGGCATGGCGGCAGCAGCGCCGATATCCTGGCCAGGATTATGGCCGCGCCGATCATCCGCTGTGACGTTGCGCAATGGAAGTTGGGCGGGGTGTCTCTCGCCGGGTTCAACGCGATTTTGTCGCTCGGCGGCGCAGGAGCGATCGCCTGGCTGCTCGCTCAAGGTTCGCGGCGATGAGCAATTGGCGCCCCGGCGATGCCAAGCGCCGTACCGATGCGATGATCCGCGTTGATCAAGCTGGCGAATATGGCGCAACCCGCATTTATGCCGGGCAACTGGCGGTGATGGGCGACCGCTCCGCCGCAGCTCGGAAAATCGCCGGCATGGCGGTGCAGGAGGAGCGCCACCGCGCCTGGTTCGACGCGCGCATGGCCGAGCGCGGGGTGCGCCCAACGATCCTGCAGCCATTCTGGAACATCGCTGGCTTCGCGCTCGGCGCGCTGACCGCGGCAATCGGTCCCAGCGCGGCGATGGCGTGCACGGCCGCGGTCGAGACCGAGATCGACAAACATTACGCCGACCAATTGGTCGAACTCGGCGATAGCGAACCCGAACTGGTCGCAGCGATCACCGAGTTCCAGGCTGAGGAACTCGAGCACAAAGCGACCGCGCTGGCGAGTGGTGCGGAGAATGCGGTGGGCTATCCGCTGCTGAGCGGGCTGATCCGGCTCGGCTGCCGGGTGGCGATCGCCACCGCCAAACGGATATGACGGGGAAATCCCGTCCGATAATATCGCGGCATAAGCACCGCGGGGAGAGATGACATGTCCCGAATTCTGATAGCAAGCCTGCTCGCGCTGATTCCTGCGTCGGCGCTCGCACAGGCGGGGCCGCCCGCCCCGGCAATGAAGCCGGTCGCCGGTGCGGTGCTAGCCTCGCTTGCCCCTGACGCGCCGGTGAATGGTGTGGTGATCCTCTATGGCAACCAAAAATGCCCGACCGACAACAACGGCAACGAGGTCGTCGTTTGCCAACGGCGCAGTGCCTCGGAGCAGTTCCGCGTCCCCAAGGAGCTGCGTACCGACACGATGAAGCCGGAGTATAAGAGCTGGGCAGTCCGCCAGAGCGAGACGCTGTCGGCAGGCGCGACCGGAGTTGGCAGTTGCACCAACGTCGGCGCCGGTGGCGGTAGCGGCTGCTTCGCCCAGCAGGCAGCCGCGGCCAAAGCCGAGCGCCGCGAAAATACGGCGGCGAACGCGCCCATTCTTCCCTGATTGCGCGCTGCCAAGTGACCCGATAGCCTTGCGGACGGAACGGTCCGGGGGGATAGATGGCGACGCTTGCCGAAACACTGCCAAGTTCGAGACCGATCGAGCCGGACGGCTACGAACGCTTCCTGAGCGTCGCAGCGATCGTCCTGCTGCTCGCGGTGGTGGTCGCGGTCGCGCGTGGCCGAGCCGAATGGGCAGCGGTTCCTTGGACCATCTGGGCACATCTGGCGACGATCGGGCTCGCGCTGGTGCTGACCCCGCTTATTCTGCTCGGCCGGCGTGGTACGCAGCGTCACCGACTACTCGGCCGGATCTGGGCGGTGTCGCTGATCGCCACGGCGCTACTGTCGTTCGATATCCGCCTGAGCCGGCACGGCGAGTTCAGCCCAATTCACCTGATCTCTGTCGCGACTCTGATCCTTGTACCGCGAATATGGTGGACGGCGCGGCGCCACCAAATCGTCAAACACCGCCGCGCTGTGCGCGGGATGGTCACCGGCGCACTGCTGGTAGCGGGTTTTTTCACCTTTCCGTTCAATCGGCTGCTTGGGCATTGGTTATTCGGCTGAGATAGAGTCTCGACCTGTGGCGACGGGGAACGTATAAAGAACATATGGCGCAACTCGACACCCGTGAAAAACTCGAGATCCTTGCTGATGCGGCCAAATATGATGCGTCCTGCTCGTCCTCGGGTACGGCCAAACGTACGTCGAAAGACGGCAAGGGGATTGGCTCGACCGAGGGTATGGGGATTTGCCACGCTTACGCTCCCGACGGCCGCTGCATCAGCCTGCTGAAAATCCTGCTGACCAACAGCTGCATCTTCGACTGCCATTATTGCATCAACCGCAAGAGCTCGAACGTGCGCCGCGCCCGCTTCACGGCGCAGGAGGTGGTCGATCTCACGCTGTCCTTCTACAAGCGCAATTATATCGAGGGACTGTTCCTCTCCTCGGGGATAATCGCTTCCTCCAATTATACGATGGAGCAGATCGTTGAAGTCGCGCGAAGCTTACGCGAGGACCATGATTTCCGCGGATATATTCACCTTAAGACGATCCCAGATGCCGATCCGGCACTGATTCATCAGGCCGGGCTCCACGCTGACCGGTTATCGATCAACGTCGAGCTACCGACGGTGGGCGGGCTCAAGCGGCTCGCGCCGGAAAAGGACAATGTCCGCATTGAGGGCGCAATGACCGGCATCAAGACCGCGCTGGCCGACACGCACGACGCGCGCAAAAAGTATAAGTCCGCGCCGCGCTTCGCGCCGGCTGGCCAGTCGACGCAAATGATTGTCGGCGCCGACGCCGCTACTGATGGCGACATTGTTCGCAAAGCCGCGCATCTCTATGGCGGCTTCGACCTGCGGCGCGTCTATTATTCGGCGTTCAGTCCGATTCCCGACGCGAGCGCGATCCTGCCGCTGCAGCGCCCGCCGCTGATGCGCGAGCATCGGCTCTACCAGTCGGACTGGTTGATGCGCTTCTACGACTATAGTCCCGCAGAGGTGGTGGCCGCCGCGGACGACGCGACGGGGATGCTGCCGCTCGACATCGACCCAAAACTCGCCTGGGCGCTGAAGTTTCGCGCATCCTTCCCGGTCGATGTCAATCGCGCGCCGCGCGAGGCGTTGCTGCGGGTGCCGGGGTTGGGAGTGAAAGCGGTGGGCAAGATCCTGACCGCGCGGCGCTGGCGGCGGCTCAACTTGGCCGATATCGGACGGCTGACGGTGTCCATCGCGAAACTGCGCCCTTTCCTGATCGCCGATGACTGGCGCCCGGTAGCGCTGGCTGAGCGAGGGGATTTGCGGCCGCTGGTCGCGCCGAAGCGCGAGCAGCTGGAGCTGTTCGCGGCATAGCCGATGCGCCGAAGAGGAAACGCGAGCCCTTCCCACGAGTTGTTCACGAATGCGCTTGGCTTTACTTTCTGACGAAGACGATTTCGACACCTGGCGCGATGTTGCCCGTGCGTTTGCGGTCGAGGGCGTCGCACCGGATGGGATCGTCTGGCAGGTCGGCGACACCGCCACCGACCTGTTCGCGGCCGAGAGCCTCCGCCCGCCGGTGGTCGGCCCGCCCTTTCCGGTGGCGCGTGCGTTTCTTCAACTCGCCCGGAAGGTAATTCTCCACGCCGATCCACAACGCTTCTCCTTTTTATACCAGCTGCTATGCCGCCTGCGCCGCCATCCAAAGCTGATGGAGGACCGCGCCGATGCGTTGATCCGTCGGCTCGAGATGATGGCGCAGTCGGTGCTGCGTGACGTGCACAAGATGCGTGCGTTTTTGCGTTTTCGCGAGGTGGACGACGGCAACGAGTCGCGCTTCGTCGCCTGGTTCGAACCCGAGCATCATATCGTCCGCCATAATGCGCGTTTCTTCGTCGAGCGCTTCACAGCGATGCGCTGGTCGATCCTGACCCCAGAGCTGTCGCTCCACTGGGACCGTCACACGCTCAGCGAAGGCCCGCCCGCACAGAAATCCGACGCGCCGGACGGCGATCCGGTCGAGGAGGTGTGGAAAACTTATTATGCCTCGATCTTCAATCCGGCGCGGGTGAAGATTGGCGCGATGCTTAAGGAGATGCCCAAGAAATATTGGAAAAACATGCCCGAAACTGCGTTGGTGTCGCAGCTGATTGCAAGCGCACAGGCTCGGGAGAGCGGGATGATCCAGACGGCAAGGGCGGAGATCGGCGGCAATGCGGGGATCGCCTGGGAGGCGCTGCGCGACGAGGCCAGCGGGTGCACTCGCTGCCATCTCTACCGGCACGCCACCCAGACCGTGTTCGGAGAAGGACCGGTCGATGCGCATCTCATGTTCGTCGGCGAGCAGCCCGGCGATCAGGAGGATCTAGCGGGACGCCCGTTCGTCGGCCCGGCCGGGCAAGTGTTCGATCGTGCGCTCGCCGAGGCGGGGGTGGAGCGCGCCGGCGTCTACGTCACCAACGCGGTCAAGCACTTCAAGTTCGAGCCGCGCGGCAAGCGCCGCATCCACCAGAAGCCCGATTCCGGCGAGATCGAGGCGTGCCGCTGGTGGATCGAGCAAGAGCGGATGCTGGTGCGCCCGGCGATGACCGTTGCGCTAGGCGTGACCGCGGCGCGCTCGCTGTTGGGCCGCACGGTGACGATCGGCCGGGAGCGGGGCAGGGTGATCGAGCTGTCGGACGGTGGGCGGGCGTGGATCACAGTGCATCCGAGCTATCTGTTGCGCCTGCCCGACAAGGCCGCGGCCGAGGAAGAATATGGTAAGTTCGTCGAGGATCTGCGGGGAGCAGCGGCGGCGAGCGGCTGACACGCATTTTGTCCTTCCTTTCCTCTGCCCCCTCCGCCATCGGCGGAGCATGATCGAACATATTCTTACCTGGCTTGCCGGAATCATTATCACCGTCATTTCGACCACCGGCTATTGGGGCGTGATGCTGCTGATGGCGATCGAGAGCGCGTGCGTCCCGCTGCCCTCGGAGGTGATCATGCCGTTCGCCGGGTATCTCGTCTCGACCGGGCGGTTCGACCTGTGGATCGTTGCGACTATGGGGGCATTGGGCTGTAACCTCGGCTCGATCCCGGCCTATGAGATCGGAAGGCGCGGCGGTCGACCGGCGATCGAGCGCTGGGGCCGCTACGTGCTGATCGGCCCTGGCGAGCTCGCCGCGGCCGACCGGTTCTTCCTGCGCTTTGGCAGCTTCGCGGTACTGATCGGTCGGATGCTGCCGGTGATCCGTTCGTTTGTCGCCTTGCCCGCCGGGATCGCGCGGATGCCGCTCGGCAAGTTCCACCTCTATACTTTCGTGGGCTCCTGGCCGTGGTGCTTCGGCCTGGCCTGGGTGGGGATGAAACTTGGTCAGCGCTGGGACAGCGATCCGCGGATTAAGGCTGCCTTTCACTCGGCCGATGCGCTGATCGCGGTAGTGATCGTCGCGGCGGCGGCGTTCTTCGTGTGGCACCGGGTGCGCGGAATGAAGCAAAAATAGGAGACAGCCCCAGGCCGCCCCGGGGGTGCGGTGGCGAGCCCAAGGTATCAGCCAACTTCAAGAACTTTTGCGGTTTTTTCGACGGTTCAGACCAATGAAGTGGGCGCGCCAGGAGTTTCGACCTTTGGGGCGCGGTGTTCATCTGCGTCGGCCTGTATTTGTTGCCGGTCGGTTCGTCGTCGATGCCTGTGCGCCGAGGCACGCGTTATGCCGTCACGGATCGATGTGCTCATCGCGCGCGCGACCGTTTGGTAAATGTAGCGCGATCGGGCCCGATGAGCTTCCCGATGTCAATGTACGTAAATAGGCGGGGGACGATCCGCCTCGGCCAAGAAGCATCCATGTGGGGTAACCGGGGCATGGCGGATGGACGCCCGCACTCGATCCGACACCGCATTTATCGCGATTGACGATGCGCATCGCATCTTCACCCGGTCCAGCACGCGGCCCGACAGGGCTGAATCGGGTTACTCCGCTGCCAGCAGTGTCTCCGCAGCCGACAAATCCACCGACACCAGCCGACTGACCCCGCGCTCGACCATCGTTACCCCGAATAACCGGTCCATCCGGCTCATTGTCACCGCATTGTGGGTGACGACCAGATAGCGTGTTCTGGTATCCTCGCGCATGCGGTCGAGCAGATCGCAGAAGCGCTCGATATTCGCGTCATCAAGCGGCGCGTCGACCTCGTCGAGCACGCAGATCGGCGCCGGATTGGTCAGGAACAGCCCAAAAATCAGCGCGACGGCGGTCAGTGCCTGTTCGCCGCCCGACAGCAAGGTGAGCGATTGCAACCTTTTGCCCGGCGGCTGCGCCAGGATCTCGAGCCCGGCTTCGAGCGGATCGTCCGAATCGATCAATTGCAAATGCGCTTGGCCACCGTCGAACAAGGTGGTGAACAGCCGTATGAAATGGCCGTTGACCGCCTCAAAGGCAGCGAGCAGCCGCTGCCGCCCCTCGCGGTTAAGATTGCCGATCGAGCCCCGTAGCCGATTGACCGCTAGCCCCAACTCCTCGCGCTCGGCAGCGTTGCTCAGGCTACCGGCTTCGAGCTGGGCGAGCTCGGTTTCGGCGACGAGGTTGACCGGGCCGATCCGCTCGCGGTCAAGGCTAAGCCGCTCATGCCGGGTCGATTCGTCCTGCGGTGTGCCGACCTCGCCGGCAGAAAACCCGATCCGTTCGGGAAGCACGGGCGCTGGGCATTGGAAGCGCTCGCCCGAGACGCGCCCCATTTCCACCCGGCGCTGCTCCTGATTTTCGGTGCGGGCGAGCGCGCCGGCGCGAGCTTCGCGCGCCTGGGCGAGCGCCTCGCCGGCGATTCGGCCGGCTTCCTCGGCAGTGCGGAGTTGCTCTTGCGCTATCCGTTCGGCGGCGAGCGCAGTCTCGGCGTCGGCACGGGCCGCTGCGTGGGTCTCCTCGATCGACGCGATCGCGGTGTCGAGAAGTGCGGGCTTGGCTGCAATTGCGTCGGCTTCGCGCGCGAGTTCAGTTTCGCGCGCGTCCATGTCGGCGATCCGGCGCGCGGCCTCGCCCGCACGGGCCTTCCAGCTTTTCGCATCCGCCTGCGCTGCAGCTAGCCGTTCGCGATCCGACGCCACCGCCCGATCGAGTGCGCTACGCTCGGCGCGGGCCTGGGCGACTGAAGTCCGGCAGTTCTCTGCCTCGCGTTGCAGTACAGCGACCCGCGCCGTGGTAGCGCTGCCGTCGGGAAGTGCGGTGACCGCCGTACGCGCGCGATCCATCTCCGCCTGTGCGTCGACCACGTCTCCTGCGATACGCTGCGCGCGTGCGTCGAGGTCGCCGCGCTGCCCGGCGAGGCGTTCGATCGCGGCGGTGGCGCGGTCCTCGGCGCGGGTCGCGTCGCGGGCGTTGGTGTCGGCGCGCTCCAGCGCGGCCCGGGCAGTCTTGCCCGCGCCACGGGTGGTAAGAATAGCTGCCTCGACCGCGGCGAACTCGGCAGCAGCGCGTGCGACCGCGTCCAGCGCCGCTGGTCGCTGCGCCTCCAGCGCGGCGAGTCGGTTGACCCGTTCGAGCCGCTCGGCGGCAGCGGCTCCGCCCGACCGGGCGACGAACCCGTCCCAACGGCGCAATAGTCCGGTGCGGGTGACCAGCCGCTGCCCGACGGCGAGCGGCTGTCCGCCATCCTCGTTGGCGACGAATACCTGCGCCAGCCGCCGCGCGAGCCCCTCCGGCGCGCTAATATGACTTCCCAGCGGTACCGCCTCCGCTGGGCCTGCGGGATCGCCTGGCAGCGGTTCGGCGCCTGCCCAATAGCGGTCGGCGCCAGGATCAAGCCCGGCATCGAGATCGTCGCCCAGCGCGGCGGCGACCGCGCGCTCATAACCGACTTCGACCCGAATGCGGTCGAGCAGCCGGTCGCGCGCGGCAGGTGTCGCGCGAGTCAGCGCCGCCGCCTCACTCTCAATCGCCGACAATTCGGCGCGCGCGTCGGCGCGCGCGCGATCTTTCCGATCGCGCGAATCGATCGCGGCGCGTTCGTCGGCTTCGGCAGCGGCGATCGCCTCGCGCGCCCGCGCCGCCTGGTCGGTTGCGACCAGCCGCGCACTGGCTGCGGTGTCGCGCTCAGCCTCGAGTGGGGTGGTCGTGCCGAGTCGCGTGCGTTCCGCCTCGATCTGCGTAGCGTCACGCGCCGACCGCTCCGCCCGCGTGCGCGCCGCCGCGAGTGCGGCCTGGGCCACCCGCACGTCGGCAGCCTCGCCGGCCTGCGCCGCGAGCGCCTGGGCGAGCGCGACTTCGGCATCGCGGGCGGTGCGTTCGGCCTCGGCGAGGGCGGTTTCGAGCGCGGGCGCCCGCGCCTGGGCGTCGACGATGCGCCCGTCGAGCGCCTTTATCTCGCTTGCCAGCCGCGTCAGAGCCTCGGCGGCATCGTGCGCGAGCGCGCCTTCGCGCGCGCGATCGTCGGCAATGCGGGTGCGGGCCTGCGCCATTTCGGCAATCCGGCGCGCGACGCCGTCGCGCTCGGTGCGCAGGGTAGCGAGCCTGTGCCCAGCGTCGGTTGCCGCGTCGCGTGCCGTCAGGGACGCCGCGCGCGCGGTAGCCAGTGAATCGGTCGCGGCGCTCTGGTGCGCGGCGGTCGCGCGTTGGAGCTCGGCCGCCTTGTGCACCTCGTCCTCGGCCGTCTTGGCTTCGGCTTTGGCGAGATCGGCGGCCTTAGCGGCATCACGCCACCTCGCGAAGATCATCTGCGCCTCGGCGAGCCGGATTTGCTCGGAGAGCGCACGATAGCGCTCGGCCGCGCGGGCTTGGCGCTTAAGTGCAGCCGCGCGGCTATCCTGATCGGCGATCACCTCGTCGAGCCGAAGCAGATTGGCTTCGGTGGCGCGCAGTTTCTGCTCGGCATCGCGGCGGCGGACGTGAAGTCCGGCGATGCCGGCGGCTTCTTCGAGCATCGCGCGGCGTTCAGTCGGCTTGGCGGCGATCACCGCGCTGATTCTGCCCTGGCTCACCAAAGCGGGGGAGTGGGCCCCGGTGGCGGCATCCGCGAACAGCAATCCCACATCCTTGGCGCGCACGTCGCGTCCGTCGATCCGATAGGCCGATCCTGCGCCGCGTTCGATCCGGCGAACGACTTCGGTCTCCTGCCCGTCGATCTCGGCGAGGATCGAGACTTCGGCGAAGTCACGCGCAGGGCGGGTGGCGGTGCCAGCGAAAATCACGTCGTCCATGCCGGCGCCGCGTAGCGATTTGGCGCTGCTCTCGCCCATCGTCCAGCGCAGCGCCTCAAGCAGGTTGGATTTGCCGCAGCCGTTGGGGCCGACCACGCCGGTCAGCCCCGGTTCTATCCGCAGATCCGCAGCGTCGACGAAGCTTTTGAAGCCCGACAGCCGCAGCCGCTTGATCTGCATGGGACTTAGGCGCCCGCGGCTTTCAGCGCGGTTTCCATATCCGGCCAGGTAACCACGCCGTCCGCCTTGGTGCCGTTGATAAAGAAGGTCGGCGTGCCGCTGACGCCCTTCTCGCTGCCGGCGGTGTCGGTCATCTTGGCGAGCGCCTCCACCTGCTTGGTGTCGGACAAGCAGGCGCGGGCCTGCGCCTCGGGGATGCCGCGCTGCTTGACGAAATCGATGAAGCCGAGTTGCTCGGCCCAGGCGGTGGGCACGGTGGCAGGCGGGGCCGAGGCAAGCTTGGCCTGGAACGCCTGGGCATTCTCCATCTTCGGCAGGATCTTCGGCTGCTCGGCGAACATCTGTTCGAGCAGGGGGAAAAAGGGAGCCGTGCCCGCGCAGCGGCCGAGCAGCGCGGGCGCGAAATCGGGCGCGCCGTGGACCATGAAGTCGCGGAATTCGTAGCTCACCTTGCCGCTTGCCACATAATTGGCTTCGAGCGGCTTCATGCCGGTATTGGCGAAAGCACCGCAGGTGGGGCACAGCCGCGAGCCATATTCGATCAGCTTGATCGGCGCGTTGGGGTTGCCCATCACAAAGCCGCCCTCTGGGGTCTTGGAGACCACTTCGGTCCAGAGCTGCCCGGTGGGCGGGGCGGCGGTGGCGACCGGCGCGGACGGGCTGCCGGACTTGCCGGTCTCCCCCTTGTTACAGGCGGACAGCGACGCGACCAGCGCGAGCGCAACGGCGAAACGAAACTTCATCGAAGAACCTCCTGTGAAATTATTTAGGCGCGCGCAGCATTGGTGCGAGTTCGGCCCATTGGATGGTGGCAACGGGCTTGCCGTTGACGAGAAAGCTCGGTGTGCCCTTGATTGTTGCCCAGGCGGCGTCGGCCAGCGCCGCCACCGTGGTGCGCTCAGCGGCGTCGGCGTAACACGCGTCGAGCTGGGCGTCGGTCAGTCCGCGCGCCTTCATCATTTCGGTTAACCCGGCACCGTCGGCGTACGCCTTGAGCCGGTCACCTTCCGGGTATTTTGACAGGCGTGCGTCGTTCAAATTTGCATAGTCAGCACCCCGCGGCAGCCACGTCTGTTGAGCGGCGAAGATCGCCTCGCTCGCACTTAGGAAGCCGGTGCGTGCACAGCGTGCGGCGATGGCAGCGGTGAGGTCGAGCTTGTCGCGGATCGCGTTGCGGAAGGTGAGGTTGAGCGCGCCGGATTTGATCCGAGCGCTCAGCTCTGGTTCGGATTCGCCGGCGAAATGCGCGCAATGCGGGCAGGTGTAGCTGGCATATTCGATCAGCTTCACCTTGGCCGCGGGATTGCCGACGATGAACGCGCCGTCAGGGGCGCGACCGACAGTGGTGGTCCAGTCGCGCGGTGGGGTCCTGGCGGCGGAAATGGTCGCAAACAAGGCGACGGCGATCAGGGCAAAAGTGCGTTTCATCTAGCGTCCGTTGATCTTGGGAAGGGCGGCCGGGCCGCCGATGCTGGCGGCGAGGCCCTCGAGCACCGCTCTCAATTCCGGATCGGCGATGGTGCGCAGCGATTCGCCGAGCTCCGCAGGTACGGTCTTGATCGACGGCGGTGCGGCGCGCTTGCGCGGCGGCGGCACGTCGCCTTGCCGAATCGCGACCTTGGCCACCGCGGTATAGCCGAAAAAACGGTTGACCCGCTCGGCGATCTCCGGTGCAATATGTTGCATCATAGGCGCGTGTGCGCCGGTCACCAGCAGGGTAAGTGTGCCTTGCGCGCGCTCGCCTTGCGGGAAGCGGATCGATTCGGGGGTTGAGACTCCCGCATAACGGGGCCCTACGATTTCAGCCCAACGGCTGACCACCGCACTTTGGACAAAGCCGAACTTACGGAACGCAACCCGGCCGACGTCAGGCAGCAGCTCGGATACCGCGCGGGCGCGGCCGCCACGCGGTTTCTCGACAGGTTTAGGGGTGGGCGTGCGTGCACCGCTCTTGCTCATGGGCGCATCCATGCCATAGCCGGCGGGTGACTGCCAACGTCTCTCGCGATCTCCTTCGATGGTATGATGCTCATGCCCGCGTGTTGCCCTGGCGCAGCCCGCCCGGCAGCAACGCGCCCGATCCTTATCGGGTGTGGTTGTCGGAGATCATGCTCCAACAAACCGGGGTGACGACGGTCATCCCGAAGTTCGCGATGTTTACCCGTCGCTGGCCCGATTTTGCTGCGTTGGCTGCGGCCGAAGACGTCGATCTGATGGCCGCTTGGGCGGGGCTCGGTTATTACGCCCGGGCGCGCAATCTGGTCGCCTGCGCCAAGGCGGTAGTGCGGGATCATGGCGGGGAGTTCCCCACCACTGAGACCGAGTTGCTGACCCTGCCTGGGATCGGCGGTTATACCGCGGCCGCGATCGCAGCGATTGCGTTCGGGGCTCGCGCGGTGGTGGTAGACGCCAATGTCGAGCGAGTGGTCGGGCGGCTGTTCGCGATCGACACGCCGCTCCCCGGCGGCAAGCCCGAGATTTATCGCGCAGCCGATTCGATTACGCCGGACACCCGCTCGGGAGACTTCGCCCAGGCGATGATGGACCTCGGCACGGCGATCTGCACGCCCAGGAACCCGCGGTGCCTAGCCTGCCCGATCCGCGCGGACTGCGCGGGCTTTGCTTCTGGCGACCCGCAGGCCTATCCGGTCAAGGCGGCGAAGAAACTCAAACCGCAGCGCTATGGCACAATCTTCTGGGTAGAAGCGGGCGATCAGGTGCTACTGGTCACCCGTCCCGACAAGGGGTTGCTTGGCGGAATGCGGGCGCTTCCCACCGGCCCATGGGCGGACGCGCCGCCTGGCCTCGCTGACGCGCCGATCGCCGCGGACTGGACCTTGCTGCCCGGTACGGTCACGCATGTCTTCACCCATTTCCGGCTTGAACTGGCGCTTGCAGTCGGACGGGGGGTAGCGCAGACACCCGGCACATGGTGGCCGGTGGTGGGGCTCGCGACGGCGGGCCTGCCGACAGTGTTCGCCAAGGCGGCGGATGCGATCAGGAGAGAAATGTGACGAAACGCTGGATGGTTGCCGGATTGGCATTGGTCGCGACCTCGGCGCTAGCCGGACAGGCCGCATTGCAGACGCAGGCGCCGGCGCGCGCGTCGCTACTGCCCGCGACCCAGGCGCTGTTCGACAGCTATGTGGCGGACAATAAGATGCCTGGTGTGGTCGGCGCGTTCGGGATCGGCGATCTGCCGACCGTATTCGTGTCGGCTGGTAAGATCGCGGACGATTCGACGACGCCAGCGGGTCCAGACACGCTCTGGCGGGTCTATTCGATGACCAAGCCTCTCACCGCCACCGCAGCGATGATCCTGATCCAGGAAGGTAAAATCCAGCTCGACCAGCCGGTCAGCGACTTCATCCCCGCGTTTAAAAATGCTCGCGTCCAGCTGAACCCCGACACGATCGACTCGCGCCCGGCGGCCCGTCCAATCACCATCCGCAACCTGCTGACCCACACCGCGGGCCTTGGCTACACGATTATCACCAAGGGGCCGCTGCTCGGCGAGTATAACCGCCTCGGACTCAACCCGGCCGCGGTCAACGCGCAGGTCGAAGGGCCGATGCGCCAGGCCCGGCCCAAGACGCTCGAAGAATTCGCTAACCGCGTCGCGACGGTCCCGCTGATCGCCGATCCGGGCACCAAGTGGAGTTACTCGATCGGGCTCGACGTGATGGGCCGGGTGATCGAGGTGGCGAGCGGCATGTCATTCGATGGCTTTGTGCAGAGTCGGATCTTCGATCCGCTGCAGATGAAATCGAGCTTCTGGACGGTGCCCGCTAAGGATGTCGGCCGCTTCGCCACCAACTATGCCTTCCTTGGTTCGGATACCAAACGGACCCCGCTTGATCCCGCCCCAACGTCGGTCTGGCTGTCTCCGCCGAGCTTCCCATACGGCGGCGCGGGCCTGGTGATGTCGGCGCGCGACTATGACACCTTCCTGCACATGCTCCAGGACGGCGGTAGCCTGAACGGGGTGCAGATCCTCAAACCTGGGACGGCCGCGCTGATGATGTCGAATCTGCTGCCGGCGGGGGTCACCTTCGGTGGCGCGGTCGCTAACACCGGCGGCGCCACTGCGGGACCGAAGATGGGCTATGGCGCGGGCGGCTCGGTCTATCTTGAGGACAAACCGGGTGGTCCGTCCAAAGGTACCTATGGCTGGGGCGGCGCGGCAGGAACGATCGCCTGGGTCGATCCGGCTAAACACGCGCGCGGGAACGTGATGGTCAATTACTTCCCCAGCGATAAATATCCGCTGCGCGCCGAGGTCGCGACCGCACTCTACGCCGATATGGCGCGCTACGGCCAACTCAAGCAGTGATAGCGCCCGGCTTTACCGGAGGCACCCTCGACCGTGCCGACCGGCTGCGACAGGACCCCGATGCGTTCGCCGCCGCCGCCACCGATTGGCGCGCTCGCCTGCTGGTGCTGAATGATGGCCAGCCCGAGGTCGACGCGGAAGGGCGGCTTGGCTGGACCAGTCTCGCCGATCTCGATGAGGCCGCTGAGCTGATCCTGCTCGGGCTCGACGACGATCGTCCGCGCTTCGCCGCCTATCTCCCCGGTACGCGTATGCCGCCCAACCGTGGACCCGGTCTGCTAAGCGCGCTCGCGTCGCTTCAGCCCGGCGAGGCCGCCACCTATGCGGCAGCACGCAGCGTGATCGACTGGCACAGCCGGCATAATTTTTGCGCCAATTGCGGGGCGCAGACCGCGCTGTATCGCGCTGGCTGGGGGCGCAGATGCCATGCTTGCAGCACCGAGCATTTCCCACGGGTCGATCCGGTCGTGATCATGATTGCCGAGCACGATGGCCGCGCGTTGCTCGGCCGCCAGCCGGCATTTCCGCCCGGGCGCTATTCGGCGCTGGCCGGTTTTCTCGAGCCCGGCGAATCGGTCGAGGAAGCAGTGGCCCGCGAGTTGCACGAGGAAGCCGGGGTGCGGGTTAGCGGTGTGCGCTACGTTGCGAGCCAGCCGTGGCCCTTCCCGTCGTCGCTGATGATCGCCTGTATCGGCTACGCCGAGGATGACACAATAACGCTCGACACGCACGAATTGGAGGATGCGATCTGGGTGTCGCGTGAGGTAGTGCGCGATGTGCTGGCGGGGGGGCAGGGGCCGTTTCTGCCGCCGCCGCCCTACGCGATTGCTTTCACGCTGCTGACGGAGTGGGCAAAGGGGTGATGTCCACGGCATGCTGAACTCGATTCAGGATGCCGAAGAAGGAGGAATCCGCCGTGCGCTCGCGAGGTGATGAGCATGGCAGATCGCCACCGCCAGTGCATCCGCTGCATCTGCGCCCAGGATTTTCACCCCGGGCAGCAGCCGCGAGACCATCGCATGAACCTGCGCTTTTTCGGCGGCACCTGTGCCGACCACCGCCTTCTTGACCAGCCGGGCGGCATATTCGCCGACATCGAGCCCAGCGCGGGCGCCTGCGCATAGCACCACGCCACGTGCCTGGCCGAGTTTCAGCGTCGATTGCGGGTTGGCGTTAACGAACACCTCCTCCACCGCACAGGTGTCGGGCGCGTGATCGATGATCAACGCGCTCAGCATCGCGTCGAGATGCGCGAGGCGGCGGGGCAGGGTGGCGCTCGTATCGGTCTTCAACCGACCGTTGGCGACGTGGCTTAGGCGATTGCCCTCCGCCCGGATCAACCCCCAGCCGGTGGTGCCTAGCCCCGGGTCGAGGCCGAGGATCAGCACAGGGAAAACCCTTTTCCGTCAGTAAGAGCAGGGATGGGGCAGTGCCTCATCCCGCATTCCTTGCGGGCAGGTCCGATCCCGACTCCTCCCTCGAAAGAGAGGCGCCCGAGAAGGTTCAACCCAGTTTTTCCATCACGTCATCGGGTACTTCGTAATTGCCCCACACCACCTGCACGTCGTCGTCGTCGTCGAGCGTGTCGATCAGTTTGAACAGGGTGGCGGCATCGTCCTCGCCAACCGTCACCATGATCTGCGGGCGCCAGGCAAGCTTGGCGCCTTCTGCCTCGCCGAGCACCGGCTCGAGCGCTTTGGCGACGCCGTGCAGGTCGGCCACCGCGGTCCAAATCTCATGGCCGTCCTCAGATGAGGTCACGTCCTCAGCGCCGGCATCGAGTGCGGCCTCGAACACTTTTTCCGAATCGCCGGCGCTCAGTGGATAGGAGATCAGCCCGACGCGATCGAACGCATGGCTGACCGAGCCGCCCGCACCGAGATTGCCACCGTTCTTCGATACCGCGGTGCGCACGTTGGTCGCGGTGCGGTTGCGATTGTCGGTCAGCGCCTCGATGATCAGCGACACGCCGCCCGGGCCAAAGCCTTCGTAGCGTATCTCCTCATAGGTCTCGGCATCGCCGCGCGTCGCCTTGTCGATTGACCGCTGGATGTTGTCTTTAGGAAGAGAGGCTGCCTTGGCGGCGTTTACTGCCGCGCGCAGTCGCGGGTTCATATCCGGATCGGGCATCCCCATCTTGGCCGCGACGGTAATTTCGCGGCTGAGCTTGGAGAAGAGCGACGAGCGCTTCTTATCCTGCGCACCCTTGCGGTGCATGATGTTCTTAAACTTGGAATGGCCGGCCATTGGATCGTCCCACAAATTTCCGTTCGGGCTGAGCCTGTCGAAGCCCTGCTCTTCTTTCCGCGGTTAGAAGAAAGAACGGCCCTTCGACAAGCTCGGGGCAAATGGCAGGGACAGCGGCGAGGCCTCAGGCGAGGCCGAGCGCGCTCTTGTACAGATCGAGAAGCGCTTCGGCTTCGTCGCGTGTATGCTTCTCCATCTTGCGCAGGCGGATGATCGACTTCATCGTCTTGGTGTCGAACCCGGTACCCTTGGCCTCGAGATAGACGTCCTTGATGTCGTCGGACATCGCCTTCTTCTCTTCTTCCAAGCGCTCGATGCGCTCGATGAGGAGGCGAAGCTGGTCGGCGGCAATTGCGTCGCTCATGGATTTGTCCCTGCTGAATGAGTGAATCTTGAAAGGGGCGGGCTTTAGGCGAGGTCGCGCCGTTCGTCACCCCATCACGCGTTCGCGGTCAGGCGTTTTTCGCGAGACTTTCGGTCATGCGGGCGAGCTGTTCTGGGGTCGCCTCACCCTGATGGTGTGCCTTCCACTCGGCTTGGGGCATTCCGTATATTGCCTCACGCGCAGCGGCTTTGTCGAGCGTGCCGCCACTCGCCTCGGCGACCCAGTCGCCCAGGCAGTTGCGGCAGAATCCGGCGAGTCCCATCAGATCGACATTCTGTGCGTCCTCGCGGTGGCGCAGGTGCAGCGCCAGCCGGCGGAAGGCCGCGGCCGCGGTTGCATCGTCAATATCGTCCAGTTTTGCCACGCACGTGTCCTCGAAGGTTTGATCGCTGCCAGATAGGGGCTAGAGCCTCAGGCGCACAAGTTTGAGGATGCGCGACCCTATGAGCAAGGCCATCAGCCCCCGTTCCAGAAAAGTGCGCGTGCTCGCCACGCTCGGCCCGGCGAGCAGCACGCCCGAAATGATTGGTAAATTGTTCGAGGCCGGCGCCGACGCCTTCCGAATCAACATGAGTCACGGCGATCAGGCCGGCAAAGTCGCGGTGATCCAGGCGATTCGCGGGCTGGAGAAGATCTACGGGCGCCCATCCACGATCCTGGCCGATCTGCAGGGCCCCAAGCTGCGCGTCGGCAAGTTTGATGGCGGCAAAACTGTGCTGGTTACCGGCACTACCTTCACGCTCGACCGCGATTCGACCCCGGGCGACTGGACCCGGGTCGAGCTGCCCCACAAAGAGATCTTCGCGGCGATTGAGGTCGGCGCACGGCTATTGCTCGACGACGGCAAGCTCGTACTCCGCGTGAGTTCGCATGGCCCCGATCATATCGTCACCACGGTCGAAGTCGGCGGCGCGCTGTCGAACAACAAGGGGCTCAACGTCCCCGACGTGGTGGTGCCGATGGCGGCGCTGACCGAAAAGGACCGCAGCGACCTGGCTTTTGCGGTCGACCAGGGGGTCGACTGGATCGCGCTCAGCTTCGTGCAGCGGCCCGAGGATCTGGCCGAGGCGCGCAAACTGATCGGTGGCAAGGCGGCGCTGCTCGCCAAGATCGAGAAGCCAGCGGCAATCCAGCGGCTCGAGGAGATCGTCGAGATGTGCGACGGGGTGATGGTCGCGCGCGGCGATCTCGGCGTTGAACTGCCGCCCCAGCAGGTGCCGCCGCTGCAGAAGCGAATCGTCGAAGTCTCCAGGCGACTTGGTCGCCCGGTGGTGGTGGCGACCCAGATGCTCGAATCGATGATCACCTCGCCCTCGCCGACTCGCGCCGAAGTGTCTGACGTGGCGACCGCGGTCTATGATGGGGCGGATGCGATCATGCTGTCGGCAGAAAGCGCCGCTGGAGCCTGGCCGACTCAGTCGGTGGCGATGATGAACTCGATTGCCGAAGCCGTAGAGCGCGATCCGATGCACGGCGACCGCGTGCATTTCACGGTGATCAAGTCCGATCCAACCACCTCGGACGCGATTGCCGAGGCGGCAAAGACGATCGCCGCGACCGTTTCGGCGGCGGCGATCATCTGCTTCACGACGTCGGGCTCGACCGCGCGGCGGGTGGCGCGCGAGCGTCCGTCGGTGCCGCTGATGGTGCTGACTCCGAGGCTCGACACCGCGCGCCGGTTGGGGATGTTGTGGGGCACCCACGCGGTGCACACCAAGGACGTCGAATCATTTGAGGAGATGGTGGCCAAGTCTAAGCGAATGGTGCTTCGCCATAAACTCGCCAAGGCAGGTGACAGCGTGATCCTGATCGCTGGTGTGCCGTTTCGCACGCCAGGGTCGACCAACATGTTGCACGTGGTGCGGATCATCGGCGACGAGCTGAAAGGCTATTCAGACTGATCCGATCGGTGCTGGGCGGGACATGTTCGAAACGCTCGGCATGCACATCATCGCCGGGCCTCATCTTTAATAGCCCGTTGACGAAGTCGGGTTGGCCCGATTCAAAGTGACGGTCGATGATTATGCAGGTGTGCTGCGATGGCGATGAGGCGCGACAGTGGGAGTCGGCCGGGTGTGATTGTCGTCGGCCGATGTGCAGCGGTCTCCAAGTCATGCCCTTTACGAGAGCGTCAGAACTGCTGGTAGAGGGCGGGTTTGATCGTTCCTGGAGAACTGCGCCGCTTATTGCGCGCCGCGGATGGGAGCGCCGTCGGTGCCGCCTAGCCGGTACTTCCGGATGCTGCGGATCCGTTATTTCGAGGCATCACAGAGAACGCGACATTCCGCGTCTCCGCCGCAGGGACGGTGGGGTCCTGGCTTGGCCAAATAGTCAATGGGAAGCCTTGGAAACCTTCTCTGTCGCTAGCGCGGTTACCAGGCGCTGGAAGCTCTGCATCGCCAAGATCATCGGGGTAACCCTCGTGGCTGCCGTCACGGACCTTTGCGTTGTAGCGTAGCAGCAGCCGTGAAGAGCACGGTTGAGAGTCGGCAGCGTGCTGGATCGTCCACCTTCACCCGTCACATCGAGCGAGCGTGTCGATGCGCATGCCAACCCACTTGAACGCGATCACCATTGATCGCGGGAACTCGGAGACGAATATCGAGCCAGACGAGATTCAGCTTCAGAAATGGAATTACGACGTTCTCGCGAGCTGCAAAATCGCTCATTATCGTCTGGCCATTTCGTCGAGCAAGCGGCAGCCGTCGCGGGTTTGGACCGCGGAGAACTGCCCGCTCACTCGGCCGTTCAATATGTTTGAGGCGTCGATTCTTCGACGTGTCCAACAGCAGGGCGTATCAGTCAGGATCGCTGCGCAAGGTTATGCGCGTCAGTTCGGAAGCCTTGCCCAAGCGCAAGGCGAACCCGGGCCAGATGCCGGTGCCATTGTTGACATAGAGGGTCATCGTGCCAACCGAATATCGACCCGATACGAATCCGCCATTGGCTCTGGCGACGAGTCGATCGAGCCCGATGATCATCCCGCCATGGGTGTGTCCCGATAATTGCAGCGCGACGCCGCGTGCAGCGGCTTCTCGGGCCCTGCCAGGCTCGTGGTCGAGCAGCACGATCGGGGCAGGCGCCGGGCTGCCGGCCAGGGCTTGGCCGAGATCCGGCAGCGGCCTGTTGGCCCCACGGGCAGATGGATCAGTGACGCCGGCGAGCACGAGCTTATCGCCGCCGCGCACGATCACGGTATGGGCGTTCGCCAGGGTACGCATACCCAATGAAGCGAGATGCGCCATCCACGGATCGTAGCCGGAGAGATATTCGTGGTTGCCAGGGATCAGGTAGACGCCGTCCGGCGCCTGTAAGCCTCGCAGGGGTTCAACGTCCGAGCGCCGGTTGGCGACGCTGCCGTCGATGACGTCGCCGGTAACGACGATAAGGTCGACGCCGAGGCGATTGGTCGCATCGACTACAGCGCTTGTCCATGTTCGGGTAAAAAGTCGGCTAAGGTGAAGATCGGTCAGCTGAACGAGCGAATAACCATCGAAAGGCCCGGGCAGGTTAGGGATGTAGACTGTTACATCGCGTAGTGGCGGAACACGGATAGCCTGCCAGACGCCTAATCCAGACAAGCTGAAGGCGGTGATCCCGATAAAATAGCGCGCGCCGATCCATAGACCGCCATACCCGCCAACCGTTGCCACCAGCCCGGCTACGTCGAGAGCGATCTGAAACACCGCCAGCAAGGCGATCGCGCCGAAAGCCCAGTTGAACGCGATCACCATTGGTCTTGGGAATTCAGGGGCGAAAATCGAGCCGGACGAGAGTCGGCTCCAGAAATGGAATTGCGAGGCGATCAGCAGAGCTGTCGCAATCACAATCTTGATCCCGATTGGCCAGGGGAGTGGCCAGAGCCAGCGTGTGACGACGTAAAGCCACGGCAACGCAAACACGAGATGAGGCATGGTTTTGTCGGGTTCTTTTCAGGCAGTGGAGGAGCGAAGCGAAGGTCTGGCTAGGTTCGCAACCTAACCGAATGCGACACCCGTCAGTGCTTCCGACGCGTTCCAGAGTGTCGCGGCGAGATCGGCGTCAAGCGCCTGCGGCTCCATCTTGCCGAGCCCGGGCGGTCCCTTCATCTCCTTCCAGCCCTGTGGACCGAAATACGCGCCACCAGCCACACCTGGCATTGTCGCTGCCATCAACTGCGGCAGAGCCCCTTCGGCAGCCGAATGGCCGAGGAACCTGACCGCAATGTGGCTTACCCACTCGACGATCGATCCCGTGTCGGACGCCGGCCCGTTGGCGATCAGATCAGTAGCCGCAAAGCCCGGATGGGCCGCGACGCTGGTCAAGCCCCAGCCTTTTGCACGGCTGCGCCGGTCAAGCTCGAGGGCGAACATCAGCATCGCCAGTTTGGACTGCGAATAGACCGGCCAGGGTTTGTACCCCGATGCATAGTTGAGATCGTTGAGCCGGATTCTGCCCGAGCGGTGCGCGATGCTGGAGAGTTGCACCACGCGCGCCTTCGCCGCGCTCAGCAGCGGCAGCAGGCGCGCGGTCAGCGCGAAATGGGAGAGATAATTGGTGCCCAATTGCATCTCGAATCCGTCCGCCGTGATCTGACGCTTGGGCAGCGCCATGACTCCGGCATTATTGACCAGGATATCGATCGGCCGGCCTGCTGCCAGCATCCGCTTGGCGAATGCAGCCACCGAGGCGAGGCTGGCGAGATCGACGCCCTCGAAGCGAGTGTTGGCATTTTTATAGCGGCTGTGAATCCGCGCCTCAGCGGTGCTGCCCTTGGCAGGATTGCGTCCCGCGAGGATGACCTCGGCCCCCGCTGCGGCCAGCGCCTGGGCCGTCTCCAGCCCGAGCCCGCCCGTAGCACCAGTGACGATCGCGAGCTTGCCCGACTGGTCGGGAATATCCTTGGTGGTCCAGGTCACGATTCTTGCTATCCTTCGCGTAGAAGAACCCCAGAAGGGCGCTGCTTGCAATGTTATGCATCCAGTGCAAATATGCAATAAGTGCAAAATAAGAATCTATCAGTGCTAGGGCTGCGGGGGCGCAAGCGCGCCGAAACGTATGCCCGCATCCAGGCCGAAGCCATGCGTCTGTTTCTCGATCGCGGCTTCGAGGCGACGACGTTGGACGACATTGCCGAAAGCGCCGGTGTATCGCGGCGCAGCCTCTTTCATTATTTCGCCTCCAAGGAAGAAATCGTCTTTTCGACCAAAGCCGATTTTCCGGATATTATCGTCGAGGCGATTGCTCGGCGACCGAAGGAGGAATCCTTACTGGATATGGTTGAGAACGCCCTTGTCGACATGGCGGCGCGTTTTCAATCGGCACAGGTTCGCGACTTGGCGCGGCTTATTCACGATACGCCGACGCTGAGCGCGGGCGATCAGGCCAAATACGAAAAGGTCGAACGCGTACTCGCCAAGGCGCTGGCTGGTCGCAAAGGATTGCCCGAGACAGATATGGGCTGCCGCGTTACGGCCGCGACGGCGATCGGTATTCTGAAGCTGTCGACGGAGGCTTGGCTGGCCGGCGACGGTGCCGGTCCCGACGTCTATGGCAGGGCAGCTTTTGCCGCGTTAAGGCGTATCGTGTCGTAGACAGCGCCGCATGACAATCAACCAGCGGCGATGGTCACTAAGATCGGGTACACCGAACCTGCCGTGACATTGCCTCACATTCGCGATCCCGTTCTGATCAGGGAGGGATGGGTCGCCAACTCGCTCAAGCCCGGATCCGGGCCGTCAACAGATACCGTCCGGTGAGCGCCTAACCAAATTTTGAAGTGCGGCGTGGATAAGAAGTACTACGCTGCTTTGCACTCTCCGCCGGAAATCTGTCGGGCAGCGACGCATCCTATTGTCTCGTTTAGCGACGCAATCCTGGCAAATTTCGGCTCTGAGGCAAGGCAAGCTTTTACGCGATGATATCTTGTCTCGTATCTGGGATGATGTATCATCCCAGAAGATCGGGGTGTCCCGATCTTTCGGCGACGATGCGAGGGAGACACGGATGTACGCGGATCGATTTACGCATCCCCGGCGGTTGAACCCGGGTGGACTCGGTATCGCCCTGGCGATCAACGGCACGCTGCTTGCCGGTTTGCTCTTTGCCAACCCCGATATCGTGACCCGTGGTCCGGCGAAGGTGCTCGAGGCCTTCAACGTGCAGAAGGATCCTCCGCCGCCGCTTCCCGAAACGCCCCCGCCGCCCCGGGCTGAGCAACCAAGCCGAACCACTCAACCCTCGATCGAGCTACTGAGCCGGACCGCGAAGACGAGCGATGCCCCTGTCCTGGTGTTCGATACCAAAGCGAGCAGCGGGGACACGGACGACACTGGCAGCGTCACGGTCGATCCGATCAGGCCGATCGCCGCCCCGGTGCTCACTGGCGTCGAGCCCGATCCGCGCTTTGCCCGCGATTTCCAGCCGGCCTATCCGCCAGCGATGCGCCGTGCCGGACAGGAAGGGCGGGTGAGCGTGCGCGTGCTGGTCGGGGTCGACGGGCGGGTGAAGGACATTGCGCTGATCAGTTCGCCGGGTGACGATTTCTTTCAGGCGACCCGGCGCCAAGCGATGGCCAAATGGCGGTTCAAGCCGGCGACCCGCGACGGCGTGCCGGTCGAGGCGTGGAGGGTTATGAACCTGCGCTTCGTGCTCGACGACGGTTGACCCCTGGCGAAGGTGGGGGGCGGGGCTGGCCTAGCCGGTCCCGCGGCCCTATCTTAAGACCTATGAACTTCCTCAGCCGTTTCTCGCCAATCGTGGCCTACCGTGACCTGCGCGGCTTCGTGTTGCAGCGCCGGCCGCATGAGCTGGTGTTTGCGGTACTCGCGATCACCATGACCATCGTGGTGATCTCGGTGTTCGCGCAAGGGTCGAACGTCGCACGGCCCTACAAGCGCGAAATTATCTACGTCCAGCAATGGCGACTCGACCGCACCGAAGCACAGATTCTGGCCCAGCAAAAGATCGACCAAGTCGAACGCACTAAGCGTGACGCCGAGACTGCCAAGCAGCAGAAGGACTTGCAGGCGCAGTGGAAGCGGTTGGACGACAAGCTCAACAAATGGGGCATCTGAGCGACGCGCGCTGGATGGGTGCGGCACTGAGCCTGAGCGAACGCGGCCGCGGGCGAACCGCGCCCAATCCCAATGTCGGCTGCGTGATCGTGGCCGACGACCGCGTGGTCGGGCGCGGCTGGACCCAGCCGGGCGGACGTCCCCATGCCGAGGCGATGGCGCTGGCTGAGGCTGGCGCGGCTGCGCGCGGGGCGACCGCTTATGTAACCCTCGAGCCCTGCGCGCACGAATCGTTGCGCGGGCCAGCCTGCTCCTCCTTGCTGGTCGACGCCGGGGTCGCCCGGGTCGTCGCGGCGTTGGGCGATCCGGATATCCGGACCAACGGCTTAGGAAATGCGCGGCTGCGGGCGGCGGGACTCGCCGTCGTGACCGGGGTGGGCGAAGGCGGTGCGCGGCGCGCGATGGCCGGGTTCCTGACCCGACAGGCGCTTGGTCGGCCGTTCGTCACGCTGAAGCTGGCGATGTCGCTTGACGGTGGGATCGCACTGGCGAGCGGTGAGAGCCAGTGGATCACCGGACCGGAAGCGCGCGCGCACGGTCATCTCGAACGCAGCCGATCTGAAGCGATTCTGGTCGGTCGGGGCACGCTAGAGGCGGACGCGCCGCGGCTCGACGTGCGGCTGCGTGGGCTAGAGGGGCGATCGCCGCGGCGGATACTGCTGTCTTCCGCCCCGATGCGTCACCGGGAGGGCGAGGGGTGGGAGATGATTGCCTCCCCCGCAGACATCGCCGGAATCGTCGACGTCGACCATCTCCTCGTCGAAGGCGGCGCGCAAGCCGCCTCCGCCTTCCTTGCCGCAGACTTGGTCGACCGGTTGCTGCTCTACCGCGCGCCGATCCTGATCGGCGGCGGGATGCCGGCGATTCGCGACATCGGTCTGACCGACCTGAGCGCCGCGCATGGCCGCTGGTCGGTCTCCGACGCGCGCTACCTTGGCAGCGACCGACTCGAAGTCTACGAGCGCGCAAGAGGATAGATCCATGTTCACCGGCATCGTTACTGACATCGGCACCATCGAGAGCGTCGCCACCCCAGGCGACACCCGTATCGTCGTGCGCACCGCCTATGATACAGCGACCGTCGATCTCGGCGCATCTATCGCCTGCTCGGGCGTGTGCCTGACCGTAGTCGATAAAGCCCCGGGCTGGTTTGCGGTCGACGTCTCTGGCGAGACCATCCGCCGCACCGCGCGCGACCAGTGGACGCAGGGCCACCGGCTCAACCTGGAACGAGCGATGAAGTTGGGCGATGAGCTTGGCGGACATATTGTTACCGGCCATGTCGATGGCGTCGCCGAAATTCTCGACATCACCCATGAAGGCGACTCGGTACGGATCACCGTCGCGCTGCCGCCTGAGCTCGGCGCGTTCGCCGCACCCAAGGGCTCCATCACGATCGATGGCGTCTCGCTGACCGTCAACGCGGTGAGCGACACGCCCGAGGGCACGAACTTCACGATCAACATTATTCCGCATACCCAGGCGATGACCACGCTGGGTGCTATTGCGGTCGGGCAGTCGGTCAACATCGAGATCGATGTGCTCGCCCGCTACCTCCAACGCATGGAAGCCTATCGTGCTAAAGCCTGAAATCGCGCGCCTGCGCCACGCCTTCCTTTCCAGCCCGGAGGAGATCATCGACGAAGCCAAGAACGGCCGGATGTTCATCCTAGTCGACGATGAGGATCGCGAGAACGAAGGCGATCTGGTGATTCCGGCGCAGATGGCGACTCCGGAGAAAATCAACTTCATGGCCAAATACGGTCGTGGGCTGATTTGCCTGGCGCTGTCTAAAAAACGCGTCGACGAACTCGGGCTCGACCTGATGAGCCGCCACAACGGCACAAGACACGAAACCGCGTTCACCGTCTCGATCGAGGCGCGCGACGGCGTGACCACGGGCATTTCGGCGGCCGACCGCGCGCGCACCGTCGCCGTCGCGATCGACTCGTCGAAGGGCCGTGAAGAGATCGTTACTCCCGGGCATGTCTTCCCGTTGGTGGCGCGCGATGGCGGCGTATTGGTGCGCACCGGCCATACCGAGGCGGCGGTCGACGTCTCGCGGCTCGCCGGGCTCAATCCTTCGGGCGTGATCTGCGAAATCATGAACGAAGACGGCACCATGTCCCGCATGGACGATCTGGTCACCTTCGCGCAGTTCCATAATCTCAAGATCGGCACGATCCGTGACCTGATCGCCTATCGTCGCCGCTACGACCATCTCGTCGAGAAGCGCGCCGAACTGACGTTCGAATCGCGCTGGGGCGGCGATTGGCGCGCGATCACTTATTACAACAAGGCGACCGGCGACGAGCAGATGGCGCTGGTCAAGGGTCGGATCGATCCGGAGGCGCCGACGCTGGTGCGGATGCATACGCTGTCCACCTTCGTTGACGTGTTCGGCGAGGATAACGAACGCTCGGGCCTGCTGTCGGGATCGATGCAGATGATCGCCGAAGCCGGCGCCGGGGTGATCGTGGTGATCAACCGGCCGATGCGTGATGGCCTGTCGCGGCTCATCAAGCTGCGCAGCGAAGGTAAAGGCGCAGGCGCGCCCGAGATCGAGGAACTGCGCGACTACGGCGTCGGAGCGCAGATCCTGGCCGAACTCGGCGTGCAGGACATGATCTTGTTGACCAATACCCACCACACCCTCATCGGGCTCGAAGGCTACGGCCTGTCGATCGTCGGCGAACAGCATATTCCCGGTACCGGAGGCGAATAATGGCGCGCATTTTGATCATTGAGGCCCGTTTCTACGAGCACCTCAACGACTTGCTCTTGCAAGGCGCGCGCGCCGCGATCGAGAATGCAGGCTACGCCCATGAGACGATCACCGTACCGGGCGCGCTCGAAATTCCTGGTGCGGTCGCGCTGGCGGCGGAGAGCGGTGATTACGATGCATTTGTGGCAATCGGCGTCGTGATCCGCGGCGAAACCTATCATTTTGAGATTGTTGCGGGGGAAAGCGCACGCGGGCTGATGGCGCTGTCGATGGAGGGCCTAGCGATCGGCAACGGCATTCTCACCACCGAGAATGAGGCGCAGGCCCTGACCCGCGCGAAACCGACCGAGAAGGACAAGGGCGGCGAGGCGGCCAAGGCCGCACTGGCGATGCTGGCGTTGAAGAACCGGTTCGGCTGAGGCGATTGCGTCATTCCAGCGAAAGCTGGAAACGCCTGGTCTGAGTTGAAGGCGGCTCCTCCGCGAGACCTCGGTTTTTCGCACAGTGGCGGCGCATCAATCACTTTACGCCCACTTTCCGTACAGATTGCGCGTTCCTATCCAGATTGTCGCCCCATATCTTCCCGCTGTCGCAGCCCCTTAGCCGTGGCGATCCAAAGGGGCTGGGACGAAGTCCTTTCGCCTTCATAGCCATGCGCACCGCACAGCGGGCGTGAGCGCGCTTGGAGAGGCTCCGGCGTCGGCCGGGGCCTCTCCTTTCTTTTCTCGTGCCGATGTGCGGCGGTCAGGGGCATCGAGCCCCTTCGCGCCGCGAGGACTGAGCGCCTTTGCGCGTGGCTTCGTGACCGGTCGATTTCGACCCCGCGAGGGCGGACAAAGGGGAGGGGGGTGGACCCATGCGGTTCCACAAGGGAGGACGAGATGTCCATCACGTTCCGCATCGCCACCGCCGCCGACAATCTGCAAGGCCCGGTCGCCACCATCACTGCCCGCCAGCTCGCCGCCTTCCGCACGTTCCTGCGCCAAGAAAGCGTGCGCACCGGGACCGTCTTGCTCGATCCTGACGCTGACGAGGATGCGTTCCTCTCCTATCATTTCGAGGCGCGGGTCTGCCCGGTCGCGCTCGCAGCCGTGACGCGCGTGTTCGAATTCCAGAGCGATGTGATCAGCGTCATCGAAGAGGCGTAGTTCCGCCTTCGCCGGGTCAGCGTGACTCGGATCGAAGAGACAGGTACAATCCGGCTGCGCGTCGCGCTGACGTCCGACATCGGCGCCGAACTCGATCTCACCACCGGCAATGCCCACGCCCTCCTCGAGGGCCTCGGCTTGCGTCCCGACAACGTTGGTGAAATCCCGATCGACACGGTGCGCGCGCGGCTAGCCAATCCGGCCGTGCGGCGACGTGCTGCCGAGCACGGCGTCACCGCCTATCTCGACCGGCTTGACCAGCTGCTTGCGACCGCAGCTGCCGACGATACTTCACGGCTGGATGGGCATAGCCTCCGTCCAAAACCGTCGATGAGGGAGGGCGCGCCGCACCGCTGGCGCGCCCTTTTTTGCCTGGATGGCCAAAGCTTGAATTCGCGACTTCGGCCTCCAATCTTCATTGGTAAGGGCGTGGCCACGCCCTTCCATGGACAGCGAACCAGAACCAGCAAACCGAAAACAGCCAGCAAAACTCAGATCCAAACAGCGAACCCGAACAGCCAGAAAACAGCTAACCCAGATCCAAAGCGAAACATGGAAACATAGAGGTTCGGCCTCTCAAAACACCGAGCAAGCGCGTTGCAACGTATTACCCCTTCAACCTGGGGGCGCGTCCCCATCGCTGGAAGTCAAAGCGATGGAATGGCACAATTTCGCAGAGATCCTGTTTGGTCTCGCTGCTGTTATCACTGCCCTCAAGCAGGGCGGGAAAAAGAAGTGAACGAGGGGGCGGCAGGTGCAGACCTGCCGCCCTTTCGCGTTTCTGGCCCCGGTGCCCTCGAGCTACGGGTGAAATGCGGCGCACTGATCCTTCCAGTTACCATCGAACAGCTCGCGGTTTCGGTCCACGATCGCCTGGGATACCGATGCACCCGTCACCCAAAGACGATGCATCTCGATCTGATGCACCTTGGTCTCGAAGTCATAGATGAAGCGAATGTAGCGTGGATCACCCTTGAATTCGGGCGGAGCGTCTACTGCCGCAGGCCATCGACCGATCGGCCTGGCCCTGCGCGCGCCAGACGCTGTCGAACCTAAGCGGCGCGCGATACCCATAGTCTCCAAATCTGCTGGCGAAGTCTGGCAATCATTATGGCGAGGCTGACAATCATCGCGAGGGTTACACCGATAATCCACTGGCACACCGAAATCCCGGCCTTATTCGCGACGAATATCAACGGGAATTGGATCAGGGAGATAGTGACCGCGAACGCAGTTCCCAGGGAGTCGCGGGCAGCTGCAGACAAGATGCTCCGCCGGACCATGAAGGGTGTCAGATAATCTGCCGCCTCAGTGGGCTTGTCCGAAGCGATGCCTCTAGCCCTGGCATCGCGGTTCATGAATATGTCGATACCGAAGGAGAGGCTCGTGTTCCGCTACGCGATTGGCTGTGCGATTCACTGGTTCCGATGGCGAAGCGCGATGCCCGTCGGCTTATGATCGTCGAAGAGGTCAAAGCGTCGCTTGCTGCACAAGACGCTTTGCCAGAAGACACCGAGGGGGCCGCAAAGGCGATAGATACTGAAGTCCGTGAACGGGTCCGGCGCTCCGGCCGGTGCAACGTCAGTCGTGCCGTCTCCGATCTCGTCCGCGCCGGTCTGGTTCGTCGACATTACCAAGGTTGTCGGGTCGACCATCACAACCGTGGTGCTCAGCGCGAGGCGGTGTACACCATCACTTAAGCCGCTGCGCGCGCCCTGTGGTCTCAAAATGCCCAAGAATGAGGTTCGCAGGATCACGAGTTTCATGACTGCCCGGTTTCAACGGATTGTTGAAATAGAGGATTCAGTGAAAATATTTGCTATTTCAGCCGAATTGCGGTTTCAACGATGCGGTGAAAGACCGAATCGGCACTGAACGACGCGCTGCTGAAGCGCTCAAAGCCTTTATTGGCTCGATCCCGCAGTTCGCGCTTTGCGAGATGACGTCTGTCGGCAACCCAGGTGAGGTCGACCGCGGCGCAGACATCATCGCTGAAACCGTATTCGCCGGTCGGCCGCTAAAGCTCGTGGTTGAGATCAAGACCAACGGGCAACCCCGAATGGCGCACCAAGCAGCCTACCAGCTTAAGCGCTATCTGGATCAAACAGGCCAAGAGGGCGTGCCGATGTTCATCGCGCCCTATCTTTCAAAACAGGCGCAGGCGGCATGCCGCGAGGAGGACCTCGCCTACCTTGATTTCCAGGGCAACGCCCGACTGGTCTTCGATACCATCTTCATCGAGCGCAAGGTCGAAGCGAAGCCGGAGCCCGAACGACGTTCCCTGCGGACCCTGTTCAAGCCAAAGTCGGCTCGCATCCTGCGCATGCTGCTGGACGAGCCACAACGGCCCTGGCGCGTGACCGAGCTTGCTGAAGCCGCCAAGGTGAGCCTCGGGCTGGTCAGCGCAGTCGGCACCGCGCTGCGCGAACGCGAATGGGCTGACCAGACGGAGCAGGGGCTGCGCCTCGTCGATCCGTCCGGTCTGCTGGATGAATGGGCCCACAACTATGAGCAGCCCAAAGGGGAGGAGGTCCGCCTCTATACCCACCTTCATGGCAAGGCTCTGGCAGAGCGCTTGCGTGATCTGGCGACGGAGGAGGGAAGGGTAGCCTTGGCCTCATTCAGCGCGGCTGATTGGTACGCACCCTTCGTCCGGCAGAGCACCAGCTTCTTCTACGCCGACGAGAAGGGGCTTGGCTCCCTACAGACGATCCTAAACCTGAGCGCGCCGGCGAAGGGTGCGAACATCGTCGTACGCGTCCCCGATGAGGATGGCGTGCTCGATGACGCGCGGCCGGTCGCCCCGGGGGTCATCGTGACCAGTCCCATCCAGACCTATCTCGATCTGATGGCGAGCGGCGAGCGTGGCGCCGAAGGAGCCGAACATCTGAAGGACAGGCTTTTGCGGTGGCCAGCATGAATGACGAGCCGCAATCGGCCAACGATTACGACGATCGCACAAGCACTGCGGTCCGATCGGTTCTCGTCGAGATCGGCCAGACGCTGGGCAGCTTTCGCGGGAAGTTCGCAGTGATCGGCGGCGCCGTTCCCTGGCTGCTGCTCGAGGACAGCGAGATGCGTCACGTCGGCACCCTCGACATAGACCTCAGTCTCGACGCGCAGGCTCTGGCCGCCGGCGAAGAATATGTCGCGCTTGTCGATGCTCTGCAGGGGCAGGGTTACGCCCCCCGCGACACGCTAAGATATTTCCAGATGGTCCGGACAGTGCAGCCGAAAGACGATGGACCTCCAATTGATGTGATCGTCGATTTCCTGCGGCCCTATGACGCAGTCCTGGAGAAGAACAGGCCGCCGCTCACCACCGAATTCGCGACCCAGCGTGCATCCGGCGCGGAGCTTGCTATCCACTTCCACGAGCTCGTCGCGATCGAAGGCGATATGCCCAAGGGCGGGACCAACAAGGTGATGATCGCAGTCGCCTCGATTCCGGCGCTTCTCGCCATGAAAGGCTTTGCACTCGACGGACGGTACAAGCAGAAAGACGCCTACGACGTCTATTACTCGATCCGGAATTATCCCGGCGGGGTCGATGCGCTTGCGGACGATTGCCGCCCGTTGTTGGAGCATCAGAGTGGTCGGGACGGCTTCGGCCATGTCGTTGCGAAGTTCGACGATCCGGACGGCTATGGCCCGACATGCGTGCGCAACTTCGTAGAGGGCTCGGATATCTTGGACGGCCGGACACCAGATGAGTGGCAGCAGGATGCCTTTGGGCAGGTCGATGCCTGGGCCCGCGCGATGGGACTTAGATGACACACGGATCTGCGGGGCCGCGATGAAGCTTATTCAGACCGCCGACTGGCAGCTCGAAAACCTTACGGGCGGTTTGAGCCGGAAGTGCGTGCCGCACTTTCCGAGGCGCGATTCGACGCCATTGATGCGATCGGGAAGGAAGCCGCTCGGCACGGCTTGGTCTACGTCGTGGTCGCGGGCGACCCTCGCGGTGGTCATCGGTGGCAAGCGGCGGCGTGGTATCGATCTTGCCATGCTGGGGGCGTCGCAGCCAGCTTGCATAACGCTGAGACTTTTTTGGCAGGCGCGTTCACCTATCCTTCGACCTTTGCCAAGTCCTCGACCGGGATCGTCACCAGTCGATGATCAAGCATGTTTCGTTCCGCCGCTTCGAGGGTCTTGCGACGGATGAAATCGCTCCGCAGCCGTGTCCAGCAGCGCGCGCTCTGTCGGGCTGAACCGGACACTCACGTGCCGAGAACCGAAAGATCTTACCTGCCAGTCGCGTTCTGCGTCAGCCGAGTAACGTGGCCCATCTTGCGCCCTGGCCGCGCCTGCTCTTTTCCGTAAAGATGCAGGTGTGCACCGGGCTCGGCGAGGATTTCGGCCCAGCGGTCGCCTGCGTCGCCTATCAGATTTTCCATCTCGACCTGAGTTGCGGTCAGCCCGGTATCTCCCAAAGGCAGTCCGCAGATCGCACGGATGTGGTTCTCGAACTGCGAGGTCACCGCCCCCTCGATCGTCCAGTGCCCGCTGTTGTGCACGCGCGGTGCCATCTCGTTAAAGACTGGACCCTCCGGGGTCGCAAAGAACTCGCACGCCAGCACTCCGACATGGTCGAGCGCATCGGCGATCCGCCCAGTCAGCGCTGCGGCCTGACCCCACAAGGCGGCGATCTCGACCGGTGCGGGCAGCATCGATCGTTCGAGGATCGCGTCTTTATGCTGGTTCCAGGGCGGTGGATAGCTCACCATCTGTCCGTTCCGCCCGCGCACAAGAATGATCGAAAATTCGTGGGTGAACGGGACGAACGCCTCCAACACTGCCGGTCCGCGGATGCTCTCCCACGCGACCTCCGCCTCGGACGCATGGTTGATCCGAACTTGGCCCTTACCGTCATAGCCAAAACGCGCGGTCTTGAGCACGGCGGGCGTGCCGATCTCGGCTAGTGCCGCCTCCAGGCTTTCACGGCTGTCCACCGGGCGCCAGCGTGCGGGACTACCGCCGACGCCCTCGACGAAGCGCTTCTCTTCGATTCGGTCCTGCGCCACCTTCAGCGACACCGGCGAAGGGTGCACGGGCACCCGTTCGGCCAGCCACTCGACCGGGCCGGCGGCGATGTTCTCAAATTCATAAGTCACCACGTCGCACTGCGCGGCGAAATCGGCGAGCACGATGCGGTTGTGGTAATCGGCGCGGGTCATGCTCGACGCGGTCTGCGCGGCGACGCTCTCTTCGTCGGGAGCGAGCACATGGGTGCGATAGCCGAGCTGCGCGGCCGCGGCCGCGAGCATCCGCCCGAGTTGCCCGCCGCCGAGGATACCGATCGTGGAGCCGGGGGGCAGCATCATGACGGGTCGACCGCGACTGCAGCGGTCTGCGCCGCGCGCCATGCCTTGAGCCGTTCGGCCAGCGCAGCGTCGTAAGTTGCCAGGATCGCGGTGGCCAACAATCCGGCGTTAATCGCGCCGGGCTTGCCGATCGCCAAGGTGCCGACCGGGATGCCGCCCGGCATCTGCACGATCGATAGCAGGCTATCCATGCCCTTGAGCGCATGGCTCTCGACCGGTACGCCGAGCACCGGTAAATGCGTCATCGACGCCGTCATCCCGGGTAGGTGCGCCGCGCCGCCGGCGCCGCCGATGATCACCTTCAGTCCACGGTCTGCAGCGGTGGTAGCGTAATCGTATAGCCGCTGCGGGGTGCGGTGGGCGGAAATTACCTTGCTTTCATGGGCCACGCCGAGCGCGTCGAGGATCTCTGCTGCGTGGCGCATCGTCTCCCAATCGGAGGTGCTGCCCATGATGATGCCGACCAGCGCCATTGCGATACCCTTAGAAGAAAGCGCTGCCTAACGAGGGGGGCGGGAGAGGGCAACCGCCTCCCCCGTTCTCCGCTCAGCGTTCGCTCAGATAATAGCGATCGAGCGCGTTCAGCTTCCCGTCGAGCTCATAGATGATCGGCTGCCCGGTCGGGATTTCGAGATGGGTGATCTCGTCATCTGGAATGTTTGACAGATGTTTCACCAGCGCACGCAGCGAATTGCCATGTGCGGAGATCAGCACACGCTGGCCATCCTTGAGCGCCGGGGCGATTCGCTCGTCCCAATATGGCAGCACCCGCGCAATCGTGTCCTTCAGGCTTTCCGTCGCGGGCACGCTGATGCCCGCGTAGCGGCGGTCCTTGGATAGGTCGAACTCGCTGCCCGCTTCCATCGGCGGCGGTGGGATATCGAAGCTGCGGCGCCAGATCTTGACCTGATCGTCACCGTGCTTGGCTGCGGTCTCAGCCTTGTCCAGGCCGGTCAGCCCGCCGTAGTGGCGCTCGTTGAGCCGCCAGTCTTTCTCGGTCGGCAGCCATAGCCGGCCCATCGCTTCCAATGCGAGGTTGAGCGTCTTGATCGCCCGGGTCTGCAAGCTGGTGAAGGTCAGATCGAAGTCGAGGCCTTTAGCAGCCATCAGTTCCCCGGCCGCACGCGCTTCGGCGGCGCCCTTCTCGGTCACGTCGACATCCCACCAGCCGGTGAAGCGGTTCTCGAGGTTCCAGGACGACTGGCCGTGGCGGATCAGGACGAGGGTGGGCATCGGATCTCCTTGGGGAGGTCGCGCGTCAGGGTGCGCGTAAAAAAGCAATTATACGGGCTGGCCGCATAGTCGGCGAATGGTCCGCAGGCTTCAAAGCCGAATGCCTCATAAAGTGCAATGGCTGGAAGAAAGGAGGATTCTGTGTCGGTCTCCAAACTCAGCCGCGCATAACGCCGCATGCGGGCCACCTCGACGATATGCGCGAGCATCGTGCGGGCGACGCCGCGGCGCAGGTGGGTCGGTGCGGTGCGCATCGATTTAATCTCACCGTGGTCAGGGTCGAGTTGCTTGAGCGCCCCGAAGCCGGCGAGCATGTCGCCGTCCCAGGCGGTCCAAAAGGTGACCTCCGGGGCGCTAAGCCCGCTCGCATCGAGCGCGAAGGCGTGCTCGCGCGGCGTATTGTTGCGCAACTCGGCAAGGTGAAGCCGCAGAAGGTCGGCAACATGCGGAGCGGAGGGGGCGTCCTGGCGAATGTTCATCGGCATAATATCGGCACTGGATTATCCGTCACCCTGAAATGCGCCCAGCATGACGAAAACACGACCTCAAATCTCGTCGATCATCCCCCCCAGCGTTTCCAGGCAGGCGTGCGCCAGCGCCTTGGACCGCTCCGGGCTCCAGCCGAATTCCGCATCTGGGTTCGGGTCATGGTCCTTGAATGGCATTTCCAGTGTCATCGCCACCGCACCGAACCGATTGGCTAGCTGATTGGTCGACATCGACAGATTTGCGCGCCCGGGCTGCGATTTCGGATAGCCTTTCTCGGTCTGGAAATCGCGGGTCGCTGCCGCGAGCCGCCGGCCGAATTCGTAGAATTTTTCTCCCAGCGCGTCGGTCCAATTCGGGATGCCTTCGAAACCGGCCAGGAAGTTGGCGGGAATGGCCTCGTCGCCGTGGACGTCCATCGCAAAGGCGACTCCGGTCACGTCCATCGCTGCGCGGACGTGATACACTTCGGGGCTCTTCTCCAGGCTCGGCTCGTGCCATTCGCGGTTCAAATTCACCCCCGCCGCATTGGTGCGCAGATGCCCGCGGAAGCTGCCGTCGGGGTTCATGTTGGGGATGAGATGGAAGGTCGCCTTCTCCAGCAGTGCCCGAGTGACCGGGTCGTCCGAATCGGTAAGGCGCTCCACAATCCCTTCGAGAAACCATTCGGCCATGGATTCGCCGGGGTGCTGGCGCGCATAGAGCCACACCGGCTTGGCGCCGGAACCGATGGTCAGGCAATCGATCGCGCGTCCGTCGAGCGTCTGGCCCAGTTCGCGGTGGGTGACGCCGGGCACCAGCGCGGCCTCGGCGATCAGCGCATCGTGGCGCTCCATCGTATAGGGCGCGAAATAGGCAAACCAAGCGAGCTCGGTATCGAAGCGATGCTCGAACTCGAGCACGCCTCCTTCATAGCGTGTCTCGGTCATCCGCCAGCTCTCGCGGTCGCTGCTGACCCGGGCCTGATAGCCAGGCCAGCCGAACGGATAGGCAGACGCGCCCGCATTCAGGATGCGAAAGCGAAGCGTCTGCCCGCGCGCGCCCGCGACCCGGAACGAGAACCATTGGTAGAAGTCCGACAGATGGTCGGCCGCGATCTCCAGATCGATGCGGTCGCCGTCTCGTCCCAGGACGCGGATGTTGCCGCCATCGAAGGCGGCATTAATGAGGATGGTCATTTGACGGTAATAGTGATCCCGGAGTCGCCCGGAAAGCCCCGGAACAGGGCGGAGGCGAGACGCGCCGCCGGTATCGGGCCGCCGGCCGGCGCTTCCTCGAGATTCTGACTGATTGCACGGCCTTCCCATATCGCGCTGCCGTCGGCGCGGTTGCGGATCTGGACCCATAGTTCGGACTGGACGATGGTGCGGGTCTTGCCGTGGCCGATGGGGAAGCTGACGTCACCGCCGAGCCCGAAGCCGCCCCCGCCGCGGCGTCCGCCGCCGCCGCTGAACCCGCCGCCGCCGATCCCGATCTGGAATGGCGAAGGAGTATGCACCTCGCCGCGCGGCACTTGGCGTAGCTTGACGGTGGCGACGAACTGGGAGGCTACGCCGGTCGCGGGATCAGCGTAACCTGCCTGGAGTAATTCGCCGCGAATCGCGTCGAGATAGCCCTGATATTCAATGCTCACCGCATCGGCGCCGCTAGCCGGCTCGACACGAATCGTACCGCGCGAAAGATCGGTGCCAAGGTGGTAGCGGGTAACGTCGATCGCGCCCGACCGCGCGGTAGTGGTGCAGCCGCCGACAATAAGGGCGAGGGGGGCAACGAGTCCGATCGCGGCGAACATAAAAGGCTGGCGCATGTTTTGGCTCCTGGGGACCCGTCCATTGAGTGCAATCCGCGACTCGGATGCGGGTTCCGTTCTTGACTAAGACGTGGGGCCTCTCTAGGCGGACGCGTCCTTCGACAGTCCAGATATTTTTTCAAAGAAGCGAATCGATCATGAAGATCCGCAATAGCCTCAAGTCGCTCAAAGACCGCCACCGGGATAACCGCGTGATCCGTCGTCGCGGGCGCACCTACGTCATTAACAAGACGAATCGTCGTTTCAAGGCGCGCCAGGGCTGAGCAAGCCCTCTGCCGTCATCTTTGATGTCGGCAACGTCCTGTACGATTGGGAACCCCGGTTCCTGTACGAGCGCCTGATCGGAGACGATCAGGCGCTCGACGCTTTCCTGCGCGACGTCGTCACCAAGGAATGGCATTTCCAGCACGACGCAGGTCGGCCTTTCGCCGAGACGTGCGCTGAGCTGAGTGCTGTCTGGCCGCAACATGCCGATATGATCGCCATGTGGGGACCCAGATTCAATGAGACTATCCCGGGACCGATTCCGGGAATGCCGGCGCTCGTCGCCGAGCTTGACGCACGCGGCGTGCCGTTGTTCGCGATCACCAATTTCTCCGGCGAGTTCTGGGGCCCGTTCCGCGCGCAGGAAGCGGCGATGTTCGATCGCTTCCGCGAGATCGTGGTTTCGGGCGATGAGAAGCTCGTGAAGCCGGATGCGGCGATCTACCGGCTCGCGCTCGGGCGATTCGGGATAGCGGCCGAAGATGCGGTATTCGTCGATGACCGCACCGACAATGTGGAGGGCGCTCGGGCGCTCGGTATCCACGGGATCGTGTTCACCGGCGAAGCGCCGCTGCGGGCGGAACTCATCCGGTTGGGACTGCTCGGCTAAATCCAGCGAAGGCCGGACCTTTGCGGGAGCCGATGCACCTGCATCCTGCGGCGTTGCGTCAGCATATAGGCGCCGCGCTTTCCTCGCCGACGACAATAATAGGTCCCCTGGCCGGGGATACACCCCTTATGCAAAGGCCGGCGAAGGGCGGAGGATAAGCGACCGGCCCGGCCTCACTAGGCGCGCAGCCTCCGGATCGCTCGGTCCCGCCCGATCAGGGGAAGCAATGCGGCCATGTCGGGTCCGTGATCGAGCCCGGTCAACGCGCGCCGTAACGGCAGGAACAGGGCCTTGCCCGAGCGCCCCGATTCTGTCTTCAACGCGGCGGTCAGCGCATGCCAGGGGTCGCCCGCCCAATCGATCGCTGCGGCCTGCGCCGCGGCGAGCGCCAGATAGCCGCGATCGTCTTCGGCGATCTCGCCCGCGATCGGTCCCTCAATCACCCGCCACCAGTCTGCCGCCTCGGCGATGGTCTTGAGATTGGGCCGTACCACTTCCCACTCCGCCTGGGTCATCCCCGCCGGCAGGCGACCGGCGATTGTATCGAAGTCGAGCTGATGAACGATCCGGGCGTTGACCTGCGCGAGCTCTGCCTCGTCGAATCGCGCCGGCGCGCGGCCGAAGCGAGCGAAATCGAAAGTCGCCAGCAGCGTCTCGGCCTCGACCAGCGGCTCTACCGGATCGCTGGTTCCGATCCGCGCGAGCAGGGCGCGCACCGCTTCGGGCTCGATCCCGATGTTGCGGAAATGGTCGACGCCAAGCGAGCCCAGCCGTTTGGAAAGCTTTCCTTCGGCGCCGGTCAGCAACGCCTCATGCGCGAAGGCCGGCGGAGGTGCGCCCATCGCCTCGAACATCTGCAGTTGCAGCGCGGTGTTGGAGACGTGGTCCTCGCCGCGCACAACATGGCTCACGCCCATCTCGAGATCGTCGATCGCCGAGGGGAGCATGTACAGCCACGATCCGTCGGCGCGACGGATCACCGGATCGCTCATCGTTGCGGGATCGAATTTCTGCGCGCCGCGGATCAGGTCGTCCCATTCGATTGGGGCGTCATGGTCGAGTCTGAAGCGCCAGTGCGGCGCGACGCCATCCGCCGCGAACGCGGCATGCTCTGCCTCGCCTAGCGCCAAAGCGGCGCGATCATAGACTGGCGGCAGTCCTCGGCCGAGCTGCACTTTCCGGCGCAGCGCGAGTTCCTGCGCGCTTTCGTAGGCGGGGTAGACGCGTCCGGCAGCGCGCAGCTGCGCGAAGCGCGCCTCATAATAAGCGAATCGCGCCGACTGACGTTCCTCCTCATCCGGCACCATTCCCAGCCACGCCAGATCGGCGCGGATCGCGTCGACGAACTGTTCCTCGGAGCGCTCGGCATCGGTGTCGTCGATCCGCAGCACGAATTTTCCGCCTGATTTCCGCGCGAACATCCAATTGTGCAGCGCTGCGCGGATGTTGCCGACATGCAGGCGACCGGTGGGGGAGGGGGCGAAGCGGGTTACGATTGTCATGGATTGGCTCTAGCATCGCTCGCCCTTCGGGCAATGCCCTCTTCCCGGCCGCCACCCTGCGCTCTAAGGGGACCCGCATTCGGGGTAGGGACAAACACCATGAAATTAATGACCGGCAACTCGAACCTCCCGCTCGCGCGCTCAATCTCGGATTATCTCGAGATCCCGCTGACCGAGGCGCTCGTTCGCCGCTTCGCCGACGAGGAAATCTTCGTCGAGATCATGGAGAACGTCCGCGGTGAGGACGTGTTCGTGATTCAGCAGACCGGCTATCCGGCCAATGACAATCTCATGGAATTGCTGATTATGATCGATGCGCTTCGCCGCGCCTCGGCCAAGCGCATCACCGCGGTGATCCCGTATTTCGGTTACGCCCGCCAGGATCGCAAGCCGGGTCCGCGCACGCCGATCTCTGCCAAATTGGTCGCCAATATGATCACCGTCGCCGGCGCTGATCGCGTGCTCTCGGTCGATCTCCATGCCGGGCAGATCCAGGGCTTCTTCGATATCCCGACCGACAATCTCTATGCCGCGCCGGTAATGTCGGCTGACATTCAGTCGCGTTTCTCCGACAAAAATCTGATGGTTGTCTCACCTGATGTCGGCGGCGTGGTGCGCGCCCGGGCGCTCGCCAAGCGACTCGACAACGCTCCGCTGGCGATCGTCGATAAGCGCCGTGAGCGTGCGGGCGAATCCGAGGTTATGAACATCATTGGCGACGTCGAGGGCCGCTTCTGCATCCTGATCGACGACATCGTCGATTCGGCGGGCACTTTGTGCAACGCGGCCGCCGCGCTGAAGGCGGCGGGGGCCGAGGATGTTGTTGCTTATTGCACCCACGGCGTACTTTCGGGCGGTGCGGTCGCGCGGGTGGAGGGGTCGGCGCTGCTCGAACTCGTGATTACCGATTCGATTGGCGGCAACGAGGCGATCACGGCGGCCACACGCATCCGGCACCTGACTATCGCGCCGCTGCTCGCCGAGGCGATCAAGCGGATCGCCGACGAGAGCTCGGTGTCGAGTCTGTTCGACTGACGCGTCGCTAGCGCGGGGCGCGAATGCCCGCGCGACCGCGCCGCTTGAGCTCCGCCTTCAGCGATTCGGGGCTGGGCGCCCACAGGAAGCCGAAGCTGACGGTACCGTGCTTGGATTCGACCGCATGATGCAGTCGGTGCGCCTGCACGATCCGCTTCATGTAGCGGCCGCGCGGCACATAGCGGTGCGCGACTCGGCCATGGACGATCACGTCGTGGAAGCCGAAATAGATGGCGCCGTAAGCGGCGATCCCCGCGCCGATCCAGGTAAAGCCCGGCCACCAGCCAAGTTGAGCCCCGCCCAGGATCAGCACGAAGGACGGCACGGCGAAGATCGCCGCATATAAGTCGTTGAGCTCGAACGTGCCGGTGCGCGCACGGTGGTGGCTTTCGTGCAGGAACCAGCCTGGCCCATGCATTATCCAGCGGTGCGCGCCATAGGCGAACCCCTCCATACAGAGCAAGGTGGCGAGAAATAACAGGATGCCAAAAAGCCAGGACATGGGCTGCATATAGCGCGCGCGCGCCAGCCGTCATCCCTGCCGCCGCTTCATTCGAACCGCGGTCATCCTATTCATCCCCTGACAGTGGGGTGGATTCGGCCGCCGCGCTGTGCTTAAGGCACCAGCAAATCCCCGATCCCTCGAAAGGCGCGTGGCACTTCCATGAACATTCACGAATATCAGGCCAAGGAACTCCTCGCCAAGTTCGGCGTCCCCGTTCCCATCGGTTTTGCAGCCCTCACCGTCGAGGAAGCCGTCGAGGCTTCCAAGAAGCTCCCCGGACCGCTCTATGTCGTCAAGGCGCAGATCCATGCGGGCGGCCGCGGTAAGGGCAAGTTCAAGGAGCTGGCTCCTGAAGCCAAGGGCGGTGTCCGCCTCGCTAAGACCGAGGACGAAGTCCGCGCGGCGGCGACCGACATGCTCGGCAACACGCTGGTGACGATCCAGACCGGCGAGCACGGCAAGCAGGTTAATCGTCTCTACGTCACGGACGGCGTCGATATCGCTAAGGAATTCTACCTCGCACTGCTCGTCAACCGCGCCACCGGCCGCGTGTCGATGGTCGTGTCGACCGAAGGCGGCATGGACATCGAAGCGGTCGCGCACGACACGCCCGAGCTGATCACCTCGATCGACATCGATCAGGCGACGGGCTTTATGCCCCACCACGGCCGTTCGGTCGCCAACACGCTCGGCCTGACCGGCGACCTCGCCAAGCAGGCCGCGTCCACGGCTTCGAAACTTTACGACGCCTTCATCGGTACTGACGCCGAGCAGATCGAGATCAACCCGCTCGCGGTGACTGACGACGGCAAGCTGTTGGTGCTCGACGCCAAGGTCGCTTTCGACGGCAACGCGATGTTCCGTCACAAGGATCTGCTGGCGCTGCGCGACGAGACCGAGGAAGATCCGGCCGAGCTTGAGGCGTCGAAGTACGACCTTGCCTATATCAAGCTCGACGGTGACATCGGCTGCATGGTCAACGGTGCAGGCCTCGCGATGGCGACGATGGATATCATCAAGCTCAATGGGATGTTTCCGGCGAACTTCCTCGACGTCGGCGGCGGCGCGACCAAGGAAAAGGTCACGGCCGCGTTCAAGATCATCCTAAGCGATCCCGCGGTGAAGGGTATCTTGGTTAACATCTTTGGCGGCATCATGCGCTGCGACATCATCGCCGAGGGTATCGTCGCCGCGGCGAAGGAAGTGAACCTTTCTGTGCCTTTGGTCGTTCGGCTTGAAGGAACAAACGTCGACAAGGGTAAGGAAATTCTCGCGAATTCTGGCCTGGCGATCGTTCCGGCCAACGACCTGGGCGACGCTGCGCGGAAAATCGTGGCCGAAGTGAAGGCGGTCGCCTGATCTAATTCCGTTACCCCGGCATGATCCGGGATCCAGCGCCGACAGCGCAAACCTTGCGGCTCTGGATCCCGGCTTTCGCCGGGATGACGATCGGAGAGATACTGAACCCCTTCCTCAGGATCGGTTCGGACACTGGAAGGAAGACCCATGAGAGTGCTGGTCCCCGTCAAGCGCGTGCTTGACTATAACGTAAAGCCCCGCGTGAAGGCGGATGGGACGGGGGTCGATCTGGCCAACGTCAAGATGAGCATGAACCCGTTCGACGAGATCGCCGTCGAAGAGGCGATCCGGCTCAAGGAAAAGGGCGTCGTGACGGAAATTGTCGCGGTCTCGATTGGCGAGCAGAAGAGCCAGGAAACGCTGCGCACCGCGCTTGCGATGGGCGCCGATCGCGCGATCCTGGTTGTCACCGAGAGCAAAGTCGAGCCGCTCGGCGTTGCCAAATTGCTTGCCAAGATTGTCGAGGAAGAAAAGCCTGATCTGATCATCCTCGGCAAGCAGGCCATTGATGACGACAACAACCAGACCGGCCAGATGCTTGCCGGACTGCTTGGCTGGGGTCAGGGCACCTTCGCCTCGAAGATCGAGATCGCCGATGGCGCCGCGACCGTGACGCGCGAAGTCGATGGCGGGTCGGAGACCGAGACGATCAAGCTCCCGGCGATCGTCACCACCGATCTTCGCCTCAACGAACCGCGCTACGCCTCGCTGCCCAACATCATGAAGGCCAAGTCCAAGCCGATGGCGCAGAAGACCCCAGCGGATTATGGAGTTGATGTGGCGCCGCGGCTGACCACGCTGAAAGTAGTCGAGCCCGCTAAGCGCGTGGCCGGGGTCAAGGTCGCTGACGTTGATGAACTCGTCGGCAAACTGAAAGCAATGGGAGTGGCCAAGTGAAGACGCTCGTCTGGGTCGAACATGACGGCAAGGCCGTCAAGGACGCTACGCTTGCTGTGGTCACCGCCGCATCTAAGCTCGGAGAGGTCCACCTCCTCGTCGCCGGCCAGGGCGTCGACGCCGTCGCCGCCGAAGCCGCGAAGATCTCCGGTGTGGGCAAGGTCCATGTCGCCGATGACGCGGCTTATGCGCATGCGCTCGCCGAGAATGTCGCGCCGCTGATCGTTCAGTTGATGGGCGACCATGACGCGGTCCTTTTCCCGGCGACCAGCAACGGCAAGAACATCGCACCGCGCGTCGCTGCCTTGCTCGACGTGATGCAGATCAGCGACATCCTGTCGGTCGAGGGCGAGGACACGTTCACGCGTCCGATCTATGCCGGCAATGCGATCGCCACTGTTCAGACCAAAGACGCCAAGAAGGTCCTCACGGTTCGCGGCACCGCGTTCGAGAAGGCGGCGACCGAGGGCGGCAGCGGCACGATCGAAGCCGTTGCCACCACTGGCGACACTGGGCTCACCACCTTCGCGGGTGCCGAGATCGCCAAGAACGAGCGGCCCGAACTGACCAGCGCTAAGATCATCGTGTCGGGCGGCCGGGCGCTGCAAAACTCGGAGAACTTCCACTCGATCATCGAGCCGCTCGCCGACAAGCTCGGCGCCGGCGTCGGTGCGTCGCGCGCTGCGGTGGATGCTGGTTATGTGCCCAATGACTATCAGGTCGGCCAGACTGGCAAGATTGTCGCCCCAGAGGTCTATATCGCGATCGGCATTTCCGGCGCGATCCAGCATCTCGCCGGCATGAAGGACAGCAAGACGATCATCGCGATCAACAAAGACGAGGATGCGCCGATCTTCCAGGTGGCGGACATCGGCTTGGTCGGCGATTTATTCAAGATTGTACCGGAATTGACCGAAAAGCTCTGATCTACCGATCAATCGATATACGAAAAGGGCGGTGCTGAAAGGCGCCGCCCTTTTTGTTTGCCCCGTTGCGCTGGGCGATAAAAGGTTACATCTTTGGCAGATGATCCGCCTCTTCGCGCCACTGCTGCTCGTCGCTACCTCGGCATCGGCGTCGCTTGGAGTTCCGCGCATGGAACGTACCGCCACCGGAAGTTTCGAGGTCACGCTCACTCCGCTTGGTGCGCCGGGTGGTCCCGTCAGTGCGATGGCGATCGCGAAGACCTTCCACGGCGACCTAGAGGCAACCAGCACCGGGCAGATGCTCGCGGTGCGCACGCCGGTGGAAGGGTCGGCCGGCTATGTCGCGATGGAGCAGGTTACCGGCACACTCGCGGGACGGCACGGATCGTTCGCACTCCAGCACAGCGGGACGATGGATAAGGGCGCGCCGAAGCTCAGCGTCACGATCGTGCCCGATTCGGGTACTGACGCTCTGGCCGGCATTACCGGCAGCATGTCGATCACCGTCGCTGCGGGGCACCATTACAGCCTGCGCTACGCGTTGCCCGAATAGCCGACGAGGCCGCGCAAGCTGGGCTGTGATGCCTCCAGCTCGCGCACTTGCTCCGCCACCACGCCGAGCAGCACGACCGACCCGATGCCTGGATCGCCGCTTTCGATCCGCACGCCCTCGATCGCAGGTCCCAGAATCAGCGGCGGGATCAGGCGACGTGCCGCCACCTTGGCGCCCCGTCGCTTGAGCAGCGCGATTCCACCATTGCCCGCGACGATTGCGGCCGTCCCGTCGCTGCTGACGAGCGCGGTATCCGCGACGAAGCCGGCGAGCCGTTCCTCGGCAAAGCTCCGCGCTTTGGCGGCGCTGTCAATCCGGCTTTCGCCCAGCCGCATCCACCGCGCGACCCCGGCAAGCGTCAGAATCGCGATCAACGCGGCAACGATCTGCTCTTCGCTCACCCGCCCGCCAGTGCGTCGAGCAGCGGCCGTACGCCTGACAGGTCATAGCCGGCACCGCGCCCGGCGTTCTGGATGTCGTCCGGTCGCTCGCCGCTTTTGGCGGCAGCCAATGCCCACAAATTGCATGAGCGCGTGCCCGAACGGCAATAGGCCAGCACCGGACCTCCGGCATCGGCCAGTGCCTGGGTCATCGCGTCGATCTGGGGATGGGAGAAACCGGCCTGGGTCACCGGGATCTCAGTATAGCCGAGCCCGGCGGCCTCTGCGGCGGCGCGGATCTCGGCGCCGGCGGGCTGGTCGAACTCCTCGTCGTCGGGCCGGTTATTGACAATCGCGACGAACCCGGCCGCCTGGATCGCGGGAATGTCTTTGACGGTGATCTGCGGTGCGACCGAAACCTGGTCGGTGACGAAGCGAATATCGGCCATGCGAACTCCAATGCCGCACTCAAGGCTACCCTGCCTCGCGCGTGCGGGACGATCCAATAGCCTGTCTCAGCGCAGCCCCAAACCCTTTCCGGGTCCGGAGTGCTTAATGGGAGGCGGGACACCGCATCGCTATGAACGCTTAATCCTGCCTATCGGGAAGCAGTCCTCGCATCTGGCTAGGGGGCTGGAGCTCACGATGGGCCGCTCAAAGACCGACCCAGTCGGCAAAGGCGTGGTGATCGCCATGCCCGAAGGCATACGGATCCGGCCAAAGCTCTGGTTCTGGAGTGGATGGCCGCTGCGGGTCACCAAGATGGTGCGTTGTTCCGCCGGCCTCACGTGCGCCGATCGAGGTACTGGCGATCCGATGTCGGACAAGGCAAGCGCCGGCTAGTGAAGCACCATATTGCGGCGGCAGGCTGCGATCTGAAGTAATATCCGGCCATTCGCTTCGTTTCGGCTTCCTCGCCGAGGGGCGCGGGGGGCAGGGCGTGGCGATCTTTACGTTTCAGAAAGTCAGCCGTCAAAATAGCGCTTATATTCTGTATGAATACATTGGAGGTTCCGATTGTTTCGATAATCATGATGGAGAACGGGTTCTTTGAGTAAATCACGATTTAATGGAGAAAGCTCGACTTGCGTCGGGGAGGCTTGCAGTTATGGTCTCCACCAAGTCGATGTCGCGTTGCTCAAGATCGGTCGGCGTGCGGAGGGGTGGGATGGACTTTCACTGGAAGCAGTTCACGCAACTGGCGTTGCTTGGAAGTGGCCTTACCCGCGAAGATTGGCGCATGGGCGTCGATCAATTGGCGAACGAACTGGGCGGCGGTTTCGGTGGCGCCCGCGCCGATCTGCGCGACGTGACCGCCCGTCATTATATCGTGCTGCGTGCCGCGCCGGACGAAAATCGGCAGGACTATCAGTCTTTTCGCGAGGCACTTTTATACAAGGCCGGGCTGGACGCGCGCGCCGGCATCGAATTCGGTCATCTGATGCTCGATTCCTCGGGAAGCGACACGGCCGTCCTATGGCAGCTTGCCATCAATTTGAGGGCGCTCGACGAAGCGCTCGGTGAAGATGTCGAAATTACGAATGACCCGACCTCACGCTTCAAACTCAAGGCGTACGGCTGTTTCCTGATACCCGTAAATCGTCAGCACAGGCTGGAAGACGGCAAGAATTTCGAGCGAAGAGCCATGGGGTGGCACGCCTTGCTTCCCGAGTGCGTCGGCTCCAACCCTATCAAGCTTTACGGTCATCCTGATGCGGCGGCCCGGGAAAAGGGGCTGGCTCGATCGCACCTCCGGGTGGCGGCAGCGATCTTTCCTGATCTTGACGTCGACCTCGATGACTCGAAGGCCGAGGTTTTCCGCGTGCTCGGGATCACGTGCGAGAACGCGTCGACCGTCGTCGTCGAGCAGATCAACGAGGCGCGAGCAACCCGCAGCAATGTCGTGATGTGGCCCGAACTCACCGTGCCGCCCGACATACTGTCGGCCATTCGTGCGAAGTTGGCGATCGATCGCAAAAAAGAGCGGCAGCGCCTGGATGTCGTCGCTGCCGGCACCTGGCATGTCTCGTCTGACAGCCACGCCGCAATCAATGTGCTGGAGATACTCGACGACCGCGGATCTTCCTTGCTCAGCTATAAGAAGCGTTTGAAGTTCCGGGTGGGAGGGATGGCAGAGGACATTCAGCCTGGCGCTGAGCTGCCGATTCTTCTTATGGTGGACCGGCTGATCGGCATCGGCATCTGCCGCGACTTCTGTGACGATACCCATGATGTTCCCTATGGGAAAATCGACGCTGACCTCGTGCTCGTTCCATCTATGGGCCACAAAACCACGATCCTTGCGCACCAGAAGTTTGCCGGCACGCTGCAGCACCGCTTCGGGACGCGTGTTTTCATCGTCCAACAGACATACCCGCCGCCGGGGCCTGGCCCCCATCCGGCCGATCTTTCACACGGCTTCGTCATTCCCCCGACGGGAGCCGCGTTGACCGCCCCCATTTTACAGCTCGTCCAGCGTGAATGCTTCGCTTGGCACGATGAGGCTTGATTCCATCGAGCGAGCCTTTACCAAGGGATCGTAAAATGAGCTGAAGCGTATAACGGTGCGTTCATCTTTCTAGTCGATTAGGGAGCGTTGAGGGTGGCCGAAACCGGATTGGACGCGATGGATATTTCACACGTTTCAGCATCGGAGGCGAGAGCCCGACTGATGGAGGAGCTCGAAGCCGATGCCGAGAATGCGCCGGAGCGAATTTATGAAGCTATCAGCGACTGGGTTTGGACATCGCTGACGGAGCGCAGGCTCGACGAAGCCCTGAGGGAATGGCACGGCCTGATTCTCGATCTGGAGGCGGAGGTACGCGATGCTTCTGCCGAAGTGGGCGCGCGTTTCCAGGCGCTGGCGCGGCTCGTGCGCAAATCGTTAACTATGGCCGACCGCAACCCAATCGAGAAAGTCCTGAAGCGCGAGCACATCCTCCCCGTGCTGCGCGCGATTGCCCAATCCAACGGGGACTATTGTGCCCGCGGCACCTTGATGGAGCGGACTCGTCTGGGACAGTCCAATCTGTCTCGCGTCTTCTCTATTTTGTCTGCCCATAATCTAATCGAGCGCAGGCCCGACGGCAAAAAAGTGCAGTTGCGCCTCACGCTCCGGGGCGAGCGAGCGATCGGAATTCAGAGAGAGGTCCGCAAGAAGAGCGATGCTCTGGCGGAAGCCATCGTGGCAATGCGAGACATGCAGAAAATGCCACCCAATTATCTGCGCGTGGAACACAGGCACGCTGGTGATGCTTCCGACGAGGTTATTTTCGTCGAGGCGAGAATCGATCCGCAGGACACCGGCACTTTCGCGCCGGCCGAAGCTGCGACGATCGAGATCCGGCACTGCATCGTAGCTGGAGCCGACGCATGAGTGACACGGCAGATCTCGAGACGGCAAACGACGAAATGCGTGCTGACACGGTTTCTGTATATGGCGATTTTGCCAAGCAGCTCTCCGTCATACACAGTGCAAACGTATCGCTGATGGTCGGTGCCGGGAGGCTTCCTGATGATCGTAGAGTTCTCGTACCGTACGTGGAGGTTGAGTTCGGTGGCACATTCGGGAGGGAAGATATCGAATTGGTGCTGTCCACCACGCTGACCCTGGAGAATGCCACCTTCCTGCTGCGCCGCCTCTCGGAAGGTTTGAAAGGCGCCACTGAAACCCTTTTCAGTCTTTCGCAAGGAAGCATGAAAGCAGACCCCGAACGCCTGGTTTTCGCGCAGGCCAATCTCGTCATCGCCTGTCAGTCGCTACGGGAGGCCGGCGATGATCTGAAAGGTCTCACCGCGGCCTGACGACATTCGGGCGACTGTCCGTCGTCGATCTCGGATGGCGCCAGCCGGCACGACGTTCGCTGATCTTGATCCGATCCGCACGAGCGGGCTGAGGTCTCGGTGAGGTGCTTGGCGAAATCCCCGATGCGTGGTGACGAACGGGGTCTACTGCTCGATACCAAATGACTGCCATAGCGCGGCCGGACAGATCGCCGGACCAAGATACTGTGAAGCGCAAGATTCAGATCTACCTGGGTGACAAAGCGCACCGCACGGCGACCTGCCTATGACCGGAACGGATGGTCACTGACATTTCGACCAGCCATAAGCCGGCCATAAGACCGCCGGACTTGCTCCGGCCGCTGTTGACGCCCACGGCACACCCCACATGAAATAATGGAGTGGCCAGCTTACAGCGTGGGGTCACTCTCGGTCGCCGGGGCTTCGGGATCCGGCGCGAGCGAGGTGATCTCCGCCACTTTCCTGACAGGCATCAGCGTGGCGAGCGCGGAGAGAAAGGTCTTCTGTACCTGCGGCGCCAAGATCGCCTTGCCTTCCCATTCGAGCGCCCCGGCAACGCACGCATCGCTCGCGATCGTCACCGGATAGCCGAAGTCGAGCGCGCTGCGCGCGGTCGAATCGATGCAGGTCTGGGTCATGGCGCCCGCGATCACCAACTCGGTGACGCCAAAGCGCAGCAGCATGGTCTGCAGCCAGCTTTGGAGAAAAGCGTTGGGGAAGGATTTGACGACCAGCACATCCAGCGGCTCGGGCTGCAGTCTCTCGTGCAATTGCGTGCCGACTGTGTCCGCCGCAAAAGGCGCCTCCGGGTTGGAATCGAGCGTGGCGTGCTGGACGAAGACGATCGGGGCATAATGGGCGCGGAAATAGGCGATCAGCGCCTCGATCGGCTCGAGCGCGGCATCCATCCCCGATAGGGCAAGCTTGCCTCCGGAAAAATATTCCTTCTGCACGTCGATCAGCACCAATGCCTTGGTCATCCTATTTCTCCCTCGACCATGCCACTACCGTCGGCTTGCAGGCTCCGGCGCGCGACGGGAGCGGGAATCGTCCACACCTCGAGTGACGGCGTCGACACTGCAACGCACAGATCGCCAATCTTCAGTTCGATCGTGTAGGGATAGCGTCTGGGCGGTAGGTCAGGGAGCACGAGCCCGGCCCAATAATTGTAATTGGGCGTGACGCCGGGAATCGCGTTGGGCGACTTGTCCCAAGCGATCTCGCCATAGCGTTCAAGCTTCAGGCAAACCTGCTCCTCGAAGCGGATGTCGGTGAACTCGATCGGCAGCGGCGTGCCATAAGGCGCGACGGTGCCAAGGATCCAGTTGACCACCGTGCCGTAGGTACATTGCGTCGCCAATTCGGCGGTACCACGTCCGGGGCTGGGATCGCCGTCAATGGTAACGCTGTTATCGACCATCATCAGCGCGCCTTCGAGATTGCCCGTGGCCAATGTCTGCGCCACGTCGACCACGACACAGACATTGACCTGCACCGTATTGCGCGTGATTTCGCGGGGCTTGGACCAGGGCCTGATTAACAGGTGCGGCGCGGGCTGCTCAATCGTCACTTGGCGTCCCCTTGGTTTGGCTCGAGCGGACGCTTTTCGGTTAGGCCGGGGACTGGCGCGAGCGTGAGCGGCGGCGGGACCAAGCGCGATTCGACCGGTGCGAAATAGGGCTCGTCCGCGTTGCCCAGCCGATACGACAGGCGATAGGGCACACCGGCCGCCGGGAGCGGTTTGAGCACCTTGGCGAACCAATAGATTTCAGGTGTCTCGCTGAACGCGGCGGCATCGAGCTCGATATAGTCGGTGTAGACGATATCAATCATGACCAACTCGAGCCGCACGAAGGCCTCACATTCGAGCGCCATTGTGGTCCACACCACCACATCGCCCTCCTGCGCGACCGTGGATAGGCGGCTGGCGCCGTGGCCAGTCGATCCGGCCCAACGGTTGTTGTCAAACAAGAACAAGCTCCCGGCCAGCGTACCCGAGCTGAGTGCTCCGACAGCATCGATGATCGCCATCACGTTGGTCGCCTGCTTGACCCGCTCCGGGGTCGATGTGGACGCCGGCTTGGCGGCAGGTCCGGTCGATTGGGCTGCGCGTGCCATGCTATTCTCCCCCCGCGCTGGCGCCGCCTGAGAGCAGCTCGAGCGTCACCGCAGGAAATCCGTTGCGCGGCGCGCCGGTTGAAATTTTGATCCAAGCCTCGTGCGACAGGATGACCCAGTCGTCGATCACTTTCCCGCCTGCGTCGCGCCGCGAATAATAGAGCGCGATCTCCATCGTGTAGCGATAGAGCCCGAGCTGGTTGGGATTGACCGAGGCGCTCCAATAGAGGCCGCGCGAAAACATCTCGGGCGAGCCATATTGCGCCGGGTAGATAACCCCTGCGTCGAGCGCTTCGCCGTGGATGCGCAGGATCGCCGGATCGGGATAATAGACCAGATCCTGATCTCCCGGCTGTGCGACGCGACTCCGGCCAAAGCGTTTGAACCGGGCGGTGCCTGGATCGACATAGCCTTGCGCTGAAAGCAGCATATGCGGATCGGCACGACGTGCTTGCTTGGCAAGGTGCTCAGGGTGCTTGATGTTGACGTCGTCGCCGACGAGGTTGCGGATGCGCACGGGGAAGATGCCCTGGTGCAGCGCCGGCAGCGGGCGCTGGCTCAGCGCGCGCCGATCGTCATCCTGTAGGAAGAAGGTCTGCGGCACGTTGATCGGGATTGTGCCGATGCCGATCGGGATCCAGTTGAGGACAGCGTTGCCTGGGTCGAACTGCGCATCGGTGGCATCGAACGCGCTTACCAGGTTGGGTGACCCTTCGCCGGTCGATCCGTCCCAGCCGCCATTGTCGACCAGCCAGATATTGCCTTCGAGCGTATTGCTCTCGACCGCTGCGGGAATGTCGATCAGTACAACGATGCCGAGTTGCTGGCCCATGCTCCGCTCCCTCGCTCAGCCTAATACATGAATCGACGGACTGTTAATGAAGATCACCGACTTTGCGCCGCTACCCATTTGCAGCGCGAGCCGGTAGCGATGGTATCCAGCCGGTGCGCCGCACGGGACTAGTCCGGTCCAGACACGCCAACGCGGCACAATATAGCGGTCGATATCAGGATCGACCCCGCCATCCTTCGGTGCGTCGGGCGAGGGTAGGAAGTCGATACCCGCAATAACTGCCGGACTTTGTACATCGACCGCGAGGACTTTCCAGTGCAGCCACTGTCCCGGAAAGCAGGCGGTCTTGAGCATCGCTGTACACTTGTCCTGGCTCAGCGGATTGTCGTCGGTCAGATACGCATTACCTTTGAGCGTGCCCTTCGACAGCGCCGCAATCGAGTCGATGGTGATGACAATGTTGATCGGCTGCATTCCCGCCTTCCCCTTCAACCGTGCACATCGTGCAGCAGTGGCGTCTTGCCCACGCTCGTACGCTCGATCTCGGTTCCGCCGCGCGCGAGGAAGCGCAGCTCGAAGCGGTAGCCGCTCCTGGCGATGTAGGCGAAGTTGGCCTCACCCTGATTGAAGAGCGATAGCGAGCCCGCCATCGCTTGGCTGAACGCGTGGAGCAGTGCTGGGTAGCCCAGGAAATCGACACGCTTCTTGAGCGGCGCGGGCTCGTCAACCGCGGCCAGGAGCTGCAGCGTATGCGCTGGCCGGTCGTTGACGAACTGCAACTCATGTGCGTGATCGAGATCGATCCCCATTGGCCGCAGTGCCTGCACCAGCCCGGGCAGCACGCGCGTCGCGGAAAACTGCGTGTCCCCCAGATGGATGACATCGTTGCTGCGCCCGGCGAATTCAAACAGCTGGGTGGTGAGGCCCGGACCGGTCCGCCCCGGCCGGCGGATTACGCGGTCGCCGATGCTCAGCCGCGGGAAGGGCGCCTCGTGCGCATGGAGGCGCGTAACGACCAGCTCGCCCTCCTCGCCTTCCGCCACCCAGCGTCCGTCGGCATCAACGATCTCGACCAGATGGAGGCCAGGCACGGTGGCAAGCCATGGCGCGTCAGGATCGAGCTGCAACCCGATCGTCTCGGCCTGAGTCGCGGCGAAATAGCTCAGCACCACCACTTCCGGATACCGTGATTTGAGTTCGCGGCGCACGCGCGGATTGAGCACGCCGCTGCCGTACATTGCCACGCGGAGCGAGCGTCGCGCGACCTCGTCGAGGCCCTCACCCATCTCTGGTAGCAGGGCGACGCTGGCGGTGATGCCCATGAAGGCTTTTGGGCCTTCGTAGCGCATCATGTGCTGGAACACGTCCTTGGTGACCGGCCCGGCACCGATATAATTGGTGCGCGGAAGGTGTTGGAACACACCGCCGACCATCGTGCCGCTTGACCACATCTGATAGTCGGCGAGTGTGGTGATCATCCACTGCGCCTCTGGCCCATCGAGAAAGGGCGCAAGCTGGTAACGGCCCATGAACTCGCCAGCGAGCTGGTAGGTGTCGTGAAGCTCGCGCAATGCATAAACGACTTCGACGGGCTCGCCGCTGCTCGTACCGCCGCTCGCGACGATCTCGAAACCGCCGTGCGACAGCGGCACCACTAGCCCTTCGCGGCGGCCCATGAAATATTCGACCATCGTCTGCTTGTCGGCGATCGGAATCGCCTGCCACTGCTCGAAGCTCTCGAGCTGGCCCTTAATCCCGGCGCCGGCAATGCGCTCCGCCCAGCGCGGATTAAGCCGCAGCGTCTCGACCATCTGCCCTAAGCGGCGCAGCACCAGGGCGTCCTGCAGCACCGCCTCTGTCTCGGCAAAGGGCTTGCCGGCCAACGCTTCGGCAGCGCGGATCTTGCTCAAGAAAGAGGGCAGACGCGCTACCGCATCGGCGGTGCCGGGAGTGAATTCGACGTCCGGAATCAGCGCGGCGAATGCAGCAGCGTCGGGGCGCATGGCGAGCGAGACAGTCATGCCACCGTTTGCTCCGCTTCGGCACACTCGGCCACGATCATGCCCGCGACTTCGCGGATTTCGTCGAGCAGCTGGTGGAAATGATCAGCGGTGATGCGGTGGTTCATGAACACGACCCGCAATGCTGCCTGGCCCCCGAGGTCAACCTTGGAAATGAAGAAGTGGCCGCGGGCGCGTATGCGCGTGCGGATCTCGCACTGCAGCCATCCCAGCGCCGCGCTGTCGAGTGGGCGCTGGGGCAGGTACCGGAAGCACAGGATGTTGCATTGTGGCCGGTGCAGCGGAACGAAGTCCGGCGCACGCGACAGGATCATTCGCGCGTGCTCGGCCATGTCACACAGTTGTTCAAGCTTTTCGGCGAAGGGCGCCCGGCCATACAGGGCCCAGGGCACCCATAGCGACATGATCATCGGTCGCTTGGTGCATTCGAAATTCTTGTCGGCCGCATCGAACGCTGTGTAGATGTCGGCGGTCTTCTCGAACACGTAGCTCGCTTCCTGCTGGAAGGCGCCAACCGCGCTGGCCGCGTCTCGGTAGAACAGCATGGTGCACACCGCCGGCACGAACATCGTTTTGTGCGCATCCCAGGCGAGCGAATCGACGCGCTCGATCCCGCGGAGACGCGGCCGCAGCCGGTCGGACACAAGCAAGCTGGCGGCATGCGCGCCGTCTACGTGCAGCCACAGGCCGCGCTCGACAGCGATGTCGGCAAGCGCGTCGAACGGGTCGATCGCCCCGGTCGACGTCGAGCCGGCACTGGCAACGAGGCAGAACACATCGAGCCCGCGTGCTGCGGCCGCGTCTAGCGCCTCTCGCGCCTGCGCCGGATCAATCCGCCGTTCGGCGTCGAGCGGCAAGCGCACCAACTGCCCGTCGCCAATGCCAAGGATCCCCGCCGCGCGTGTCACACTGTAGTGCACGTCCTCGCCGACCGCGATTGCCGGGCGCAACGCGATGCCCGCCAGCCCGCCGCGCCAGGCCTCGGGATAGCGTCGGTTGCGCGCGGCAAGCATGGCAGTGAGATTGGCTAGCGATCCGCCCGAGGTCGTGACCATGGCGAAACGCTCGGCCGGGAAGCCGAGGAACCGATTGAGCTCCTCGCCCATGATGTGCTCGGCGACATTGGGCAATTGGCCGGCTTCGTAAAAGGATGCCGGTTGCGTGAGCACTGCGCTGACCAGTTCGACTACCGCTGAGACTGGCAGCGGACCCGAGAACTGGCGGCCCATATAGCCGGGCGAATAGACTTGGATGCCGGTGCGTGTGTAAAGATCGATGATCTGGCCGAGCTTACGCGCATGGGCCTCGGGATCGTCGGGAGTGCCGCCCCGCGTGAGCTTGATGGCCGAGGCCAGAATCAGCGCGGGGTCGGTCAGCGCAAGTCCGCGCACCGAAGTATCGGCTAGATATCGGGCCAGACGGTCGACGGCCAGCGTAGCATGGCGTGTGAAGCCGTCCGCATCGAACAGCGATTCGATCTCGAAATTAGGTGCGGTCAGATCTGTATAGGAGGAATTTTGGTCGAGCGTGAGCTCGCGCGCCGAAGACCCTCTCCCCTGCATTGCGCGACCCTCCCATTTTCAAATAGAACCTAGTTACGCATGTTAATTGTCACGATTACCGTGTAAAATTTGTGGTTTATTGTTTCTAGAAGCTTCTGATAAATCGCATATATTATTTCGGTCAAGCATAATTTTTATTTATTGTTCGATATATCGATTACATCCATTACGGATCAACCGAAAATAGCGGGAATTTCGTATATTTAACGTAGATATTCATGAGATTAACGAAATTTTCGTCTGCGATATGATGATTACATCAGTGCATATTCGAGATAATTACTTGTCGATCATGGTCGATTTGGGCTTCACGACAATGTCCGGACTCTGCCGTCCGTAAGCGCCGCTTTTCGTGTGGTGGTCTCCATAACGATTTTTAGGCCCGGGATGCAGCGGGAGCATTCAAGATGCTCCCGCTCCTATCATCATAGCGGTGGATGAAGATTGCCGAGGCCGCCTCTGCGCTCCAGCGCCGCACCAAGTCGCAAGATCGTCGCTTCATCGAGCCATTTGCCTACAAGTTGGATGCCGATAGGAAGGGCCTCCAAACTATATCCATAGGGTACAGACAGCGCGGGCAGTCCAGACAGGTTGAACGGGGATGTGGCCGACATGACGTGTGTCCAAGAAACGGGCTGACCATTGACGACAAGTTCCTGGGCGCCGTGGGGGGTGGCAGTCATCGGGTTCACGGGTGTCAGCAGGACGTCGTAATTCTCGAAGAAGCCGGCAAAAGCAGATCGCAGTGCCTCGCCCTGTGCCTCGGCCGCGAGAAAGTCGGCGAATAGCGGATCGGCGGTGGCTACAATTCCTGCACCGATCGCGTGAAGGTCTCCCTCTCGTCCGGCAGCTAGCGCCTTTATTGATGGCACGATCTCGCCGTAGATGAGCGTCATCAGCGCGCCCAGCGGTTTGCCAAGGAACGGGACTGTCACCTGTTCGACATCGTGCCCGAGTTCGGCGAGCAGGGCGGCGGCCGAAGCGACCGCGGCGGTGATTTCCGGGTCAACCGGACCGAAGGCAGCGTCCGTCACCCAGCCGATGCGCAGCGGTTGACCGGCCATCCGGGTGGCGCCGGAGTCCGTGTCGCGCGGATGCACTGCATAGCCATCGACGCCGTCGGGTCCCTTGAGGATCGAATAACCAAGCGCTACGTCGGCGACGGTGCGGGCCATTGCGCCGACATGCCACCAGCGTTTCGTGATCGACGGGTAGTGCCCGGTGAATGGGATACGGCCCTGCGTCGCCTTCAGTGCGGCGATGCCAGTGAAGGCGGCGGGACCGCGAACCGAGATTGCGACATCGCTACCGATTCCGATTGGGGACATGCCCGCCGCGATCGCGGCGGATTCGCCTCCCGATGAGCCACCGGGTGTTCGATCGAGATTCCAGGGGTTGTTCGTACGGCCGGTGACCAGATTGTCGGTCTCTGTCCAAGCGGAGAACTCGGGAAGATTGGTTTTCATCAGCGCAATACCGCCAGCGGCTTTGAACCTTGCCACCGCGGTCGCGTCGGCAAATGGGACATGGCCCGCGAAGAGCTTCGAGCCACGCTGGGTAAGGATGCCGGCGGTATCGAGCGCGTCCTTGATCGAAAAGGGCACGCCGTGGAGCGGACCTAGCGGCGCGCCGCTCGCCACCGCCCGGTCGGCTTCATCGGCAGCCTTGAGCGCCTCGTCTGCCATCAGGGTCACGACGGCATTGATCTTTGGATTCACCGCGGCGACGCGGTCCAGATGCGCCTGCACGACCTCGTGCGACGAGAGCCGCCTCGTTCGGATGAGCGCCGCGAGCGTGGTCGCATCCTGATAATGGATCGGATTGGCGTCGCTAATCTTCGCATAGGTCATGATCGTTCTCCCGAAGATTTACCTGACGACAGGTAGGCAATCTGACTGGACTTCATCTGGGCCTTCCCAAACTCGATGTCAAAGCCTATCTGTCGACAGGTAGGCAAGGATCGATGATGAACGGAAATGACACGAGAGAGCGGATCATGGCGGCCGCGCGGCTGACGGTGCAGGATCGCGGCTACAGCGGATTAAGCTTCCGGGAGCTGGCAAAGGACGTCGGCATAAAGAGCGCCAGCATCCACTACTACTTCTCGACCAAAGGCGAGCTTGGGGCGGCGCTCGCCGAGCGCTACACTCGCGACTTTGCTGAGTATCTCGACGGGTTGCTCGCGGAAGGCCTCGATGCCACGACCTGTATTGCACGATATGCCAACGTCTTTCGCGACACCCTGCGGAATGACAATCGCATGTGCCTCGCCGGCATCTTGGCCGCTGAGCACAAGGAACTGCCCGATGAGGTCCGGGCAGAAGTCGTGAGGTTCGGTGAGATGAACGAGGATTGGATCGCTCGTGCGCTAGGACAGTCCGGCACCGACGATGCCGATCGATACCTAGAGCGCGCGCGCGCTATCTTCGCGGCGATCGAGGGCGCGCAACTCGTCGCGCGCAGTCGCGGCGACGTGTTGGTCTATGAAGGGATCGTTGCAGCCTACCGGTCCAGCAGCCTACTTCCCTAAAGTATAATATGTAGCTTCACGGATGGCGTAGCCGGTCGATGTTTCACAATTGGCGACGCTTGTTCGAAATAGAATTTGGCTTCCAGCAGGCATAATCGGATGGGGATCGGTCGCGTGAGCCAATGGTGGATCTGGATCAACTCTTTGCGGGCTAAGGAGTCATGGCGACCGGAAGAGGCCGCCGATCGGCTTGATCGCTACTCGATGAAGGGCTCTATGCACTTGAGAGGCAATCGGCCCGAAAAAGTTCTTGTCAGGAGAGACGCCGACGATCGCTGACTTTGCGGTATTTACAATTTTTCAGGCAGGAAAATAAAGACTTTACGAAACTTTCTGGCGCAATCATCCGCGTGTAAATACTTGGCATAGTCTTTTTTGTGCGCGTTCCAGTGCAGAATATTGAGATGTTCGTGACGTGCTTAGCCGAAATTGCAGTCGTTTAATCTTGAGCTGGCTCCTGTACGGAGCGCGCCGCAGCAATAGCTAATGGCCGGACAATGTCCGGCCATTGTATGCCGCTATCCAGTCAACTTCGCCGTTATCCGCATTTGCTGTAACCGCATTGAAGACAGGTGAGGCAGCCCGAGATCAGATGGGCGCTGTGTTTGCCGCAGCTGGGGCATTTCTGGCCGTTCTCCTCAATGCCAGTGGTCTGCTCCGGCGAAGAATGCTGGCGCAGGATACGCCCAATAAGCGCGATCAGGCTGGAGGCATAGGTGCCCTTGGCCTCGTGTTCGAGCCGAATCAACGCGCCGCCCTTGGGGGAATGGACCCGCTCGAGTTCCTCGAACAGGAAGGTCGCATCACCGCGCCGGCACGCCGCCGACAGCGTACGGGTGAGGGCGGCCATTGTCTCGAAATTCTCGACCGAACTGGTCGAGATAAAGATCTCGAACGGCACCCGACGCCCGTCGGGATTCTCGTAATCGTTGATAGTCAGGTAGTAATTCTCGCCGTCGATCGGCCATTTTATCTTGATCGTCTTGCCGGCCAGCACCTGCGGGCGCTTGATCAGTTCGCTCGGCAGTGTCGAGGCGGACGCCGTAGGCTCGCTCAGCGTCGACAGCACCGATCCGCGCACGCCGCTCGGGCGATAGGTGGTGCAGCCCTTCATGCCCTCACGGTACGCGGTGAGATACACCTCGCGAAACGCGTCATAGCTCATTTCGGGCGGGCAGTTGATCGTCTTGGAAATTGCCGCGTCGACCCAGCGCTGCGCCGCGGCGGCGACCGCTATGTGATCGTCGACCGACAGTTCCAGCGCCGTCACCATATAGTTGGGAAGCGGGGCGCTTGCATCCGTGCCTGGCAGGCGGCTGTAAAGATACCAGCCATAATCCTGCACTTCGAAGCGTTCGAGTTTCTGCTCGGTCGCCGTTTGTTCGACCACGACGTCGCGATTGTAATGCCAACTAAAGGTCGGCTCCACGCCCGAACTGACGTTGCCGTAGAAGATCGAGGTCGTGCCGGTCGGCGCCAACGTCAGCAACACGCCATTGCGGATGCCGTGTTCGGCGATGTCGGCGACAAGATCGGCGGGGAGCTTGGCCAGGAACGGCGCCTCCGCGAATTTCTCGCGGTCATAGGCTGGGAAGGCGCCGCGCTCGCGAGCGAGATCGATCGAGGTGCGATAGGCTGCGATCGCGATCGCCTCGCCGATTGCCTCAACTAGCACCACCGAGGCGCGGCCGTAGCGCACCCGCATCTGCTGAAGGAGGTTGCCGAGCCCGGTATAGCCCAGGCCGATGCGGCGTTTGGCGAGCGCTTCGGCGCGCTGCTCGTCGGTCGGAAAGGGCGAGGTGTCGAGCACATTGTCGAGGAAGCGCACGCCAATGCCGACCGCGCCTGCTAGCCGCTCCCAATCGATCCGCGCGCCATCGGTAAAGGGATCGACCACCATGTTGGCGAGATTGACGTGGCCAAGATCGCAATCGCCATTGGGCGGTAGCGGCTGCTCGCCGCACGGATTGGTGGCGGCGATCGTTTCGCAATAGCGCAGGTTGTTGAGCCGGTTGACGCGATCAAGGAAAATCACTCCGGGCTCGGCAAAATCATAGGTCGTGCGGGTGATCAAATCGAAGAGATCGGCGGCGGGCAGGCGGCGATAGACATACCAGTCGCGCCCATTCTTTTCATATACCGCAACATGCACACCGTCTGCGCGCGGCACATGGAAGCCGAGATCCCAGTCTGCTCCCGACTCCAGCGCGGCCATGAAATCGTCGGTCATTGCAACCGAGACATTGAAGTTCTTGAGGAAATCCTTGCGGGTCTTGGCAGTGATGAAGGCGAGCACGTCGGGATGCCAGACAGGCAGAACCGCCATCATCGCTCCACGGCGCGATCCACTCGATCGGATCGTCACGCACATGCCGTCCCACATCACCATGAACGGGATTACTCCCGACGAGACCGATCCGGTGCGGCCGACAATTGCGCCGTCCGGGCGCAGCGTGCCGAAGTCCATGCCGATCCCGCCTCCCTGTTGCTGGGTGAAGGCGGCGACGTTGAGCGCGGGCATGATTCCCGCGCCCGGCATGCCGGTTTCGGTGTCCATCGAATCCTGGATCGTCGGGCTGACGAAGCAGTTGATCCAGGTCACGCGCTTGCCAGTGCCCGCGCCCGCGAAGATCCGCCCGCCCGGCACCCAATCGCGTGCCTCCAAGGCGGCAAGCGCGCGCGATGCCTGCTCCGGGTTGTCCTTGGCATAGACGCCGCCGATGACGCGCGCGAAGGTATCGGATGGGGTTGCTTCGCCGCCATGGCGGTATTTTTCGTTCCAGATATGGACAGTGACGGGTTGCCCGAAGGGACCGCTCTGCTCGGTGGCAGCCATCTGCTTTTCCTCGATATTTATGAAAGGAATATGGGCGCGCGCTATCGATTTGGCACGCGCCGACTTCGCACTCGCGATTGTATTTGTGAGCGAGCGTCGCCGGAAGTGTTACATCATCGGCGCGTCAGGTGAGATCCTGGTCGGACGGGTCGAGAAGCGGCTCCTCGCGGCCCAGGCGGTAGCGCCCTGACCGGCACCAGAAGCCCGCGCCGACCGTGAACCGGCCGCGCGCACTGTCCAGAACAACCAGAGCCTCGGGATGATCCAGCGCCTGGGCGATCGCTGCTCGAGCGAACTGCTCGGGTGGGACGCCGTCCGGTGATTCGAGCGACAGCGCGCGAGGTGCTTCATCCTCATTGATGGACAGAAGCAGTCGAAAACGAGACACTTGCTACTCCCGGAAGCGCGCAGTAAAATTAAACACCTGTTGATTTATTGCCTAGAACGAGGCCCCAATGTCAAGCTCCGCTGCGGTGCTCAGCCCGATTTCAGAACGCCGTGGCCGAGGGCGTCCGCGCGGGGATGCTGCGCCGGATCCGGCGGCGCTGCTCGACGCAGCCCTAGTCAGTTTTGCCGAGCACGGTTTTGCGGGCGCCAACCTGCGGGCGATCGCCGCCACAGCCGGCGTGAATGTGGCGCTGATCGCACGCAACTACGGGTCGAAATTTGGACTTTGGAAAGCGGCGGTCGACCAAATTTCGAGCCGGATGCGGCTCGCCCACGCCCGCATCGCCGCGCTGCACGACGATAGCGCGCCAATCGCCGTACGGTTGCGCGAGGCAATCGATCAGTTCGTGCTGTTCAGTGCTGGGTTGCCTGAACTAGGGCGCTTTTTCAGCGATGAAGTCGCGCGGGCGGGCGAACGTCGCGACTATGTGATCGAGCATATCTGGAGCGTGCACCGTGACTCGATGTTGCCGCTATTGCGTGAGGGGAAGGCGGCGGGAATCGTGCCGGCTGCGACCGATCCCGAGTTCCTGTTTTTCATGATGATCGGTGCTGTCTCGATGCCGTTGATGATCCGGCCCGTGATCGAGATGGAGTTGGAAGGCGATCTTGAGGACGCGACGGTGCGCCTATCCCGCAACGTCGCATCGCTGTTCCTCAGATAGGTTGGCCCTTCGCGTGCATGAAATGGGGTGACCAGGCGGTGGAGGCCAAAGCGGCGCTGGTGTGGTTGCTGCCGGACCGCGTCGCCGCTCTAAGGTGTCAGTTGCCTTATACTATCGTTTCGCCTGCCTATAAAATTGCCGATGATCGACCAAGCGTATGTCGGTTGCCGTGTGACGCTTGAGCAGGCGGAATTTGAAATTTAGCGCACGATACGTTCTGCGCGTTCGTCCGCCACAAACCACTGCACAATTTTTTCGGGGCGTATCTCGTCCGCGGCACGAGGGCCGGCTGTCGACGACGTTGAAGCCATGGACGGAGGTCGATCTGATCAGCCGTCATGATAACGGCTTTTTTGTGCTGAACTGACGGTTAACAAGTCGCCAATCGAAATGCAGATCTCAAAGCTTCTCGCGCATTCGAACCCCGTCCCCCAGGCCTTTGTGAAGGTGAGTGTCAATACGGTCAGCGTTGCGAACAACGCATATCAGCGTTCCAACTGGTTCCTTCCCGTTGGTGGGGCTGCGGGCAATAAGGCGGCCTGAGATTTGGAGATGGCCTTGACTGATACGCAGAACCTAATGACTCCCGGCATTGTCGGAAAATTGTCATTGCGCACCAAGGGCCTGGCCGCTCGGCCGAATAACATCGTGATATTGGTTCAGGGATCGAATCTGACCGGCCAGTCGATTTTCGATTTCTCATTCGAGGGAGGCGAGCGTTATTCAGTAATGGATGAGATCGTTGGAATGGGGTTAGGAGCGGTCACCTTTTCGCTGCGCGGTTACGGTCAGTCCGAACTGCCGGGTGATCCGTTCGAGGTCACTACCGAGACGGCGATGGAGGACCTCGAAGCAGTGTTCGACTGGGCGGCGGCTCAGGGATATGCCAAGCCGCATCTGTTCGCCTTCTCATGGGGGGGGAGAATTGCGGGTCGCTGGGCCGAGAGTAACGCGGCGCGGATTGATAAGCTGATCCTCTACGATCCAGCGCGTGGCGGCGGTGGCCTGGTGCTGCCGCCGCCAACCGAGCCATGGTTCATCAACACGCCTGAATTCTACCTGCAGAAATTCGAGCCAGAATTTACTGCGCTCGACCTGCGTGCTGCGTTGTCCGCGCACGTGCTCGAGTATGACGCGCGCTCGCCGAATGGAATTCGCCTGGAGAATGCCAACCCGGTGACTGCGGTCCGGCCTGAGGCGATAACTAATCCGACGCTGATGGTGTACGGATCGGAGGCAGCCAAGGCCAACTATATGGTTGGCGGGATGGAGCGTGGGACATTCTTCGAGAGGCTGGCGACTGACGATAAGGCCTTCGTGATCGTGCCGGGGGCAGGGGACTTCGCGCATTTTCAGGAAGGAAGATTTCGTTTGTACAAAGCGATCGCCGACTTTTTGCGCTAAGTTTTAGGTCAAGTTGGCAATAATATTTCGCTGTCGATCCGGTCGGTCCTGAGGCGACGTGTGCGACGTGGGGCTGAGATCGAAGCCCGATTGATTATATAGCTTTCCATGTCCTCGACCTCGATGACGTGATGAGCCCAGAAGCCGTTTAGGCCTTCGATCACCGTCGCGCTTGCGTTGACACTGACGGGCAAGGAATGTCGGATCATGCCGACGCACTGACCGCGGTGCTTTGGGAAATCAGTGAAACACGTGGTTTCACTGTCCAGTTCGCGGTCAATCGAAGGATGGTCGCTTGATCGTCATCGAGATGAATCCGCGGGTCTCGCGCTCGTCGGCGTTCACCTCCAAGGCGACGGGCTCCCCGATTGCCAAGGTCGCGGCCAAGCTGACGGTCGGTTACACGCTCGACGAAGTTATCAACGATATCACCGGCTCCACGCCGGCGTCGTTTGTAGCAGCGTCGCCTAGATCAGAAGCGGCGTCTATCCCTGCCGCTGGGCAAAGACCAGCGCGGACCCCCCTCATGACGCCTGGGATCGGGCTCAGAACACGCTTCTATTCTCTGAGGACTGAGGTGAAGGCCTGCAAACGTCTCGACCTATGCGCCGCACTCAAGTGAGAATGATGAAAGCGCGCTTTTCACGACAAGCCGGCACGGCAATACATTTCTTGCATCTGCAGGGGTGTGCTCAAGGCGGGATGAGAACAGCAAGGCTGACCATCCCCCCTAAGTTACAGAATAGTTTATCTATAACAATAACTTATAAGGGGTTGCGTATGTCCATTGAATTTAAGAAGATAAAAAATCGCTTAGTTTTGGTAGGGTCGCATGTCGCGATTGCTGCCGGCATATTGGTAGCTCCGCAGGCGCACGCTCAGGAAGCTACTGCAGCCGTCGCCGCCGAACCGATATCGGAAGGAGATGTCGTCGTTACCGCCCGTCGTCGTGCAGAGCGCCTGCAGGATGTACCACTAGCGATCACCGCGATCAGCGACGCCCAACTCAAGTCGCTCGATATCCGCGATACCGTTGCGCTCGCCAATTTCACCCCCGGCTTGCAGATCACCGACGCGGCCTTCGGCCGCAATGACCGTGGCTCGGCGCGGCCGCTGATCATGCGCGGCCTGGCGCTGGCCAATGGCTCGGGCGTTACCGCCGGCGCGCTGGTGTTTCTGGACGGCGCGCCGCTGATCGGCGGCGAAGTGCCGGTCACCGACGACATCGCCCGGGTCGAAGTGCTCCGCGGCCCGCAGAGTGTCTATTTCGGTCGCTCTACCTTGTCGGGTGCGGTCAGTTATACCACCAAGGACATCGGTGACGAGTGGCACGGCCATGCTGCGGTCAAGGTCGCGAGCCAGGATACGCGCGACATAGAGGCGTCGATCAGCGGCCCGGTCTCGGAGGGCTTCGGCATCCGTCTATCCGGTCGCACGGCGCAGAATGGCGGTTATTACACCAGCGAGGCTCCCGGCCATGCCGAACTCGGGGCGCGTCGTTCGGACTCGGTCTCACTGACTGTCGAGGGTAAGCCAGCCGACAATCTGTCGGTCAAACTGTACACCAGCTACTTCAGCTATGACGACGGTCTCTCGGCCAACGCCTATGTTCTGCGCGGCGCGAACACCTGTAACCTGGGCGGCTCCCGGCTCACCTATTGCGGCCAGTTGCCCGACGTCGGCGGCTTTCCGATCTGGACCAACTCTCAGGTATCGACGGGTGCGCAGAATACGATCTACAACGGCACGCTACTGGGCGGCTCCGAGTTCGACGACAAGCTTGGAACGCAGCGTCACGGTTTCCTGATCCACGGCATCATCAATTGGGATTTCTCTAGCTTCGCCGGCCTGTCGGTGATCACCGCCTATCACCGCGACAAATATGTCAGCGCGTCCGATGGCCTCTATGCCGATCCGACCGCAGTCGCCGGTGGGGTGCAGGAATTTCACTACGCCTTCGGCTACGATACCAAGGATTTCAGCACCGAGGCACGCCTCAACTCGCGCGGCAGCGGTCCGTTGCGCTGGACCGCGGGTGTCAGCTATGTCGATACCACCCAGACCAACCAGAGCGTGTTGTTCTACACCGATTTTGGCGGCGGCACCCGGCCCGGCTCGAACTACGTTACGACCGCGTCGAAGGCCAAAGCGCTCGGCTTCTTCGGCGGAGCCTATTATACGATCCTGCCGGGTCTGACACTCAGCGCGGAAGGGCGTTACCAGATCGACAATCGCGGCGACGTGGGCGGCAACAGCATCGTCTCGGGTGTTGCGGTGCCGGGTGCGGAGCTCGACAAGAAGTTCAGGAGCTTCAGCCCGCGCGCCACGATCGACTATAAAGTCTCGGATGCGATAAATGTGTTCGGTTCTTATGCGACTGGCACCCGGCCGGGTGGCTTCAACCGTTTGTTGATCAATGCCCGCGCCGACGTGATCGCAGCATTGCAGGCGCAGGCTGTCGACACTTCGCTCGCGTATAACGAAGAAAAGCTGGAGATGTATGAGACCGGCATCAAGGGCTCGTTCTTCAATCACCGCCTGTTTACAAATCTGACCGCTTATTACGGCACACTTAAGAACCAGCAGGTTCAGGTGTCGGCGTTCATCAGTGTCCCGGCAATTCCGTCGCAGGGCTTGGCTTCGATCGCCAACAGCTACACGGTGACCAACAACATCGGCAAAACGCGGGTTTACGGCCTGGAATTCGACGGGTCGTTCAAACTCAGCCGGATCATCTCACTGGGAATGACCGCAGCGTATAACGAGACCAAGATCAAGGACTATAGCTGCGTCGCCTGCGTGGTGTTCACCGGATCGAAGGATGTCACTGGCAACCATCTGCCCAATGCCCCGCGCTACACCGCGTCGTTCACCTTCGACGCCCGCGACGCGTTGGGGTCGACCGGTTGGGATTGGTTCTACCACACCGACTATGCCTATCGCGGCAAGATCTTCGTCAACGAGATCAACAAGATGTGGATCGGCGACCGGCATCTGGTCAACCTACGCTTCGGCGTTGAGAAGAAGGGGTTGGCGCTCGAGGCGTTCGTCAGCAACCTCCTGCAAGACAAGACCGTCACCAGCGCCTATCAGTCGCTTGACGGTCGCTATGGCTTAATGGCGAACTACACCAGCGCTGCGGTTGAATCGGTTGGGCTACCAGAGCCGCGCATCTTCGGCGGGCGCGTGCGCTATAATTACTGACCCTAAAGGTAGCGATCGAACGAGGGGGGCGGGTAGCATTCACCCGCCCTTTTTGCAGCCATGAAGAGATGAAACGATGATTCAGGCTCTGCTGCTCCTGCTGGCGTCCACAGGTTCGCCAGCCTTTCCACCGCCCAAGAATCTCGACGCCGAGGTGTCGGCGGTCGTCGCGGAGTGGATCGGCGACTATCGCAGCGCGCCTGGCGATCCGCCACGCACTGCGGTGGTGCGATCTATCGCGGTGCCCAAGCTTGCGAAACGCGCGGTATTCATCGAGGTGCGCGACGGCGGCGCTGATGGCAAAATTATCTTCCAGCGGATCATTGGCTTCGCCGACCGACCTGACCGGGTGCGTAACTGGGCCGCCTCTTATTATTTTATGGATGCCGCCGCCCACGCCCGGCTCGACCGACGCCCGGTCGAGGCAGCGGCGCTCGGGCCGGACGATATCGGCGTCTTCTCACCCGATCCAGGGTCCTGCGCACTGCAGCTTTTTCAGGAAGAGGGCCGCTTCACGCTGACCTCGCATAAGGACATGTGTCATATCGTCAGCCGGTTCACGCCCGGGCTGGTCTTTCACCCGGAGATGCGGCTGACAATCGGTAAAAGCGAGTTCCGCTTCTTCGAGCAGGGTTTCTTCGAGACTGGCGAGCCGGTACAGGCGCCACTAAGCTATGTGCTGGCCAAGGCGAGGTAGGTGCGTCATCCTGGATGCGTTCCGGCGCCCGCCATGCAGCAGGCGCCGAAGATGGCAAAGTGTGGCGTGGAGAGCGGCCGAGCTAGCTAGGAACAGCCATCCCGGCCAACACCCCAGGCCGTACGGCAATCCTGTCCCGCCAGTCCAAGATCGCGGGGAAGCCATCTAGCGTCACGTTATATTTGGGCAGGGTCGATAGCATCATCGGCGCGGCGATTGCATCCGCCCAGCTATAATTGGCGCCGCCCAGATAGGGGGCGACGCTCAGCGCCTGCTCCAGCGCGCCCAAATGGAAATCGACATCGGCAAAATGTTTGGTGATGACGGCGGCATGCGCCGTGCTGTCGATCGCGCGGGCGTGGAAGATGCCGGCGATCGCCCCGCCAAAGCCCGCGACGATCGCGGCGCCCCACATCGCCGCGCGCGCGCGATCGGCGATAGTGTCCGGTATCATTCGGCCGGACTTTTCGGACACGTACAAGGCGATGGCCAGACTTTCCGAGATCGCGATCGTGCGCCCGTCGGGCGTGTCGTCATCGACGATAGCCGGAGCCTTGCCGAGTGGGGAGACAGCAAGGAAGTCCGGCGCGCGCAGCGCATCTAGCGCCACCGCCCGCACCGTGTAGGGAAGGCCCGATTCCTCCAACAGGATGGAGGCGCGATAGCCGTTCCCGGTGGGGACGGTGTAAAGGGTGATCATGTTTTCGGATTAGTCCTTGATCGAGCCGAAGAAGTAGTTCGGCGGCAACTGGCCTTTCAGATACACGGGATCGCGCTGATCTTTGAAATAACGTTCGGGCGCGAAACCCGCATCGGCGACGGCGGCGCGATAATCGAGCCCTTTGAAGCCGACCGCGAACGGTTCGTTGGCGTTCATGCCGAACCAACTCGACATCATCTTGATGAACGGATCATCGGGGATCGGCGCATCGCCGTCCATGAGCATGATACCGCCTGGCGCCAGGATGCGATGCGCCTCCTTGAACAGCCCGCGGATCACCGGAACCGGGCATTCGTGGGTGACGAGCATCGAGACGACCAGATCAAAGTAATCATCCGGGAAATCGGTATCGGCGCCGTTTTGCTGGCTGAAGTGCGCCTCGACGCCGATCGCCTCGGCGCGGGCATGGCCGTAGCGGACCTGCGGAGCCCCGACGTCGATGCCGTAGATCTCGGCCTCCGGAAAATATTCCTTCCACGGCAGGGTGGTGAAGCCCGGGCCGCAGCCGACGTCAAGGATGCGGCGCGGCTTGAAGTCTGGATAGCGCGCCTTGATGAGCTGCGCCTGCGAAACGCCCAGCCCCTCATTTTGTGCGCCCAGGCCGCCAAAGGCGAAAACATAGACGCCGCGATCATAGAGTGCGCCGGCCATCACGTCGTCTTCCCCCAATTCGGTATGGAAGTTGCCGGGCATGACGTGGATGTCGACCGCCTCGATATATTTGGGCATTTCCATATTGGGGTCGAGCCGTAGCGTACCCAGCGCGCCGGGCTTGGGCCTAGCGCGTTCGGTGAGATCGTCGAGCTGTCGCTCGATGCTTTCGCCGACCGTATCCCAGACCAGTTCCTGCGCGGCGCGACCGATCACATTCATGCCGCGGAAATAGAAATTGTCCTCCATCAGCCGCTTCACTTCCTGCGGGCTGTCTGGTTTGCGGCCATGCTTCGCCTCGAAGGCGGGCAGCATGTGCTTATAGTAAACGTCGAATGTGCCGGGAAACATTTCCGTGGTGAACATCTTGCGGATCGAGGAGCAGAATTCCTCGCGCGCAAATTCATCATGATTGGCTTCTGGTAGGATGGCGTGTTGGTCTTGAAACATGCGGACCTCCGTTGAGAAAACGCTTAACCGAGAATGTGGAAACCGGCGGACTGCACCGCGCTGGTTACGACGGCGTCGTCTATCTCCGGCAAGCCGCCGGAAAGACCTGCGCCGCCGACGATCGTGCCGGCGCCGTCGGTAATCACGACGCCGCCGCCGAGCGGGGCGAAGCGTCCGCCGGTCGCCCCGGAGATCGCCGCTGTCGCCTGCGGGCTGAACAGAGGCGACAGCACCAAGGTCGATTTGTTGAAGCCCAATGCGGATACCGCTTTGGCCGTCGCTGTCTCGATGCCGAAGATGCCCTGCAGATCGGAGCGCATCGCGAAGCGGACATGGCCACCCGGATCGGTGATAACAACGGACATCATGCGTAGCCCCTTAGCGGCGCCTTCGGCGAAGGTGGCATCAGCGATGCGGCGGGCGTCAGCAAGTGAGATGGACATCAGGTGACCTTCAGGCAACAGCATCAAGCGCGGCTTCGCGCTCGTGGGTGATCGCGCGCAGCACGCGCTTTAGCATCGCCTGACGGGTTGCCTCGCGCTCCGCCCGGCGTTCCGGCGTCAGTTCATAATGCTCGATCGCGGCCTTGGTGACGTCGCTGCCGAGCTCGGCGACCGCTTCATGGGTGTCGAGCCGATCGCGCAGCGACGAGACTTCGGACATCAAGGCGACCAGCATGATCATGACCCGATCGACATCGTCGGGGCGCAAATACTCTGGGCGGTCGACGCCGCGGGCCCAGCGGCGGCGCGGTTTGCGGGGCGGTTTTTCGGCGGCGGCAGGCGCGGCGGCAGGATCGGCGATGGTAGTGGGCATCTGAACTCCCTAAGGGCTTGGGGATCGATAATCTAAGGCTAGGCCAGCCCGGGGAGCGTGCAACGCGGCGAGGAATTCTTACCCACCATGCGGTGATGTCGGTTCACCACATTGCGGGTATGCAACCGCAATACCTTTGCGGCTCGACTGCCTTTCGCCCAGCTTCGCCCTCTAGCCACCAAGGGAAGCCGGTCATGACAGTTCAGGAACGGGTTGCACCCAAGGAAGACATTGCCGAGGTTCTCGCCCAGATCGTCGGTACGAGCGAAGTGCTGATCTCGCTTTCCGATCGCACCTTTTTCGCCACCGATATCGCCAAGCGGGGCGAAACGGCAGCCGCGGTGGTGCGGGTGCGCGATGCGCAGCAACTGTCGCAGGTCGTGCGCGCCTGCACCGATCGTGGCCATATCGTCATCCCGCGAGGCGGCGGTTTTTCCTATACCGGCGGCTACACTCCCACGGCGCCCGGCAGCGTGGTGATCGATATGCGGCCGATGAACCGGATCGTGGAGATCAATACCGAGGACATGTACGTCGTCGTCGAGCCCGGCTGTACCTGGCAGACTCTATACGAAGCGCTCAAGGCTAAAGGCGTGCGCACGCCCTATTTCGGACCGATGTCGGGCTATCACGCGACGGTCGGTGGCGCGTTGTCACAAGGGTCTTTCTTCCTGGGTTCGACCCAGCACGGCACCACTGCCGAGACGGTACTCGGACTCGAGGTCGTGCTGGCCGACGGGACGATCGTGAAGACCGGTTCGGGCGCGTCGAGCGACGACGTTCCGCCTTATTTTCGGCAATATGGTCCGGATGCGACGGGACTGTTCCTTCACGACACCGGCGCGATGGGTTTTAAGACGCAGGCAGTGCTGCGGCTGATCCCATTTCCCGACTATCAGGCATACGGCACCTTCGCTTTTGCCGGCGCGGATCAGTCAGCGCGAGCGGTGTCGGCGATCGGGCGCTCGACGATCGCGGCGGAATGCTATTGCTGGGATCCCTATTTTGTTGAGTTAATGGCTGCCGCCAGCACCGGGACAAAGGAAGACCTGCGTTTCCTGCTCAACGTAGTGAAGGCAGGATCGGGGCTAGTTGACGGGGTCGGCGCGGCGATCCGCATCGCCCTGGCGGGCAGACGCGTGTTCAGCGGTAACACCTTCCTGCTGCACGTGGTGATCGACGATGCGACGCCGGAAGGAGCCGCCGCCAAACTCAAGCTGGTGCGCAAGATGGCGTTGGCTGCGGGCGGCACCGAGACCTCGCCGAGCGCACCCAGAGCTCTACGTGGCACCCCGTTCACCGATTTCAACGTTCCGGAGCGGCGCATCAAAGTGCGCAACCTGCCGACCAACAGTATCTCGCCGCATTCGCGTGCGCCCGCGGTAGCGGCCGCCTGTTATGCCTATCTCGCGGAGAATAAAAATGAAATGGCGCGCCTCGGAATCAAATGCGGGGTGATCTTTTTTGCGGTTGGAGCACAAGCGATGTGCATCGAGCCGCTGCTATTCTGGGAGGACGAGCAGCATTTCCTGCACAACCGCGTCGACGAAAGCAGCGATCTTGCCGGGATTGAGGCTTTCCCGCAACGCCCCGAGGCGACCGAGTTCGCGTTCCGGATGCGCGACGGGTTTAAGGCGATCTTCCGCAAGCATGGCTGTCTGCACGTCCAGGTCGGACGCTCTTATCCGTGGCTGGAGACACGCCAGCCTGCGACTGCCGCGTTGATGACCGGGATAAAGGACCTACTCGACCCCAAGCGGCTAATGAACCGCGGCTCGCTCGGCTTCGGCGATCCGGTTACGTGAGCTGGGACCATATTATCGTCGGCGGGGGCAGCGGCGGGGCGACGTTGGCAGCACGGCTTTCAGAGGATCCGGCGCGGCGCGTGCTGCTGCTGGAGGCGGGCGGACGGGACTGGTCGCCCTATATCCACATTCCTGGTTTTCTAGGCAACGTGATGTTCAGCAACACGCTCAACTGGAATTATTCGGGTGAGCCGGATGCGAGCCTGGGTGGTCGGGCGTTGGTGTGGATGGCGGGGCGGGTACTCGGCGGATCGTCGTCGATCAACGGTATGGTCTACGGCCGCGGGCTGCCGGGCGATTATAAGCGTTGGGTCGAGGCGGGTAATCCTGGCTGGAGCTGGGATGAAATGCTGCCCTATTTTCGGCGCATGGAAAGCTGGTCGGGTACGCCCGATCCGTCGCGGGGCACCTGCGGGCCGCTCCAGGTGCGGCCGTTCGACGAGACCCATGCGGTCTGCCGGTCGGTGATGGAGGCCTATGTGGCAAATGGCCTGCCGTTTGTCGGCGACTATGCCGCGGGCATCTCGGAAGGGATCGGCATCACCCAGGCGACCCAGGCGGGCGGCTGGCGCAACAGCACTGCGGCCGCCTATCTGGTACCGGCGCGGCGGCGACCGAACCTCACCATCTTTCCTTATGCGCGCGTCGAGCGGCTCGAGGTGGAGCACGGTCGCTGTACCGGCGTTACTTTCACCCGCAAGGGTGTGACCCAGACGGTGCGCGCCGATCGCGAAGTGACGGTGTGCGCCGGGGCGATCGGCAGTCCGCGGCTGCTGATGCTGTCGGGGATCGGCGCACCGGATGCGCTTCGCCAGCACGGCATCACCGTGGTCCACCGCCTGCCTGGGGTGGGGCAACACCTCAACGACCATGTCAACGCCAAGCTCTCCGCCTCAGTAAACGTGCCGACCTATAACAGCGAGCGGTTCGGCGCGCGCAAGGCGCTCAACGGGGTGCGCTTCCTGCTGGATCGCGCTGGCCCGGCGGCAAGTCCGGCCAACCACGTGCAGGGCTTCGTAAAGTCAGAACCCGGGCTGGCCGAGGCTGATTATCAGGTCCAGATAATGGCGGTTGGCTTCAATGCTGACTTCGCCGATCGTACGAACGGTGTGTCGGTGGTGGTCAGCCCGTGCCGCACCGAGACTCGCGGTGCGGTGACACTGCGCTCCGCCGACCCGCGCGACCCGCCGCGGATCGCGATCGAGATGCTCGGCAACCCGCGCGACGTCGCGCTGCTGATCGAGGGCTGCCGCCACGCACGCGAAATGCTCGAGGCCGGGCCAGGCCGGGACTTCGCGGGGAAGATGTTCCTGCCCGCACCGGGTACCGACAGCAATGCCGCCTGGCTCAGCTTCCTGCGTGAGACCGCCGGTATCAATTGGCATCCTACGAGTACCTGCCGAATGGGGTCGGGACCCGACGACGTGGTCGATGCGAGCCTGGCGGTCCACGGGCTGAGCGGGCTTAGTATTGCCGACGCGTCGGTTATGCCCAGCGTCACCAGCGGCAACACCAATGCGCCGACGATCGCAATCGCCGAGCGTGCCGCCGACTTCATTTCCGTCCGCACCGCTTAAAGGGATTTTTCATGCGTGAGATCACCATTCAGATCGAAGACGCGACGCCCGACACGATCCGTCCTTATGGTGTCTTCGTCGGCAGTGCCGACACGACGCGCACCTTCGCCGCTTGGCCGGGGACCACCGTGTTCGGCGAATATCCGATCAAGGTGGAGACTGGCGGCGAGATTTTGTTGGTACAGACTGGCGCCAAGAGCTTTCCGCACAAGATCGCAATTATCGAGCGACATTTTCAGCATACTCAGACCTATCTGCCATTCAACGGCAAGCCATTTGTAATGATCCTGGGCACCGAGACCGAAGATGGCGCCCCGGTACTCGACAAGCTGCGCGCGTTCCGCTTCGATGGCCAGGCTGGGATCATTCTGGCCGAGCAGGTCTGGCACGATTTCCCCTATGCGATCGAGGACGACACCCAGTTCGCGGTGGTGCTGTCCAACATCAGCCACATTAACGACCTGACCGAGCCACTCCACCCGATGGAGGCCGAAGGGCCGGACCTCGAACGGCGTTCGGTTCAGGCGCGCGCAGTGCTGTCGGTGGCGTTCTGATGCGCGTGCGACGCAGGTTCCTGCAGGTCGGCGTGCGGCGGGTGCACTATTTTCGGGCGGGCGAGGGACCGCCGGCGGTGCTGGTGCATTCGTCACCCGCCAATGCCCGGCTCCTGATGGCGGAGATCGTGCGGCTGTCCCGCGACTTCACCGTTTTCGCCTTCGATACCCCCGGCTTCGGTCTGTCACAGGCGTTGCCGATGGAAGAGATGCTGGTCGCCGACCTTGCGGACGCACTCGCTGAGACGCTTGAGGCGATCGGGATGCCACGTTGCCCGATCTTTGGTAGCCATACCGGCGCCGCGATCGCGCTTGAATTAGGGGTGCGCCATCCGGAGCGCGCCACCGGGCTAGTGCTCGACGGCGTGCCTGCTTTTACCGATGCCGAATGCGCGACGCTGTTCGGCGATTATTTTCGCAAGTTGCCGGCCACCGATCTTGGCGGACAATATGCGTCGGTCTGGACGCGCTTTCGCGATCAATCGATATGGTTTCCTTGGAGCGAGCGTACGGCCGACCACCTCAATCCCTATGATCTGGGCGCACCCGAGAGCACCCATCTATGGGTATCGATGTATTTCGAGGCGGCCGACAGTTACGCCCCCGCCTACCGTGCGGCCAGCTTCTACGGTGCACGGGCGATCGCCGCGGCGGGCGAGCTGACGCTCCCCGCGATTTATACCGCCACCGATACCGACATGCTGCGCTCACACGTTAACCGGCTGCCACCGATGAAAAAGGGCCAGGCATTCCACCCGATCGGCACGTCATACGTGCGCAAGCGCGAGTTGATCGCAGAGGGGTTCGCGCGCTTCGGTGCTGCCGGGGAGGCGCCATCGGACGTTGATGTGCTCCCGGATTCGCCAGCGGTGGGCCGGCAATTCGTGGCCGGCACAGTGGGCGATCTGCACTTGCGCCATGCCGGCAACCGGGCGTCACCCAAGGTGCTGTTACTGCACGATGCGCCGGGTTCTGCCGAGCAGCTCGAGTCGCTGATCGCGGCATTGGCTACGCATTTTTTCGTGATCGCGCCGGACCTGCCAGGGCATGGCGAATCGGATCCGCTTTCGGAGACGCCTACGGTTGGCGACTTCGTCACAGAATTGGTCCGCCTACTCGACGGGCTCGAATTGTCCGAGGTGGCGGTGCTCGGTGTCGGCTTTGGTTCTTCGGTGGCAGTGGAACTCGCGCGGCTGTATCCGCAGCGCATAACGACGCTCGCGCTGCGAGGGCTGGCGCTGCCCGAGCCGGAGGAGCGCGCGACCTTGCGCGCTCGGTTCTGCCCGCGGATCGAGATAACCGCCGACGGCGGCCATTGGTACCGCACCTGGCTGATGCTGCGCGATTCGCAGGTCTATTGGCCATGGTTCGAACGCAAGCTCACGCAGCTACGTCGGGTCGATGCCGATTTCGGCGCGGCGCCGCTGCACCGCTGGACGATGGACGTGATGCGCGCGCGGGAAACCTATCACCATCTGGTCCATGCGGCGTTGGAGCATGACGCGGCGGCCGCACTGGCCGAGGTGCGCGTGTCGCTGTTAGTGGTGCGCGATCCGGCCACGCCGCTGTCGGCCTATGACGACCAGCTGATCTCGCTGTGTAAGGGAGAGGCGGTGGTTACTGGCGGTGGGACGGCGGCGCTGGTTGCAGCGCTGGTCCAAACCGTTTTCTAAACGAAGAGAAGCGAAACGGGATGATTGCAGAGGAGGCGCGATAGGGCGCCTCCCTTACGCGGCCCGCGTCTCCGCCAGCTTCTTTTCGTCAAGATTATAGCCGAGTAGCGCGATCATTCCCGCAACTGTGATGATTGTCGGGATGAAGGCCATCGTGAAACGGATCGCCCACAAGGCGCTTTCCGGCTGGACCACGCTGGGCCCGCGCGACTGGATATAGCCAAAGGCGCCGAGCACTGCGCCCACCACTGCAACCCCAACAGCACCCGAGAGCTTCTCGACCGTGGTGTATAGCGCCGCGAAGATGCCCTCGCGGCGCAGGCCCGTGCGGCGATAGTCATATTCCATCGTATCGGGCAGCAGCGACTGACCCATTAGAATCACCCCGCTGCCGCTGATGCCGATTACGGCAGCGCGCAGATAGACCAGCGACAGCGCCTCGCCGTGCACCGCGAACTGCCAACTCAGCCAGGCCGGTACGCTGATACCAAGCGCGATCAGGAAAGTGCTCTTCTTGCCGATTCGCTTGCTGAGCCAGAGCCACATCGTCGGCGCGATCAAGAACATGATCGACTGGACGAAGAAATAGCTACCGAGCACGCTGTTCGGTACGCCCAGAATCCGCTCGAAGAAGAACGGAAAAATCGACTGGGTGCCTAGCGACATCAGCGTCACGAACTTGACCAGCATTAGTACCAGAAACGGGCGGTTGCCCGCGGCAGACGCCATCTGCTGGCGAAAGGTATAATGCACTGCGCTACGTTCGGTCATCGGTGCGCGGGCGGTGCCGAAGAAGGCAATCACTCCTGCGCCGACGACGATCGGCGCAAAGCTCAGCGCCATTGCCGCATAAGCATGCGCGCCGCCTCCGAAGAAATCGAGCAGTTTCGGGCCGATGGCGCTGGCGATGATGATCGACAGGCCGACCGCATAGACCCGCCAGCGCATCAGTTCGGAGCGTTCGTGATAGGTGCGGGTCATCTCGCCCGGCATCGCCATATAGGGGATATTGAAGACGGTGTAGGCGGTCGCGTAGAAGATCAGAACCGCCGCCATGTAGATCACCCGCGCCTGCTGGCTGGCGAAGGACGGCGCGGCGAACATCGCTACGATCGAGATCGCCAGCAGCGCGGCGCCCAGGATCAGAAAAGGACGGCGGCGGCCCCAGCGGCTACGGGTGCTGTCGCTAATTACGCCCATCGCCATGTCGGCGAAAGCATCGTAGAATTTCGAGAAGGCGATCAGCGAGGCGGCGAGCCCGGCAGCGAGGCCGTAGACGTCGGTCATGTATCGCAACAGCAGGGCATTGGTCGCGCTGAGCACGGTGACGGGACCGAGCGTGCCGATCCCCCAAGCAACCATCATCGGCCGGTTCAAAATACCGTTCCGCTCAGAAGGGGAGGAGTCCGACGATTTGGTTTCCATGCGCGCGCCCCTTAGTATTTTCTACTCCGGCACTAGGCAGCGTGCGCCACGCGAACCAGCGACAAATTGGTGAGTGGATATGCGTATCGCGTTTCATGCGCGTACCGCATCGCAGGATGACAATCCGGCGGGTGCCCCCGCGCCGCGGCGCTTGCTAGGTTCGGCCATAGTCGCCGCCCGGCGTCACTTCTGAGCGAGATGGAAATCCGATGGCCGACCTCGACCTGCTTACCACCTACCGCCGCATGTTCGCTGCTCCCGAGGGAGAATTGGTGTGCTGGTGGTATTTCGGCACGTGCAACGTCGAGGTGCCGGGCTTCCCCGAGATGAATGTCACCGCTGCGGAAACGGTGATGGTCTATCGCAGCGAGGACATCTCCGAGGATGCGTTCCGGTTGACCTGGTGGGAGGTCGGCTATTTCCGCGACCCCGCCACCGGCGAAATCGCCGACACTTGGCTCAATCCGGTAACGGGCCGGACGGTAAAGACTCCCAAGTTGTTCGAGGAGGGTCCTGCGGTGCTGACCATTACCCGCGACGGCGCGGGCGTGAAGGTCGATCTGGTGCAGGCCCATGCGGTGATCCGAGGGGTCGACGTGACGTGGAAGATCGAGGGCGATCGTGTGTTCCTGAACCAGCGCGAGCGTAAGGCGCGCGGGCTGCCACGCACCGATGGGACGCTTCCCGAGGAAGGGGCGTCGGACGCTTCGGAAGGGATCACCAACCTGTCGATCTACGCCGCGCTTGCTGACGTCGAGGGCCAAGAGAGTGTTGCGACATGCACTGGCAGCTATACCTTTGAACTGGCGGCGCCCGCACCTTGGATGGGCTTCGACAGTGATGAAGGGCGGATGATTATTCGTGGTCGGATGGAAAAGACCGCGATGAACGCAATCCTCAATCCAATCGCTTGGGCACGGCTGAAACAGTTGCTGCCGCATGCCTTCGACAGCGATGCATTGATTCCGCGCTGGTCGTGAGTGAGTGCTGCAATCGGGGACTTCCTCGATAGTCAGCGGACAGGTAAAGCAAGGATCGTGGAACGGGATCAGGAACTTAAATCGCTTAAGCGCGGGCTGCAGGCGCTGATCATGCTGACCCGTAACCGGCCGATGACGGTGTCGGAAGCGGCCCGCAAGATGGGATTGCCGCGCACGACGGCGGAGCGGATCCTCGTCACCCTGGAGACTGAGGGCTTTGTCGCGCGCGATCCGGCCAGCAAACGTTTCGGCCTGGCCGCCCGCGTGCTGGCACTTGCAGGGGGCTTCTCGGCGGAAGACCGGCTGACCCAGGTCGCCTCTCCGAAACTGTTTGCTAAGACCCGCGAGATTGGGTGGCCACTCGCGCTCGCGGTGCCACTGGGTGACCAGATGAGCGTGCGCGTCACGACCGACCCCGCGACCACCTTGTGGCTGTACAAGCGGCACGTCGGCAGCGAGATCGGTATCGCCGGTAGCAGCGGCGGGATCGTTCATCTCGCCTTCCTCGAGGATGCGCAGCGCGAGGAGATGATCGAGTTGTTACGTCAATCCGACGATCCGATACAGGCATTGGCGCGCGACCGGCCACGGCTCGACGCTTATCTGGCGGAGGCGCGACGCGACGGCTTCAGCATCGGCCCGGACCTGGGCCCCGAGCGCGCGGTAAGCGTACCTTTGCGCGATGCAACCGGCATCAAGGCGGTGCTGGTGATGATGTTTATCGCGCGCGGTGTGTCGATGGCACAGATCACCGGGCGCTTCGTCCCAGAATTAAAAGCGCTAGCTGCGCAGATCGAGGCCGAAGCATTTGGCGATCAGATCGGCGCGGAGAGCGGATCGAAGTCGTAGAAGGAGGGATCGTGCGCAGGCGCGGTGGCGGGGTCGTACGCATCCGGGTCACGTGCCTGGACGAGTTCGCCCTGCAGTCGTGATAACTCCGCGACCTGCGAGGTGCGCGGCCGGCGCGAGGCCTCATAGCGGTCGAGGCCGGCGGCCGTGGGATCCGCCTCCAGGGCGCGGGCGAGCAGCATCGCATCCTCGATTGCCATCGCCGCGCCGAGCCCGAGGAACGGGAGCATGGGATGCGCTGCATCCCCCAGCAGTGTCACGCGACCCTGCCGCCATTGCGGTAGCGGCGCTTGATCGAACAGGCCCCATTTGATTAGCGTGTCGCGCGGCGCGGCGTGCATCAGTCCGAGCACGTCGGGGTGCCAGTCGTCGTAGAGGGCAGCGACTTCTTCAGGTGCGGCGCGGGTCGACCAGCCTTCGCCCTCCCAGCGCGTTGTCCTACCGATCGCGGCGCAATTGACGGCCTCGCCGCGGCGCAGTGTATAGCGGTTGAAAACCCGGCCCGGCCCGAAATAGACTGCAGCGCGACCGGCGCCCATGAAGGGCGCGGCCTGGTCGCGCGGCACCAGACAGCGATAGGCTACCTGGCCGGTAAAGCGCGGCACGGCTTCGCCCCACAAAAGGGTGCGCACCGCGGAGCGTAGACCGTCGGCGCCGATCACCATAGTTGCTTGCGCCTCCGATCCGTCGGCAAAGGTCGCGCGCACCGCGTCGCCGATCTCGTTGATGCCGATCAGACGATGGTTCAGAAATATCCTCCCGGGCGCGAGTTTCGAAAACGCTGCGGCGAGTACAGCATGCAGGTCGGCGCGGTGGATGTGGATGCCGCCCGGCGCATCGCCGGTCATGGCGCCGTCGCTATGGTCGGCGGAGCCGAACAGCAACGCGCCGGTGCGATAGTGGAGGAACGCCATGTTGCGGGTTATGCTGGCATGCGGCAGGATCGCCTCGGTCAGCCCAAGATCGGCATAGACACGTTGCGCTCCGCGGCTGAGCGTTAGTCCCGCCCCGACCTCGCCTAGCTGCGGCGCCTGTTCGTGCACGGTGACTGCAAAGCCGCGCTGGCGAAGGGCGATCGCGGCGGTGAGGCCGCCCAGCCCGGCGCCGACGATCAGAATGCTGGGCAGGTTGCTCATGCCTTGGGTCCCAGATTCATGCTGATTGCCTTGGTCTTGAGATAGGGGGAGAGGCCTTCCTCGCCGAATTCGCGACCCCAGCCCGACTGGCGGTTGCCGCCGAACGGGGTTTCTGGGCTGATTGCAGCATGGACGTTGATCCCGACTTGGCCGGAGTCGATCTGCTTGGCGACGCGCAACGCGCATTGGATGTCCTGCGTCCACACCGAGCCTGAAAGGCCAAAATCAGTCGCATTGACCCCGCGCAACATCTCGGCTTCGTCGGTGAAACGGATCGCGGCGAGTACGGGGCCGAAAATCTCCTCGCGGGCGATACGCATGTCCATGGTTACGCCGGCGAACAGCACCGGGCGGACGAAATGACCTGGGCCATCGACCGGGCTACCGCCGGTGACCATCGTCGCGCCCTCCGCCACACCCGAGGCGATATAGGCCTCGACCCGGGCGCGGTGCGCAGCGGAGATCAGCGGGCCGATCACCACGCCGTCCAACATGCCGTCGCCAACTTTCAGGCGTCCCGCGAGTTCGGCCACCCCGGCGATCACCTCGTCGTGGATATCGGCGTGGAGGAACAACCGCGTTCCCGCCATGCAGGCCTGGCCGCTGGAGAGATAGCAGGCCATCGCTGCGGCCGGGATCAGTTGCTTGAGATCAGCATCGGGGAATACGACCACCGGCGACTTGCCGCCCAACTCGAGCGTGACTTTTTTGAGATTTCCGGTCGCGGCGGCCACGATTCTGCGGCCGACCGCGGTAGATCCGGTGAAGCTGATCTTATCGATTCCCGGGTGCGCCGCCATTGCCGCGCCGACCTCGGCGCCGACGCCGTGCAGCAGGTTGAACACGCCCGCGGGAAGCCCTGCTTCAAGCAGCCACTCTGCCATCAACTCGCCGACCAGCGGAGCCAATTCGGCGGTCTTCATCACCATCGTGCAACCCGCCGCGAGCGCGGGCGCGATTTTGAGCGCCATCATTCCCGGTGGCGCATTCCAAGGCACGATCGCTCCGACCACCCCGATGGGCTCACGCAGCGTGGCGACCAGGAAGTCATTCTCTCCGCGCAGGCCGCCGAACGATGGGGTGAAACTGTCGCCGGTGATCTTAGTCGCCCAGCCAGCGTAATACCGGAACAATTCTGCGGCCAGCAATTGCACCACCATAACCGAGGAGGACAAGGGGGACCCGTTGTCGAGCGTCATGATCTCGCCGAGTAATTCGGCACGAGCGTCGAGCAGCTCGGCAAAGCGCGTCAAGATGCGCGCGCGATCGCGCCCTGACATCCGCGCCCAAGGACCGCTCAGCGCGGCGCGCGCGGCGACGACCGCGGCGTCGAGTTGGGAGGCGGAAGCGGCATCGACCTGGGTGAGCATTGTCTCGCGCGCCGGATTTTCGACCACGATCGGCGCCGCCTCACCGGCGATCCAGTCGCTACCGATCAGCAGGCGGTGAGGGCGGGCGACAAAGCGGGCGGCCATATCGCTAATTGGGGGAAGGGGTTCGTACATACCGTAATCATGCCAGCGTCGCTGTGGCTGTCATTGGCCGATAGCAAACCGTCCGCTATGTGGACGGTGATGGGGCAATTGCAGACACTCGTCCGGGGGCTGGACGCACTGGCATTTCTTAACGCGCAAGGGCCCGCGACCCTCGCGGCGGTCGCGCGTCACCTAGACCTTCCACGTGCTAACGTCGACCGCATCCTGCGCACGCTCGTATCCGCAGGCTATTGTGCGCGGCTGCCTAATTCGACGCTATATGCAGTGACGCGCGGGGTACGCCGGCTGTCCGAGGGACTACGCGACGCGGCCCTGCTGACCGCGCTGGCGCTGCCGATTGTGGAGGGTTTGGGGCGGGCGGTGGCATGGCCGGTAGCGCTGGCGGTGCCGAGCGGGGCGGAGATGGAAGTTCGGTTGTCGACGGACATGGCGACGCCGCTTGCGCTGCTCAAAACTCGACCCGGTTATCGCACGCCGATCCTGCAGACCACCACCGGGTTACTGTATCTCGCCTTTCTACCGGCGGAGGAGCGCGCCCAGCGCCTGCCTGCGCTGCTCGCGGCCAGCACGATTAACCCTGCCTTGAGCGCGACAACATTGGCCGCCGCTTTCGCGACGGCTCGCGAGAACGGCTACCTACTGCTCGATCATGGCTTCCCGGAGGCGAGCCTCGGGGTGCCGCTTGTTTCACACGGGCGCCCGATCGGCGGTATCGTGATGCGGTATCTGATCCGGGGTATGCCGCGCGCGCAGGCGCTCGAAAATTTTCTTCCGCAGCTTCGCGGAGCGGCAGACGCGATTATCTGCGCGCTAGATACGGTTGACTGAAGCACCTACTCAGCGCTGTATGTATGCGTCTTCAGCATCACAGGAGTTGGCGCGCCATGGAAATTCAACAGCTTCGTCACCTGCTAGCCGCGGTGCAGCACGGTAATTTGCTTAAGGCCGCCGATGAGATCTTTATTACCCAGTCGGGATTAAGCCGGAGCATCAAGAGCCTTGAGGATCGACTCGGTGTTCCGCTGCTGACCAGACAGCCCAAAGGCGTCGAGCCGACAATCTATGGGGATAGTCTGATCCGCCGCGCCAAGGTCATCCTAAATGAGGTCTCGCGCGCGGTGGAGGAGCTGCGCGCGATCGAGGAGGCGCGTTCGGGCGACATCAGCTTCGGTATTAGCCGGAATTACGCCAGTTATGTTGTTCCAGACATTCTCGCACGGGTAATCGTCGACCGACCGGGCATGGGCATCACCGTCAAGACAGGCGGCTTTTTCGAATTGGTCGAACTCGTGAAGAGTGAGGCGATCGATTTCGGCTTCGGCATCATCGGCTCGGTCCGTCAGGGCGACGGTATCGTCATCGAGCCTTTGCGCGAGCACCAATCGCGCGTTGTTTCTCGGGTTCAGCATCCGTTGGCTGGCAAACCGAACGTCACTGTCGAGGAATTGTCGAAGGCGCGCTGGCTGATGCTCGACAGCGACGCGCTGCAACGCGGCTTCGCGAGCTTCTTCGAGCGCAATGGGGTCGACGCGCCCCGACAGACGATCCGCACCGATTCGATGACGCTGATCCGCCGCTTGGCGATCGAGACCGATGTGCTGACCATCTTGCCGCAAGAAGCAGTGCAGAAGAAAATCGATCAGGGAATCCTCAACGTACTCGACTGCCCAACTCCGGTCGAGCAATCGCGGATCGGAGTATTCTATCGGGAAGACGGCGTGATGACGCCTCAAGCCAACTTCCTAATCGATCAATTTCGCGTCGTCTTTGGTCAGGCGGCGACGATGAAGATGCCTCGTCCGCGTCGGGCATTGGCGGAGTACGACGTCTAATTTTGGCCAGAACGTGACCCCCTGCGCATAGATGGATGACAAAAACGCGCTTTGGGCGACGTCACATTACGGTCACTATTCCGACCAAGCCAATGTTCGGCGATCTCCTAACCGTGCGTCCTACCGGACGCGCGGATCGGCGACTTGTGTCCATTTCATGCTCGTTTTCCAGTCTTTCCGGGCGCGGTCGGCCACGCCTTCATTCGGAGTTGTTGTGATGCGTCTATCGAAACTGCCCGCTGCTTTCGGGCTGGTCCTGCTGCTGTCGACTGCGCTGTCACCTGCAGTGGGTCGCGCCGGCGCATCGACTATCTCGCCCGTCGCTGGCGTACGCATTGAGATCTTCTCGTTCCCCAGCGATCCGCCAGGGGTGATCCGCGAGGCGCCTGGAGGTGGCCGCGTCCTGACGCCAAGCATGTTGTACATGCCGGCCCGCGGTGAAAATATGCATGGTCCGGCGATTATCATGATCGACCAGGGGCCGGGCTCGCATCCGGCCCGCGCCGACCAGCCAACCCGCTGGGCCGCCGAGCGGCTTGCGCAAAAGGGCTATACGGTGCTCAGCCTACAGACTCATCTCGACCGCGGCTATCCGCTGTTCGCGTTTGAGGAGACTGCGATCGAGATCAACGCCGCGCTGACCAATTTGGAGGCGCGTGGCTATGAGGAGTTCGCGATCATCGGCAACAGCTATGGTGCGATTGCGGCGGCCAATTATCTGGCGACCAACCCTGACACCTCGCTCGACATCGCCGGTGCGCGTCGCATCAAGGCGGTGGTGCTGATCGACCCGCTGACCGAGCTGCGCAAATATCCTGGCGCCGACTTGGAGAACCCGCACACCGACGCGCTGATGCAAGCCGCAGCCATGTCGACTGTCAACGGTACGGGAAAATTTCCCGCCAACAACACGCTCGAGGTGGGGGGCGGTCCCGGCGAAGGGCGCGACGACTGGGTCGCGGTCGGTAAGTTCGTGTCGTCGCCCGAGGGTATTCTCAACTATTTCGGCCCGCCCGCCGAGCGCCGCAACGCGCTTGCGCTGCGCAAGCTGCCGGTGCCGTCATTGATGATCGTCGGCGGCAGGGATCCGGTCGTATCGATGGACAAGCTCGAAGCGCTCAAGGCTGCCGCGCCTGCCTCCGCGCCGATCGAGATCGCCGCCCATCCGCAGGCTGATGGCGCGTTTGTCGGCGAGCGTCCCCAGGTGGTAAGCCAGATTACTGATTTTCTCGCTATGCACGGCCTCGCGCCGCGCGCCTATGTCACCTCTCGTATCGTTGACGCCGTTACTAAGGACGGCACAACGCTGCCGGGCATTCTGTACACGCCGGACAAGATCGACCCGAAGAAGCCCGCGATCATCATGGTCCACGGCCGTGCAGGCGACATCGTCCAGTCCTCCACCCATTGGATGGCATGGCGGCTTGCACAGCGCGGCTATGTTGTGCTTGCCCCTTCGATGCGTATCTCGGGCGCGGCCGGGCTCAACGTCTCGTCGCTCGGTGAAAGCGCGGAGGATATCGGCGCGTGGATGAACGCTTATGCCGCGCTCGGCTACAAACGCGTGATCGCCACTGGCCATTCCAATGGCGGCATTTGGATTTCCAACTACAAAGCGTTGAGCCAGGACCCGCGGATCGTCGGCATGGTCTATTATGCGCCGACCGCGTTCGGCACGGTTGCCGACACGCCAGAGCGCCGCGCGCAGCAGGCCGAGGTTAAGGCGGCAGTCGATTCTGGGCAGGAATATACCAAAATCTTCGGTCTGGTGACCGCCCATCTGCTTTGGGACGAGATCAAACCGGGCACGCGGATGAACCACCCGAACCGTGTGGCGGAGTTCAACGTGCCTGCGCTTTCGATCATCGGCAGCACCGACAATCTGTTCAAGGGTGGCGTGTTCATGGCCGAGTTCCGTAGCCAATATAAGGGACCGCTGACCGAACTGACCTATGAAGGGGGCACCCATGGCTTGCGCGAGAACAAGGATCGGGTCGCGGCTGATACCGATGCCTGGATCAAGAAGACCTTCAAGTAAGCGCACTCTCAAAGGGGATTTGGTTATGAAATTGAAGACATTTGCGCTGCGTTGCTGCCTGCTCGCGTCGGTGGTGACGATGGGCCTTCAGCCGATCGCGGCGAGTGCCCAGGTTTATCCGGGCGTCCGTATCGAGGTGCTGGCGCTACGCGCCGACCCGCCTGGCGCGATGCGCGAGGCGCCCGGGGGCGGTCGCGAGTTGACCCCAGCGCTGCTATTCACGCCGACTGCAGGTGAGAACCGCCGCTCGCCCGCCATCGTGATGCTGACCGAGGGGCCGGGATCCAACCCGGTGAGCAGCGAGACTCCGGCGCGCTGGGCGGCCGAGCGTTTTGCCAAGCAGGGCTATACCGTACTCAGCCTCTATGCTCACATGGAGCGTGGCTTCGTGCTGACCAAGATGGAGGAATCGGCCGCCGATGTGAAGGCTGCAGTCGATCTGCTCGAGCAGAACGGGCACGAGCAGGTGATCCTGATGGGCCACGGCTATGGCGCGGTGGTCGCGGCCGAATATATGAAGGACTATCCGGATGATTCGGCTGGGGTCACCGGCGCAAAGCGGGTGCAGGCCGCAGTGTTCTTTTCGCCACTGACCGAGCTCAAGAACTATCGCTACGCCAACCTCAACCACAATTACGATGCCAAGGTGGCGCAAGCGCGTGCGTCCATGGCCAGCGGCCGCGGCATGATCCCCAAGAAGATTGAGGTCGGCAACGTCGGCAACGCGCAGACCGACGATAAATGGATCGCCACTGGGCTCTACATCTCCCCGGCTGAATCCTTCCTCAACTGGTGGGGTCCCGAAGCGCAGACGCGCAACATGGACCTGTTGGCGCACACCAAGGTGCCGACCCTGTATTTGGGCGGTGGCAAGGACCCGATCGTCTCGCTCGCCGCGCTCAAGGGCTTCCAAAGGGCCGAGCCCAACCATGAGCTGATTACCTATCCGACCGGTGACTTCCAATATGACGGACTACGCGACAAGGCAGTCGCCGACGTGGTCAGCTTCCTCGACAAGCACGATCTGGGGGTGAAGCCCAATATCGAGGAAATCCCCACCAACGTCCGCGCCACCGACGGCCAGATGCTCAACGGCATGATCTACCAACCGGTCGGCGGTACCCCCAAGGACAAGCCGGCATTCATCATGCTGCACGGGCTGAGCGAGGACATCATCCACAGCTCGACCCATTGGCTTGGCTGGCGGCTCGCGCAGCAGGGCTATACCGCGCTCGCCATCTCTACTCATGCCAGCGGTGCGGTCGGCGCGATGGCGCAGGGGACCTATCCGCAGCTCACCTCCGACATCAAGCAGTGGGTCGATAAGCTCAGTGCCGAAGGTTATACCCGGATCATCCTGACCGGCCATTCGATGGGCGGCTTTGCGATCGCCAATTATCTGGGCGTAACCGAGGATAAGCGGATTATCGGTACGGTCTATATCGGCTCGACGGGCTTGCGTGACCGCTCGACCGGCAAGGCTCCGGCCGACCCGGCGGCGCTGGCTGCTCGCAAGGTGCAGGCCGAGGCGTTGCTCAAGAAGGGCGATAACGAGACCGTGCTCGACGGCACGCTCTACACAATTCCGTCGAAGATTCTCGACGGGCCGCACCAAGGCGACCATTTCTACGAATATACCGTGCCGTCGTTGCTGGTCGGCGGGTCGGAGGACAGTGCGGTTCGTCCCGAACTGCTCGAGCGCTTCACCAAGGGACATACCGCGCCAACCAAGATCATCATCTATCCCGGCGCAAGTCATGGCTTGAAGGAATCGAAGGAACTGATCCGTCATGACATCGACGAGTGGGTCAAGGCCAGCTTCCCGCAAAAGTAAGTCTCTACCGCGGCGCGTTCAAGGCGCGTCGCGGGCGGCTTCATAACGCGTGCATAAATCCGGGGTCTCTGCATGCCATCCGCCGTTCGCGAGGCGCCCGGATCGCGCAGATCCTAATCGTGCTGGTCGCGATCGACATGGAGTCGCAGCAAATCGTCTGGCAGGCGCCGTTGGGTTCTGCCGAAAAGTTCGGGCCGTTACCGGCGCCGTTCACGTTCGGCAGGCCCAAGCGCGGCCCGTTCCTACCGGCGGTGGGATGATTTCCGTCGCTGCGACAGTGGACAACGCGTTTCGCGCACCGACACCGACATTGGCCGCGCGGTGTTCAAGGCCAGCTTATGCCAATGACCTATCTGGCCGATGACCGACAATATGCCGTGATTGCGGCCGATGGCCACGACACGATGAAGATCATCTCGAGCGACTATCTGGTCGCCTACGCCCTTCCCCGGAAATGAATGGAGTTTCTATGTTGGACCGTCGCCAGTTGCTGCACCTCACCGCCGGCGCTGCGGTCGCCGCCGGGCTGCCCGGCCTGACCCCGGCGATGGCCGCGGCGCCCGCCGATCATCCGCGCCAGCCCCGCACGCCCGCCGAGGCGCAGCATATCTACGCACGGTTGGTCGGCGATCTGTCGGGCAAGACCGTCTTTTTTTACAACAACGGCGCGGTCTGGGGCTTTCTGCCGCAGGCCGACGACCTGACCGTTGATAGCTTCGCCAAGCATATCTATGGCTCCTCGGGCATTGCGGCGCGGAAGATGCGGCTGGAGAAGGACGGGTCGATCACCGTCCGCCAGAAGTTCTGGGCCTTTTACCGCGACGCGCAGACCGACGTGATCACCGACAAGATCGCCAATCCTTACACCGGGGTAGTTGATACCGCCAAGCCGATGACTGGGAAGGTCGGCGAGCATCTGCTCGCGGCCCCGGCCGACATGTTGTTGCGCCGGGCGGGTGGGCGCGCGTTCGTCAGCACCTCGGGCGTCGCGCGGATCAACCCGGGTGGGATCCCATGGTACAAGCTCGAGGGCACGCTGGAGAATTTCGCATGCCTGGCACATGATCTCGACGATCTCGCGCAGACCCATGTGCCGTGCACCAGCAGCCTGAATGTGGTCGCCGAGTGGCAAACCTGGACCAACATGCATGGCAAACCAGGGCACATCCTGTTCAAGGTAGACGGCGTACCGATCCTCGACGCCGACGAACTACCGGAGGATACCATCCAGGCGATAGACCGGTTCTTCCCCGGGGAATTGGCAGAAGTGCGCGGCTGGAAGATGTAGGCCGTCACCCCCGGGCTCGTCCCGGGGCCACCATTTCCGATTTCGTCGAGCTCTACTGACGGGCCCTCAGCGCTCCAGGGGGGCGGCGAAATGCACGTCAAAGCTGTACGTCCCCGGCATCCCTGCCGGATTGGCGTGGGGGCCTTGGGTTTTCACCGTGGCCGACAGGGTTTCGCCCTTGAAAGTCAAATCGCTCAGCGTAACTCCGGCGAAGCGCCCATCGGCCGCGGGCTGCTCGACGTGGCTGCCCGGGCCGCCTGCGTTGAATAGGTGGAGCGCTACCCACGTGCTTCCTGGCTGGCGAAAGTCAATTCGCACACCGGTGAACCGGATTGTGCGTGGCTGGCCGTCCTGGGTGTGGTTGACGACCTCCTCATCGGTCAGCGGACGATCCGATAACAGGATCCGAACCTCGCGAAACATGTTCTCGGATTCACCTGCAGGGATGAAGCTAGCGGTGCGGCTGTAGATATAGGTCAGCGCGACCGGCTTGCCCGCTAAGGTCACACTTCCGGTTACCGATCCGGCGGGCTGGGCGGCGGCGGGGGCCGCGCAAACGCATGCCGCGACCAGTGCCAGGTGGTGGTGACGCAACATGGCTATTCCTCTGACTATTTGGTGGCGGCTGGCACGGCCGCGTGGCTGACCGGCATCGGCGGGGCGGTGAACTGGAGGTCGAGCGCGACATAGCCGCACGGACCGGCGCTGCCGCCGCGCACACTAGTGCTGCCGGCGTCGTCCGAGAAGAACATCGTGCCAGGCTTCAGGTCACGCCGCGTTCCATCGGCGAGTTCCATCACCGATGAGCCGGCAAGGATGATGAATACCTCATGATAGGGCGAGGCGTGGGGCGGGATTTCGATTCCAGGATGGCCGTAGACCAGCATTACCTTCGTGGGATTGCCCAGGTCGAACTGGGTCAGCACCGCCTTGCCGCCATAATAAGCGTTGGTCTTGCCATCGAGTTGGATGGTCTCAATCTTTGAGGTGCCGTCTGCCGCTTTATAGGCGCGGATCGCCTCGACGATTTCACCGGTGGTACCGAGCGTGACCTCCGCCGGTGGGCATTTCGGCGCGTCCTTGGCAAAGGCGGTGCCGCCGGCGAGCAGGAGCAGGATCGGGAACAGGCGCGGGTTCATCAATTTCTCCAGTTCGTCAGACGGGGATATGGCGGCGCGGCGACCGGGGAAACTGCGAAGTCCTCCGCGGCACATGCGCCCTCCGCATGGCGCAGGTGCGTGGTTTGAGTGCGCTATGCGGTTTGGGAAGATCGCGGCATCGACAAGTCATTCGAGGCGTCCATTGCACTCTGATAAGGCTAAAAAAACGAAAAGGGACGACACTATGGCCGGGCCACGTACGCTTCTGACGGGTATTTCTGTGATCGCGCTGATGGCGAGCCCCGCCCAGACCGCCGACAAGAACAAGCCTCAAGACGGCGTAGTCGATTGGGGCGGCGGCTTCCTTACGGGGGTCGATACTGCCACGCTGATGTCGTCGAACAGCGCGACCGGCGCCAAGGTGATGGCTGACGTGCCGCTGAGTCAGGCCGCCAAGAATTGCGGTGCGCTTGCCGGATATGCGACGCTCTATCCGCAGGATTCACCGATCCGCCAGCGCTTTGCCCGCATCCCCGATGCGCCAACACTGGTGCAGACCGCAGTGATCGTGCCCGCCCACGGCCCGGTGCCCGAGGTCTGTCAGGTTGATGGCATCGTCGCACCGAACATCCATTTCCAGTTGCGCCTGCCGACGGCCAACTGGAACGGCAAGTTCATGCATTACGGTTGCGGCGGCCCCTGCGGCGTGGTCTACAACCCGCAGCTTGAGGAGCCGCTGGCGCGCAACTATGCGGTGGTCGCCAGCGACATGGGCCACCAGGGCCTGACCAACTCGTTCGGCTATGCCGCGATCGAGGCAACGATCGACTTTACCTATCGCGCGACCCATGTCGTGACGCTGGCCGCCAAGGAGATCGTCGACCAATATTATGGCACTCCCGCCAAGCGCGCCTATTATATGGGCTGCTCGACCGGTGGCGTACAGGGTATGATCGAAGCGCAGCGCTTCCCCAATGATTTTCAGGCGATGCTGGTCGCGGCGCCCGCCTATAGCACCGGGCCCTATTTTCTCGAATGGAGCGCGCGCGCTAACATCGGTGCGGACGGCAAGCCGATCATGAGCGATTACAAGTTGCCGATGATCCGCAAGGCGGTTCTGGCCGCCTGCGACGGTTTGGACGGTCTCAAGGACGGGCTGATCATGAACCCGGCGCAGTGCAAGTGGAAGCCCGAGGAAATCGAGTGCAAGCCCGGCCAGAGCGGCAAGACCTGCCTGACCCACGCCGAAGTCGGAGTGATCGACAAAATCTATGCCGGGCCGATGAACTCGCAGGGCGAGAGCCTGATGCTGGGCAATGAGGGCATGACCCGCGGCTCCGAATATGGCTGGTCGCCGTCGTTCATCGCGCCCGATGGGCAGAAGGCGACGCGGCTGGTCGATAATGCCTCGTCCTGGGGCGACGGCTTCTACCCGCAGGTCGCCGCCAATGCCGGTAAGCCCTATAACTATGACACAGATCCGCAGCGTGGCAGCATCATCGGCTGGCTACGGTATGCGATGAACCCCGACCTGCGCCGTTTCAAAGCGCAGGGTGGCAAAATGATCCTCTATCACGGCTGGGACGACAATGAGGTCTCGCCGGGCTCGTCGGTCGATTATTATCAGGAAACGACGCGGGCGATGGGCGGCGAGGAGGCGACCAAGAAGTTCTTCCGCATGTTCATGATCCCCGGCATGGGTCATTGCCGTCGCGGCCCCGGCGGCGACGCCGGCGACTTTCTGACCGCGCTTGAGAAATGGGACGACCAAGGTATTGCCCCGGAATCGGTGACCATGCAGCATCTGATCAAGGACCAGAATTACCTCGGCCTGCCGCGCCCGATCTATCCGCTGGCGCCCGGCACCTACGATCGTAGCCGGCCCGTCTATGCCTATCCGGACGTGGCGCACTATTCGGGCACCGGCGACCCGAAGTTGGCGTCGAACTGGGTCAAGGCCAAGCGCGTGCCTACGGAATAATTGCCTGCCCTTCCCGTTCCGGGTTAGGGGCATCGCATGCTCCTCGCAGCCGCCGATGGGTGAGGAGCCGAGATCCGTGCAGATATGGGCCGCTGGCTATCTGCTGGCGGTTTGGCGGCTGAGCTAGGCCATACCCAGCCGGGCTACGCCGCCATTCTGGTGAACGCATATCCGGGGCGTGCCCTGGATATGGCATTCTGATCTGTCGACACGCCTCGTGGGCGGCGGCGCAAGAGAATGAGGCTGTGCCCGGTACTCATAGGCGTCCCATCTGCCCAACTCGAGCGGCGCTCGAACGCATCTTATCTGACGTCGCCCGCTATTGCCGCTTCGACAGCAGCCGCGCGCTGTATCTCACGCAGCATTGGCGGTGTGGGTCGATCTGCGATGGGCATCATGCAAAGCGGTACGGGGTGTGGCGCCACTGCTCGCGTGAGCAATCTAACGTTTCAGTCGCCCGTTTCGCCGGTAAAAATTGCCAGTAGCGGCCCGCGGGATGTTCACGCCTAGCCGTAAGCCCGGCGGAAAATCTAATAATACCCTTGGGTATAGCCGCCGTCGGCCAAAATGGTCTGGCCGGTTACCCAATGGGCTTCGGCCGAGGCGAGGAACACCACCACATTGGCGATGTCATCGACATGGCCATAACGCCCGAACGGAGTACGCTTGGCAACATAGCGGCGGCGTTCGTCGGTGCCACGCACCAGCGCCATCTTGGTCTGTGTGGGACCAGGCGCGACCGCGTTGATCGCGATGTTGCGCGCACCACATTCGCGTGCAAAGCCCGCCGTCATGCTCATCGCTGCCGCGCGAGAAGCAGCATAAATGATCGTGCCCGGCGTGGGATCGAGCGCCAGATTGGTGACGACGTTGACGATCGCGCCACCGCTATCGGGGAAATGCGGCAGACTGCGCTGGATCATGTCGAGCACCGCCAGTGTGCTTACGCGGAATTGGCGCTCGGCATCCTCGAGCGCGATCTCGCCGAGCGCGCCATAATACCATTCGCCAGCGTTGTTTACGAGCATGTCGATCCGGCCGAATGCGGCGACGGTCGACTCGATTAGCCCTTGCGCCACCGCCGGATCGGCGACGTCGCCGCCGAACACATGGGCGCGCGCGCCCATCGCGCGGATGTCCGCCGCCACCGCTTCGGCGCCGTCGCGGTTGGAGTTATAATGCACTACGACATCTGCACCGAGTGAGGCCATGCGGCGGATCACCGCCTCGCCGATGCCGCTCGACGATCCGGTGACGAGTGCGACCTTGCCCGCGAATGATCCGATCATGCCGGAATTCCCTCTGCAAATGCCTCGTCGAGCAGCGCGCACATCTCGTTCCACGACCGGCGATGTGCTCGGGCATCGTAGCGAGCATAATCTGGCTTGCCGTAACCGTCTGCGTCGGGGTTGGTGAAACTGTGATAAACATTGCCGTAGAGCGAGATCCGCCAGTCGGCGACGCCGCCGTGTCGCATCTCCTGTTCGAACGCGGCGCGCGCCTCTGTGCCGGCTTCGCGATCCTCGGAGCCGGTGCAGATCAAGATGCGCGCGGTAATATTGCGCGCGTCGTCTATATTGCGCGTGCCGAGCGGTGTGTGGAAGCCGACTACCGCTGCCAGTCTCGCCCCGCTGCGGGCCAGTTCCAGTGAGGACAGGCCGCCCAGGCAATAACCGATGGAAGCGACCCGTGCCCGATCAATCGCGGGCAGCGCGATGAAGGCGTCGAACGCGCCCCGCGCGCGCCGCAGGACGCCGTCGGGTCGCCCGCGCAGCGCGACTAACAAAGCCATCGCATCGTCGATATCGTCGAAGAACGTGCCGTCGCCATACAGGTCACAGCCGAGCGCGGCGTAACCGAGTTTTGCAAGCGCCTCGGTTGAGGTTCGGATTTGTGTTCCAAGACCGGGGGCCGCAGGAAACACGAGCACGCCGGGGAAAGGCCCCTGGCCTTCGGGCAACGCCAGCCAGCCCTGCATCGCCAGGCCATCCGCCTCGTAATCGAATCTCCCAATATGCACGATAAATTCCCCTGGTCGCGTCATAGTGACATGTTGGTCATCGGCAGTCCGCGCAGCACGCGACCATGCTCGATGCCGTTGAGATCCCATTTCTGAGTCATGTGGCGCCCGGCGACGGTCAGGTCTCCCCATGCGCGCCCGATCGCATTCGGGTGATAGACCCCACGCGCGCCCGACAGATCCCACAGCAGTGCGGCGGCATCATTGGCGAGCTTGCCCGCAAACGCGGCGCTCGATCGATAGCCGGTGCGGCGGGCATCGTCTGGAGCGATTCCCGATTCGGCGACCGCCACCATGTCGTCGCAGTCACTGGCGATCAGCGCCTGCGCGGCGCGCAGACAGGCGGTCGCCTCGGCCACCTTGAGGTGGCTGACCGCTTGATCGCCGATCTCCTGCCCGGTCATTGAACGCAGTCCGGCGCGATCACGATCGAGGAACGCGGCGAGCATCGCTTCGACCATGCCGATCACCGCGCTGGTCAGTAGGGTGCCGAAGGTCATGAATGCCGGTAACGCGAAGATCGGTGACGGATGCAGCGCCGAACCCGCGTGCGGGCCGCCCTTCAGATGGTCGTCATTGGACACGAGCATGTCGGGTACGAAAAGGTCACGCACTTCGACGTCGTTGCTCGCCGATCCCTTCAGGCCGACCGCGTGCCAAGTATCGAGGATCGTGACTTCTGCGATAGGCACCAGGAAATAATGCGGATGTGGCACGCCGCTCTTCGTCACCATCGCCGAAAGCATACACCAGTCCGATGTGTTGGATCCAGTAACCAGCGGCCAGCGTCCGCTCAGCCGATAGCCGCCCGCGACGCGTTCGGCGTTGCCAAGCCGGGGAATCAAAATGCCGCTGATCAGCGCTTCGGGCGTCTCGCTCCAGACTCGTCGCTGTCCCGCCTCGGGCCAGCGCGCCACCATGTAATTGTGCGAGATATATTGGGCGAGACTCCAGGCCGTCGCGCCCGACGCGGCCGCGATTGGCAGCAGCACATCGACCATTGCGATCGGCGGCGCGGCATCCCCGCCGAAGTGTGCCGGTTGCATGATGCGGGCAAGGCCTGACGCCTTGATATCGGCCACGGTGGCGTCGGGCAGACGGCGCAGCGCGTCGGTTTCCTCGGCCCGTGGCGCGACACGCGCGGCAAAGTCGATCGCCTTGGCGAGGATCGCAGCGCGGGCCTCGGTCATCGCCCCAGGCGGCCGGGTGGTCCAGATCAGATCGGTCAAACGCGCTCTCCGGTCAGCCGGGCAGGCCGGCATCGTTACGCGAACAAAGCCGGGGCAGGGGCTGATGGTAAAGGCCCTCGGAGGCCATGATCGCCAGACGACTTTACCTCAAGGCGGCGCCGAAACCCGCGATGCACGCGCTTACCATGGGTGCTCCACCGCTCCGAAGGAGATGCGCGATCACCGACCGATCCGAACGCCAAAGCCGGCTCGCTGCCGTCGATACCGCCGCGCAGGCGGCGGGATACGACCTGCTGATCGTGTTGGGCCGGGGGGTGATCAGCCACTTTGGTCACCTGCTGTTCGCCTCCGGTTATTGCCCGGTGATCCGGATGGGGGCGCTGGTTGTCCGACCAGGTTTTTCCGCGACGCTGGCGGTGACCAGCGACTCCGATCGGGCGCTCGCCACCGGCGTGGCGGTGACCGACGATATCCGTGTACTGGAGTTGGTTGGCGATCCGTCTTCTTCGGACTCGCTGGGCGGAATGGCGGCGCTGGCGATGGCCGGGATTGCAACGCCGCGGATCGGCATCGCAGGACTGGAAGACGTCGCCTCGCTGCCGATGATCGACGCGCTGCGCACGGCGATACCGGGCGCGATGATCGAGAGCGCGACTGACATGATGCTGCGGGTGAAGGCAGTAAAATCCCTCGCAGACCTGGCCGGAATGCGCGCCAGCGCCGCGCTCGCCGACGATGCGCTAAGGGCGCTTGCTGAGGCATTGTATGATCCTGCGTGCACGCTAGCCGCTGCGGCGGGCGCAGCACAGGCAGTGCTTGCTGCCGGCGGCGCGCAGGAGATGCTGGTCTATGCGTCAAAGGGGCCGCATTATCTGCACCGCCCCCGGCCCGAGCGGCTTGAAGCGGGGGAGTTGCTCACCGTGTTTGTAGAAGTCGCCAACGCTGACGGCTATTGGGTCGAGCTTGCCCGACTGATCACGCGCGGCGCGCCGTCCACGCAAGCAAGGCGCGCGATCACCGATGGTCAGGCGGTGATGCTGGCGGCACGCGAGGCGCTCACCCCCGGTCGCACCGGCGGCCAAGCCTATGCAGGGATAGCCGCGCTGGTGACGCAGGGCGGTTATAGCTCTGGCCTGTGGCTTGGCCACGGCGTCGGCGTGGATCACGATCTGCCGACGATCGGCAAGGGCGACGCCACGCCACTGATGCCCGGCATGACGATCGCCTTCCACCCGCATTTGGTCGATCCCGCAAGCGGCACCGGATCTTCCTATGGCGATACGTTCCTTGTCACCGAGGGCGCCGCTGAACCGTTGTCGCGTTGGCCGCTCGATCTGATCGAGGTGTGACGATGCGATCGATCCTGAGCCTGAACGAGCGCGACCGGCGCTGGTCGGCGATGCAAGCGGCGATGCGGGCAAGCAACCTTGATGCGATCGTGGTCGGCCAGACCGACGCGCGTGGGCAGAAGGGCGCGTTTCGCTATCTCTCCGACGAACGGCCGTTCCACCGCTTCGGCTATGTGGTGATGCCGCGCGACCGCGAGCCAATCGCGGTGCTGCATCCAGTCCTCGCCTATGACATGCGTGGCTGTTGGATCGCGGACGTGCGGACCCCGGCCGAGGCGGGGGTCGAACTCGTCGCGATCCTGCGCGAGGCGGGGGCCGTGCGGGTTGGCGTGATCGGCGCGGACCATGCCTTTCGTCGGCGCGATTATGCCGCGCTAGCGAAAGCCGGCGTGGAACTGGTGGATTGCGACGCGCTGTTCGAGACGTTGCGCCGGATCAAGAGCGCCGAGGAGATCGTCGCGCTCGAGGAAGCCTCGACGATCGCCGATCAGTGCTTTGCCTTGCTGTTGGAAAGCGCGCGACCGGGAATGCGTGAAGCGGAATTGAGCGGATTGCTCACCAGCCTCGCGCTCGCGCGAGGAGCAGACGAGCTGCTGTTCCTGACCATGTCCGGCACGGCTACTGATACCGGCCACCGCGCTGTGATCCGTACGCCAGATCAAACACCGATACCGTCAGGCGCGCCTTTCATCTTCTCGATCGAACTGAGCGGGCCGAGCGGCTTTTGGGTGGAACTGGCGCGCGTACTGAGTTTCGGCGCGAGCGCGGACGCGGCCGAGATCGCCGAACTTGCCACTCGCAGCGTGTCGGCGGCGCGTGCAGTGATGCGCGACGGCGTATCCGGCGCGGCGATCCAGGCGGCGCTCGAGAGCCCGTTCGATCCGATATTGTACGAGGTCGCCTCCGGGTCCGGCCATGCGATTGGCCAGGACGTGATCGAACTGCCAATGATCGGCCGCGCTGCACCCGATGATCTTCGGTTCGCCGAAGGGATGGCTTTGGCGATGCATCCGATGTTCCACTGCCGCGATCGGCCGGTCGCGGGCTATGTGGCGGACACCTATGTTTTGGAGCGCGATCACGCGCGCGTGCTCTCGCGCTGGCCGCTGCAATTGTATCGGCGGTAGGATTTGGCCATCCGGCTTGCGCACGGATGACCAAGCCACGCTTAGAACGATCGCAGATTCTCCCGGAACGTTGCGCCATCATAACCCTTGCGCATCGACCCACGCTTCTGGAGCGCCGGCACCAGCCCATCGGTGATCTCGGCCAGTCGGTGGCGATGGGTTTCGCCCATGATATTGACCAGGAAACCGTCGCCGCCGGTTTCCTCCATCAACTCCGCCATCTCGCCAGCGACTGAGTCCGGCGTGCCGACGGGGTGGAAGATACGCCAGCGAGGCGGCGAAGTGACGAACTGGCGCAGCGTCGAATCTCCGGCATGGCGGAAGATGTCCTGCAGCGAACTCTGTCCATAATCCGTGGCCGCCTTTGTCGCGATCTCCGACATCGGCATGTCGAGCGGAAAGCCTGAGAGGTCGGCGCCGGTCGCCATGGTGATCATCACCAGCCCGGCATCGATCCGGCTTTCGGCCTCGGCGATGATCTGGCGCTCCTTCTCGCGCGCTTCCTCCATCGTTGCCCCCAGGATCGGGCAGACCTGGAAGAATATCTTCACGTCGTCGGCGCTGCGGCCATGGCGCACCGCGCGGGCGCGAACATCGTCGCGATAGGCTTTCATCGCCGCAGGACCGGTCATCCCACCAACGATCGCATCGGCGTAATGCGAGGCGAAATCTCGGCCTTGGGGCGAGGCGCCGGCCTGGAAGATGACCGGTGTCTCTTGCGGTGAACGCGAGTTGTTGAGCGGCCCCTGGCACTTGTAATATTTGCCGACGAAATCGAGCCGGTGGACCTTTGCGGGATCGGCAAACATGCCGCTTGCCATATCGGTCATCAGCGCATCGACATCCCAGGACCGCCAGAGCTGGTTGGCCAATTCCATATATTCGGCCGCCATTTCGTAGCGGACATTGTGCGGTGGCAGATCATCCATGCCATAATTGCGCGCGCCCGCGCCCGAATGGCCGGTGACCACGTTCCAACCTGCCCGCCCGCCCGAGACATGGTCGAGGGTGCTCATCAGCCGCGCGAGCAAATAGGGTGGATATTCGGTAATGTTCATCGTCGGCACGATGCCGATGTGCGAGGTCGCCAGCGCGAAGATCGTGGCCAGCACCGCCGGATCCTGCTTCACCGCACCGATGCCGTTGCGCACGTAATAATCGATCGATCCGCCGTACGTATCCTCGATGAAGCATTGGTCTTCGCACACGATAGCATCGAAGCAGGCATCCTCCAGTTGGCGCGCAATGTCTGCCCAATAGCGGCCGGTGCGCCATTCGGTGGAGACTCGGCCCGCCCAGGGCTTGCCGGGACCTGAGACGGTGTAGCTCGTGAAAAAGGCCATGTGGAACGGATCGGCAGTCATCAGTCTTGCTCCGTGTTCAATGTGCTTGGGGGTCAGCCGAACGCGCCCAGGGTGAAGCCGCCATCGACCAGGATCGACTGGCCGGTCACCCAGCGCGCGGCGGGAGAAGCGAGGAAGGCGACGACGTCGGCAATGTCGTCAGGCTCGCCCATCCGGCCGAACGGGGTGCGTGCGGACAGCATCTTCTCGCTTTCGGGCGTCATCCGAGCCGCTGTCATCGCCGTGCGGGTGGCGCCGGGGGCAACCGCATTGACAGTGATCCGGCGTGGTGCGAGTTCCTTAAAGAAGCCGACGGTCATATTCTCCACCGCCGCCTTGGCCGCCGAATAGGCCACCGCACCGCGCATCGCTGCATGGGTCAGGTTAGTGGTGATGTTGATGATTGCGCCGCCCTCCGCCGGGAAATGCGGCAGTGCGGCCTGCATCATATAGACCACCGCGAAGGCGTTGATTTGGAACTGGCCGAGCAGCATCTCGGGCGTGATCTCCGCGAGCGTGCCGAGCGTCATCGCGCCGCTATTGTTCACGAGTATGTCGACCTTACCGAACGCTGCCACCGCCGCGGCGACCACCTGGCCGGCCACCGGAGGATCGGTGAGATCGCCAGCCACCGCGATCGCTTTTCCGCCTCGCGCCTCAATCTTGGCGACCAGCGCCTGCGCTTCGGCTTTACGGCTGTGGTAATGGATTACGACACTGGCGCCGTTTATCGAGAGCGCCTCGATGCAGGCGGCGCCGATACCACCGGCCGATCCCGTGACGATCGCGACCTTGCCCATCAGCGTCTTGCCCATGTTCGTCTCCCTAATGTGGGCGAAACGTAGAACGTCCCGGGGGCGAGGTGAGACGGCCATCGGGCCATGGTCGGCAGGCGATCATGCCCTGCAAGGCCGATACGAATGGCGCATCGCCGCCGCATGATTGCCCGGTCGCCTGCGCGACGGAGGACCGATGGATGCCGACCGCCCCCGAGACAGATTCCGCCAAACTCCCATTACGCGTAGCGCTAGGCTGGGCCAGCGGCAGCCTGGCGATGTCGATCATGTACCAAGCGACCAACGTATTGCTGCTGCGTTACCTGGTTGATTTCGTCGGCGTCACCGCGGCGCTCGCGGGTGCGATGATCGGTGGATCGAAATTGTTCGATGCGGTCATCGACCCGATGATCGGCATCGCCAGCGATCGCACCCATAGCCGTTGGGGGCGCCGCCGGCCATATCTCTTTGTCGGCGGGCTGATGTGCGCCTTTGCTTTCACCGCAATCTTCGCAATGCCGCCGATCGTCGATTCGGTGACCCGCAACCTGCTGGTCGAGGTCGCCCTAATCGCGCTTGCGGTGGGCTATGGCGTGTTCAACATTCCCTATATCGCGATGCCCGCCGAGATGGACATCGCGCGCAGTGAGCGCACCCGGCTGATGTCATTCCGAATCATCGCGGTTTCGCTGGGCGGTATTGCCGCGGTATTCCTGGGGCCGATTCTGATCGCCGCTTTCGGTGGTGGGCGTACCGGACACCTCGTCATGGGCGGAATTGTGGGCGTGATCATTTTAATATCGTCGATCGCCTGTTTCCGATTCACCCGCGACGCCCCTGTTCGCGCCATCGTGCCGAGCGCTGCCCATGGTTTTGTCGAGCAGTTCCGATTGGCGATGGGTAATCGCCCGTTTTTTCTGCTGATGCTGGTCAAACTACTCACCCTGTTTGGCGCCGGGCTGATTGGCGCGGTGCAGCCATTCCTTTTTCTGCTGCTGTTGAAATCCGATTACACGGTGATGGGCATCTCGTTCCTTACCTCGTCGATTTGCCTGATCGGGTCGCAGCCTATGTGGGTGCGGGTCGCGCGGGCGATCGGCACCCGCCGGCTGTACATGTTGGTCACCCCGGCCAGCGCGTTCGTTACGCTCAGTTGGTTGCTGGCGGGGGCGGGCGAGCCGATAGTGTTGATCCTGGCGCGCGCGGTCGTGGGTGGTACTATCGGCGGCGCCACCTTGTTAACGCTGCAGGCGATGCTGCCCGAGACGATCGAATATGATTATCGGCGTACCGGACTGCGCCGTGAGGGCGTGTTTTCAGGGGTGTACACCACGGTCGAGAAATTCTCGGCGGCGCTGGCGGCCAGCGCGGTCGGAATGCTGTTGGCGCACTTCGGCTATGTCGCTTCCACCACCGGCGGTGTGCCCCAGGCCGCTGGAGTGCTCGGTGCGATCACGACCTGTATCATGATCGGTGCGGGACTAACGTTGGCGAGCGCGTTCGTGATCCGTTTTTACCGGATCGAGGAACTTTAATCGGCGGCAGTCACTGCCGGCTGCGCTCCCGAGAAAGTCCGCCAGGCGACCAGCAGCGCTGCCAGCGTGCAGCCGCTCATCACGAAGGCCAGCGGGACTGCGCTGCCGTTGGCCAGCGCGCTGGCAAAGCCGCTGCCTAGCGCACCCATCAGCATTTGGAATCCGCCGGCGAGCGAAGCCGCGGTACCAGACACCCGGTGATGTGGCTCCAGCGCCAGCACCGACGACGGCGATCCGATGAAGCCGATGCTGCCAAAGGTCAGCAGGAAGATAAAGCACACCAACCCCAGCGATAGCAGGTCCGCTACTGCGGCAACGAGGAATAGCAGAGCCATTGCCGCGTCGACCAGGATCGCGGTCAGCACTACCCGTTCCGCCCCGAAGCGCTCGACCGCGCCGCCGCTGAACTGCGCGCCGCCGATCAACGCGACCGAAGTGATTGCGAACACCAGGCTGTAGCCCGCCGCCGTCATGTGTAGCAGATCGACGAACACGAACGCGGAACTCGCGACGAAGGCGAAGGTCGATGCCTGGGTGAGGCCGGGAATCGCGATCAACCCGAGAAAGCGGCGATCGGAGCACAATTCGCGTAGCACCGACGCGATGTGGCGCAGGCCACCCGGCGTGCGGGCCTCGACCGGTCGTGTCTCGGGCAGCAGTTGGAGAACCAGCAGCAAGCCACCGACCGACAGCACCGCGAGTCCGGCGAACAGCAGCCGCCATGATAGGTGCTGCGCGACCAGTCCGCCGATCACCGGCGACACGATAGGCGCCACGCCGACCACCGCGATCATGATCGCCATCAATCGCACCGCGGTAGCGCCGGTGCACAGGTCGCGCACCACGGCGCGCGACACTACCATCAACGCACTCGCTCCAAGCCCCTGCAGGAAGCGCAGACCGATCAGCAGCGTGACGTCGCGCGCCAACGCACAGCCGATCGAGGACAATCCGAAGAGGATCAGTCCGATCGTCATCGGCGCGCGCCGCCCGATCCGATCGGACAACGGCCCGTAAAAGGGCTGACCCAACGCCAGCGCTAGCAGGTAGGCGCTCAGCGTAAGCTGCATCGTGCCGATCGGCACGCCCAGTTCCACCGCCATCAGCGGTAGTGCCGGCAGGTACATATCGATGCCCAGCCCGCCGATCGCGGTGAGCGCGCCGAGCACGAGGCCCTGGCGGCGGAGAACCGGAGTCATGGAATACCTTATTCGGAGAAGGGGGAGGGGACCGGCAGGTCATTGCGCAATTCGCGCGCAGGAATGCACAGCGCTGCCACCACGGCGACTACGACGAGCGCGCCACCGGTGAGGAACGTGGTAGCCACTGCATGGGAATAAGCAGCGATCAGTACCGCCCGCGCGGTTGGCGCCAGCCCCGCGGTTTCAGTCACGCCGACATGACGCAGAAGGGCTGCGTCGTCGCGGGTGGCATGGGCCGCGATATAGGCATGAACCCGTCCGGTCAGAATTGCGCCCGAGGTGGCGATACCGGAAGCCGCGGCCAGCGTGTTACCAAAGCCGTTGAATGAGGTCGCGGCCCCCAATTGCTCGCGTGGCACCGCATTCTGCACCGCCACGCTAAGGTTGGGCATGGCCAGCCCACCGCCGATCCCCAACGTCGCCAGACCCACCATGATGAACGGCAGCGGTGCTTCCGCGAGGATTGCTCCGCCGATCGCGACGAGGCTCGATCCGATCGCCACCACCCCGGTGACGATCAATGGTCGGTAATGGCCGGTGCGTGACACCGTCCTGCCGCCGAGCACCGACGAGAGCACCAGTCCGCCCAGCTGCGGCACGATGATCAATCCTGCCTGCGCCGGTGTGAAGCCGCGCGCGAGCTGCAGATAGAGCGGCAGAAATACCACCGACCCGAAAAATGGGAAGGCGACCAGTGCGTTGGTGATCGAGCAGGTAGTGAACACGCCGTCGCGGAACAACCGCAGGTCGAGCACCGGTTCGCCCGCTCGCTTTTCTCGCTCGATCAACGCCCACAGCGCGAGTCCGCTCGCGGTGAACAGGGCCAGGATCGTCGGCGAACTCCACGGCAATTCCGCGCCTGCCCAACTCAACGCCAACAGCCCGGTTACGGTTGACGCGACGATCAGCCCGGCGCCCAGATAGTCGATGTCATGGCTCTCGCGTGGCGCCGAGCGGGGGAGAGTCCACCAAAGGAAGCCGAACACCAGCAGGCCCAGCGGTAGATTGACCAGGAATACCCAGCGCCAGCCGAACAGGCTGGTAATGCCGCCGCCGACCAGCGGCCCGGCGATGCTGCACAGTGCGAAGGTGCCGGTGAAAAAGCCCTGGTAGCGGCCGCGGTCGCGCGGGCTGACCAGATCCGCCAGCGTTGCCGAGGACAGCGTCATAATTCCCGCTGCGCCGATTCCCTGCACCGCGCGCAGCAGGATTAGTTGGAACATACTCTGCGCCATGCCCGAGAGAGCGGAGCCGAGAATGAATATCGCCACAGCGAAGAGGAACAGCGGCCGGCGACCATACATGTCGCTCAATTTGCCATAGAGTAGCAATGTCGCGCTCTGCGCGAGCATAAAGCTCGTCACTACCCAGGATAGATGCTCCAATCCGCCCAGGTCGCTGGCGATCACCGGCAGCGCGGTGGCGACGATATTGCCGTCGAGCGCGGCCAGCGCCAGTGCCGCGATCAGGCTCGCCAGCGTCAGTCGAAACGACCGCGCCGTCGCGGCCGGAGCCGCTTTCATGTGGATGGTCATCGGCCGCTCCCCCGCACTCAACATCCCGGCCCCTGCCGTCGGCGGCGCCACAGGGCGATACCTACTCCATCCTCGCATCCGCCAAACCTGCAAGTAAGACGGTGTCGGGCTTTATCCGAGGTACGATAAACGCCCGTGCAGCCACGACAAAAGGATATCTTTCGGAGCCATTTGGTCATGGAACGGCATGGGGAAGCACGTCCTGGCGATAGTGGATCCCGCACGGCCGTGATCGCCACGCGATAAAATCCTGCATGACCGACCGATCGTAGAAAGACTTACCGATATGTCGGCAATCGTAAGTTTCCAAGATATTGTTATTATACAATAAATATATAAAATTTCGACCATATCCGCCAGGCAACTTTACACCGCATGGCCATTTTGTTTGCTTGGGCCGTCGGCAATCCTGCGCTTGCTACGAAAAAACGCGAGCAAAGGGGCTTCTGTCATGAACATATCGAAAGCGAATGCGGCATTGCGGTGCGGCATATCGGTCATGTCTTTACTAAGTGCCGGATGGGCGGCGCCGGCTTTGGCGCAAGCAGCAACCGCAAGGGAGGCGGTCGGCGCGCAGGGCAACGAAGGCTCCAGCGACATCGTCGTTACCGCCCGCCGACGCGAGGAAAACCTGCTAAAGGTGCCGCTGACGATTACTGCGATCACCGCCGATCAGTTGCAGAAGAGTGGCACCACAGGACTGGAAGATCTCGCAAAGGCGACCCCAGGCCTCGCCTTTCAAAGCCTCGGCGGCACCTATCAGGCGCCCGTTATTCGCGGTCTGGCGCAGGTCGATCAGACCGCGCAGATCGGCAATGTCGGTGTGTTTGTCGATGGTATCTATCTCAACAATCGTTCTGGACTCGAATTTGGATTCATGGATCTCGAGCGGGTCGAAGTGGTCAAGGGGCCGCAGAGCGCCCAATATGGCCGCAACACTTTCTCCGGCGCGATCAACTACGTCACCAAGGCGCCCAAGCTGGACAGCTGGGATGGGTATTTCACCAGCGAAGCCGGTAACCATAATCGCTTCTCGGGCCAGGGCAGCCTGAACATACCGATCGGCAATTTTGCCGCGCTGCGCGTGTTCGGTGGCGTCGGCAAGTTCGACGGTACGATCACCAACGTCCGCGACGGCAGTACGCTGGGCGGCTATAAAAGGCGCGATAACTACGGCGGCACGCTGCTGATCAAACCGACCGACAAGCTGACGATCAAGCTGTTCGGCATGCGCACCGATACGATCGAGAACCAGGCTCCGCTCGTCTATTCCCCTACCGCCACCAACAATTGCGGCGCGAGCAGTCCGGGCGGCATCAATGGCGCGCGCCAGACGCTCTTCTGCGGCGCGCTGCCGTCGGCCAATACCGTCAACCTGAACGATACGATCGGCTCGGGTCTGACTGGCCACAGCTATCTCGCTTACGCCACCGCAGATTACGATCTCGATTTCGCGACGCTGACCGGCACCTATGGTTATACGAGCGCGAGCTTCGGCCAGATCAACGACTCAATCGGCGATCCGACCGCCGTCACCAAGCCGCTGTTCGCCGGCAGCCCGCTATCGCAGCAATCCTATCTGACCGTGGTCGGCACCGGCAGCCACGAACACAGCTACGACCTGAAATTGACCTCGCCCGGTAGCGGCCCGTTGACCTGGATGATCGGCGGATACCTTTATGATTCAACGGTGTCAGACGTGCTGCAGGGAGAAAATTCGACGCTTGCCAATCCCGCGATTCTGGTCCCGCTGTTCGGCATCGGCAAGACCGTGCAAATCATCGGCCATGCGCTTTATGGATCGGCCGGCTATGCGCTGGCCGATGGTCTGCGGTTCTCGATGGAGGGCCGTTACACGGACGAGACGCTACGCTTCAACGGCTCGAATCTGACGAACGGTTCTTATGTGACGGGAATCCGCGGCACCACGAAATACCATTATTTCACACCGCGTTTCTCGCTCGATTATCAGTTTAATACTCGTACGATGGTCTATGCGAGCGCAGCGCGAGGCTACAAGATTGGCGGTTTCAATGCCAATGGCGCCGGCCTGCCACAGTTCGAATATAAGCCGGAGACCAACTGGACCTACGAAGTTGGGATCAAGGGGAAGTTGTTCGGAAACAAGTTCGTCTACACAGCTGACATATTCTACGTGAACTGGATGAACATCCAGACGCAGCTCAATATCGCGTCTTCCTCGATCACCGTGGTTGGCAACAATCGCGGCGCGACTTCGAAGGGCGTGGAACTCGATGGTACCTATTTCTTCACGCCCGGTATCTGGCTGCGCGGTTCGGCCGCATTCCTCGATCCCAAATATAAGGCCGGTACCGTCGACGGCGAAGTTACCTCTTATTGCGGCCTGCTGACTGGAACCACTATTGCTACCGCGGGGTGCAGCGCCGACGTTGGTGGCAAGCAGCTTGCCCGCACTACCAAGACGCAATTCACCGTGACTGGGAACGTCTCCATTCCGCTGACCGATACGTTCGAGGGCTTCATCCGGGCCGATTACAGCTACCAGTCCGGCAAGAGCTCGCTTAGCCTCAACTATGACGACCAGGGTACGATCTCGCTGGTCAATGCCCGCATCGGCATCACCAGCAAGAGCTACGAACTGGCCTTGTGGTCGCGCAATCTGCTCGACACCAAATATCTGGCGCGCGCTACCGTGGTGGCGGCCGGCACTGCTGATGGTTCGACCGCCGGCGGCGTATCGCAGACCCGGCTCTATCCTGGTGAGCGGCGCACGTTCGGCGTGCGCGGCACCTATCGCTTCTGATCAAAGCGCGTCTGATAGGCCGAGAGCGGGAGCGATGCTCCCGCTCTAAATGCGGCTGGCGCGCGCCGGATGGTTTCTGCCGTGGTCCCCGAAGTGTCCGGCGCCGAGTGGCGTCAACTCGCAAAGTCTAAGAAACGGTTCCGAGATGCGCTGATCCGGGCGATTCGGAACCTCGGGACTGGCCCGGACCGCGCCGCAGTCGAAGGTGCGGGGACGGTTGAAAAGGGCCGGGGCAGCGGGCTCGGTGGGCTCCTGAAATACGAGGAGGGAAGGGATATGCTACGCCGTTGCCAAGCCGTGGGAGGCACGGACAAGCCCGGTCGCCGGAGCGGGTGAAATCGAGCCACAACTCGGAAATCCGCGATCGACTCTTAGCAACTGGCAGTAATCGGACTGCTCCGCGGGGAGTGTACGCTCGTCTACCCGCTGGAACAGTTTCTCGATGCGTGCGCCCCCGAGGGTATCGTCGACGTGCTGGAGGTGGCGCCAGATGCGCGGTCAGCCTAGCTTTGGTTACAAAAGCCGCATGGGGCACTGTGCGACCGTTGGTCTTTGGAATTTTGCGGGAAGCTGCGGCCGGGATCGAGTGTCGCGGGTGGCCCAGCGCGATTTCGGCTAAGTGATTTGGCTCGATCCCGCGGTTATCGCTTTGTTGACGCGGCGTTTCCAACCGACGGATTATCTCCGCGTGAAGCCATAGGAACATCGATCGACGCCAGTTGGGCTTCGGCAGGACCAGATTGCCAGCCCGATCGACGCGTTCGTACTCGTCTACCTGGCGAAAATTCCGCCACCCAGATTTCAGAAGCAAACTTTTGGCTGTCTCGTGTCAGATCGACACCGACGGCGTCGTGCTCAGTCCGTCGCTAATCGTGCGTGCCATTTCGATCAGCGACCCGGCAAACCGTTCGATAGCTACCGGCATCTTCATCGCCGAACTGAAAAATACCAACGTCACCGCACCACATACCACGCCGTCTGTAAAGATCGGCGCGGCGATCGACGAGGTCTTGCCATCAGCCCCGGCGAAGCGGTTGTAACCGCGGGTGGCGATTCCCTCGCGTCGGATCTCTTCGATCAGATAGCCGGACTCGAAGAGCGAAAAGGTGTAGGGGTCCAGGCCGTTGTCCACCTCGCGCAGGCCTTCCATGATCGTCTCGCGCTCCTCGGTGTCGGCGAAGGCCATATAGGCACGGCCCGACGCGCATTCGAGCAACGGAAACGTGTGCCCCGGGGTGTACGTGTCGAAGCTCAGCGACGTCAGGTCCTGCGTGGAATCGCGGACCATCATCGCGTTCCCGACGCGGGTTGTGATCAACACCGGCCACAATGACGCGCGCGTGAAATCGACGATGTGCGGCCGGGCGACATCCACCAACTGGCTGTGTTCCTGATAGCCGTTGGCGAGCGTCTGGACCAATGCGGTCGGTCGGTAATGCTTGCGAACGGGCTCGCGCTCCAACATGCCGTAATGCATCAGCGTCTGCACGATCCGGCATGCGGTCGGGTAGGGAATGTCCGATGCCAGGGCGATGTCCATCATCGTCAAAGAGCCCAACCGATTGACGGCTTGAAGCACCGTCAAACTCCGGCTGATCGAACGGATTGGGACGCCTTTTTCCATGTACCGACCTTTCTGCGCGCCGCCCTGACGGCGGCCCGCTGCTCAATAGGCGTGTTATCCGCCCTGCGATTACCTGTGAGAAGAAGGTCCCATAGCGCGCATCATATTGGAAGAGCTGAAGCCGCCCAGCGGGGATTTCAGAGCAAAAAAGCACGGAGACGCCCGAAAATCGCATATGGATTGCGCACCCAAATCCGCCTGGCGAACATTGTTAGGTATATTGTGCGATTTTGCGGCACCCAGACGGCGATCGCCCGCGAATCGGGCAGGGTGTATTCAACAGAGGCCCACTCTGAATTAAATCACAACTTGGACAGTTAGGCAACGAAATGGAACGAAGTCGTGCCATTTCCTCTTGGCTGCTAGGTCGAAAAAGGCGGCGCCTCCGCACGCTCCACACCGAAGGGGAGCCTGAGGTCAACTCTACCTCAGCGCTTGCGCACCCTGCCGAAATGTTTCGATCAACGACTGCGCTGGCAGGCTATGAAAGGTACCGCGGCGATGGACGATCCCTCCGACGATGCTGCCGGTAGCCATGGCGGTGTCCATCCGGGCGAGTTCCGTTCCCTCCGCCATGAATCGAGGCAGCAGTGTCAGGCTGTCGCGACGTGCGACCATTCCGCGCAGCAGGGCTACCGAGCTACATTGCCGGATGCGACGCGGCGGTTGTAGCCCCAGCGCGCGGAAGTAATTGTCGAAAGCGCGCCGGAATGCGCTGGCCCCCAGCAGCACCCATTCGGCTGCGAGCAACGCATCGACGTCGATATGCGAGTTCACCGCGGGATGGCCGGTACGCGCGTAAACATCGACTGCGAGGTCGAACAGCGTCTCGTGCGCCAGCATCTGTTCGTCGCGCCCAGTGGCGAACAGGGTGAAGCCGAAATCGAAGTCGCCAGCAATCATCCGCGCGCTGAGCTCGGGATCGGCGCCGGACCAGATATCGATTTCGACATCGGGAAAGCGGGTGGTGAAATCATCCAGCACGCGTAGCGCGACATTATCGTCGAACACCGGGTGCAGCGCGACCTCCACCCGCCCCGCGCGCAGCGAGCGTAGCGCCTCGAGTTCGCTGATCGCGCGTGCGCGCTCGTTAAGGATATGGGTGGCGCGCGGCAGCAGCGCCTCGCCGGACGGGGTGATCGTCACGCCCCGACTTAGCCGTTCGAACAACGACAGTCCGAGAAATTCCTCGAGCGTCTTGATGCTGCGGCTCAGGCCGGAATGAGTAATGTGGAGTTCCTCGGCGGCGCGGCCGATGTTGCCGATACGGGCAAGCGCGAGGAAATGTTGAAGCTGCTGGAGTTCCATCGCCACCCATGTCCGCCGAGCAGAGCCCCGGTCGATGACAGGATGCGGTCGCTGGCAAACGGTGCCAAGTGGGGCGACCGGTATGATCGGCTGACGATCACGCCGGTCGCCCGGAGGTTTTATGCGGCAGGTTTTTGCGCGCGTGTCACCCAGGGATAGGAGTCTTTACCGAGCGGATAGGATTCGACCTTTACGAATCCGATCTTGGCGAGTTCCTTGTCCCAATTGGCATAGCTCGCCTCGGAGAAGAACGGTTCCTCGCGGTGCACGGTATCCCAGTCGAGGACCGCGGCATGGAACGGCTCGACCGCGCGGAACGGGGGTGGATCGTGGAGCACGATGTCGCCGCCTGGCTTGAGCACGCGGAACGCTTCCTTGAACATGTCGACATTGACCTGGAACGGCGCCTCGTGATGCACCGCGAAGCTGACGATCGCGTCGATGCTTCCGTCGGGCTCGCCGGTGTCGCGATTGTCGCGTTGCTTGAGATCGGCCTTGATCCCTTGGCGCTCCAGATTGTCGTGGGCGACGGTTAGCAGACTGGGGGAGACATCGACGCCGACCAGTTCCGCATCGGGATAGACCTGATGGATGAACTTCAGCGTCATGCCGGGGCCGCAGCCGATTTCCAGGATCCGGTCGTACTGATCCTTGTAGAGCTGCTGCGCGACCTCGACGCGGTGGTTCCAGATGTTGGTCTCGGACGGCACGGCGGCGAATCCGCCGTATTTGTAGACGTTGACCTGTGGCCCGCCCGATGGCGCTGAATACAGGTCGTAGCCATCCCATCCGCCCGGCATCAGATGCCATTCCACGCCGTCGAAATAGTCGGGCATGGGAAAGTCGGGATCGATATCGAGCGTACCGCCCGCGCTGTTGCGCGGCGCCGCTTTCCGGGCGAGCAGTTCCTCGCGTTCGCTCTCGGAATAGACGATCCGGCGCATCATCACCTCTTCGGCGACGTAGCGCTGGAAAAAGCGCTCCAGCCGATAGATGTTGTCCGAGTCGGCCAGCGCTACCGCGCGCGGCACCAATTCCTCCATACGCTCGTCGGCGCCGGGCTTGGCGAATTCCTCGGTCAGCGCCTTGCCTTCGTCGCTCGCCCGGAACGTGTCGCGCGCCGTTTCGCGGATCACTCGCGAGGAGAAGCGCAGGATGCTGCCCAGCGCCTCCTGATTGGCGCGGTCGTGTTGTTTCGACTGCACAATCTTCTGTTGAATCGTCACCGTTTGCCTCCTTTGCGTGCTGGGCGTCTCGTAACGATCGAAATATGACCCGATCGGTCGTGCACGACAAACGGCTTTCGGGACACGAATCGTGCGGGAAAGTCACGGCAGCGGCGCCCGTGATCGTACAGCAACCATGCCCGACGCGAGCGAACCAAACAGGAGGCCGAGCTGTACGGTGACCGCAGCTTTGAAGACAGGGGAAGCGCGTATGGACTATCGTCGGCTGGGTCGATCGGGGCTGCAGGTTTCTCTTGTCGGTCTTGGGTGCAATGTGCTCGGCGGACGGGTCGGGCCGGAGGCGGCTCGCATTCTAGTCGGTGAGGCCCTCGACCTGGGCATCACTCTGTTCGATGTCGCCGACATCTACGGCGGAGCGGGCGGCGTGGCCGAGACTATCCTCGGCGAGGCGCTCGGTGCGCGCCGCGACGCGGCAGTGCTCGCTACCAAAGGTGGCTTTTCGACCGTCAACATGCAGCGCATGGGCGCGTCACGGCGCTACCTTGTAGGCGCGGTTGAGGCGAGCCTGCGCCGGCTCAAGACGGACCGGATTGACCTTTACCAGATCCACACGCCCGATCCCGAAACGCCGATTGAGGAAACACTGCGCGCGTTGGAAGATCTGATGCGCGACGGCAAAATCCTCTATTACGGTGCATCCAATCTTGCTGCTTGGCAGGCAGTGGACGCGGCCTGGACCGCGCACCATCTGGGGCTCGCCGGTTACGTGTCGGTGCAGAACGAGTATAATCTGCTCACGCGCGGCAACGACGCGGAACTGCTGCCCGCGCTGGATGCCGCGGGCGTGGGCCTGATTCCCTATTTTCCGCTCGCCAGCGGGCTGCTGACCGGCAAATATCGTCGGGGCGTCGCTACGCCCGCCGGATCGCGGTTGCTCGCCCCACAGGGTATGATGGGAAAGGTTCTGACCCCTGCCAATATAGCGGCGGTCGAGCGGCTGGCCGCGTTCGCAGAGCGCTGTGGCCGCAGTCTTACCGAACTTGCAATGGCCTGGCTGGCGAGCAAGCCGCAGATCTCCTCGATCATCGCCAGTGCGACGAGCGGCGCGCAGATGTCCCAGAACGCCGCGGCGGTTGGCTGGCGGATGACTGCGGACGAGGTGACGACGGCCGAGGGCCTTGCTGCGGGGACGGATGTGCCCTTCTGAAGGTCCATGATCGTGGGTCGGATATGCGAGATTCGTATCTGTCCCCGGCGTAGGGAAGCGCCGATAGATATTTCTGACCGAGCGGCAAACAATCTGTCATGATCTGCCGCGGCTCGGCGGGGGCATAGGCCAGTAATGATGGCGGTTGGATGGACATTGATCGAGAAGATCGTGTCGAAAGCGGCAGGGGCACCGGCACGAGCCGGCGATATTGTCACGGTCGCGGTTGATTTCGCCTTCGCCCATGACAGCTCGGGTCCGCGCCGATGGGAACCGATGCTGGCCGAATTGGGTGCTGTGCCTTGGGATCCGGCTCGGATCGCGATCGTTTCTGATCATTATGTGCCCGCTCTGGATATCGAAAGCGCCGAGATCCTGCGGATTACCCGTCGCTTCGCGGCTCGCCACGGCATCGCAAATTTCTTTGACATGATCGGTATCTGCCACCTCGTGCTGCCTGAACGCGGCCTTATCCGCCCCGGCGCGTTTGTCGCCGGGGGCGACAGCCATACGCCGATGGCCGGCGCATTCGGCGCCTTTGCGATGGGTTTCGGCGCGACCGACATGGCCGCGATCATTGCTACCGGCCGTACTTGGCTGCAGGTGCCCGAAACGATCCGCGTGCGCTTCGACGGCCGGCTGGAGCCGCTGATCACCGCCAAGGATCTGATGCTGCTCCTGTGTCGCCGGCTGGGTATGGACAACAGCGGCAAGGCGGTGGAATTCGGCGGCGGCGCGGTCGAGGCAATGGACATGGCTGAGCGCATGGTCCTGTGCAACATGGCCGCCGAACTGGGCGCCGAGACCGGCGTGATTGCACCCGACTCAGTTACCTTCGCCTATCTGCGCGGCACCGGCGTGCCGGTCGCCGACGAAGCCGCCGCGCGTGCGCTGGCGTCCGATCCGGATGCGCGCTTCGAAGTGAGCTATTGCTTCGACGCAACCACGCTCGCCCCACAGATCGCCGCACCCCACGCGCCAGACAATAGCGGCGATGTCGGCGATTATGCGGGTGTGGCGATCGACCAGGCGTATATCGGTGCCTGCGTCGGGGCGAAGATCGAAGATCTGCGCATGGCCGCGCGGCTTCTCGCGGGCCGTCGCGTTGCATCCGGTGTGCGACTGCTGGTTGCCCCTGCCTCACAACGCACCCTTGAGGAAGCGACGCGCGACGGCACGCTCGCCACGCTGATCGCGGCCGGTGCGATCTTGCTAGGGACCGGCTGCGGGGCCTGTGCGGGCTTTGGCGCGGGGGTGCTGGCGGGCGGCGAGACCTGTATCTCCACGACTAACCGCAATTTTCAGGGGCGGATGGGATCGGGGGATGCGCTGGTCTATCTCGGATCGCCGTTCAGCGTCGCCGCCGCTGCAGTCGCGGGATGCATCGTCGATCCACGCGACATGCTGGAGCACAGCTCATGATCGGCCGCGCCTTCGTTTTTGGCGACAATATCGATACCGACGCGCTTGCGCCTGGCATTCATATGAAGCGCACGCCGCATGAACTGGCCGCACGCTGTCTGGAATCGGTCGATCGCGATTTTGCCGGCGCCGTCCGAGTGGGCGACTTCGTCGTCGCCGGCGCCAATTTCGGCATGGGTTCGTCGCGCGAGCAGGCGGCAGTGTCGCTCAAGCTGCTCGGCATACAGGCGGTGGTCGCCACCTCCTTCGCCCGTATCTTCTATCGCAACGCGATCAATCTAGGATTGCTGGCTGTCGTGTTTCCGCAGGCGCGCGATATCGTGGCGGGCGCCCGGCTGAGGATCGACGCGGAGGCCGGTACGCTGGATAATCTCGATACCGGACACCGCCATGCGATCTCGCCGCTTCCTCCCCATTTGCTCGCAATGATCCGGGCCGGCGGGCTGATACCCCATCTCAAACTTCAGTTCGGCGCCAGCGGAGCCTCTGCATGACCCAAAATTTCTGTGCCCGAATCAGGTCTGGCCGACCGCTCCTCGCGCCGGGTGCTTATGATGCGCTGTCCGCGCTGCTGGTGGAGCAGGCCGGATTCGAGGCGATCTACATTTCGGGCGCATCGATATCCTATACCCAGCTCGGCCGCCCGGATATCGGCCTGACCACCTTCGACGAGGTCTCGGCGATCGTCGGCCGTATCCGCGAGCGGGTCGGGCTGCCGCTGATCGTCGATGCCGACACTGGCTTCGGCGGGGCTCTCAACGTGCGACGCACGGTACGGGTGCTCGAACGGCTGGGCGCCAATGCAATCCAGATTGAGGACCAGGTCTCGCCCAAGCGCTGCGGCCATCTCTCGGGTAAGGCGTTGGTCGGTACGCAGGAAATGGTCGGTAAGGTGAAGGCAGCGGTCGATGCTCGGCGCAGTGGCAATACGCTGATCATTGCCCGCACCGATGCGATTGCGGTCGAAGGGATTGGCCCATCGCTTGATCGCGCCGAGGCCTATCTCGAGGCCGGCGCCGACGTGCTGTTCGTCGAGGCGCCGCGGTCGCTTGAGGAGATGAGCGCGATCGCGGCCCGTTTCGCTGGGCGGGTGCCGCTGGTGGCCAATATGGTGGAAGGCGGCGCGACGCCGATTCGAACGCTGGACGAACTTTCCGCCGAAGGCTTCGGCCTGGTAATCGCGCCAGGGGCGCTGGTTCGCGCTTATGTGCATATGGCGACGCAGTTTCTGCGCAGCCTGAAGGAAACTGGCAGCACCCGCCCGCAGTTCGCAAATATGGTTGATTTCGAGCAGTTGAACGCGCGCATCGGCCTAAACGAGATGACCCGGATCGGTGAGCGCTATGATCCATCGCTCAGGCTGAGTGTGTATCGCGCGACAGTGGGATGAGAAGTCCAGCCACCGCGCTGATGCGCGCGATAGTCACGAGCCGGATAGACCCATGGTGGCGCACCCGGCTTTTTCAGTCCGATGATACGTCCTGTCCGGGCATCCAAGGGAGCTAGCGTTTGTGACCCATCGGACTAACATGCAGGAACATGCGCAGCGGGGACCCGTCGGAATGCATTTGCCGGACGATGCGAGTGAATTCGAAGTTCTGCTCGCCACCCACACCGCCTTGGGAATGCCGCCATTGGTATTGCCTGGTTGCTGGGACGTGCTGAGCGCGGCAGTGATCACGCAGGCGGGCTATAGCGCTGCCTGGATCGGGCGCGGCGCGGTGGCCCGTGCAACTTTGGGCAGCGTGACCCCCGAACTTGTCACCGCGCGGATGATGGCGTCAGTGGTCGAACAAGTCCACGACGCGAGTCCGCTGGTATTGGTGGTGGAAGCCGGCAACGGCTTCGGCAACGCGTTCAACGTCGCGCGCACCGTCAGGACGCTTGAGGCGGCCGGGGCGCAGGGAATCCAGCTTGACGACGATATCGGTGACGTAGGCGAGGGCCGTGACGCCAAAAGGTTGACCGCCGACATGATTGGCAAGCTCAAGGCGGCGGTCGATGCCGCCGACCATCTCGTGCTGATCGCACGGACCTCGTATGCACCCGGTGAAAGTGTCACCGCGCTGGTGCACCGTGGCTGCGCGTATCTTGAGGCCGGGGCCGATTTGATCGCGATCGGCGGTACGCTGATGGACACCGATCTGGAGCAGATGGCGGCGTGGGCGGCAACCCACGCTCCGCTCGTGATCGAGACCGATCAGCCGGTCTCGATCGGCGCGTTTTCGGGAATCGCCGTGATTTCGCAGCCTTTGTTGCTGCAGCGCCAGCTCGAAGCGAGCGCCGCTGGGCTGCTCCCGCCGCCGTTGCGCGCGGCAGTTCCGCTCGAATCCGACAAGCTGCGCCGGCTGGCAAGCTGATCCGTCCGATCCCATGATCGGCTGTCGGGTATGGCCGCCAACCCCATCGACATAGATGTCCGCCGCCGGCCTAATCGCGCCTCGGCAAGCGGAGGGTGATATGGCGACAGTGATGGCCGTTGACGAGGGCGGGCTCGTCCCTCCGGTCGAAATCCCGATTACCGGCAGTGTCTATCCGGCGAATGCGCAGCTCTCTCGCGGTGATCTGATCGCTTACGGTCTGGCCGCTTTCGGCCCCGGTCTGTTGCTGACGCCGATGACGCTGTATGTGCCGCAGCTTTACGCCAAGGAATTCGGGATCAGCCTGGCGGCGCTCGGTGCGGCGCTAGTGGCGATGCGCTTCGTCAGCGCGTTCACCGATCAGATCATCGGCTATATCTCCGATCGTACTCGCACCCGTTGGGGCGCGCGCAAGCCGTGGATTGTGGTCGGCGCCACGCTCACTCTGGTCGCGGCCTATTTCCTGCTAAAGCCACCGCCGATCGTTGGCATCGGCTATCTGATCGCGTGGAAGGTGGTCTACGACCTTGCCTATACGCTGACCGATATCAATTACACCGCCTGGGGAGCCGAACTGTCGAGCGATTACGATGCGCGCTCACGGATCACCGGGATGCGCGGCGTGTTCAACCAGATCGGCAATCTCGCCAACGACGCGCTTCCGATTATCGTCGCCTTCCTGGGGCTCACTGCGACCTCGGCCTATTCGATCAAGACCTTGAGCTATTTCTTCCTCGTCGCGCTGGTCGTGATCCCGTGCACCACCGCCTACAGCCTCGCCAAGGCACCGCGCGGGGCGCCGCTTCCGGCCGATCGCCCCAATCTGATCGGCTTCCTGCGCTCGGTGCGGCACAATAAGCCACTGTGGATGTACGTCGCCTCGTTCACGCTCGGTGGCATCGGCCTGGGCGTGCTCCAGGTGATGTTCACCTTCTACGACGGCTTTCTCAAACTCGGTGCCTGGTATCCCTATCTTATGACGGTATTCGCGTTGACCATGGCCGGGGTTGTGCCGGTCTGGGCGATCGTCGCGCAAAAAATCGGCAAGCATCGCGCCTATATCGCCTCGGTGGTAATCGCCACCACTGCGATGCAGGGCTATTGGTTGATCGATACGCAGACCATGTCGCAAGGCGTAATTGTCGCGATCAGCATGGTAATCGTGATCTTCATCGGTATCGGCGCAGGTGCGTTGATCGTGGTGTCGCCCGCGATCCTGGCCGACATCGCCGATTACGGCCGGCTCAAGACAGGCGAGCAGCGCACTGCAGGCTATTACGCCTTCTACATGCTGACCACTAAGATCGCGATGGCGGTGGGCGCGGGCGGTGCGTTCATGATGCTGAGTGCGTTCGGTTATAATGCCAAAGCAGGCGCGACCAATACCGGGCTTGCCGCTTTCGGCATGGTGTTCACAGTGGCGCTGCTGCCGGCGATCCCCAAGCTGATTGGAGCTGCAATCATGTGGAACTTTCCGATCGACCGCCGCCGGCACGGCATCATCCAGCGCCGGCTGGCGCAGCGCGCCGAGCGCCACGCCCGCGGCGCCGGCTGAGGACTCACGCGGGCTTGGTTGCCCGCGTGATCCAGGGATAGGCATCCGGTCCCAGCGCGTAGGATTCGACGTTGGTGAAGCCGATCTTCTTCAACTCCTCGTCCCAGTTCGCGAGGCAGGTTTCTGTGAAATAGGGTTCCTCACGGTGGTCGTTGTCCCACTCAAGGATCGCGGCCTGAAACGGCTCGACCGCGCGGAACGGGGGCGGATCAGACAGGACGATGTCGCCGCCCGGCTTCAGGATCCGGAACATTTCCCGGAACATTTCAAGGTTTTCGGGCACCGGCGCCTCGTGATGCACTGCATAGCTGAACAGACCGTCGAAGCTTTCATCGGCCTCGCCGGTATGGCGGCAGTCGCGCTGCTTCAGTGCGACCTTCAGCCCGATCCGTTCGGCGATGTCGTGAGCACTGGTCAGCGAGGCGGGGGAAAGGTCGCAGGCGACCAGTTCGGCGTCGGGGAAGCGTTCGGACAACGCCAGCAAGGTGCGTACCCCGCCGCAGCCGATTTCGTAAATCCGCGCGTAGGACGCCTTGGGGAATTGCGCGATCGCCTCGAGCCGCTGCACATGCATGTTGGTATTGAACGGCACCGCAGCAAATCCGCCGTAGCGATAGACAACGTTGAGGCTTGCGAAGCCGCCGGCGCCCTTGCCGAACAGATCGTACTTCTCGGTGCCCTCCGGCATGATGTGATAATTCACGCCTTCGTAATAGGCCGGCATCTCCAGTTCGGGATCAAGCTCCAGCGTACCGCCCGCGCCCTGGCGCGGAATGTCCTTCTTGGCGAGGATCTCGGGACGCATATCCTCGGTAGCGACGATGCCGCGCGCGCCGATCTCCTCGGCGACATAGCGCTGGTAAAAGCGCTCCAGCCGATAGACGCTGTCGCTCAGCGCCAGCGCCTTTGCGCGTTCCACCCAGCCAAGCATGTCGCCGGCCATCGCACTTTCTTTTTCGGCTTCGAGGGCCTGCCCCTCGGGCGAGGTGCGGAAATCCTGGCGCGCCACTTCGCGCAACGTGCCGGACGAATATTTCAGGATGCCGCCCAATATCTCCATGTTCGCCCGATTGCGCTGCGACGCGACGAATGGATGCGAGGACGGTGACGCGGCGGGAAGAGGGGGATGGGTGGTGTGCGTGGCCATGATCGATGCTCCCGAACGGTTTCGCGAAGCGTTTAGCATGAAGCGGCAGCGCAGGTGCGACAACCAAGTTTTTCGCACGTTTCGGAGAGCTTCGATCCGAATTCGTGTTCATGGAAATGCCGGGATAAGCTGTTGATCTAGGACCATGGTTGCTGTGCGGATAAATCGAGTGACCTACTATAATTTGGGCGCGCTGATGCGTCATCATCCGTCACCGCAGGTCGATGCCGCTCCCCGGCAACGGCAGTATATGGAGAGCGAAAATGGCGAACGTGTATCTCAATCAGGACAATGTCGACGATCTCGGCCGTATGGTTGTAGGGTTGCTGTCGGAACTATGGATTGTCCGTGACCGGGTGGCTGTGCTCGAGGAACTGCTCGCGCAGAAAGAGGTGCTCTCTGCGGACGCGGTAGAGGGCTTCAATTGGTCAGAAGCTAAGGCGGTGCAGATGGAAGCCCTGCGCGATCGCATGGTCTCTGCCGTGATCGGCGCACCGATTGCTGCGCGCGAACGTAGTGTGGACCAGATCCTAGCCCGCGCCGGCTTTGAACGCCCGGTGGACGTTGCCGAGGTCGATGCGTAACTTTGTCGCGCGAAACGTAACGGGGTCAGGTCGCTGGGCAGTCGGGCCTTTGCGATTTTGAAGAGGTTCGAGAGCTGAGAGTAAGGGGCGTCGGACTGGTAAAGCGATCGCTGACGCCCTGGTAAGGCCCTGCTCCTAGCCCGATGACAAAGTCAGTTTTTTCACCAGCCCGGTTTATCGGCCGTCAAAATGAGATGACGACGAGCAACGCCGCATTTTCGTTATCTGAGCGGGCAACAAATACGAAAAGAAGCAAGGGCTCGGTCTGAATGACGGCCAAAAAGGCCTGAGCAGCGTTCGCGGCCCCGCGCTCATTTATATCAATTAAACGGTTCGAGCGTGGGTGCGACGGAAGTGAAGCGCTTTGAGATCATAAGACTCGGGCGAGCGAGTTTGTTCACAAGCTAGCTCGGACCGTCTGGATCTCTTCCTACACTGGCGCGATACTACGGTCGGCGCGTTTGCCTAATGGGAGCGGTGTGAAGCGAGAGTTTCAAGAGGCCGGCCGGTGAGATCCCGCCGGCCTATTCGCCGTCTCACCGACGTAAATAAAAAGCTAAGACGCGGTCAAGCTGAACTTTCTGCGCTCACAAGCAGAACGGATAGCGCCCGCTCTGATCGAGGCGTGGCCACGCGACAGCTGCTTCGCGCAGCGCTGCTTCGAGTTGCCGCGCCGGGCCTTTGTCGATGCGCGTTACTCGCCCACTATAGATCTCGGACGAGCCTCGCCAACGGCCCACACCTGTGCATCTTCAGGGTCAAGTGGAGCATTATCGCCTCCCCAAAATTGCCGACCGCTGTCCGCTTCGTCGAGAGGATCGGACGGTTCCGCCATCAAGATGGGGAGCTGCCTTAGTCGCACGTTTTCAGAAAGGACGGCGCCCATTGTCATGCTCACGGTCATGTATCGCCCGACTTTGTCTTCGGCTGCTAGGGGTGGTGTGGTTGGAGATCGGGCACGCAGTTGATTGGCTTTGTCATTCAAGTGCGTGCCGGGAAGTCACCGTCGCTGCCGTGGTCGGTCCGGCGCAGGCGCGCGCTCGGAGGTTGTACGATCGTAGATCACGCAGGTCCAACCTGTGATTATTTCGGCCGCGCAACTTCTTGGCCCTCTGACGGTTTTCCAGTCAACCGGCCCGTGCTGCTGGATGTTTTGATGCAAAGGCCGAACTGCGATGTCCCTCCAAAATTCCAAAAACCCGAGCGTCGCTACATCGGCTGGCTGGGGGTGGATTCTCGTTTTTGGGCTTTGCGTGATCGCGCTGGGCATTTTTGCGCTGGCCAATCCGCTGACCACGGGCCTTGCTGCCGGACTCCTGCTTGGTGTGACGCTGACCTTATATGGCATATTGGCAATTATCGCCGGCTTCTCTTCGCGGCACGTCGCGGGCTGGTCTATCGCGTTCGGAGTGCTGGCGACGCTCGCCGGCATCCTGACCCTGCTCGACCCGTTCGGCGGCGCTCTTTCGATTGTATGGCTGATCGGTTTCTGGTTCGTCCTTGCCGGAGTGTTCCAACTCGTGATCGGATTTCGCAGTCCATCCGATCGCACCTGGCATCTGCTACTCGGGATCCTCGACCTGATACTGGCCGCGGCTATTCTGTTCGAAGGACCGCTTTCTGCACTCGCCTTTCTGGCGGTGGCGGTGGGCATCAGCCTGATCGTCCGGGGCGTATTTCTGCTGATGCTCGCGTTCGGCCTGCGCCGCCTCGCGCGCGGCTGATCCTCCCAGACCGAGGAGAACTTCCCAGCGCCGCCGCCAAGCTGTTGCACCTGATCTCGAACCGTCTGCGAAATACCGGAAATGGGTGACAAACCTCTTTTCGGGGTCCGTTCCGGCTGAAGACAAGCTGCCTGGACGGTGTGGATGCCGTTGTACATCGCCCCGATCCGTCGATCGGCTGGCAGTTGTTGTTGCCGCAGCACGCCGGACGCCCGTTCCACGGCTGGACCGTCCGACCTTGCGGGATCGGCACGAGGTTATAACCGCGCGGATTGACTACCTTCGCGAACTCGGTGTCTCCGTGCGCCCACGGCGCCATGTCCGACGGGTAGGGACGGCTGCGTTCGGCCGGTGACTGACGCCTCGGATCGAGTGGACCCGAAACGCCCATTGCCTTCAGCGCGGCAATAATAGGGCTCCAGATCGTCATAGCTGATCGCCCAATCGCGCCCTACGCCGTACTTCGACTGCATTTTGAAATCGACCGGCAGGTGGCGCCAGCACGACGCCGCCCAGTGCCACGTGGTGCCGCCGACGGCGCGGATATCGCGTTGCTTGTAGCTCGTGCCGTCGGGCCCAGATAGACCGACATAATCATTGGGCGGGAAGTACAACGGTGCAGTGGCGTATTTTGATTGCGGGTACAGGCCCTGATAGTCGTTGCCCGCGCGGCGCTCGAAGCTGATGTCACTCCAATTCTCGACGATGTCACTGCGGTCGAGACGCGGTCCCGTCCAGCATCAGGATCGCACGTCCTTCGCCCGCGATCTGCTCGGCGGTCAGCGCGCCGACAACACCTGCGCCGACGATGATCACGTCGGCGTCGGCATCGCCGTTGTTAAAGGTTGGGCTCTTCATTGCGGTTTTGGTTCCGGATTGCCGACGGCGCAGCAGCATCGCAACCGGCCGCCCGGTAGCGGTGTCGTAGACATGGATCGGCAGGAAGCAGCGCTCGCCGTAGTGCCTGTTCCAGAAGGAGAGCTGCTGCGCGCCGTGTACGACGTCGACGGTATCGTCGATGCCGAGCGTCACCGCCGCAGGTGGCACGGGGTAGCTCGCGCAATAGAGGTCGACCAGCGTGCCGTCAGACGGATCAACTCGCGCGTAGTCGGCGCGTTCTCCCACCGGCTCATCGTCGGCTGGCTAGCCAGCCCGAACGGATCACCCGGCAGTTTGCCGAGCGTTAGCTTGAACCCTGGATCATGCCGCAGGGTGTCGAAATCGTCCGCGTCCTCATACCCACACGAGATCGCGAGCATGCGGGCGCGCAAGATGTCGGCGACCCGGTGGATCACCCGACCCGGGATCGCGCGGATCAGCGATGCAGGCGGCGAGCCGATCCGCGATCCCCAACCGCCGCTCAGCCTGTGCGAGCAGTAGCACGCCGCCGTCCGACGTCAGCCGACCGCCATCGAACGCGGCGGTGATTTTGCGACCACGAATGGCTGGGAAGGTGAAGGAGAACCCGCTATCGTCAGCCATGGCGGTCGTGGCACTTTCTGTCTGGAGCAGAGGGGTGGCGTAAGCACCCTTTCTCTACTCCAAATAGAAAGTGCCACGATCGCCACCACCGATTTGGGCTCCCGATGAATAATCTGGGTTAGTAAGCAGGCTTCCGGCAGTGAACAGCGTGGTATCGGTCAAGGCAAATTGTCTCCCCAACCGATCCTAGCCCCGCATCCCTCGTCAAACTAGTGCGTCCTCCTTGGTAGGCCAGCTCCAACCGATCGCCCGAGCTTTATTCCCATGGCGGGAAATTTCGCTTGCTTCCCATGGCGGGAAATTCTAGTTGGATTGGTATGAGGGTTATCGCCAGGAACAAGCTGATCGCGTTCTGGTCGAAGCACCCCACGACAGAAGCCTCTTTGAAGCACTGGCATGAGGTCGCCGGGGCGGCTGATTGGCAAAGCCCCTTGGACGTCGTTGCCGACTTCTCGAAAGCGAAGTCGATCAACGGCGAGCGGGTGCGGTTCGAGGTAGCAGGCGGTGATTATCGTATGGTGGTGGCGTTTGATTGGAAACGGTCGATTGCCTTCATCAAGTTCGTTGGGACGCATGCCGAGTACGACAAGATCGATGCCCTGACGGTGAGCCTGTTTTGACGATGCCTATTGGAGCTGGTGCGATGCACATTCGTCCTATCCGGACAGACGAGGACCACGAAGCCGCGTTGCGGGAAATCGAGGCGCTATGGGGAGCCGAGGAAGGCACCGACGCCGGCGATCGGCTCGACGTGCTCGTCACGTTGGTCGAAACCTATGAAAGCCGTCGCTGGCCTATCGAGCCACTTGATCCGGTGCGCGCGATCGAGGCGGCAATGGAGATGAACGGCTATACACGTGCTGAGCTGGCCGCGCTGATCGGTCAGTCACGGGCGACCGAGATATTGGGCCGTCATCGTGCCCTCACACTCCCCATGATCCGCAAGATCGCTGGGGCGTGGCACGTGCCGGAGAAGGTGCTGGTTCAAGAATATGCGCTAGCCAAGGCGTAAACCGGGACGGTTGGAGAAGACCTATCGTACTGAGCGTAAATCGATTGGCGCAGCATATTGGACGGCGGGTGTCAGAACTGCTCGGTTGAGCAACAGCGCTACGCCGCCTTCTGCAGATCGCTCAACTTCTGGAACTCTGACAGGATGTCGGCATGATGCTGGGCAAGGTGGCGAACCACACGGACGTTGCCGAGCAGGCGGTTCACGTAGTCGGTCGCCAGCATGAGATCGAGATTGTCGGAACTATAGCTCTGCTCGATCCGCCGAAACTCCCGATCCGAGTTTCAGACTCATGCTGCATGGTGGCGATCTGGTCCTCGGTGAGACCAGGTATTCGGCGCGGCTTGCCCGCCACCAGCTCGTCATCGGGTGTCGAGGCAACCAGCGATTTGGCGTAGCTGACCGAGAAGCGGTTCATTGAGATCATCGCCATGACGGCCGCGACTTGGCGCACGGCCTTCATGAACCTGAGTTCGGTAAACACGTGGATCGGCACGTGCCGATCCTTCAGCAGGTCGGCCGCTTCCGGACAAATCCCGACCAGCAGATTCCGCTTTATGCGGATGTGGGCGATGTTGACGTTGAGCGCGGGGGCGAGCCTCTCTTCCGACACCTTTCTTGACCGCGTTTAGAATCATCTGGTGCTCTCGGATCGTCGCAATCCGGCTGATGCGCTTGTTGTAGGTGAAAGCTTCGTCTTCGGTCGCGACCAAGCAGACGATGTGGGTTTCGCCACGCTCGCGCATGATTTCGAGTCGAAGGTGCCCATCGAGAAGGTGGTAGCGGTCCGCATCAGCCGCGTCCCTTGCGATGTCAATCGGCGTTGAAAAGAGGCTCTGACTCACATTCCGTGCAAATAATGGTCATGCGGGTGCCATCACCCTTGCCCTGAGTAAGTCGAGCTTGGCGCGGCCGTACATTTGGCGCTTGATCGATTTGAGGCGCGTGACGTTGCCTTCGACCTGTCCGCTGGACCATGGGCTTGAGATGGCGGCGGCTACGGCATCCTTGTCGGCTTCGACGCCAGCGGCAAAGGCGGCGAGCTTGCTGCCGGCAGCGGTGGCAATCCACGGATCGAGGCGCGCCTCGTCCTTGGAGCGCATCATCGCGTGGAAACGATCAAGCACATCACGAGCCGCGACCAGCGCGGGCACAGCCCGCTCAATTACGGCGTTGACCATCGCCGTCTGCGCTGAACCGGTCTCCCGTTCGGTCGTCATGCTGCGGGCGATTGCGCGCGCACTCAGGGAGGCGCCGG